>Ga0075317_1000068_pt1 | contig 12313 bp, 16 predicted proteins | sample MayberryNE_TuleB_FD_120068 | JGI IMG/M metagenome (GOLD analysis project Ga0075317, IMG submission 120068) | Natural and restored wetland microbial communities from the San Francisco Bay, California, USA, that impact long-term carbon... | ecosystem: Environmental > Terrestrial > Soil > Wetlands ... | reverse complement strand
GGACAACATAGCTCTACCAGAAGTATTGACTTATGGAGTAATCATTGGATTTGTTTTGATGCTTTTTTTGTTATTTATGATTAAGAGGAACGCATCAAACTATGTTATTGTAAGACTTAAGGAAGCAATACTTGGTGGGGAAGTAGTTGAAGAACTTGATTCTAATAACATACACAAGTTCAAACTTGGAAAGGAAAAAGATGGCATCATATACGTAGAAGACCGTGCTCATCCAATACGTTCTAAAAGTGCTCTTAGGAATCCCGACGGTGTTCTTTACCAAGTTCATAAAGACCTTGGGCCAACGCTTAACCCTAACGCTATTCATAGCGCAAATAATCTGGCAGTGTATTTTAGGAATATAAAGCACGCTATTGAATTCTTTAGGACGGAATACTTTAAAGAAGATTGGGATGCCGTCAAACTAGCAATAACAAACAACACCGCTCAGGCAAGTGTTGAAATAAACGGAATAGAAAAGAAGATTGGATTAGAACTAATGAAGCCACTTCATGGCGATGGTTTCACCCAAGACCTTTCTGTTCTTAATAATTGGTCTAATGAAGACATAAGCGGTTCTCAGCTTAAGAATACAATAGATGCTGTAAGAAACGAAGCAGAACGAAGGTCAGGAAAAGGTATGGACTTCGGAAAGATGATGACCTATGTATTCATCATACTAGCATTGTTAGGTGGGATAACGTTCTGTCTTGTAGTTCTACAAGGACAAGGACTATTAGGTGGTCATGCAGCACAGGCAGCATCAACCGTTGTTACTACGACTTTACCGTAAAAATGTATAACCCAATAAAAACCCTTAAGGAATCAAGAAAACTTGAAAAGCGACTTATAGAAGTTAAGAACAACGAAATAGAGCGTCTGGCAAAGGATGGAAAATCTGATGAAGAAATATTGTCTCATCTGAAAACCATGCCAGCAACCACAGAATTCATAGAAAACGGGATGATGTTATTACCTTCTGAGACTAGACCATATTTTCATGTGGAGGCCATTAAGAAGCTGAACACTGCCTTTAAGAAGAGTATAAAGAATTATAGGAAAAATGAGTTATCAAGAAGTACAAAACAAACTTCCTGAGCCCAGCGTTAATCAGGAAAAAAGATTTTTTGCAGAGGAAAGCATACTCATAGGTAAACTTGCACAGGAAGTAGAAGATATAGAGAACGCAATAATTCTTGAAAAAACAGCAGATGTTGAAAATAAGATTGTTCCACTGTTGGAGAAGGGTAAGTATGAAGCTTATAAGAAGTTTTACTCAGAAGCCAAGGGACTAATGAGAGTTCTTAGACCACATCTCGTAGAAGGAGACATTGCTGAATATGATACTATTTGGATGGAATTAAGCAATGTAGAGAATCCTAAAAGATATACAATCATCGCTGTTGATGGACTGTGTTCTTTTTTGCTTCAATCTTTGAAGAATTCTAATCTATCGGAACTTGGAACTAAGTCAAGGATTATGGAGATTTTGGGCGAAATAGATATTGGAGGAATATAAAAATGAGTTTTGGTGGTAAAAGCTTTCCCTCAGTAGACGAAATATATGCTACAAAAATCATTGAATACTTTTTTGAGATTTGGAGAATAGACGACGGTGAACAAAAGCTGGCGAAAGTATTGGATGGCGAAGCTAATCTTCTATGGAGAATACTTGAAGGAAGTCATTATATCAATAGTAAGGCAGAATTATATAAATTGGTTGATTCTGACAGGAAGAAGGGACGTGTTTATTCCAAGCTACATCTCGCAAATGCAATATGTAAACTACAGCAGAGAGCGGCTTTTGAGTCAGGATTACTTGGAAAGAAAGGAGTTACAGTGATAACAGAAAAGAGCACTGACGAAGAAACAAAGAAGATTATTGATGGTTTAGAAGAAGCTGAGGACAATTACGAAGATGCTACCTGAATTTACGCTTGGACATGAACTTGTTCCGAGAAAGAACGTTTATCTTCCATTTAAATATAGGAGGACTATTAGAACCGTATTGAAGACGGATTCTCTTGCAAACTATTTTAGACGTGTTCTTAACGAGAAACACTTTGTTGCAACAGTATATGGTCCACCTGGCATTGGTAAAAGCGAGTCTATGATTGAATTGGCTCGGAATATTTGTCCAGAGTTTAAATTGAAAGAAGACTTAGTATTCGACTTAGAATCCTTATATGACGCTATGGAGAAGGACGTTTTGAAGAAATGGGAGGTGAAGATATTGGACGACTTTGGTAGCGAACTTGACCCAAGCGATGCTATGTTTGACCCCGCAAAGCATTTTTCTCATCATTTGCAGACTGCTAGGACGATGCCGAGGGGTTATATTATTACGACTCCTAATAAGAAGTATATTAATAAGACTACTAGGGATAGGCTTGCCGACTATTTTATTGAGTTAAAGAAGAAGAATACGCATCTTAATTGTGTTTCTGGTGTTGTTCATTGGATTCAGCAGAATAATAGGACTGAGAAGCAGTATAATCACTGCTTGTGTATAAGTCCAGACGGTATAATAAATCATAAAGAGGTTGGTGATAAGGTTTGGGAGTTTACGTTCAATCCTCCACCAAAAGAGATGCATGACGAATATATCCCTCTGCGTATTGCAAAGGGTGAACGGAATATGGCTGCTGGTAGAGCGGATTATAAGAAGAGTGAGAATAAGAGAAAAGATTCCAGTGATGTAATAGATGAGATATGGCCGAATATTGAAAAATATCTTAAAAGAAAAGACAGCGGTAGAGTTATAATAAACAAAAGCATGATTGAAGTAGATACTGGAATAGGTGGTAAGAAGAGTTTACAGGTAGAGGGTTTGATTCGTCGTAGACTAGAAGAAGAGGGTAGACTATAAATACTATGCCCTAACCCATACGATATATAGATTGGATGCGTTATAATAAATACAATGGAAAACCCAATTAAATCGTTAAAAGGAATGGTAAAAACAAACAAAGGAAGCTTTGACCCGATAGACGGCATTATAATGTTCATAATCGCCGCAGTTGTGATATACATAATGTTCCCCATACTTGTAGGAGTTCAGGCTGCAACACCAACCATAGTAAGCACTTCTCCCTTGTATAATGCGTCAACAACCGCACAGACAACTATTGCAAGTGGAACTGGTCTAGTTGCCCTAGTAACCCTAGTATTGGCTGCTGTAATCATACTGTCAGTAGTCATGGCACTTAGGAAGCAATAATAGACTAAATTAGTCTATTATATCCTTTTTTTCTTCTTTTTTTCTTTCTTTTTTTTAGTCCTTTATATACTCTAAATACCTATAATTGCTTATGACAAACTTTGTTGAGGTTTTGTTTATCTTTGTAATATTCTGCGTGGCAAGTTTTTCTCTAATAGGAAGCATATCAACAATACACAGTATAAACATTGGCGACTGTGCACCAGATGTTAACGGTACTCTTGTTAACTGTAGTCTTTCAGACTCAGACTACAACCTTCTTAATAAAACAGAGACAGCTTACACACAGACTTTTGCTATGAGTACTCCACTAATATGGGTTCTTGTAGCTGGTGTATTTATTGGAGGATTAATGCTTCTAAATTCTTTAAGGAGGAATTAGAAGTGAAAAAAAAAATAGTTGATATAAAAGCGTTGATGCTATTAATATTGCTTATATTAATTATATCTTATGTATTTGCTGATAGTGCATCACTCATCACTGATAAGAGGACAGAGGTTGTTTCTTGGCTTCCTGGAATACACTGCACAGAAAGAACATTGAGCGAGAAAGATTTATATCTCTTGCCTGAATGGGATGGGCCTGCTGAGGTGTTGGAATGAAGCGAATTCTTTGTATATTATTGCTGTTATCGCTGTTATCGGTATGCACTAATGCAGATACGAAAATTGCTTGTTTTGGGGATTCTATAACTGCCAATACGTCATTAACTCAGTATCTACCGTATTGCACTTTTATGGGGCAAGTCAGTGGATATTCATCTTATAATTATGGAGTCAATGGGCACACAACCACTAATCTTCTTGCTCGGATGACTGATGTTATTGGTAAGGGGTATAATTATACTGTTCTTTTAATCGGGACAAATGATATAGTAAGCAATAGTCTTTCAACGTACTATGCTAATCTGATGAATATAACAAGTCAGATAAAAGCTGATGGTCAAATAGTTATTTTGTCCACTATCCCGCCTTGTAATACAACTTCCCATAATTGTACGCTTGGAAATCAAACAGGAGTAATTGACAGAAACAACGTGATACGGCAGGTATCCTTTAATCAAAGTATCTGTTATGCTGACGTTTTCCACGACGTTTTTTATGATGACTTTAACCAAACTCAATTCACTGACACAGCGCACCCAAACAACGTTTCATCTGCGGCAATGAACGTAACTTATTATACTAAAATTGAGAGCTGCTCACCGTATAACTGCGCTTTAGGTAACTGTTCAACTCAGACCACAACGACAACCACAACAACGACGACAACTACTAGTTTATTTACCGTCTCTTTCATAAATCCAACAGAAGCGAACGGAACAATTCTCAATAGATCATCTACACCCATAAATATTTCTATAAATACAGGCTCGCTGCATACGTTTAAATTCTATTGGAATAATACTAATTATTCGGTAGTGGACCCAACTCTTCTATTGTTGATGAATTTTGAAAATAATTCAAACATCGGAGAGAACAGCACACTTGCAAAAGATAGCAAACAAAATATATCCTGTACTTCCGAAAACGGCACCTTTAGAATCGTTCCTGGAAAATTCGGAAATGCTCTAGATATTAACGGAGCGTATACGAACGCCTCCGGTGCATGCAGTATAGCTCAAAGCGGATATTGGTTTTTTGGTAATTCAGGAAGTCAGACGATTAATTTATGGATAAAACCACACAGCAGCACAGCGGGCGCTCATTCGTGCTATATTTTCGCATACGCAGCAATTGGAAATCCAGGCAACAGAGTTTATCTATACCAACAAGACGCAGGAATCTACTTAAGAATGGGCAACGATTCCGGAACTATCGTTTTATCCTCTGCAAACATAGTTCCAGATACATGGTATTTCTTATCGCTTATCCGAAATGCGAACGAAAATTATTTTGCGGCCTATGTAAACGGAACCCTAAAATTTAACAAAACACAGACATACAACAATTTAATTGACTACATCGTAGAGATTGGAAACCTAAACAACCAGTACACATTTAACGGCTCAATAGACGAAGTGGCAATATATAATCGAACACTTACAACAGACCAAATAAATCAGATGTACACATCTTATCTATATAAATACAACTCTACGGCGTATTACTTTTATTCTAATAAAACAGACCTCCCATTAGGTACTTATATTTATTCAGGATGGGCTAATGACACAGGAGGAAACAGCGCAGGAACAGATAATGGATTACTCCGGTACTATACTTACGGAAACATATCTCTACCCAATATCACTTCCTGCTCTATCATTCCAACAAATGTGTCACTCGGAAGCAACGTAACCTTTTCGATGAATCTAACAACAGGAAGCTATCTCCTAAAAGACTTCTGGGAACTTAACACGACTACAAACCTATCAGGCAGTTCAACCTACGTCAATGCGACCACGTTCAGTAGACAATTCAACGGAAGCGTAGGGAATTACGGTCTAAGAGCTTGGGTACTGGATGAATTCAATTACACGTCATACAAAGACTGTGGAATATTCAACATAACAGCGACAACTACAACGACCACTACAACTACAACTACTATGACCACTACAACTACAACTACTACGACTATTCCTTATTGTAATGCTAATTTTATTTCTTCTTGTGGTTTGTTGAATGGTAGTATTGGTCTTTGTAATTCTAGTTATAGTTTTTTGGGTGATAACTATAATTGTTTGTATAATGTTTCTGATTCTACTTGTACTATAACGTCTTCTGCTTGTAATAATGTTACTACTACGTCTACTACGAGTACGACGTTTCCAAGCACGGTTTCTTCTTCGTCTATTCTTTATATCTATGCGGTGATGGCTCCGGTGTTTGCTCTTATCTTTTCCTTGTTTGTATTTATTATGCTTGCAACAGATAAAGGTAATAAGACTCCAATACCTGCTATTATGTCGTCTGCTCTTTGGTATGCGTCTAGTATGTGGACTACTAGGATTAGGTTCGTTGGTGATTTCACAGTTTCTATGAGCACGTATTATACTGATTCTGGTAATAATGAGGTTGGATTGCTTTTCTTGTCTCTTGCTTTAATAATGGGAACTATTGCGTTCTTATACATATTGTCTAATCTAATGACTATATATAGTAAAGGAGGAAAGAAATAATGGCTAACCAACTTATATCATCTCTTATAGGGGTTTTTTTAATAGGGCTTATATGGGCTGCACTTTACGATACTGTTAATGCCGATATACCAAACCAGAACCCGGTTGGCCCATCTGAAAGACCAAATACGTGGTATGTTATGTCTTGGTTATGGAATGCTTTTGTTCCATTGGTTTGTCTTAGTCTTGGAATTGCTTCTTTATCCAAAAAAGGAAGCTACGTAGGTTCTACTATTGGTTTTGCTTCTCTCGTATTTGTTTCATGGACTCTTCTAATAATTATGTGGCTTGTATTGTTTTCTCCACTTAATCATACTATTCCAGATGCTTTCTATACGTTCTCTGGAACTTTTCCACCAACCTATGTTAGCAGTTTCTTTGATAATGGGATACTGTTAATAATGTGTGGAATGGGAGCAGTAATGCTTGTGAGGTCAACATGAAAACATTGAAAAAACAATTTATTGTTTTACTACTATGTATTGTAGTAATGTCTATGTCATATGCTGCAACAGATTTTACAAACAGAGACTTTGAACAAGGCTCTTTAGGTTGGAGTAGCTACGAGAATAGAGGAGGACTACTACAATGGAATTATACTGACATAGTATATAATGGAACAAAGTCTTTAAGATTTTTCAGTCCTCCCGTTTGGTTTGGTGATAATGCATATATTCAGCAAGATGATATTGCATTAGACAATATAATTGTTCATTATTATGGTGCTTGCAGTGCTGTACCTCAGCCAGGATTTTATACTGCTCTTAATAGATGGAATAGCACATCTTCTTCTTGGAATCAGATTTGGAAAATTGGAGCAAGCGAAAAATGTGCACAACAATGGTACACATATAATATAAGCACCAATTATTCTGAAGAAACAGATTACATGTTTACTTTTGCTGGGGATAACGCAGCTATATCCTGGTATTATGCAGTTATTGATGCCATTAATATCCCTGCAACCACAACAACCACAACAACTACTACAACTACTCTTTGTGCTATTTTCAGCGAAATATTCATACCAGAAGAAAACGAAATTGGCGTAAACGTAAGTGGTTTTTATTCTTGGGAAATATTTAATGGAACATCTACAGATATTAATGTTTCTCTCTGGGATAAATGTGGTGGTTCAATATTTGACCCATATAATAACGTATATTCTGCTTCATATAATGAAAGCAACATAACTTACTGGGATGATGTTTATTCTATAATAGATGTTTATTATAGAAATCCCCCGTATAATTATGGTACTACATGTGCGTGGTATTTGTTAATAAATGATTCTGTGTGTACTGAAGCTGGTTTGCTTGGACCATTTTTTTATTCTACAGAAAGCGAACCAACAACTACAACAACTACACCAACTACTACAACAACACTTATACCAGAATGTAGTGGAACATTAGTATCTACATGCAGTTCACAGAGTGAAGGTTCGTGCAATTCTAGTTATAGATTGTTTGGTAGTTCTTATCTACAGTGTTATTATAGTGAGGGTTCTTGTGAGCTTGGAACTGACTGCACACATACAACCACTACTACTACTACAACACTTGCTCCAACTACTTCAACTACAGTAACAACTCTTAACAGCACAAGTAGTTATCATCCTGATATTCCTTTTTTTGATTGCAGTAATCTTACTCAGCATATACGTGTTGGTAATTGGAGTCAGGCTTCGTGGTGTGGATTGGTTAAACCTATTGGTTCTGAGTGGGCAATGGGTATTATAATGATTTTCATAGTTTTCTCAGCATATAAAATGACTAGAAGCGTCATGGGTTCATTAATGGCAGGATTACTTGTATCTGGAGTGTTTATTTCAATGTTTCCACCAATATTCAGATATTTGATTCCTGTAATAGTTGCGCTGATTATTGCAGTATTGTTTGCTTTAATATATGAAAGCCGCAAAAAAGATAAAGGAGGAAAAGAATGAAAAAAATCCTTTTAATACTCGGATTACTACTGTTACAGATTGTTTCATGTAATGCATATTCTATTAGAAGCTATACTTTTAATGGCGCAAACGGTTTCAATACAACTATGAATATTGATTCAACATACGTTGAATGTAATCTTGTTTATCCAGCAATTTATATTAATAACTTTGCAACATATCATAGCATAAATGATTCTATGTTAGAAAGTCATTCATATCCGTATTTTGATTGGAGTTATCCAATGACATACACTTCAGATATTCTTCCTTATTGTGGACAGAATTATACCTGTTATCATTTTTATAATTACTCGCTGGATTCTGACATAACAAATACAACGTGGGTAGAAACCTTTAATGCGACAATTCTTATAAACTGTTCTACAACCACGACAACTTCAACTACTACAACAGAAGAATCTACGACCACAACAACTACGACAATCAGTACTACAACAACAACTTCTGAGGATACAACAACAACAACTTCTGCAACTACAAGTACAACATCAGGAGGAACAACCACTACTTCGTCTGGAGGTACTTCTAGCACAGCAGTAGTTTCAACGATTGCGTATGGTTATTCAATACCTAATGGTAACTATGGAACTCTACCGGGTCTGAATGGTAGTGGAGGAAGCAGTACAGGTAATGGTAGTCTTTTCAATTCAACATGCACAGGAAACTGTGTTCTTGGACTTAACTTAGACGATACCAAAGTATTTATTGTATTGTTTATAGCTTTGCTTGTTCTTTGCTCAATAAAACCATTCAAACTTGGAGCGGTGAGTAGTGCGATATGCGTCACATTCTTTGCGATTGCTTTACCTAGTCCTTGGATTTCTCTTACAACCGGTGTTGTGTTAATCTATGACTTTATAGCAGTATTCGTATGGTTTATGGAGGCTGAAAAATGAGTAACCTAAAAAAGATACTAATATTTATGTTCTGCTTTCAGTTAGCATTACAAGTAGTCAATAACATAGAAATAGTTCCAGGAGTTTATCTAAACACTGGAGAAATAAGCCCATACACTTCGTGGTACGACCCATTAACGGATATGGTTACCTCACTTAACAGCACTAATACAGCATTACATCCAACAGTAACCGAATCAGGAGACCAAACAGCCGTCTTTGTTATTCAACGAATACTGTTTATAAACACAAATATAATCTGGACTGTTAATATTTCAAGTGGTAGCACAGACTTTCTCGGATTTCCAGTACCAGACCTAATATTCGACCTTCCATTATTAATACTAAGCGCATTGTTAGAGGCCGCAGTTCTATTATTTACTTTAATATTTAGCGTACTTGGATTACTGTTCATGCTGATAGTAAACACAACAATAGGTGCTATCCCAATGTATATCTTCCTATTTAGTTTAATAGACCCAACACTAGGTACTATACTTGGAATATGCATTGGAGCAATACAATCCCTATACATCGTATGGGGTCTTACTTCCCTGATACCTCAGACCAATAAACAAGAACTATGAGAGATAAAAGCAATATTTTCAAGATACCATTATCGTTTGAGAAGTGGTTGTTTGGAAGTAAATGGGAGCTTGTCAGAAACAAGGAATACGACATATCTGATATGTCTGATAGTGAGAAGACACAGATTTCAAGGATAGGTAATGAGACTGGTCTTTGGAAGGTAGAAAAGAGATTGATTTTAGTCCCAACAGACAACAAAGCAAAAGAAGAATTCGAAATACTTTGGAGGAATGAAAAGCATATAACAATAGGTTATCCAAAGAACAAATAGTTTTTTCAATAGTTTTGGTCTAGGGGGGAAGCACGTGTCTGTCCTCATGTGCTTCCCCCTAAGACAAAACCTCTTATAATAAAAAAGACCGCCAAAACCGCTAAAAATGGTTTTATCAGGACTAAACAAGAACCACAAAACCCTAAACCGGATTCTGTAACAATCCGGAGAAAAGATGTAACAAAAAGATGGAAAAAGACGAAAAACGCCTTATCGGGGTAGGGCTAATAGGACAGGAAAACCCCAAGAAAACCGCTAAAACCGCAGAAGAAGAATATTTGGATTGCCAGAAATCGTCGGATTCTAAAAATTGTCACAAGAAGGAGTACCGTTATCACCGTATTAACCTAGTTATTAACGAGAAGAGATACGGCAAACTAAGGGAGGCCTGCGAATGCGTAGGTATAGACCCTTCTAGGATAGACGACCACGACCAAGACGTTATCTGGGATATACTAGATTGGGTTGTCCCGATACTACGTTTCCGTAATAAGATACGAGATTACGTCCGGGAACTTGGGTTTAAAGACGTAGACCTAAGATAATTTATATGGGTTTATACGGTCTATAAACCCCTTTTAACGATACCCATTTCTGTGACCTCCGTAGAATGGGTTTATGGGGCGTGTGGCCTTTGTTCTCTGCTATTTATACTTGTAAGGGTAATACTAATTATATAGAAAAGATATAACTTAAATAAAAACAAAATGGCTAAGGAAAAAACAACAAAGACGGTTTGTATTTCTATAACAAAAGAACAGCACAAACTAATACAAGAAAGATGCATATCTCCATCAAAACTGATGAGAGAAGCAATAAACAGGATAACACCAAACAAAGACGAAAACAAGTAAAAACAAAAAGATGAAAACACACGACAACAAACAAGGGAAAACAAAGATGAAACTAAGAAAGATAGGAAACAAAGGAGAATTACCTGACCCAATATCTCTTTGTGTTTTTGGAGTATTAGCAATTTTGGGGTTATTTGTTATTGATGCAATATCTGTACACAATACAGAGAATAACACCCCAACAAGATATACACATTGTAGTATGTTAGCTGGTTGTACTGAAAGTTGTACAAACAGCGGATACGATTACGTTGAAGGAATATCTTGTTGTAGTGGACGCAAAATACTTGATTACTCATGCGTTAATAGATACAACAAAGAAACAAACCAATACATATCGTATTGTAATAACGGAACAAAATATATATGTGAATAAACAAATAATAAAATGGAAAAACAAGAAAGCATAAACAAAGGCGTTTTGTTAGGAAATAAGAAAGTAGTATACCAAGAACCAGGAAACCCCATACGACAATTAAAGGGGGTGACGTATGAATCAATCTATCATTATACGATAGAGACTGTTAGAGGAGATTTCTCAATACATAAGAAGCTGGTACTGTTTGTAAAGAATATGCCAGAACACGAAACGGGGGTTGAATAATATGAATAGAGGTGATTTCTTCGTGGAAAAAATAGGTATTCGGTCTAATAGAGATAATAAAGATAAAGATTATTATGAATATTGGTTAATCCCGAAAGAGGATAATATAAACGTGTTTGATATACAAATACAGTATAATCAATATAATTTTAAGTGGGAACATAAAGATTTAAATGTATTTGATGCACATAAAAAATTACAAGAAAGTGATGAGTATAATAAATTACAATCTGGAGAACAAAAGATATGCATAAACGCCATACTAAACGATGGGCTAATAGATAAATATATACATACATTAAAACAAGAAAAAAACAAACAACAAGAAATACAAAATATTCCATGTTTCAATGAAAACTACACTATACCAACACAATTACAAGACCCAAGAATAAAATTAATAAAAGTAAAAAAGAAAGGCGCAGTAGAGTCTGGCTTCTTTGCCGACAAGAACTATAAACACAATAGTCCTGAACTAATAAACTGGCTACAAAAACCAGAAAACGGATACGGTGTATTGGCTGCTAATGGACTGGTTATGATAGATGCAGATAGTAAAGAACTAAGCGATTCTGTAAGCAATACCCTACCAGAAACGTTTACCATCAAAACTGGGAAAGCGTTTATTAACAATAACAACGGTGGAAGACACTACTATTTCTGGTGTAGCGAATGGGTTGAGCCTGGAATTGCAATTGGTTCTGAAACAATTCCTGGCCCTAACCTAGTCCTTGGAAAGCAAGGACATGACGGACATCTACAGGCGCGTAATAAACTATTGGT
>Ga0075317_1000067_pt1 | contig 12425 bp, 7 predicted proteins | sample MayberryNE_TuleB_FD_120068 | JGI IMG/M metagenome (GOLD analysis project Ga0075317, IMG submission 120068) | Natural and restored wetland microbial communities from the San Francisco Bay, California, USA, that impact long-term carbon... | ecosystem: Environmental > Terrestrial > Soil > Wetlands ... | reverse complement strand
AGATCATTATCAATATTCACCATTATCCCGAGCAAATAGTTTCATTTATAGAAAAAAACAAGTCGTTCGGAATCCGAATTGATTTCTCTGACGAAGCGGTTGAACTCCTCGATACCGGAGGCGGTCTTTATAAAGCCCGTAGCTTTTTCAAAAGTAAAGAACCCTTCTTTCTCACTACTTCGGATGTTATTACTGATCTGAATCTTCATGATCTGTATACTGCCCATCAACGAAACGATGCCTTGGTTACGTTGGCCGTAAAACACAGGAACTCTACGCGTGATTTCTTGTTCGATCAGCAATACCAATTGTGTGGCTGGCATAACAATATTACCAATGAATCTCGTATTATAAAAGAAACCGCTGATCCGATTAGAATTGCATTCAGCACCATTCATATTCTGAACCCGGATATTTTCAATCTGATCAATGAAAGAGGTCGTTTTTCCATCATTGATGTATATCTGCGACTTGCGCTTCAAAATAAGATTATGGGATATGAACATGATCTTTCAGCCTGGTATGAGTGCGGAAGATTTGACAGAATCGGTGAGCTTAACCAAAATCAGGATATCCGGACAATTTTTAAAAAGTATCACATCCATCAGGGAATTTCTTAATTTTGCAGCACGATGAAAGAGCGAATTATTGAGTGGAACGATCGCCTTGCGAAGGCATCTGCAGAGGAGGTTTTGACTTTTTTTAATAAAGAATTCGGATCTTCTGTATGTTTATCTTCAAGTTTGGGAGCTGAAGATCAGGTATTAACCCATATGGCTGCCTCTATAAATCCCAAATTCAGGATTTTTACGCTGGATACTGGAAGGTTATTCCCTGAAACCCTTAATCTGATTCAAAAAACAAGAGATCAGTATAATAATAATATAGAAGTTTATTTCCCCGATTATAAACTGGTACAGCAAATGGTGAGGGAAAAAGGAATAAATCTTTTTTATGAAAATGTTGAGAACCGGAAATTGTGCTGTCAGATCCGTAAGATGGAACCATTGAAACGAGCTCTTGAAGGTATGCAAGCCTGGATTACCGGCATTAGAAAAGATCAAACCATCAACCGCTTTAATACCAATGTTGTTGAATGGGACGAAGGCAATGAAATTGTAAAGATCAATCCATTATACCGTTGGTCAGAAAAGATGGTCTGGGAATACATCCATAAACACCAGATACCTTATAATGAATTGCATGATAAGGGCTTTCCAAGCATTGGATGCCAGCCTTGTACCAGAGCTGTTGCGGCAGGGGAAGACACAAGAGCGGGAAGATGGTGGTGGGAGGATCAGGGTCATAAGGAATGTGGTCTGCATATTAAAGAATCCTGAATTGGTAACCTGTCTGTTATGTCTTTCGTATACATCTTAAACTCCAGACAAAATGGATCAGGGAGCTAAATTTATTGAACATAAGGAAAAAGAGATCTACTATGTAGATTATTCTAATATCAAGAGCAATGAGGAGTTCCTCCTTATTATAAAAAGCACAAACGCTTTCAGGGAAAAAATAAAGGCTGAAGGAAAAAAAAATCTTCTGATGCTGGTTGACATTTCAGGTAGCTTTGTTTACGGTGAAGTACTGGAACAGCTCAAAAAATCCGGAAAACTTACCAAGGAAATTACTGCTAAGGAAGCCGTAGTTGGTATAACCGGCGGAAAAAAAATCATCCTCAAAATTTTACAGACCATAACCAAAATGAATTTCAGGGTTTTTGATACAACTGAAGAAGCCAAAGACTGGCTGATTTCATAAATCTGTTAAAATACTTCAAAGACAAAGGTTCGCAATTCTGCAAATTCTAGCTATTCAAGACATTAACCCGAATTAATTTGAGGATGCCTTAATTAGAGCCATAATTCAATTAAAAATACTTTGACTATTAGTCATTAATGTATATTTTCGTAATTTGTTATATACTGGTGACCTTTATAGTAAAGTAACTGACGATGAGTGACTTGAATAGTTCTGTTCACGATGAACAAATCAGTAATACCCAAAGTATTTCTGATAATACGGATCCTATTACCCCTGTGGCTGAAAATAATGCCACATCAGAGACCTCCGGCAACCATATTCCGGAACATGAGGCGGAAGCCTTTGAGGAGTTTTTTGAGGAGGTCGAGGATGATGTGGAGTTAACGGAGAAAGCGGTCCCGGTTCTGGCTTCAGAACCTGTGGAATCAAAACCCGAAGAACCGGCGAACTTGTCCACCATGAGTAAAGAAGAATTGATTTTACTTCTCAGGCAAATACTGGAAAGCAAGCCTATTGAAACCATAATTAATGATGTTGAAAACATAAAAATTAATTATTATAAAAAGCATAAAGCTGAAATAGAAAGAAAGAGAAAGGTTTTTGTTGAAGAAGGCGGAGAGCTTGAAGATTATAAAGTTGAGGATGACCCTCATGAATCTGAAATCAAAGAGCTTCTCAGAAAATACCGTGAACTTAAATTTGATTTTAACAAGGTTCAGGAAGACCATAAACATAAGAACCTTGAAGAAAAATATAAAATTATTGAAGAAATAAAGGTCCTCGTAAAAAACAAGGAATCTATAAACCGTACATTTCAGGAATTCAGAGAATTACAGAAGAAATGGCGTTCTATTGGACCGGTTCCCCAGCAGAATGTTAAAGATCTTTGGGAAAACTATCATCATCATGTTGAAGCTTTTTATGATTATATAAGGATCAATCAGGAATTACGCGATCTTGATCTGAAAAAGAATCTTGAATCTAAAATCCATCTTTGTGAAAAAGCAGAGGAATTATTGCTCGAATCGAATGTAATTGATGCATTCAGAATCCTTCAGGATCTTCACGAGCAATGGCGGGAAATTGGACCGGTTCCTGCTGAAATGCGTGTAGAAATCTGGAATCGTTTTAAAGAAGCTACGTCAAAGATCAATAAAAAACATCAGGATCACTTTGTTGATCAGAAAAACGAACAAAAATCAAACCTCGATGCAAAGATTGCGCTTTGTGAAAAAGCAGAAGAATTAAGCAATCTTGAAATCAATTCCAATAAAGAATGGACCGCCAGGTCAAACGAACTGATTGAGCTTCAGAAAGTATGGAAGACCATTGGCTTTGCTCCTAAAAAGGATAACGCGAAAATTTATAAGCGTTTCAGGGATGCATGCGACGCCTTTTTTAACCGCAAAAGGGATTTTTATGGCGTATTTAAAGAGGAACAAAATAACAACCTTCAGCTAAAGATCGATTTGTGTATACAGGCCGAAGCTCTGCGCGACAGTAATGAATGGAAAAAAACAACTGAAGAACTTATTGCTTTACAGCAGCACTGGAAAGAAATTGGTTCCATTCACCATAAGCAGTCGGAAAAAGTATGGAAAAGATTCCGAACCGCCTGTGATACTTTTTTTGAACGAAAATCCAAACATTTCTCTGAAGTAGACAGTTCCTTCGGTACAAACCTTCAGAAAAAAATTGAATTAATTCAGAAAATAGAGGCATTTGAGATAACGGAAGATGCCGAAGAATGCCTTTCAAAGCTCAAGGACTTTCAGCGTGAATGGTCTGAAATAGGTTTTGTTCCTTTAAAAGACAAGGATGAAATTCATGAAAAATACAGGGAAGCCATTAATAAAAAATTTGACGCGCTGCGCATTGATTATAGTCACCGCAACATCCTGAAATTTAAGACAAAACTTGAAGAATACCTTGATAAACCGAATGGAATTCAGCGTATCCGGCAGGAAAGAGAGAAATTTATAACCAGGCTGAAACAGCTTGAAAATGACATTGTACTCTGGGAAAATAACATTGGCTTTTTTGCACGTTCCAGAAATGCGGAAAGCATGATCCGTGATGTCGAATCCAAAATTGAGAGTTCAAAAAAGAATATTGAGATGCTTAACCGGAAAATCAGCATGATCGATGATCTTGATGATTAACCGCAAACTTTCTTGCTTTACCGGATATACCTATATAATTTTTACCGATAAATATTCCATTCTCTTTGATACCAACTAAATATATATTTGTTACAGGCGGAGTTGCTTCTTCATTAGGAAAAGGCATTATTTCAGCCTCGCTGGCCAAATTATTACAGGCAAGAGGTTATGTGGTTACCATACAAAAACTTGATCCGTATATCAACGTAGACCCTGGTACTCTGAATCCTTATGAACATGGCGAATGTTATGTAACTGAAGATGGTGCTGAAACCGATCTTGACCTGGGGCATTATGAGAGATTTCTAGGAGTACCCACTTCTCAGGCCAATAATGTAACCACCGGTCGTATATATCAATCGGTTATCAATAAAGAACGGAGAGGAGACTACCTTGGTAAAACGGTACAGGTTATCCCGCATATTACCGATGAGATCAAAAGACGTATAAAGCTTCTTGGTGGACAAAGCGGCCGCAATAAATATGATTTTGTAATAACCGAAATTGGTGGTACGGTTGGAGATATTGAATCGCTACCCTATGTGGAGGCTGTGCGTCAATTAAAATGGGAAATGGGCGATCAGAATGTTCTGGTAATTCATCTTACGCTCGTTCCTTTTCTTCCCTCTTCGGGCGAACTAAAAACAAAACCTACACAGCACTCGGTAAAAATGCTCCTTGAAGCCGGGGTTCAACCTAACATACTGGTACTTAGAACATCAAAGGAACTTGGAGATGACTTGCGCAAAAAAGTTGCCCTCTTTTGCAATGTGGATGCCGATTCAGTAGTACAATCTATTGATGTGGATACCATTTATCAGGTACCCATCATGATGCAAAAAGAAAAACTGGATATAACGGTGCTTAAAAAAATGGGGATGGATTATTCCGGAACTCCTGAACTCGGACCCTGGAACAAATTCCTGAAACGACTGCAAAACCCGAAATTCAATTCACATATTGCCCTTATTGGAAAATACGTTGAACTGCCCGATGCTTATATATCGATAAATGAATCGTTTAAACATGCGGGTGCCATGAATGATTGTCGTGTAGATGTTGTGTATATACATTCTGAACGGATCGATGAAACCAATTATAAAGAACTCTTGAAAGGATACGCGGGTATTTTGGTTGCTCCGGGATTTGGTGACAGAGGTATTGAAGGCAAAATTCTGGCGGCCAAATATGCCCGGGAAAATAACGTTCCTTTCCTGGGAATATGCCTTGGTCTTCAATGTGCTGTGATTGAATTCGCCAGGAATGTCCTTGGCTTATCAAAAGCACACTCTACAGAAATGGATCTGAAAACACCAGAACCTGTGATTGATCTTATGGAAGAGCAGAAAGGAGTGACTGAAAAAGGCGGAACAATGCGTCTGGGTGCATATCCATGTGTAATCAAAAAAGACACACGTACTTTTGAAGCTTACGGGACTACAGAAGTGAATGAAAGACACCGTCACCGTTATGAATTTAATAATAAATATCTCGAGGCATTTGAAACTGCCGGAATGATTTCAACAGGGGTAAATCCCGATACATCACTGGTTGAAATAATGGAAATGAGGGATCTCAAATGGTTTGTGGGCGTTCAGTTTCACCCTGAATACGGCAGTACAGTGCTTAAGCCGCATCCGCTATTTGTGAGCTTCATTAAAGCCACAATTTGTTAATTTAGGGAACTAATTTTTTTTGACAAAAGACAAGCATGGATAAAAACTCAATTTTTGGAATAGTCATTATTGCAGCCATATTAATACTATGGGGAGTATTTCAAACACCCAAGAAAAAAGAACTTGAAGAACGCCGTAGAATTTCCGATTCATTAGAATTGGTGCAGCAAAAATCAATTATGACAGCTGATTCAACGGCAATATTAAAACAAGATTTTACCGCGGAACAACAAACTATAAAAGGTCCCGACACTGTTTCTACCGGAAAAAGAATCGACCAGTACGGAGTATATGCTGCCAATGCCGTTGGAGAGGATACGTTTTATACCCTTGAAAATGATGTGATCAGGCTGGTGATCTCCAGCAAGGGAGGAAAGCCTTATTCCGTAGAACTTAAAAGTTATAAAAACTTCAGCCGGGAACCTGTGGTTCTGTTTGATGGTGATTCAACGCAATTTGGACTCACTTTCTATGACCAGAACCGACCTATTTCCACAAATGAACTCTACTTTCAGCCTGATCAGGAAATAAACAGTGACAGTATCAGCATGAGGCTTGCAGTAAACGAAAACCGTTATATTGTATACCGGTATTCGCTGAAACCCGGAAGTTATATGGTTGACTTCAGCATGCAGCTTGTTGGTATGAATGATATTGTAACCCGTGATCCTTCATCGCTGGACATCAGCTGGGAACTTTATGTCCCGCAACATGAACAGTCAAGAAAAAATGAGAATCAATATACTTCCTTATATTTCAGACATTTCCAAGAAGATGTTGATTATTTCAAAGCCCGTCAGAATAAAGAAGTTCAGCAACAGGACATACCCACGCAGGTGGAATGGGTTGCATTTAAAAATCAGTTCTTCTCCTCTGTCCTCATTGCTGAAACTGCATTTTCCAGTGCTTTACTGAAATCAACCAGTTTGCCTGAAACTGATAAATACCTCAAAAATTTCAGGGCTGAACTGGGAGTTCCCTTCCAACGACTGGGAAATGAGACCATCAAACTTAAAATGTTTTTTGGTCCCAACAAATTCAAACTGCTTAAACAATATAAAAACTATAAGCTCGAGGATCTCGTATCCCTGGGTCGTAGTATTATCAGGTGGATTAACCAGTTTGTCATTATCCCCATATTTGATTGGCTGAGTAAATATATCGGAAATTTTGGCCTCATCATTTTAATACTTACCATCATCATTAAAATAGGTTTACTGCCCCTTACCTATAAGTCCTACCTTTCACAGGCTAGTATGAAAGTCCTAAAACCCCAGATTGATGAGCTCACACAAAAATATCCGAAAGGAAAGGAAGTAGAAAAGCAACAAGCCACGATGGCTTTGTATAAAAAAGCAGGGATTAGTCCAATGGGTGGTTGTTTGCCCATGCTTTTACAATTCCCGATTCTTTTTGCCATGTTCCGTTTTTTCCCTACCTCAATTGAGTTACGACAGGAAAGCTTTTTATGGGCTACAGACCTTTCCACCTTTGATTCCATTGTTTCCTGGAGCGGGAATATTCCTATTCTAAGCGGATTATACGGGAATCATGTAAGTCTTTTCACCATATTAATGACGGTATCCACAATTTTGCAGATGAAATTAAGTGATGCCACCGCATCACAACAGATGCCGGGTATGAAAACAATGATGTACATTATGCCTGTAATGTTCATGTTTATGCTGAATAATTTTTCGTCAGGTCTTACATATTATTACTTTCTTGCCAATGTCATAACTATCGGACAAAATTACCTGTTCAAACAGTTTGTTGATGAGAAGGAAATTTTGCGCAAGATTGAGGAAAGAAAGGCAAAGCCAGTGAAAAAATCAAAATGGCAGCAGCGTCTTGAAGAAATGTCAAAGCAGCAATCGGGTCAAAAGAAACCAAAGAAAAAATAGCCACCATAAACCCTGTTTCCCAATATGAAATTAGTTCAAAACCGGTATCAGATTGAAGGCATTGATGTAATAAACCTGGTTGAAAAATACGGATCACCGGTATATCTCTACCAGACATCAAAAATGAAGCAACAATATGATAAAATGCTTCATGCTTTCCGCGATATCAAAGTGAAGGTAAATTTCGCATGTAAAGCATTGAATAACATCAATGTTCTGAGGTTTTTTAAAAGCCAGGGAAGCGGGTTGGATGCCGTGTCGATACAGGAAGTACAGCTTGGCCTTAAAGCCGGATTTTCTCCCCAGGACATTATTTTTACCCCCAATTGTGTTTCTATTGAAGAAATTGTTGAAGGTGTTAAACTTGGAGTTAAAATCAATATTGACAATATTTCCATTCTTGAACAGTTTGGAAATATTTATGGAGGCAAGGTTCCTGTTTGTATAAGAATCAATCCGCACATTTTTGCAGGTGGTAACCAAAAAATTTCTACCGGCCATATCGATTCAAAATTCGGAATTTCCACTTATCAGTTACCACATGTATTAAGGGTTATTGAAACCACGAATATAAAAGTCGAGGGCCTGCATCTTCATACCGGTTCAGACATCCTTGATGTGGAGGTATTTTTGAGGGGAGCTGAGATTATGTTTGATGTGGCCAAAAATTTTACCGAATTGGAGTATATCGATTTCGGCAGTGGTTTCAAGGTACCTTATAAACCCGACGATTATTATACCGATATTGATAGTCTGGGTAAGGAGCTGAGCAAACGCTTTAAGAAGTTCTGTAAAGATTATGGCAGAGAACTCACTTTGATATTTGAGCCAGGAAAATTCCTGGTAAGCGAATCAGGTTTGTTTTTTGCCCGGGTAAACGTGGTAAAACAAACGCTATCCACTGTTTTTGCCGGCCTTGATACGGGTCTCAATCATTTGATAAGGCCCATGTTTTATGATGCCTATCATCAGATTGTAAATGTCTCAAATCCTAAAGGCAAGCTGAGGATTTACACGGTGGTCGGTTATATTTGTGAAACAGATACGTTTGGCTGGAACAGAAAAATCAATGATATTCATGAGGGTGATTATCTTGCGTTCATGAATGCCGGTGCTTATTGTTTTACCATGGCTTCAAATTACAATTCACGTCTTCGTCCGCCTGAAATTATGATCCATGAAGGCAAGGATTTTCTCATCCGGGAGCGTGAAACATTGGACGATATTCTGAAAAACCAGATTTTTCACGATTTTCAATAACTATAGATTATGGAAAAGCCCGGTATTGTCTTTCTTGATGCAGAAACTCTGGGCAATGTGAACTTTGGCGAATTATCCGGTATGGGTAATTTTACTGTCTTTAATACTACGTCGAAGGACAAACGAATAGAGAGGATCAAAAATGCTGCTGTAGTGATCACTAATAAGGTGATCATGGACAGAGAACTGATGGATGCAAGCCCAACACTTAAACTTATTTGTATTGCGGCAACAGGGTTAAATAATGTTGATCTTGAATATGCAAAGCAAAAAGGGATTGCAGTAAAAAATGTCTCTGGATATTCAACTGAAAGCGTTGTTCAACATACTTTCTCGATGCTTTTTTATCTGATGGGCAATTTGCCGTATTATGCCCGGTATGTTGCAGAGGGTCACTATACCCGGAGCCGTCTGTTTACCCATCATGGAAGGTCATTCCATGAGCTTGCAGGAAAAAGATATGGGATAATCGGATTTGGTACCATCGGTAAAAGGGTGGCCGAAATAGCTACTGCGTTTAAAGCAAAGGTTAACTATTATTCGACATCGGGGAAAAATATGGATACCCGCTTTGTTCATGTTCCTCTCGATCAACTGTTAACTGAGAGTGATATTATTTCAATCCATTGTCCTCTGAATGATGTTACCCGAAACCTGATCGGCTATGAGCAATTGAAGAAAATGAAACCTGAAGCTGTATTGATTAATGCCGGAAGGGGTGGAATCGTAAATGAAACCGATCTGGCCAGGGCATTGAACGAGCAAATAATAGGTGCGGCTGGTCTTGATGTTATGGAAAAAGAGCCGCCTGAACCTTCGAATCCGTTATTATGTGTAAAGTTCCCCGAAAGATTGCTCATTACACCCCACATTGCGTGGGCGAGTGTGGAATCACGTGAAAGGCTGGTACAGGGAGTTATCAGGAATATTAAAGACTTTTTTGAACAACAATAGATAGCCGTCACATATACCTCTTCAGAACTTCAATAAAGTTATTGGGCTTAATAGGTTTAGCCAGATAGTTATCAAAACCTGCCTCCATATAATGTAACTTGTCATCGGGCCTTGCATAGGCAGTTAAGGCAATAATCACCTGACTGGAATTATAAGCTTTAATGATTTTGGTTGCTTCAAAACCATCCATAACAGGCATTTTAATATCCATTAATATGAGATCAAACTTCTTGCCCGAGGAGACAAGCTTTGTTGCTTCGAGCCCATTCACTGCTCTGTGGATATTTACATCCATCCTGGATAGTAATTTTTTCGCGTATAAAAAATTTGCCTCTTCATCTTCGGCAACAAGAACATCCTTTCCTTTAAACAGGGTAACCTCATTGGATTCTGATATATCCTTAATATTTATCTCATTATGAGTAAGAAGTGACCATGGTAAATAGAAGCTGAAAACTGAACCCTTTCCCAACGATGATTCTGCCGTAATGCTTCCCTGAAGCAATTTGGCCAGCGCTTTTGAAATGGCTAATCCAAGCCCGGTTCCCCTATAAATTGCGTTGCTTATACCATCGATTTTCCGGAAACGTTCAAAAATGGTTTTAATTTCATGATCATCAATTCCAATACCTGTATCCTTTACATAAAACACAAGGTTTCCGTTTAATCTTTGACATCCCAATTCAATAAAACCCTTATCCGTAAATTTATAAGCATTATTCATCAGATTGGTTATAACTTGTCTGAAGCGTATTATGTCTGAATCAATAGTCAGATTGAAATCATGAAGTGTATTGTTCAGTTTTATTTTAAGGTTCTTCTTTTTATTCATTTGGGAATACGATGAATATAGGTGATCCAGTAATTCATTGAGACTAAAAGGTTCTTTCCTGATGGAAAGTTGATTAGCTTCAATCAATGACAAATCCAGTATGTCATCAATGAGTACCATAAGCATTTCAGAATGCGCATTGATAATTTCAATGAATTCTTTTTTTTCTGCTCCATGAATATCATCATCCCTTAATAAATTGGCAAAACCAACAATGGCATTCATAGGGGTTCTGATTTCATGCGACATATTAGCCAAAAAAGCAGATTTAAGCCTGTCAGACTCTTCAGCTTTATGTAGCGCAATTTTAAGCTCCATTGTGCGATCTAAAACTAACTTTTCAAGGTGTGATCGGTGTTGCTCCAGTTCGGTATTTTGCTTTAGGATTTTATCCCTCATCTGCGAAAGTAAATCGTTTTGAGAGGTAATTTCTTCATTCTGCTGAATCAACTCTTCATGCTGTTCTGTTAAAGCACTATTGGCATCATTCAGTTCTTTGGTTCTTTCTTTTACGATGCCTTCAAGTATGACTTTATGCCGTTTCAGGCTTTTTATGCGGTAAAAATACATTGATGTCAGCAAAGAAATTATCATTAACGAAGCCAATACCTTGAACCAGGTTGTTCTCCATATGGGTGGTTTAATGTGTATGATTATTTGCTTTCCGGTCGTATTCCAGTATCCATGGCTATTAGAGGCAATAACTTTAAACACATATTTTCCCGGAGGAAGATTCGGATAATAAGCTTTGTTGATATTTCCGGATTTTATCAAGTTCTTATCAAATCCAACAAGTTGATATGCATACTGATTTGCCTCCGGATTACAATAGTTTAATGCTGCAAAAGAAAAAGATAATGTGGATTGTTTATAATTGAGTTTAATCCTATCACTATGAACCCCTTTATCGTTTCCGTAAATGTTATAAATTATATCGTTCACACTCAGTTCAGTTATATAAACAGGAGGTACCAGGGTGTCATCAATTACATAGAGCGGATTAAATGCTGTCACTCCTTTTGCCGAGCCGAGATATATAATTCCCTTTTTGCTCTTCAGACCAGCATTCGGATTATTGAATAAATGAGAAATCCTGTCCGTTATTCCAAAATCTTTAAATTGTCTGATTCCGGGATCAAACCTACAAATACCTGATGTAGTACCCAACCATAAATACTGATTTTTATCTTCAAATATTCTATGAACCGTAGTAAAATTCTGCTTTATTTTATATGAAAAATTTTTAAAAGACTTCTTTTCCGGGTCATATAAGTGCAGTGTATGGTTGGAACCAATCCAGAGATTTTTTTTGGTATCTTCGAAAATATCGGTGATAACAATATTTTTCACTTCTCTTTCTTCCTCATCTGTTAGCTTAATCCTGACTAACTTTTTCTTAACGTCATCATACCGGTTCAATCCGGCAAATGTTCCTATCCAGACATTTTTTTTACTATCCTCAAAAATTTTATATACTGTATTATGACATAGTGAAGTAGAGTCTTCCGCATCATGAACGAAAAGGTGGGTAATCTCATTTTTTTTGTCGTGCATTGCCAGCCCCTGGGTAATGCTTCCGATCCATATACGGTCCTTATGATCCCGAAAAATTCTGGTAGCTGTGTTCACCGCTGCTGCGGGAATCCCCTCCATTGCAGTCACTTGCTGCAGGGTTTTCAAATTCCAGTTATAGCTGTATAAACCGTTCAGCCAGGTACATATCCATAGAATATTATTATGATCCATGTAAAGATCAAAAACGGAATAGTTACGCAAATCAGGCAGAAATTGCTCCATGCTGTTTACATCAGGATCGTAAATAAATAATCCATTATTTTCAGTACCCATCAGAATCTTGCCGTCAGGTGTT
>Ga0075317_1000065_pt1 | contig 12606 bp, 8 predicted proteins | sample MayberryNE_TuleB_FD_120068 | JGI IMG/M metagenome (GOLD analysis project Ga0075317, IMG submission 120068) | Natural and restored wetland microbial communities from the San Francisco Bay, California, USA, that impact long-term carbon... | ecosystem: Environmental > Terrestrial > Soil > Wetlands ... | reverse complement strand
TCGACCGCGTCGACGCGACCGAGGAGGAGATCCGCGCCGAGACGAGGCGGGCCTGCGAAGCCTACGCGCCCGGCGGGCACTTCATCCCTTGCATGACCTACGGATTGCCCGGCAGCATATATCCCCACGTCAACCCGATCATCAGCGACGAGATCTCGAAGTTCCCGCCCCTGCGCTGAAATGCCGCGCTTGCCGCGGCGATAGGCGCCTTCCGGAAAAGAAGAGGCCCGGCCATAGCGGCCGGGCCTCTTTCGTAGTCGGCCCGCATGGGCCGGAGCGCGGCGAGGGGCCGCGCCCGCATTCTCGTCTCAGTCCATCACGCCCGCGAAGAGCTCGGAGTCGGGCGGGATGACTTCCTTTATCGGGGTCGAGACCCAGGTCACGTTGATCATGTGCTTCCAGCACACGTTCTCCGTGGTGATGTTGCCGCCCCAGGTCCCGCAGCCCAGGGTCATGGTGAAGGGCATGCCGTTGTCCCAGTTGCCGGTATTCCCGTAGCACTGGGCCTGGCGGATAAGGATGCGGCTGACCTTGGTGCGCAGGCCTATCTCGGCGACGCGCTTCTTGTCCGTCGTATGCAGGCCGCAGGAATGTCCCATGCCCTGGTAGGCGGTGATCGCGTTGATCTTGTCGACGGCGGCGTCGAAGCTCGGGACGCGGTAGAGCGCCATGACGACGCACATCTTCTCTCCGGAGAAGGGATGCTCGGGGCCCTCGCCCGTCTCGGGCACGATGAGGAACTCGCGGTCCTCGGGCAGCTCGATGCCGGCCAGCTTGGCGATCTTGGAGGCGGGCTGGGCCGTCGTCTCGCGGCTCAGGTGGCCGTCGGGCCACAGGACAGCCTGGAGCCGCTTCTTCTCCTCCGGGTTCACCAGGTAGCCGCCTTCGGAGATCAGCGCGGCGAGGAGCTTGTCGTAGATAGCGTCGACCGCGACCACCGAGTTGTCGGAGGAGCAGCTGGTCGCGTAGTCGAAGGTCTTCGAGAGCTTTATCTTATGCGCCGCGTCCGCGATATCGGCCGTCTCGTCGACGACGATGACGGCGTTCCCGGCGCCGACGCCGTAGGCGGGCGTCCCGGAGCTGTAGGCCGCCTTGACCAAGGGCGCTCCGCCGGTCGCGACGACGAGGTCGACCTGCTTCATGAGCTCGCCGGACTCCTCCATGGTGGGCTCCTCGATGCCGATGACGAGGTCTTCCGGCAGCCCGTATGCCTTAAGCGTGGAGCGCATGATGTTGACGATGTAGGTGTTGGTCTTCTTGGTCCGCGGATGAGGCGCCATGATGACGGCGTTGCGGCCCTTGATGGCCGATATCGCCATGAATACGGGCGTCGCCTCGGGATTCGTGCAGGGAATAAGCGCGCCGATGACTCCCGCGGGCTTGGCGATCTTGATGAGGCCGCGCTCCTCGTCCTCTTCTATTATACCGACCGACTTCTTGCCGGCCATGTCGCGCAGCGCGCCGCGAAGCTTCTTCTGAAGCTTCGTATACTTGCTCTGGTAGTTGCCCAGCTGCGACTCCTCGACGGCCATCTTGGCGACGACCTCGATCGTACCGGGCTTGACCACGCTCCATACCAAGGCCCTGGTCAGCTTGTCGACCTCCGCCTGGCCGTAGCTCTCGATGGACTCCTGGGCCTTCCGCGCGCGGCTTACCAGTCCGGCGATCTTCGTCTTCGCGTCTTCCATGCCTATCCTCCCCCGCGCGGTATTCCTTCCGCGCCCGATGCCGTTTCATAGAATGCGTTCACTGAATGCTATCAGTAAAACAGGCATCAAGCAAGAGAAAATCGAGAGGAGAGTACTTGTCGCCGGAGTAGCGTTTTTCGTTGACAGGATCGGACTTCGGTCCTAGTCTGAATGCGTTCACCGAACGGTTTCAGTGAAATCCCAACATCGGGAGGATAAGGATGAGCGGTCCCAAGGAAAAGCTTGCCGGCATAGTAGGGTCGTCAGGCGTGCCGGACGGCGAGTCGACCCTGCTCGAGTATCCTAAGGACGGGAGCTTCGCGAAGCCGATGAAGAGCCGCTTCGTCGTGAAGGCGAAGACGGCGCCGGAGGCGATCAAGGGCACGGCGGACTTCTTCAGCGACACGCAGAGGTGGATGAACGAGAAGAAGCTCGGCGTGGACATGGGGCACTGGAACCAGGACCTTCGCCACTACAAGGTGCGCGAGGCGGTCAATCCCAAGCACCTGTGCGGCAGCTACTACAGGACGCTGACCCCGAGCAAGATCGGAGCTTGACATAGGCGACGCAAGGAGTCTAGTTTAGCGTACTCGCGCGGAAAGCCGGAACGGACTGAGCGTCCGTTCCGGCTTTCCATAGATGGCATGCGCCCGAAGAGAGTCGCATTATGGAAAAGATGAAGAGCACCACGCGCAAGCTTCAGGCGGATATTACTCGGCAGAAGATCTACGACACGGCTATATCCCTAATGAACAAGAAGGGATACGCGTCGACGACGATCGCCGAGATTATGAAGACAGTCGGCGTATCGGTTGGCACCTTCTATCACTATTTCAAGTCGAAGGAAGACATCTTCCTCGAGATATTCACGAAGGCCGACGAGTACTTCAAGCTCACCGTCAAGAAAAGCCTCCAAGAGCCGGGGCTCGATGCCGGCGACCGGATCGTCAGGTATTTCAAGGGCTACGCGAGATACAACAGCAATCGGGGTATAGAAAATATAACTCAGCTGTACAACACGAAGAACCACTACTTCACGGTCAAGGGACGCTATATGCAGGAGCTCTTGAAGCAGCTGATAAAGGAAGGCCAGGACTCGGGGCAGATCGTCGCGCATCCCGGGCCGGCCGAGATTACCGATTTCCTTTTCATCGCGGCCCGCGGCCTCGTATACGACTGGTGCCTCCATCAAGGCAAGTACGATATCGAGAAGAAGATGGAGTCGTATATCGAGCGCCTAGTCCCGCTATTCTTAGCGGGCTAGGGACTCGTCCCGCCCCGTCTTCCTTTCCGCCTTACTCGCCCCCTTGCCCGAGCCGGGCTCGGCCCAGAGCCCGACGAGCTCGATGAGGGTCTCGACGGCGAGGGCCATCTCCGAGACCGAAGCCCACTCGTACCTGGAATGGTAGTTGTAGCCGCCCGTGAAGACGTTGGGCGTCGGAATGCCCATCTCCGTAAGCCGCGCGCCGTCGGTGCCGCCGCGGATCGGCTTGACGAAGGGCTCGGCCCCGGCGCGGCGCGCCGCCTCCATGAGCTTCTCCAGCACCTCGGGCCTCTCGTCGAGCCTCTCGCGCATGTTGACGTACTGCTTCGATACCTCGAGCTCGACCTTGCCCTGGGGGAATTGAGCCTCGACCGCCCTCGCGATCGCGCGCGTCGCCTCGATGCGCCTTTCCATGCCCTCGCGGCTGAAGTCCCGAAGGAATATCTCGGCGCTCGCGCTCTCGAGCCCGCCGGAGATCTCGATGGGGCAGAAGTAGCCGTACCAGCCGTCGGTAGACTCCGGGCTCTCGCTGCGCGGCAGCATGGACACGAAGGAGGCGGCCATGGCGACCGCGTTGGCCAGCTTGCCCCGGGCCGCGCCGATATGTATGGCCTTGCCCTTGAAGGAGGCGCGGACCGAGTAGGCGTTGAAGCACTCTGCCTCGATCTCGCCCGCCTTGCCCCCGTCGACCGTGTAGCAGGCCGCGGCGCGCAGGTTCTGGAGGGGGAAGAGGTTCATCCCCTTGCCCGTCTCCTCGTCCGGGGTGAAGGCGATGTCGATAGGTCCGTGCGCGATGCCGGGATCGGAGGCGAGGATCGAGGCGAGGGTCATGATGATGGCGATGCCGGCCTTGTCGTCCGCGCCCAGGAGGGTCGACCCGTCGGTTACGACTATGCTGTCCCCGACGTGGTCGGAAAGCTCGGGATTCTCCGCGGGATCGAGGACGCATCCCGAGCCGAGGACGATGCCTTCCCCGACGTAGCCCTCGATGACGCGGGGCCGGACGTTCGCTCCCGAGACGTCGCTCGCCGTGTCCATATGCGCCATGAGGCCGATCGCGGGCAGCTTCTCGAGCCCCCTCGTCGCCTTAAGGCGGGCTATGAGGTAGCAGTGGCCGTCGAGCGAGACGTCGGCTATGCCCAGGTCGCGCAGCTCCTTCTCGAGGAGCCGCGCGAGGTTCCATTGCGCCTGAGTCGAGGGTATGTCCTCGATGTGGCGGTCGCTCGTCGTCTCGATGGCCGCGTAGCGGAGGAAGCGCGACAAGAGGCCGTCGACGAAGGGGCGCGAAAGGAGCTCGGCGTAGCTTTTCATGCCCAAAGTATGCACGGCCGGCGCGGGAGGGGCAAGGAGAGCCGCCGGGTTCACATCTAGGGCCGCCGCGGGTATCATGGCCACGTGCGAAGATCGATTCAGCCGGCGCTGGCCGCGGCCGCGCTCGCGTTGGCGCTCGGGGCCGTCCCGCTCGCCGCCGAGGGAGAGATCCTCGGATCGTATCTCTTCTCCTCCGTCGGCACCCCCGAGGGCCTGCCCAACGCCTCGGTTTCGGGAATCGTCCAGGACCGGACCGGCTACCTCTGGTTCGGGACTCAGGGCGGCCTGGTGCGCTACGACGGCTACTCCTTCAAGCTCTACGAGCGCGTGAGCTTCGACCGCGCGAGCCTCCCGCACAACCAGGTGCAGGCGCTCTACCTCGACGGCGAGAACCTGTGGGCGGGCACCTACGGCGGGCTCGCGCGGCTCGACCTGGCGACCGGGAAGATCTCCTCGTACGCGAACGACCCGGGCGACGAGAGCTCGCTCCCGAACGACGTCGTTACCTGCGTAGTCCGCGACGCTCGCGGCTCGCTATGGGTCGGCACGCTCAGCGGGCTCGGCCGCCTCGACGAGGAAAGCGGCCGTTTCGAGCGCTTCCTGCACGATCAGGCCAAGCCGGGCAGCCTGCCGAGCGACGTCGTCCGCGCCCTCGAGGTCGATCGCGAGGGCAGGCTCTGGGTCGGCACTTCGGGAGGGGGGCTTGCCCTCTTCGACTACGGGACCGAGACCTTCCGTTCGTACCGTGCCGCCGGCTCAGGCGGCGGCCCCATCTCGGACTTCGTCATGTCGATCGACGAGGACGAGGACGGGCGGCTCTGGCTGGGCTGCTGGTTCGGCGGGATCTCGCGATTCGATCCCGCGACCGGCGGTTTCCGCAACGTCAGGCTCGCGGACGAGCGGATCTACGTGGTCAAGGTCCTCGGGGACGGAGAGGTCCTCGCGGGGTCCTGGGGCGGCGGCCTCTTCGAATACGACCCGGGGAGCGGCAAGATCTCGCGCAGCCGCTCGACGGGGGCCGAGGGCGCTCTCTCGCACGATGTCGTCTATTCCCTCTGCGAGGATCGCTCGGGCGACATTTGGATCGGCACGAACGGCGGCGGGATCTGCCGCCTCGCCCGCTCGCGGCGCAGCTTCGGCGCCATCCCGGCCTCCGCCTCGGGAATTCCTTCGGGAAAGGTCTACGCGGCGCTCGAGGACTCTCGGGGCTCTATCTGGATCGGCGTCTACAACGAGGGCCTCGCCCGCCTGGACCCGGGCTCGGGCAAGTGGAGGCGCTACCGCAGTGATCCTTCGGCGCCGCGCTCCCTTCCCAACGATATCGTCAATTGCCTGTACGAGGATCCCTCGGGCGTCTTGTGGGCGGGGACGAACGACGGCCTGGCGCGCTACGACGGATCCTCGGATTCATTCACGGTTATTAAGCCGATTCCCGGCAGGAAGGACTGGCTGTCCTCCGAGATCATCTACTCGATCGAGGGCGACGGGAGGGGCGGCCTCTGGATCGGCACCTTCCGTTCCGGGCTCGATCGCTATGACATCGCGTCCGGCCGATTCGAGCATTTCGCCTATGATAACCGCGACGATTCCTCGCTTTCTGACAATCTCGTAACAGCCTTGGCTCACGATCAGTCGGGCCGGCTTTGGGTCGGCACGAACCGAGGGCTCGACATACTCCGCGACGGAAGCTTCGTCCGCTACCTTTACGATCCGGATCGTCCGGACGGCGCGTCCTCGGATTCGGTCAGGACCCTCTTCCTCGACTCGAAGGGAATCATGTGGATCGGCACGGCGGGCGGCGGGCTAATGCGATACGAGGCCGAGACGGATTCTTTCGTCTCCTATTCGAAGCGGGACGGGCTCCCGAGCAATACCGTCGTCCGCGTGCTCGAGGACGAGCAGGGCGATCTCTGGGTGGCCACCCAAGCCGGCTTGGTCATCTACGACAGGTCGGCGGGACGCTTTCGGCCCTTGCCGGTCTACGACAGCCTGGGCGGGCGCGAGTTCTTCTCGGGCGCTTTCAAGAGCCGTTCGGGCGCCCTGTTTTTCGGCTCGCTCGACGCCCTGTTCCGCTTCGACCCGGGCAGCTTCGAGTTCAATTCGAACATACCGGCGGTGGCGCTTACCGACGCCTTCTCTCCGGGCCTGCCCGCCCTCTCCGCCGCAGCGGTGTCGAAGGCGGGCCGCCTCTACCTTCCCCAGTCGAGCAACTCGGTGCGCTTCCGCTTTTCCGCCCTCGACTACCGCGATCCGGGACGGAACCGCTATTCTTTCAGGCTCGAGGGCGTCGATACCGCGTGGTCCGAGCCCTCCGACCTGCGGGACGTCTTCTACGCCGACCTTCCCGGCGGCAGGTACGTCTTCAGGGCGAGGGCCTCGAACAACGACGGCCTGTGGAACGAGGAAGGCCTCGCTATAGAGCTGAGGGTCGGCTACGCGCCCCTGAAGCACCCGGCCGCGATAGCCGTCTACGTGGCCCTCCTCGTGGCGGCCGGCTACGCGATAGCTTCCCGGAGGCTCGGCGCGCGCCTGGCCGCGGCCCTGTCCGACCGCGACCTCCTGCGCTCGAGGCTCGAGGAGACGAGCGCGCGGCTGGACCGCGCCTCGATCATCGACGCCATGACCGGGCTCGCCAACAGGCGGAGGGCCGAGGAGCTCCTGGAAGAGGCCTATTCGCGCTCGGCCCGCGCGAAGGCGCCGCTCGCGGCCCTCATGGTGGACTTGGACAACTTCAAGTCCTACAACGACCGTTTCGGCAAGGCGGCGGGCGACGAATGCCTGGTAAGGGTGGGCCGCGCCCTATCCGCCAGCCTCGAGCGGTCCACCGACCTGGTGGCCCGCTACGGCGGGGAGGAGTTCCTCGTCGTCATGCAGGGCGTCGATATCGAGGGCGCCCTCGCGGCGGCCGAGAAGGCGCGCAGGGCGGTCGAGGAGCTGGCGATCCCGCGCGGCGAGTCGAGGCCCAGCCCCGTCGTTACCGTCTCGGTCGGCTGCGCCTCGGTCGTGCCGGATTCGGGCCAGGGTCCCGCCCTCCTCGTCGCCGCCGCCGAGAAGGCCATGTTCGCCGCGAAGCAGCGGGGCCGCAATATCGCGACCGATTGACGCGCCTCCTTCCTTGCCTCCCGCTTGCGGCGCCGCGGCCCGCGCGCCTATCATTCAGTCCATGCGGATACCCGATTACCCCGACTTCGCGCCCATCTGCCTGGAAATGCGCGAGGAGCTATATCCCTTCCTCAATATGACCGAGGACGGAATCTCCGAATTCACTTTCTCGAACCTCTACCTCTTCCGGAGGACCTACGGCTACCGGCTCTCGCGCCTGGGCGCGAAATCCCTGGCGATCGAGGGCTCGCGGGACGGGAAGAGCTTCTTCTCGCTGCCCTGCTCGATCCCCGAGCGCGCCGTCTTCGACGAGCTGATGGCTCGCCATGATTACCTGAAGAACCTGAGCGAGTCCCTGGCCGACGAGAACCGGGCCGACCTGGAGCGCTGGGGCTATTCCGCCGTCGAGGACAGGGACAACTTCGACTACCTCTATCGAAGGACCGACCTCGCCGAGCTGTCGGGCAAGGCCTACCACAAGAAGCGCAACCTGGTGAACGCCTTCCTGAACTCCTATTCATACGAGCAGAAGCCCTTGTCGAAGGATACGGTCGCCGACGCGATAGGGGTCCTCGACGCGTGGCGGGAGGCGAAGGGCTTCGACGGCGACTACGCGGCCTCTCGCGAGGCGCTTGAGCTTTTCGAGGCCCTTGGCCTCCGCGGCTCCGTCTTCTACGTGGACGGGAAGAGCGCGGGCTGGTGCCTCGGCGAGAGCCTGGCCAAGGGGCGCATGTTCGCCGTGCATTTCGAGAAGGGCGTCGAGGGCTACAAGGGAATCTACCAGTTCATCAACCAGGCCTTCGCGCAGAGCCTTCCGTCGTCGATAAAGTGCGTCAACCGCGAGCAGGATCTCGGGGACGAGGGCCTAAGGCAGGCGAAGATGCCCTATCGCCCCGCCGGCTTCGTCGTGAAGTACCGCGTGGTAAAGGGCGGGTGCCTCGGCTGCGAGGGAAGGTCGAACGAGGATGCCTTGCGGGACGAGGCGACGCTCTGCGCCAAGGCGGCGTTCAGGGGATGCAAGGAAGAGCGATGAAGCCCGATCTCGCTTTCCTTACGGGGAGCGGCTTCGCCCAGGCCGCGGCGGCGAGATCGCGCATCCCGTCCATAGCCCTCGAGGAGCGGGCCGCCGCCGGGCGCCGGTATGACTCCGTCGAGGACTATGCCGCCGACCTCGCGCGCCGGACGGTCTGCCTGACCCTCCTCGCCGGCGCGGGAACGCGCTGGCGCGCCTCGATCGCGGCCGCCGCCTCGGCCGCCGCCCCGGCGCCTGGCGAGGCGGGCCGCGCTCTCGACCCGGCCGCCGGGCGCGCTCTCGACCCGGCACGGCCTAGGGGCCTCTATCCCGTGCGCGATTTCCTGAGGCCCGGCGGCGCGGCCCTGCCCATCGCCGCCTACGCGATCGAGGCGACCCGGGGACTGGGCCGCCGCGTGATCGTCGTGCGCGGATGGGAGCGCGAGATAGACGAGGAGCTCCTAAGGCCCATGGGTGTCGATCCCTCGCAGCGGAGCTTTTTCGAGCAGGATGCTCCCTTCGGATCGCCCCTGGGGCACGGCGACGCGGCTTGGCAGTGCCGCGCGCTTTGGAGGGATTCGGAGTACGTGGTAGCGAATTTCGGAGGCGACGCCAATTCCCGGCTGACCGTCATGTCGTCCCTCATGGCGATCGACGCGCTGCGCGCTTCGGGGACAGTCGTCGACCTCATCGTTCCCGCCGCGCGAAGCGACGCGCCGGCCTATCCGATCCGGATCGACGAGGAGGGGCTCCCCCGCGGCTTCGCTCACGCGAAGCTTAAGGGATCGGAAGGACGCTCGATGCCGGGCTACGCCAACGTCGGCGTCAGGATCTACGCGGCGAGAGCCCTTCTCGAGAAGGTCGAGTCGATCCGCTCTCGCTTCTGGACCGAGTCGCGGGGCTACGCGATACCCGGCAACGATCCCGCCGGGCGCGAGTTCGCCCTGGACAATGTCGACGACGAGCTGGCCGTCGAGGGAAGGGCGCGCATCCTGGCCTCGGCGAGCGCGGACGAGATGCGCCCCGTCAAGAGCCTCGACGACATCCCCGCCTTCGAAAGCGCCGTCGAGCGCGTCGTCTTGTCGGACAATGAGGCGATGCGCTCGACACGATAACCCACGCCGCTCCGCCAAGGCCGATCGCTTCAGGCGGCCGGAGGCTAGAGCAGCGGGGCGGGCTCGGCTATGTGGTATCCCTGCGCGTAGTCGACGCCCATTTCGGTCAGCTTGGACTTTATCTCCGAGTTCTTGACGAATTCGGCGATCGTCTTGATGCCCATGACGTGGCCGATTGAATTGATCGACTCGACCATCGTGTAGCTGACGAGGGACTCGTCTATCGTCTGGACCAGGGAGCCGTCGATCTTCAGGTAGTCGACCGGCAGGTTCTTGAGGTAGGAGAAGGACGAGAAGCCGGAGCCGAAATCGTCGAGCGCGAAGGTGAATCCCTCGTCCTTGAGGCGCTTGATGAAGCGCGTCGCCGCCGCGTAGTTCTGGATGGCCGCGGTCTCGGTGATCTCGAAGCAGAAGCTCGACGGCTCGAGGCCGTTCCGCTTGGTCTCGAAGAGGATGAAGTCGACGAGGGCCTCGTCGAGGAAGGAAGGGCCGGAGAGGTTGATCGAGATGACGCTCGACTTGATGTCCGATCCGCGTTCCGAGAGGGAGCGGTACGAGGACATGGCGTTCTTGATGACCCAGCGGTCGATGATGGGCATGAGGTTGTAGCGCTCGGCGGCGGGGATGAAGTCGCCGGGCCGAGCGATGCTGCCGTCCTCGTTGACGAGCCGGATCAGGACCTCGGCCTTGGGCTTCATGTCGACGTGGTCCGAGAGCGGAGCGATGGGCTGCTGGTACAGGACGAAGCGGTTCTCCTCCGCGGCGCGGTTGATCTTCGATATCCATTCCATCTCGCCGCGCCGCTTGAGGAATTTCGTGTCCTTCGCGTGGAAGACCGAGACGCGGTTCCCGCCCTCCTCCTTCGAGAGGTGGCAGGCGTCGTCGGCCGAGGCGAGGACGGCGTGGATGTTGTCGCTGTCCTGCGAGAGGGGAACGATGCCGATCGAGAGGGTCACGGGGAATACCGATTTCTGCCAGGCGAATTTCCTAATCTCGACGGCGTCCTTGAGACGCTTCGCGACATTGACCGAGTCCTCGGGGTCACAGTCCTTCAGGATGATGGCGAACTCGTCGCCGCCGATGCGGGCCGAGATGTCCTTGCGGGAGATGTTGGACTGTATGTCCGAGGATAGCTGCCTCAGGAGCTCGTCGCCGGCTACCGAGCCGCAGGTGTCGTTTATCACCTTGAAGCGGTCGATGTCGATGACCAGGAGGGCGTGCCTGTCGCCCGAGGACTTGAGGGAGCCGAGGATCTCTCCGAGCTTGAAGGAAAATTCCTCGCGGTTCGACAGGCCGGTAAGGCTGTCGTGGCTCGCCTGGTAATTGATCGTCTCGGACATGCGCTTCATCTCGGTGATGTCGCGCAGCGTCAATAAGTAGCCTTCCGACGCGTTCTCCTTCTCGTGGATGCGGGTGATCGATCCGTCGACCAGGAAGGTCCTGCCGCGCCCGTTCTTTATAAGCGCCTCGTTGAAGAAGTAGGGCTTCGAGTCGACGTTCGGGATCGAGCCGGCCAGGAGCTCCTGCTGGCCCCGCGGGTCCAGCACCGATACCACCTCGCTCAGCTTCCTTCCCTTGGCCGAGGCTTCCTCGATCCCCGTGATCTCCTCGGCTACCGCGTTCATGAAGCTGACTCCCAGGTCGGTGTCGGTCGCGATGATGCCGTCGTTGATCGAGTGCAGCATCGCCGAGAAGAGGCGCTCCTGCTTCCGCAGCTTCTTGTCGATGCTGTTCTTGTACAGGGCGATGTCGATGGTGGTGTAGAGCTCGCGCTCCTTGAAGGGCTTGAGGATATAGCCGAAGGGCTCGACCTCCTTGGCGCGGTCGAGGGTCCTCTCGTCGGTATACGCGGTCAGGAAGATGACGGGTATGGCGAATCGGGCGCGGATGAGCTTCGAGGCCTCGATGCCGTCCATATCGCCCTCGAGGCGGATATCCATGAGGATTATATCGGGCTCTCGCTCGCTGGCGAGCTCTATGGCCTCGGCCCCCGACGCCGCCATGCCGACGACGGAGAAGCCGAAACGCTCGAGGCGCCGCTGGAGGTCGAGAGCGATGATCTTCTCGTCCTCGACGATTAAAATACGCTCGTTGTTCATTAGCCTGCTCTCTTGAAGTATAGGCGCGTTATTTCTTCGCGCAAGCCGCAATCTTTATCCATGCAAAAGATAAAATAAAGCCAATTATTGAAAGGAAATAATAAGCGAGTCAATAGTTAGCGGCTAATAGCGTCTTCATGTCGTACCGCAATACCTCCTCCATAAAAGTAGAAAACATAGGCTTCGGCGGGCAGCCCGAAGATCGCCTGCGCGGCTCGGGCGTAGGCGCCGAGCTGTACCGCATGTCCCTGGGCGTGGATCATCGCATCGGTCTTGTAGTCGACGACCACGACCTTGCCCTCCTCGATAAAGGCGAGATCGATGACGCCTCGGCCGCATCGGGCTGAAAGGGGAGATCTCTCGAGCTCAAGGGCTATGTCGAGCTCGACTGTCCGCTCGCATGACGCCAGCGCCCTCCGTCCCAGCTCTGAGCTTAGGAATAGCTCCGAGAGCCGCTTGGCTCGGAGGATCGCCCCTTCGGCGCCCCTCTCTCCCGCGGCCTCTTCGAGCTCGCCCCGAAGGCGGGCGCTTGGGATTCTCCGCGCCGAGGCCGCCTCGGGCCCGAGGCGGGCCTCGAGCATCTCGTGGACGAGGCTGCCCCAGAGCTTCGGGGAAAGGGAATCGGGCGGGGCCATCTCGGGATCGATCTCGAGCGCCCGGCTCGGCGTCGCTGGCGCATGAGCCTCGGCCGCCTCCGCGATCGAGGTGACGGACGCGAAGGTCGGCCCCGCGCGGCGCTCGATGATGGGTATGCCCGCGATATCGCGCCTTCCGGGACGGATGGCCGAAGCGCGCGCGCCGCCGACTAACGCGTAATATTCCGAGTCGCTCCGATCGGGTATGATCCCGACGAGGGCTCCCGAGGGAAGCGCGGTCAGGCTGCCGAAGGGCGGAATCCGGGCGACAGCGCTCGGGGCCGCCGATCCCTCGGGGGCGTCGGCCGCCGCCGGGTCGGGCACGTAGGCGGCCCGGGCGACGCGGCCCATCGCCTCCGCGGCGACCCGCACGTCGGCGT
>Ga0075317_1000064_pt1 | contig 12668 bp, 24 predicted proteins | sample MayberryNE_TuleB_FD_120068 | JGI IMG/M metagenome (GOLD analysis project Ga0075317, IMG submission 120068) | Natural and restored wetland microbial communities from the San Francisco Bay, California, USA, that impact long-term carbon... | ecosystem: Environmental > Terrestrial > Soil > Wetlands ... | reverse complement strand
GGTAGCCCGCGTGCTCGATCACGTGTCGCTCCAGGGCCGCGGCCTGCATCTCCGCGCGCGCACGCTCTGCGCGCAGGCTCGCCTCTCTCTCGGCCATCTCGTCCATTGACACGCCTCCTCGTGCCGGGGATCCTGTCCCCGGCGGTCCTACTGCCACAGGCTGGGCGCGGCGATCCTTGCTGGACCCGCGCCTAGCCGACTACTCCGCCGCCGGCCGCCGCCGGATCCACCGCTGCCCGCTCGCCGAGTCACGCGCATCGTGCGAGCGGAGGAACCCAGCAAGCGAAGCCTGGTCGATGTCCCACTCGGCCCGGCCGTTGACGATGCGGTAACGGGCCGCGAGTCTCCCCTGCTGGCACATGACCCGCACGGCCTGCGGGGTGCGCCCGAGCCTGTCGGCTGCTTCGCGGACTGTCATTGCGCCTCCTCCGTCTTGCGAGTGCCCGTGGGGCTGACCCTCGCGGACGACTCCAGTTCGGCCTGGTACGCGTCCAGCCGCGCCAGCGCGTTCGGCATATTGAGCCGCGCCGCCAGCCAGTCGGCGTTGAGGTGCAACTCGGCTGCCAGCCGCACCAAATCCAGCGCCGACGCCTCGTCGCGGGCGTCGGCAAGCTCGTACGCATCCAGGGCAACGCTCCAGTCCATCTCTCCCTCCTCTCCGCCCGCCGGCCCATTCCGGCGGGCTTTGTTGGTCGACTAGCCGATGACCACAAGGCCGGTCTTGTGGACCCAGCCGCTCTCGGCCGTGAGCGGCTCGATCTGAGAAGCGTTCAGGGTGAGAGGGGTGCCGGCGTCGAGCAGATCAGCGGTGACCACCCAGGCGTAGCCGTCGCGCATCTCAGTGACGCGCACGGCCTCCGTTGCCGCGGCGTCGCTCTCGGCCCGGATCTCGGCATCGTCGTGGCCGGACCACACGCGCGACGACCCGGCCTGGAGATCCGCGGAGTAGATCGAGTAGGTGTAGGCGCGCTGCGCCGCGGAGAGATCCTCGTACGCCTCGCGGATCTCATCGTACTCCGCGTCGCTGATCGGCTCGTCGCCCTCGGGCGAGCTAATCAGCAGGCAGGGGTCGCCGTACGACGCGATGATCTCCCCGAGCAGCATCGTGTAGCCGGCCGGGGCGAGCCGGAGCTCGTACTCCCGCACCATCGCAGCCATCTCCCGCTTCGTCATCTCCGCCTCCTCTCCGCCCGCGTCGCGGGCTACTCCGCGTCCCTCTCGGCCCGGATCTCGGCATCGTCGTGGCCGGACAACACCCGCGCGCACTCGGCGCGGGCCTCGGCCGGCGTCATCTCATCCAGCCCCAGCAGCTCGCGGTCCGCGGCGCTCACGCACGCCAGCGTGAGCGGGTCTGCCTCGCCGTCGATGGCGATCTGGCAGATGGCGACCATCGCGTGGTCGCCCGCCTCCGCCGACTCGCGCGCGAGGGCCTTGATCCGCTCGCACATTGCATCCCAGTCCGCCATCATCTGCCGCATCGTATCCCTGATCTCCTGGTCCGTCATCTCCGCCTCCTCGTTCCGCCGGCCCCATCGCCGACATCCACAATGTACGGCACGGACTGATTGCACCGCAACAACTATTTTCATCTCATTGGATTTTTTTCTGCGGATCCCTCATGCCGTGGTATACTGCATCCCATGGAAAGGCAAAAGCTAACCCAACTGGTTACGATTCCGCAACTTGCGCGGGCGTGCTGCGTCTCGCCCCGCACGGTCCGCGACTGGGTCTATCGCGGACTGATCCCTACCGTCCGGCTCCCGCATGGGGTACGATTCCGGTCGGACGATGTAGAGCGATGGCTGGCGGCCAGGCGAGAGGAAGGAGGTAGAGGGTGCCGAAGCCGCTGAGGGGTATGGTGAAGCGCGGGCCGAGCTGGTACTACCGGGTCCGCACGGGCGGGCAGGATCGGTGGATCCGTCTCGGCCGTGACCTAGGGCTGGCAGTGGTGCAGTATCGGCGGATCACACAGAGAGGGGCGGCCCCCGTGATCTCTGTGGCAGAGGCCGCCGAGCAATGGCTGGCGTCCTACGTCGCGACGGCGCGGAGCAGAGAGGCTGACCGGGCGCTGGCGGCCCGGCGGGTGGAGATGTACCTGGTGCCGCGGCTAGGACCCATGCACCTAGCCAGCCTGACCGGCGAGCACCTGAGAGAGTATCGTCTGTGGCTGGAGAGAGAGACCGACCTGTCACCCCAGAGCGTCGCGCACATCCTGGCCGATGCGCGGTGCATGCTCCGCTGGGCAGAGGAGGCGGGCTACATCGACCGTGCCCCGGTGCCGCGTAGGCTTATGCCCAGGATCCAGGAGCGGCCACCGGATCGGCTGACCGACGAGGAGGCCTCGGCACTTGCGGCACTGCCCGGCGAGCACGGCTGGGTGTGTCGGCTCGCGCTGGCGACGGGGATGCGCTGGGGAGAGATCACGCGGGCGCGGGCGGATCACGTGTCGGACGGGGCGCTGATCGTGAGTCAGACGAAATCAGGCCGAGTGCGGCGCATCCCGCTCCCGCCGGAGATCCTCGTGGAGCTGCGCGGGCGGGTGGGGCTGCTCTGCCCGTTCCGCCTCGCGGGCAACTTCGCGCGGCGCTGTCGGAGCATGTCGGGAGTCGAGTCGATGCACGTCCACCAGCTGCGGCACACGTTCGCCTGCCAGTACCTCGAGCGCGGCGGGTCGCTGGCGGCATTGCAGCAGATCCTCGGGCACGCGACGATCACGACGACGCAGCGATACGCGAGGCTGGGGGACTCCGCCGTGAGGGACGACGCACGGCGCACATGGGCACGGTAGAAAAACGGGGAAGAGTGGTTGCAACGTAACAAATGACACGACTTAGGCCGGTGATTCAAGACCTGCAAAACCGTTATCACCGGTTCGAATCCGGTTGCCGCCTAGATCGCATCTCGCATCGTCCAACGCAGTTACGGCCCGGGGGATCTCAAAAGCGGATCCGTCGGGCCGTCCTCGTAACTGCGCTATTTCGGCGGTTCGATACACTGCGCGGGGAAGAAACGGTAGAAGGCCTACTCGTCCCACCCGCGCCACGAGACCAGGAACCCGAGCACCGCGACCCCTGCACCGGCCGCGATGAGCGTGGTGTTTTGGTCGGGGTTGCCCCATTCATCCTGCCGGTGCGCGCCGGCGGCCATCATCACCGCGCCGCCGGCCGACATGCCGATGCCCAGCAAGCGGAACACGCCGTGCCCCTCGCGCTCTACGGCGACGCTATCGGCCGATGCCTGCCGCGGAGCCGAGCCCCCGCCAGCCGACGCGATCGCCATTGGATGGATCCCTACCGCCGATGCGGCGCTCGACACCGTGAGCGCCACCGCCACCGCTAGGCCCGCCAGCCCGTGCATAGTCACCTCCTACCTGACGTTTCGATGCGCCAACCGTAGATCCTCGATACTGAGCGGATGCTGCGCCAGCAGCCACGCCAGCGACGCATCGTAGCTCATGCCACGGACAGAGCAGAACAGCCGCCAATCGCGGAATGTCTGCTCTGTCAGCCTCACGGACCGGTTGGATCCCGGCCCCTCCTCTGCACGCGGCTCACGTTTCGATGCCGCCGCGGCCTTCTTCTGTGCGCTCACTCTGCGCCTCCTCCAGCAATCCTCATCGACTACAATCAGCTCTCCCAGCTCTCCGCCCAAGTGCCACCCCCTATCGCCGCTCCCTGGTCGCGTATGTGAGCCTCGGCGGACCGTGCGGCACAATCGTACACCGACAGGGCCGGGGGAATCGCAGAAAAATGTCCGTGGCGACCATTTTTCCGTTGTGTGATTTCTCCTCATGTGCTTTTCTTCGGCCATGCCGAATCAGTCATCTCAGTCATCCAAACTGGTCATGTACCTACCGGCCGACGCGCACCGGGGCATCAAGGCCCTCGCGGCGCTCGCCGGACAGACGCTCAGCGCATACGCAGCGGGTCTGCTGCTGGCTCACTGGGATTCGACGAGGGCGCAGCTGGCGGTCTCGGCGGACCGTGCAGACAGTGGGCCGGCCGAAGACCCGCCGGAGTCCACGGAATAGGTCATGGGCACCCCGGCCCGGGCGCGCGCAGGGATGCAGCGCCGGTCACGCCAGGGGACCGACAAACCCGGTTACCGGGGTGCCCACCGTCACGGAGAGGCGGCCGTGTATCACCCGCGCAACTACATCCTCGGCTACGAGCCTCACGCCCTCTATCCCGCATCGCGGGAGCGCCGACTGGCGGAGCGGCAACGCAAGATCGCATCGCAAAAACGCACCCGCCTAGGCATCGACCGCATCAAGGCCGCCACGCGCGACGCATTGCGCGGGCTGTCCGACGACGAGATGCGAGACCTACACGGTATCACCCGCCGAGATTTGCGCGAGGCCCTGCTCGCTCTCGGCGCTGACCTGGGCACTGTAAAAGGAGGAGATCATGCGGGAAATGGTGGAGTTGATGGACAAGCACAACGTGCGCCGGTTCATCGGGTCGCACGCGGACCTCGCCAAACTGCTGGCGGGGGCGAAGGTTGACGCGGCAACGGCGGAAGCGCTGGACTGCGCGTTTTGCCGTGCACTGACGGTGATGGACGGGTTTTTGGAGGCGCTGAACAAGTCCGCGGCGGACGCGGAGATGCAGCGGCGGGAACTCGTCTGGCTGCGCGACCGCAAAGTGCCCGCGTGACGCAGACCTACACGCTCACCGAGTGCGTCGCCGCGCAACGCGAGCTGTGCGACGTGAACCAGTGTCCGCAGTTCGCGTCGGCAGACGGGGTGTGCCCCTACTGTCGGCGCGCACTGTACGGAGAGGGAGGCTTCGACCTGGACTACGCCGGAACGCAACTCGTGACCTACTGCCGGGCGTGTAACAGGTCGTTTGTTGACTGAGGAGGAGGAGGAGTAGCAGATGGAGAAGGTGGAGAAGTTCGGATGGGCGAAGCTCGGCGATCACGGCCAGCAGTGTCTCGTCCCAATCGGCGAGCTGTTGATCGATCACTCGTACCAGCGCCCGGAACTTGGGCCGCGCGTGACTTCTGTCGTAGCAAGGAACTTCAACTGGGCCGCTTTCGGGTCGCTAGTGGTCATGCAAAGGCCCAACGGGGACAAGTACGTTGTCGACGGCCAGCAGCGTCTCATGGCGGCGCGCCAGCGCGGCGACGTCGACAAGGTGCCCTGCGTGGTGTTCCAATCCGATGGCCCAGGCCACGAGGCGCTTGCGTTCATCGAGCTCAACGTAAACAGGAAGAACGTCTCGGCCCAAACCAAGTGGCGCGCTGCGGTCATGGCCGGGCGCGATCCAGAGAGGGAAATCTCTGAGTGGATCGCAGAGCACGGCATGGAGATCAACGAAAACAGCAACAGGGATGGAGTGATGGACTTTCCGGCGCTCATCATCAATCACTGGCGCTGGAACAGCGATGTCACCAAAAGAGCCATTCTGATCCAGCGCGAGATCGGTGGCGACGTCAGTATGTCAAGCCGCATTCACAAGGGCCTGTTCTGTCTGCTCAACAATAACGTACCCATCGACATGGAAATCAGCAAGATGCAGTTGGAGGGAGGACGCAGGGCCATCCTGTCCGCAATCCGGGCATGGGCGATCGAATCGCAGGCGCAGGCCGGCGATAGGGTATGCGCTAGGGGGATCCTCAACGTCGTCAACAGGGGCCGCCGCAAGAAGATCGTCATGCCGTCGTGACGGCGCTCGAAGACGAGGTGTTCAAGCGGTAACCCACTACCCCGCCCGCACGACGATCTGAAGTCTGGCTGGCAGAGGATGCGGCGGGCGGGGTGGGTGGGCTAACAGAAGGAGACGAAGATGACTGAGTTCAAGGAGACGAAGATGACTGAGTTCAAGATCGCGCTTGGCGCAACGGTGGAAAGCGACCTGTCTGGTTTCACTGGAGTGGTTACGTTGCGCTCTGAGAGCATCAGCGGGCTCAAGAGCTACTGGGTCGCGCCTCGCGTTGGCACCGACGGCAAGCTGCCGGATGGCCTGTGGATCGACGAGCCCGAGCTGCGCGTGATCAGCGAGTGGACGTGCTGGTGAATCGATACAACGATGCAATGCAGTTCGCGATCATGGGCGACATGCGCTCCATTCGGACGGGCGAGCACAAGCGCGGGGAGATTTACGGCTATATTCCGCGCCGTCCGAAGTCCGAGTGGCGTCTCTTCCGCGGCGGGAAGGAGATCGAGCCGTGAATGTCGGGCATCGCGCCCGGCTCTAGTTGGAGGAGTGGGGGCGGCGCTAGACCCGATGCCGCCGCCCCCGTGAGCAGAGCGAGGAGTGCCTGCTAGGCAGGTCGGAGCATAGCAAGGAGAGTGGAAGTGGGACATGAGAAAGATGCGTTAGACGTGCAAGTCGTTGAGGCACGGGAGGTTGCGGTTGCGAGTGACCCGCGCGCCGCGATCCTGCCGCTGCTCCAGGCGGCGGTGAATCAGGGCATCGACGTTGCGAGCCTGGAGAAGCTCACGTCGCTGTACGAGCGACTCGCGGACCGCCGGGCGGCAGAGGAGTTCGGCGAGGCGCTGTCGCGGTTTCAGGCTGAGTGCCCGGTGATCCGCAAGGACGGGCTGGCGAAGTTCGCGACCAAGGCGGGCTCGCGGGTGGAGTACAGCTACTCGCGGTTCGAGACCATCGTGGCGACCATCCGCCCGCACCTTCACAGGAACGGGCTGTCGTTCTCGTTCGATGGCGCGCTTGACGGTAAGGCCGTCACGGCTACTTGCACACTGCGGCACCTGAGCGGGCATTCGCAGACCGCGACATTCTCGGCACCGGTAGACACGCGCAACGGGATGCTGAGCGACGCGCAGCAGGCCGCGCAGACGCGGAGCTATTGCAAGCGGCAGGCGCTTCTTGAGGTTCTGGGCATCGCAACCGGCGACGAGGTAGACGACGACGCTGTTACTGGCGGAGATGGCGGGCTGATCTCCGATGAGCAGGCGCTGACCCTCAACGACATGATCGCAGACTCCGGCGCGGATCGCGCGGCGTTCCTGCGGTACATGGGCGTTGACTCACTGGCTGATCTGCCGGCCGCAAGATACACAGACGCCGTGCGCAAGCTTGAGGCCAAGCGGCGGAGTGCTGGCCGATGATCGTTGTGCCATGTGAACAGGGAACGCCTGAGTGGCTTGCCGCGCGTGCCGGGATTCCGACCGCTTCGTGCTTCGACCGGATCGTGACGCCGAGCAAGCTCCAGCGGAGCGCTTCGGCCAAGCCGTACAAGCACCGGCTCCTCGCGGAATGGCTACTCAGCGCACCGCTGGACGATCAGCCGGGGTCCATGTGGATGGACCGGGGCCACGACCTGGAGGACGAGGCGCGACGCTGGTACGAGTTTCAATGCGACGCGCAAGTTGAACAGGTCGGATTCTGCCTGTCGGACGACGGACGCTACGGGTGCTCGCCTGACGGACTGGTCGGGGCCGACGGGGGCCTTGAAGTGAAGTGCCTGAAGGCAGAGCTGCACATGGGCTACCTACTGGGAGACGAGCCGACGGACTACAGGCTCCAGGTCCAGGGGTGCCTGCTCGTCACCGGCCGCGCTTGGTGGGATCTGCTCTTCTACAACCCCGTCATCCCTTGCCGCGTGATCCGGTGTGAGCCGGACCCCGCGGTCCAGTCGGTGCTGGCGGACGCGCTGGGGTGGTTCTGTGAGTCTCTGGCTGCCGATCGGCTCAAGTTGCTGGCCATGGGCTACGCGCCGGCAGGGGGAGCGTGATGGGACGAGACGGGCGGATCGCCTACGTCGAGCTGTGGGCCGACGACGTGATCGCGCGGTGGGCTGCACGCCCGGAGCCGCCGGAAGTCTGGGGCACGCGGCTCATCCTGTGGGTCATGTCGGTCCACCAGGACCCGGTAGGCACCCTGCCCGCGTCGGACGAGGCGATCGCCGCAATGCTCAGGATCAGCATGGACGACTGGCAGAGGCTCGCCCCGTCTGTCACCGGCGACTGGCGACGCGAGAGGGATCGGTGGGTCATTCGGCGCATCGTTGCACAACAGCGGCGGCACGACACCCTGCAAAACAGGGCAAGTAGCGGCGGGCGTGCAAGATGGCGGGATAAGCATATGCTAAACGGTATGCTTCAAGCATCGCCTAAGCATGCCTCTAAGCATATGCTAAATCGATGCCCTCCTACTCCTACTCCGTCTCCTACTCCTACTCCGTCCCCGGCCCCCGATGTAAGAGGGCCGTTCTCCGGCTCCGAAGCGGATCCGGAGAACAGCCTCGTTGATCCGGCGACCGGATCAACCGGTTTGTTCCCTGGGCTGGAGCTTGATGAGGCGAAGAACAGGGCGGCGAAGCTGAAGGCCGACGTCGCGGAAGTGTACCGGCACTACCTGGAGGTCATGGGCATCTCACCAGCAGCCTACAAGCTCACGCGGGCACGCGAGGCGAAGGTGCGGTCTCGGCTGGCTGAGTTCCACGTGGACGACATCAAGCTCGCGATCACGAACTGCTCAAAGTCGACCTTCCACATGGGCGGGAACGAGCACGAGCGCCGCTACAACGGCCTGGCCGAGCACATTCTGAAATCCCAGGAGTGCTGCGAAAACTGGGCGGCGGGGAGGAAGTGAGCATGCCCCAACCGCGCTTCAACAAGCACAACGATCCCCAGCCGCAGACCGACCGTCGGCAGGTCGACGTGCGGATGCAGGACGGGAGCTACCAGCGGCTCGACCGGCTGCGTGTCGGAGAGCACTGGGTCTTCGATCTGCACGGGTGCAGACCGTGCCCCCGCTGTGGCGGGCGCGCTGACGGGCAGGGGCGGGCCGTGGGAGGCGATCTACTCGCTCTGAGACGCGACCTACAGGGCACGTGGTACGGCGTCTCTGGCGCGTGCTCCTGCGTCTACGGGGGCATCCGGCATTTCGGCGGTCTAGGATGGCTGGATGATCTGCTGGACGTACCCGGCCCGCTGACGGCGCAGCAGTGGCAGGCGATGAGCGTAGCCCGGCGGCCCGGCATGGGCTGGGTGGACGCGGCACGGGTGGCGGCGCAGTCGCTGCCGGTCGCCGCCGGGCTGGACCTGTGCGGACGGATCAGCAGGTGGATAGCCGGCGACCCGCCCGCCTACACCCCGCACGAGCCGAGACGGCGAGACGTGCCCGAGGCCGTCGAGTCTGCTGCCGGCTCGCTGGAGATGGGCCGATGAAGCGACCGAAGCCCTACAAGACGAGCGGTGGCGGGATGTTCGACTCCCGCACAGAGGCGGCCTACGCGGCCAGGCTCAACACGCTGAGGCTGTCCGGCGAAATCAGCGCATGGCGGCATCACTCGATCAGGTTCCGGCTGGCGGATGGCACCTGGTACACGCCGGACTTCGAGGTCGTGACGCCGGAGTGTAAGGAGATCCACGAGGTCAAGGGGTTCATGCGCGAGGCGGCGCGAGTGCGGTTCCGCGCGGCGGCCGATCTGTGGCCCGAGTACAAGTGGGTCGTGGTGTCGCTTGACCCGCGCACGAAGCAATGGGCTGCGGCTGTCTACCCAGACGAGATGGGCAGCGTTCGCAAGGGGCAACGCAAGTCGTGACGGTGTACTTCCAGTACAACGACGAGCCGGTGAGGCCCGAAGGATTGGCGATGCGCATGCGGCAGATAGAGCGAGCCGGAAGCAGGGGGGCGTGGTTGTACGACAGGCGAAAGCGCAGGCTAACCGAGCGGCGCGCGTCTCTGCTGCGCTGGTCATACACTGTACTTGACAGGCGGGCGTGTTACGCGGAGCGAGAGGCGTTTGCGGATCTGATGCTCGGCAAGTCGGCGGCCGACGTCGCGGCGCTGCATCAGATGGACATAGTGCGGGTGGCGGCCGTGCAGGAGCGGATCAAGGAAGCGATGAAGAGACGAAAGGAGGCGCGGAAGCAATGACCGCACGCGAGTGGATGAAGGCGCACGTAGCCGAGTACGGGAACGCGGTTGATCTAGCCAATGGAGCAATCGGGCGTCTCGGGCTGGCGAACGGCGGGGCCGTGTATCGTCGCGCGCAGCAGGTCTGGGATGCGGCGCATGGCACCACGACGGCGAAAGCCGCGCGGCCCGCTGCCTCCCCGCCAGCAGTCGCCCGGCCCAAGCGGCGCACGTTCGCCGAGCTGCGCGAGACGCACGACCTCAGCTATCAGATCCCCAAGGCCATCGAACAGGTCGCCAGCGAATACCTGACCGGCGGCGGGTGGCTTCCTGATTCCGAGTTCCTCGCCGAAGTCCTGGTGCACGTTCCTCGCGCGCGTCAGCGGTGGGCGCAGTACCGAGACAGCGAGAAGTACAAGGCCATGCAGGTGCGCATTGACGGTCGGCTGCTGTGGATCGACCCGAAGTATCGCGACGACGCGGAAAGGATCAAGGCGTGAAAGCGAAGCGGAGAACCATCGACGAGCTGAAGGAGCTTGCCGCGAGCAGCCCGACGGCAGCGGCCAGGCACGAGGCGATGCAGGAGCTTGTGCGCCAGTTGATGGACAGCAGGCGAGCGGTTCGCATCTGCCTGCCGACGAAGAACCGAATCAGATTCGGGCTCGTGTCCGACTCGCATCTCGGCTCGGCATTCGAGCGGCTCGACGTGCTCGAGGACGTCTACGCTAATGCGAAGGCGCGCGGGATCACAGACATGCTCCACGCCGGAGACCTTCTCGAAGGCGAGAAGATGCACCGGGGCCAGGAGTATGAGATCCACCGGCATGGGTGGGCGCAGCAGCGCGACTGGGCGAAGGACAAGTACCCGCGCGTCAATGGAATCACAACGCACTTCATCACCGGCAATCACGACGGGTCGTTCAAGAAGGCCGCAGGGATCGACGTAGGCGACGCGCTGGCGCAATGCCGCGACGACTGGCGCTTCATCGGCGATGGCAGCGGAACGGTGACGTTCACAACCGATGACGACCGCGAGTACCGCGTGATGCTGCACCACCCCGGCGGCGGCGCGTCGTACGCGATCAGCTACCGCGCCCAGAAAATCGTCGAGGCGCTGCCTGGCGGGAGCAAGCCCAACATGCTCGTGATCGGACACTATCACAAGCTCGACTGGCTGCCGTCCTACCGCAACGTATCGGTGATCCAGCCGGGCTGCGCGCAGTCACAGACGCCGTTCATGGAATCGAAGGGCCTTGCTGCGCACGTTGGCGCGTGGTTCTTCGAAGTAGACTTCTTCCCCCAGGATACGCTGCGAATGCAGGTCAAGGGCGAGACACTGACCTACTACTAGGAGGCCGACGTGACACGAGAAGAGATCATGCGCGAGATTCGCAAGGTCGGAACGCCGGTGATCGTCCACTGGGACGACGCATACCGGGACGACGAAGACGACGAGACGCCCGACGAGGAGCTCCCGCGCTATCCAGCCATGACAATCGGCTTCCAGCGCGACGGTGCCGATCCGCTGAAGGGGCTGGTCATGGACGTGTGGTTTGAGGCGGACGGAACGCCGCAATGCAAGTCGCGGCAGCGAGTGAACGGCGGGATGCTGCGGGCGATCACGGTGTTGGAGCCGGTCAGCAGCACGCCGTACAAGGTGCACGTTGAACCGGGCGAGAAGATCAACCTGAAGGCAAGCGCGAGGCGCAAGAAGGAGGTGGCAAGTGAGCAAGCCTAAGAGAATGAGCATCGAGTTCGGAGCAGCCGCCGAACGTCGCGGGGAGAGGATCGCAGACCACTATCGCGGCTGCTCGGGGAACGAGTACGAAAGCGCCGACGATCTGGTCCAGGACGCCGTGAGCGACCTACTTGCTTGGTTCGCCGGCTACAGCGAGCACCCTGCCCGCCTGCTTCGTCGCATCGCAGACCGCTACGATGCGGACGCGCGGGTGGGGGATGCGTAGCATGACACCGCAACCCACTGACGCCATCTGCACCCCGCCCACGTCGCGGCTGTTCAAGAGCCCCAAGGCCTGGCTCGTCTCCAAGGGCATCCAGGCATGGCAGCTCGCCGCACGGCACGGCTGGCCAGCCTCAAGCGTCACGCACGTCGTGACGTACATCGGCAAGCTGCATCCGCCCGATGGCGTCGGCACGCCAGAGGAGCGGGCCGAGTGGGCGGCACACGACGACTGGTGCTTTTCGCAGACGTACCCGGTCGGCGTCTGGGTGCGGTACGCGAGCATCGTCGGGCGGAAGCACTACATCTGCCGGCAGGCGAAGCCGCTGCTGACGTCGCTGGAATCACACACATACGCCCGCAAGATCGAGGAGCACTGCTGGACGATGTACAACGTGCGGTACGACGAGTGGCAGTTGTTCGGCATCATGCTCAACGGGCTCGTCGTGCCGGACAGCGCCACGTATCGGCATTGGCTAGATCGCGGTGGCAAGTACCACGTCTGTAGTTCGTGCGACGCGGCGGGGCGCGAGAAGGCGCGGCGGTACATCGAGGATACATACGCGGTGACATGGCCGCGCCTGTTCGGCGGGCGGCATGTCGAGAGAGTGTACCCTGCGCACTACATGGGCGGGGAGGAGTTCGAGCCGATGGAGGTGAGGAGATGAACCTGATCGCGGCAACCAGCGCACCATACGGCGATGTAGCAGACTGGCTGATGCCGGAGGACGACCGGGGAGCAAGGATCCACCGGACAGCGTGGATCGGTGCCAACGCGCAGATCGGTGCCGGAGCGCGGATCGGTGGCGGAGCGCGGATCGGTGCCGGAGCGTGGATCGGTGTCGGAGCGCGGATCGGTGGTGGAGCGCGGAACGGTG
>Ga0075317_1000063_pt1 | contig 12679 bp, 11 predicted proteins | sample MayberryNE_TuleB_FD_120068 | JGI IMG/M metagenome (GOLD analysis project Ga0075317, IMG submission 120068) | Natural and restored wetland microbial communities from the San Francisco Bay, California, USA, that impact long-term carbon... | ecosystem: Environmental > Terrestrial > Soil > Wetlands ... | reverse complement strand
GGGCCTGGGGCCGCGAGGTCTCGCTGATCCCCAACGAGTCGGGGCGCTTCGTCGACGGCTGGTATCCCTTGAGCTTCGAGGAAAAGAGCCGCTGCGTATGGACCCGAGGCCTGTCCGGCGTCGAGTATCCCGTGCGCCATGGAGAGGGAAGGTTCGTGGCCCGCGACGAGGCGACGCTGGACTCGCTCGAGGCCGAGCTCCTCGTCGCGGCCCGCTACGTCGGAGCGGGTCCCAACGGCTCCTCGCGGGGCATCGCCGGCATCTGCGATCCTACGGGAAGGGTCTTCGGGCTCATGCCCCACCCCGAATGCTACCTCGACGCGGAAAGCTCTCCCGATCGCCGCCGGCGCGCCCGCGGCGAGACCGGCCTGGCGCTGTTCGAGAACGGAGTCCGGGCCGCTAGGGATTCGGCCTAGCGCGCCGGCCTCATGTCGCGGCCCCCCCGGTCCGCGCTATACTGGGATCGCGCCCAAGGAGGGTCGATGTCCGGATCTGAAGATATCGAGGCGCTCAGGCAGGAATACGAGAAACAGGTCTTCGACCTTCGGCAGCTGCTCGAAGTCTCGAAAAGCCTCAATTCGATGCTTGAGTACAACATCCTCATCGACTCCATCCTGTTCAACGTCATGGGCCAGATGAAGGTCCTCAAGGCGGGCCTCTTCGCCAAGAAGAGCCTCGACTCGAGCTCCTTCAGCCTCCACCGCAACTACAAGGGCTTCGAGATCGATCGGAACGTCGAGTGCTCCATTCCCGAGGACCATCCCGCCCTCGCGCTCTTCTCCCGCCAATGCGGATGCTACACCCTGGAAGACATCAAGCAGCGCCTCGGATCGCTCGACGGGCTCCAGGGAATCGCCGTCCTCAATCCTAGCCTCATCGTGCCCTTGAAGGCCAAGGGAACCATCAACGGCCTCCTGGTCGTCGGCGACAAGATCGGCGACGAGGACTTCGACGTCTACGAGCGGGAGTACGCCATCAATCTGGCCGGCCTCGCCGCCGTCGCGATCAACAACGCATTCCTCTTCGAGATGACGACGACGGACATGATGACCCGCCTCAAGATGAAGCATTACTTCTACTCGGTCCTGATAGAGCGGATGAGCGAGTCCGTCGGGTCGAAGGCGCCGCTCTCGGTCGTCATGATAGATATCGACTTCTTCAAGAAAGTAAACGATACCTACGGCCATTCCTTCGGGGACGCCGTGCTGAAGAACGTGGCGCACCTCGTCCAAGCCAGCATCAGGGCGATCGACCTCGCGGCGCGCTACGGCGGCGAGGAGTTCTGCGCCCTCCTGCCCGGCGCCGACCTGGCGACGGCCGCCCAGGCCGCCGAGCGGATACGCGCCGCGGTCGCCGCTTCCGCGACCTCCTACGAGGACAGGACCGTCGCCGTGACGGTATCCCTGGGCGTCGCGCAGTACGATCCGTCGCGGGACCGCTCCGCCAAGTCCCTGATAGACCGGGCCGACCAGGCCCTGTACGCGTCCAAGCAGGGCGGGCGAGATCGCGTCACCGCTTCGGAGTAGGAGAATGATGGGCGCGCGGCATTGGTGGGAAGACGCCGTCTTCTACCAGATCTACCCTAGGAGCTTCCAGGACTCGGACGGCGACGGCGTCGGCGACCTCGCGGGCATAGCGTCCAGGCTCGGCTACCTCCATTCCCTCGGCGTCGACGCCCTCTGGATATCGCCCTTCTTCAAGAGCCCCATGAAGGACTTCGGCTACGACGTCTCGGACTATCGCGACGTGGACCCGATGTTCGGGAAGCTCGGCGACCTGCGCGACCTGGTCGCGCGGGCGAAGGGCCTGGGCATCAGGATCGTCCTGGACCTGGTCGCCAACCACAGCTCGGACGAGCATCCTTGGTTCGTCGAGGCGCGGTCCTCGCGCTCGAGCCCGAGGCACGGCTGGTACCTATGGGTTCCCGACGGCCCCCGGCCCCCGAACAACTGGAAGGCGATCTTCGAGCTGGGCTCGGCCTGGCACCGGAATCCCGCGACGGGCGAGCGCTACCTGGGCACCTTCACGCGGCATCAGCCCGAGTTCGACTGGCGCAATCCCGAGGTCCGCTCCGCCTTCTATGACGTTATGCGATACTGGTTCGATTTCGGCGTGGACGGATTCAGGCTGGACGTCGCTACCGGATACTTCAAGGACGCCGAGCTGCGCTCGAACCCCTTCTCGCCTAAGGCTATCCCCGACTTCTTCCAAAAGCACGTATACGACCGCAACCGCCCCGAATTCCACGAAGCCTTCAAGGAGATGCGCAAGGTGGCCGACGAGGCGGGAGAGCGCGTGCTGATCGGCGAGACCCACGGCAGCGATCCCGAGATCGCCGCCTCCTCGCACGGCAAGGCGAACGACGAGCTCCATATGGCCTTCAACTTCGACTTCCTCCACCGTCCCTGGAGCGCGCGCGCTTTCCGCGAGTCGGCGGAAGTCTGGTACTCGCTCCTTCCCGAGGGCGCCTGGCCCAACTTCACGCTTTCCAACCACGACCAGCCAAGGCATTATTGGCGCTATCGCGCCGGAGACCGGACCGAGGCGCGCGCGCGCGTGGCCGCCGCCATGCTCCTGACTATCCGGGGAACGCCCTTTATCTACTACGGCGAGGAGATCGGTATGACCTGCCGCCGCATCCCGCGCCACGCGCTCCGAGATCCCCTCGGCATCTCGACATGGCCCTTCGGATTCCTGGGCAGGGACCCCGAGCGCACGCCGATGCAATGGGACGGCTCCGAGGGCGCGGGCTTCACGAGGGGACGGCCCTGGTTGCCGGTCAATCCCGACTATGCCTCGCGCAACGTCGCGGCCCAGCAGGAAGATCCCGCCTCGCTCTTGTCCTGGTATAAAGCCCTCATCGCCCTGCGCCGCGCCCGCAAGAGCCTGACTTCGGGCGGCATCCGATTCCTCGACGGGGTCGGCGAGGACGTGCTGGCCTACGAGCGCGCCGCCGGCGACGAGAGGATCATCGTACTGCTCAATTTCGCCTCGAGGGCGCGGCGCGTGGATCTGGAGGATGAGTATCGAGTCCTTTTAGGGAGCGCGGTCGACCCCGGCGCGAGGCGCAGTCGGGGCCATCTGGAGCTTGAGCCCGAGTCGGCGCTGATAGCGTCGGCCGAGTAGGCGCTAGAGGACGAGCTCCGGCGGCGGCGCCAGCTCCAGTTCGCCCTTCTTCTCCATGACCCCGTAGGCCAGCGAGTGCAGGAGGACGCGCTCGTAGGCCGAGCCCATGGATCTCGCGCGCGAGTCGATATCCGAGATCAAGAGCAGGATCCGAGCGCAATCCCCGCGCGAGTAGCGGCGCAGGGCGGCCTCGCTCTGGCGCTGGACGGCCTTGCTCCGGATCTGGAGCTTGAGGCAGGCGGCCTCGAAGCCCGCTCCCTCCTCGATCAAGGCGTGCAGCCGCATGAGCCTGCGGAAGCTCCACGAGATCGCTGACAGTATCTGCACCGCGTCCCCGCGCCTGTCGGCCAGGACGGCCTCGAGGGTATTCAACGCCTCCTCCAGGCCGCCCGAGGCCATGCGGTCGAAGAGGCTGAAGGCGTCCTCCCGGCGGTTGCGGGCGACAGACTCCTCGATGTCGCCTTCCGTTAGGATCGTTCCCGCGGGGAAGGCGGCCGCCAGCTGCGCGCAGGCCGCCTCGAGGGCTCCCGTCTCGTTCTCGACCAGCTCGAGCAGGGCCTCTATTCCGTCCGAGTCGGCCCCGATGCCGAGCTCCCTGAGCTTCGAGGCCACCCATCGAGGCTTCTCGCTCTCGAACATCTCGAAGAAGGTCTTTTTCCGCGCCTTGCCTACGGCATCCTCGATCGCCTTCTCGATGTAGAAGGAGTCGGTGACGAGGAGGAGGGTCGCGTCGGGGGCGGGCGCGCCGATGTAGGAGGCTAGGGCGGATGTGTCTTCCTTGCCCTTTATCAGCTCGGCGCCGCGGTATTCGATCAGCCTTCGGGAAGAGAAGAGAGCCCCGTTCCTGGCCAGGACGAGCAATGGCGCGATTCCCGCGTCCTGCGCGTAGAGCTTGTGCTCCTCCGGGCTCTCGCCGTCGGCCGCCGAGATCGCGGCCTTCAGCTCGGCGATGAAGGCGGCCCGCTTGCCCGACTCGGGGCCCGCGAGGATATAGCAGCTCTCGATCTTCATCTCGGTATCTAGTACTTGCGGATGATGCCGCGCAGCCTGCCCAGGATGCGGGCGTCCTGGGTGTAGATGGGCGCGTAGGCGGCGTTCTCCGCGACCAGCTTGACGCGGTTGTTCTCGCGGAAGAAGCGCTTCAGGGTAACCGAGTCGTCGATCATGGCGACCACGATCTCCCCGTTGTCGGCGGTCTGCCGCTGCTCGATCACCGCGATGTCGCCGTGGAAGATGCCCACGTCCTTCATGCTGTCGCCCCGCACCGATAGGGCGAAGCAGGTTCCCGCGCGCGCGAAGTCGGCGGGCACGCGAACCGTGCCCGAGAAATTCTCGTCGGCCAGTATCGGCTTCCCCGCGGCCACTTCGCCCAGCAGGGGAAGCTCTACGACCGAGTTCTCCGGCCGCTCGCGCCCCACGAGCTCCAGGGCCCGCGAGCGGTTCTCTCCGAGGCGCAGGCTGCCTTTCTTCTCCAGGGCCTTCACGTGGTCGTAGGCGCCTTTGACGGATATCTCGAAGCGCTCGGCTATCTCGCGGATCGTCGGAGGATATGCGTGCTCGCCGTGGTAGGAGGCGATGAAACCGAGCACTTCCTTCTGGCGGGCCGTTAGCGTCTTCATGTGTCCTGCCCTATCCCGAATTTCCTGATCTTGGCGTGCAGGCCGCTGGGGTGTATTCCAGCGGTTTGGGCGGCCTTGGCGACGTTATAGTCGCACTCTCTGAGCTTCTGCGCAAGGTAGTCCCGCTCGAAGGCGTCCTTGGCCTCGGCCAGGGGAAGGTCGCGGTAGCGCTTGTCGATCGAGGACTCCGGCGCCGGCCGCGAGCCCTCCCCGAGGATGCGCCCGACCGTCTGCGGCGTCACGACGCGCTCGTCGCTCATGACGGCGACGCGCTCGAGGAAGTTCGCCAGCTCGCGGACGTTGCCGGGCCAGGAGCGGGCCTGCAGCGCCGCGACGGCCTCGTCCGATATCTCGCGCTCCGGGGCGCCCGACGCCGCCGCGCGCGAGAGGAAGTGTCGGCAGAGCTCGGGCAGGTCGCCCGGCCTCTCGCGCAGGGAAGGCATGCGGATCGGGACGACGGCGAGGCGGAAGTACAGGTCTTCCCTGAAGCGGCCGGCGCCGATCTCCGCGCGGATGTCCTTGTTGGTGGCGGCGATGACGCGCACGTCGACCGAGATGGTGGCCTCGCCGCCCAGGCGCTCGAAGCGCATCTCCTGCAGGACGCGCAGGACCTTGGCCTGGGCGGGAAGCGAGAGATCGGCTACCTCGTCGAGGAAGAGGGTGCCGCCGTCGGCCGCCTCGAACCTTCCGGAGCGGCGCGAGACCGCGTCCGTGAAGGCGCCCTTCTCGTGGCCGAAGAGCTCGCTCTCGAGCAGGCTGTCCGGGATGGCGGCGCAGTTGACCTCGACGAAGGGACGGCTCGCGCGCCTGCCCTTGGCGTGGATCAGCCGCGCGGCAAGCTCCTTGCCGGTGCCGTTGTCGCCGGTGATCAGTATGCGCGCGTCGCTCGCGGCGGCCTGCTCGACCAGCTCGCGGACCTCGGCCATCGCCTCGGAGGATCCGATCAGGGGCTCGGCCTCGAGCGGGGCCGCGGCCGCCCGCCGGAGGTCGCGGTTCTCCCTCTTCAGCGAGGCGACCTCGAGGGCGTTGCGCGCTGCGGTAAGGAGGCGGTCCATGGACAGGGGCTTCTCGATGAAGTCGAAGGCTCCGAGCTTCAGGGCGCGCACGGCCATGTCGATCGTCCCGTGCCCCGAGACGACCAGGACTTCCATGTCGGGCCGCGACTCGCGCATCTTGGCGAGCGCGTCGAGGCCTCCCATGCGGGGCAGCCAGACGTCCAGCACCGCCAGGTCGGGACGCTCGGCTTCCATGATCTCGAGCCCTACGACGGCGTCCTCGGCGACGCGGACCTTGTGTCCCTCGTCCTCGAGGATGTCCCGGACCGCCGACCTGATGCCGGGCTCGTCGTCGATCACGAGAATCGTCGCCATGCGGCGTTTACCCCCTGGGATTCACTTGTCGAGCGGAAGGTCGACGAAGAAGGTCGTCCCCGCGCCTTCCTCGGACTCGAACCGTATCGCGCCGCCGTGCTCGGAAACTATGCGCTCCACGATGGAGAGGCCGAGTCCCGTCCCGGAATCCTTCGTCGTGAAGTAGGGGACGAATATCCTGTCCCTCGCGTCGGCGCGCACGCCATGGCCCGTGTCCCTGATCCTCAGCCTACAATATCTGGATTCCGCCGTCTTAACAAGGTCGGCGCCGATCTCAACGCGCCCCGAGGCGCCCATCGCGTCGATCGAATTCGCGACCAGGTTTCCGATGGCGCGCTTCATGGCGGCGCGGTCCACTCGGAGCCTCGCGTCCGCCGGGATCGCGCCGAGGTCGAAGCGGATGCCCGGATAGGACGCCGAGTAAAGGGCGACCGAGTCCTCGACCAGGTCGCGCAGCTCGACCCAGTCCCGCTGGGGCTCGGGAAGCGAGGCGAAGGAGCGGAAGTCGGACAGGAGCGAGTCCATGCCCTCGACTTCCTTGACGATCGCGAGCATGGAGCCCTCGACGATCGACGCGGCCGCGTTCGGATCGGTCCTCCACTTTTTCAACACGCGCTCGGCCGCGAGCCTGATCGGCGTCAGCGGATTCTTCAGCTCGTGGGCCAGGCGCTGGGCGATATCCTTCCACGCGTCGATCTTCCCTCGCCTGACCTGGTCGTCGCGCGACTTCTCTATCTCCGAGAGCATGCGGTTGAAGGAAGCCACGAGCCTGCCGGTCTCGTCCCCCGGCTTTACGATAAGCCGCACGCCGAAATCCCCGGCGGCCACCCGCCGCGTCGCCTCGTCGAGGCTCGACAGCGGCTCGACCACTGAATCAGCCGCGGCCATGCCGAGTATTACCGCGACGATCAGGAGCGGCAGCGCCAGGAATCCGTACAGCACGGCTACGAGCCTATTCCATCGGGAGGAAAAATCCCCGAGGAGCGATACCGAGCGGGCCGCGGCGCCGAGCGACGAGGCCGCTCCCTCGAGCCCCGCAGGGAGGCGGAGGCTCAGGACCGCGAAGTCCGTCGTTCCGGCTAAGGGCGCGGCGTAGCGAAGGAGGCTCGCCCCGCCCACCGCCGAGACGGGAAGTAGGTGGCCGCGGGCTCCCGCGGCCGGGGCGGAGGGAGCGGCGCTCAGGCGGTCCGAGGAAGGGCCCGCGAAGCCCGAGCTCGCGCCGCCCCGGAATACCTCGACCGCCTCCATGCGCGGGTCGATCGACTGAAGGCCGGCCAGGAGGGAAGCGGCGCCGGTTCCCGGGGCCGCCTCCGCCGCGCGCTCGGCCGCCCGCTCGAGGCGGGCGAGCTCCTCGTCGTACCAGGCGAGCGCGACGTCCTGTCCCGAGGACAGGGCCTCGCGCACCGCGCGCGACGAGGAGGCGGCCTGCGAGGCTGCGGCGAGCCTGAGGAGGAAGAGTCCCTGCGGCGCCGAGGCCGCCGCGACCGAGAGCAGGAAGAGGAGCGAGAGGCGGAGCCGCAGCCGCGACCCGTAGCGCCGCGCGCGCAGGTCGGCGATCAAGGCGCGCGCCTTCACGCCAAGGAAGGCCAGGAGCCCAGCCGGGAGGATGGCAAGAAGGACGACGGGGAGCCGCTCGTACAATCCGGGGAAGTCGGGCTGGCCGGACAGGACCTCCGAGGCGAAGATCGAGCAGCCCGCCGCGATGAGGGCGTATATTACCAGGACCGAGGCGAGGTCGGGCGGGACTCGCCCGCGCGGAGCCAGCGGCTTGGCCATCGGCGGAGCGCTAGTCCTCCTCGAAGCGGGAATCGAAGAGGGCTTGGATCGCGGCCGCGGCCGCCTCCTCGTCCTTCCCGTCCGCGAGGACGCGGAGCGAGGCGCCGTAGCCCGCGCCCAACGTGATGATTCCCATTATCGACTTCGCGTTGATCCGGTCCGAGCCTTTCTCGATCCAGATGCTCGAGGCGAATTTACTCGATGTCTGGACGATCAGGGCCGCGGGCCTCGCATGTATTCCCGCTCGGTTCTTGATGGTCACCGTCAGCTCGGTCATCGCTCCCCCATGCCTGATCGTATTCGCGCGCGTCCGCCGGGGCGCTCCGTACGAAGCCGCCCCCCGCCTCCTCGGCGCCTACAGGTAGTCGTCCCTATTGAAGTAGAGGGCCCGCGCGTTCTCGCTCTCGAGCCAGCGCAGCACGTTCTGGTTGAATTCCTTCGCGGAGTGGTAGCCCATCTTCTTGAGCCGCTCGTTCATCGCGGCCGTCTCGATGATGATCGGGATGTTGCGTCCCGGCTTGACCGGGATCTCGAGCTTGGCGACGCGAACGCCGAGGATCTCGGTCGTAAGCTCCTCGGTGCCGATGCGGTCGTATACCTTGTTGGAGTCCCATTCCTCCAGATTGCATACCAGCTGGATCTGCTTCTTGTCCCTGATCGCCCCGACGCCGAAGAGGTGGGTGACGTTGATGATTCCCAAGCCTCGGATCTCCATGTGGTGGCCGATCACCTTGTTCGCGCCCTGGCCGAGGAGCATGGCGCCGTTAACGCAGCGAATCTCGACGACGTCGTCCGCGACCAGTCGATGCCCGCGCTCGACCAGCTCGAGGGCCGTCTCGCTCTTGCCCACGCCCGAGTCGCCGACGATCAGGATGCCGATGCCGTAGACCTCGACCAGGACTCCGTGGACGGTCGTCTGCGGCGCGAAGATGTCGGAGAGCACGCGGATGACGCGGCTGGAGAATTCGCTGGAAGGAAGGTCGGTCTGGAGTATCGGGCAGTCGGCGGCCTCGGCCGTCGCCGTGAAGAGCTTTCCGGGCGGAATATCGTGGGTGAAGATGCAGCAGGGAATCGGATAGGTGAAAAGCTTTTGCAGCGACTCGGTGCGGCCTTCCTCTTCCAGCGTCTTGAGGTAGGCGTTCTCGCCGCGCCCGAAGATCTGAAGGCGGTTCCACGCGAAGGATTCGTAGAAGCCGGAAAGGGCCAAGCCCGGCCGATTAAGGTCGGGCGTGGTTATCTCGCGCGGAAGCCCCTTCCGCCCGCAAAGGCAGCGGAGGTTGAGGGCGTTCTGCTCCTTGAGGTCGAGGTCCAGGAGGTCGAGGACCGTAAATTTCTGATCGTCCGGCGACGGCACGCTGGGAGTCTACTACGTAAATGCCGCGTACGCAATGACGGGCGCCTATCCGGACGGGGCTACTTCCTCTCCTGGATCTTTTCCTTTTCCTTGGCGATCTTCTGCTCCAGCCTGTCCATGAGCTTGTCGATCGCGGGGTTCACTTCGAAGTCCCGCTCCTCGACGTGGGCCTGCACTCCCCAGCGGAAGTTCGCCGTAGCCTCGAGCTTGAACTCCTTCTCCTTCGTGAAAACGAAGATCAGGTCGACGATCATGTCCTTCGCGTAGCCGATCCGCTCTAGTTTCTGATCCAGGTATTCCCTGCTCTTGTCGCTCAGCTCGAAGTGGACGGAACGGACGTCGATGGTCATGCCTGCCTCCTGGGAACCTATTTTGGCGCGAGGCGATCCGGCCCCGCGAGATGCCGCTAGTCGCGCTTCCTGCCGAAGGATGAATCGAGCGCCAGCTCGCCGCGGTACTTGGCGACCGTCCTGCGGGCCAGCTTGATGCCCTTGCGGGCCAGCACCTCGACGATGTCCTTGTCCGACAGGGCAGCCTCCTCTCCCTCGATTATCTCCTTTATCACCTGCTTCACTCCCTCTTTCGAGAAGCTCGAGCCGCGGGATCCCGCGCCGGAGATCGAGTTGGTGAAGAAGTAGCGGAGCTCGAATATTCCCCAATCCGTCTGGACGTACTTGCGGTTCGCGATCCTCGACACGGTGGTCTCGTGGACGCCCACCTCGTCGGCGACGTCCTTGAGGGTCAGGGGGGCCAGCTTCTTCGGCCCCGCGGCGAAGAAGGCGCGCTGATACTCGACGACCGCGCGCGCGACCTTGAGCAGGGTCTGGTTGCGCTGGTGTATCGAGCGGATGAAGAATCTCGCGTTCTTGATATTCTCCCTCGCGTAGGCGCTCGTAGCCCGCTCGTCGGCCCGCGCGCCCTCCGCCGCTCCCCCGGCCTTGCGCACGGCCAGCCTGTCGAAGAAGGGATCGATGCCGAGGACGGGTATCTCCTCGTCGTTGAGGACGATGACGAAGTCGTCATCCTTGAGCTTCACCAGGAGGTCCGGGGTTACGTAGCGGGTTTCCTCGTTAGAGTAGGCCCGGCCCGGAAAGGGCGCGAGGGCCTTGATGAACGAGAGCGCGGCGGCCAGCTCCCGCTCTCCCAGCTTAAGCCGCTTCTGGATCTCGGCGTGCCTGCCCTTCTCGAGGAGCTCTATGTGGCCCGAAAGTATCTCGATGGCCGCCGGCGGGGCCTCGGGATCGAGCCGCGCCTGTACGACGAGGCTTTCTCGAAAATCGGAGCAGCAGGTGCCGATCGGCTCGAAGCCCCTGACGAGAGCCATGACCTCGGAGACGAGGGCTTCCGGCTTCCCCGCGCAGAGCAGGGCGGGATCCTCTTTATGGAAGCCGTCATCGTCGAGGTTCTGGATCAGGGTCTCTCCGAGCGATCGCTTGTCCTCGTCGATCCGCTGCAGCCGAAGCTGCCATAACAGATGCTCCTGCAGCGTCTCGGAGCGCGAGATCGCCCCTTCGAGGAACATGCGTTTCGAATCCTCGTCCGATTGGGAGCGGTAGGTGAAGCCGGGATCCGAGCTGTTCTCGAATGGGGAGCTATATTCGTCGGCCTCGCTCGCGCCGGCCTCGGGCATGCTCTCTAGCGACATTGTCGATTGGTCGGATACCACCTCAAGGGCGGGATTCGCCTCGATTTCCTGCTGGATCTGCTCTTTCAGCTCCTGAAGGGGCAACGCCATGAGCTTGATCGACTGGATCATCTGAGGACTGAGCTTTTGGCGCTGTTCGGTGATCAGTACGGGCTTCTGGAGCTGCACCCTGGCCTCCGGACCATACTCTTAAAATTTAGCCCCGCTCCGGGGCTTGTCAAGCAAAAGGCGGGAATCTTTCAGGCAATATTGATAGCAGAAAGCGTGCCGCCAGTCCATTATCCCTATAGAATCCTATCGCGCAAGGCCCGGGAATATGCCTTTCGTATTGACGCGATCGGATATTAGTTATTACTTTGATGATACTAAAACGGCCAGCCATTGGCCGAATCCAGGTGGAACGATGTCAGGAAAGCACCACGATCCCCGCGAGACGAGTTCCGCGGCCGAGGATGGCGGTCCGCGCCCAGAGGCTGCGGATGCCGCGAAGAACGCTCCCGGCTGCGAGGATCTCGAGGCTCGAACCTCGAGCCTCGAGGCCGAGATCGCCGCCTTGCGCGAGGAGCTTTCCTCGACGAACGATAAGGATCTTAGGAAGCTGGCGGACGACGTCAATTTCCGAAAGCGCATGGCGCGCGAGAAGGAAGAGGGCCAGCGATTCGCCGTAGCGACGCTGCTCGGGGATATCGTGCCGGTACTCGACGATTTCGACCGGGCGATCGCGAGCGCCGAGATCGCCAAGGAATACGCCGTGCTGCACGACGGAGTGGCCTTGATACGCCGGCAGCTCGGGCAGGTGCTCGAATCGAAGTACGGGCTGGTCAGGCTGGAGTCCGTAGGCAAGGCCTTCGATCCGAATCGGCACGAGGCGGTCGCGGTCGAGCAGGGCGGCGACTCCGAGGAGCCTGTCGTAGCCGAGGAGTTCCTCCCCGGCTACGCGCTGCACGAGCGCATGCTTAGGACGGCCAAGGTTCGCGTGCGCATGCCTGCGGCCCAAGGCGGAACGGGCGCCCCGGACGGCGGCGCCGCCGGGCCCGACGGCGCCGCGGGAAGTTCGGCTTCGGGCGGCTCGGCCGCTAATTGATCAGGCGATACGGGAGGAGCGACATATATGGGTAGGATAATCGGCATCGATCTAGGGACAACTAATTCATGCGTGGCGGTCATGGAGGGCGGTGAGCCCGTCGTCATCGCCAACTCCGAGGGCCAGCGTACAACGCCCTCGATCGTCGGCTTTACCGGCAAGGGCGAGCGCGTCGTCGGCCAGCCGGCGAAGAACCAGATGATCACCAATCCCGAGAACACGGTCTTCTCGATCAAGCGCTTCATGGGCCGCCGCCTCGCGGAGGTCGGGGACGAGACGAAGCTCGTCCCCTACAAGGTCGTCGATAACGGCGCGGACGTCCGCGTCGACATCTCGGGCAAGGCCTACAGCCCGCAGGAGATCTCGGCCTTCGTCCTCCAGAAGATGAAGAAGACGGCCGAGGACTACCTCGGCGAGGCCGTCACCGAGGCGGTCATCACGGTCCCGGCCTACTTCAACGACGCCCAGCGCCAGGCCACCAAGGACGCGGGAAAGATCGCGGGCCTCGAGGTCAAGCGCATCATCAACGAGCCCACCGCGGCCAGCCTCGCCTTCGGCTTCAACAAGGACCAGAAGAAGGAGAAGACCATCGCCGTCTACGACTTGGGCGGCGGCACCTTCGATATCTCTATCCTCGAGCTCGGCGAGGGCGTCTTCGAGGTCAAGTCGACGAACGGCGACACCCACTTGGGCGGCGACGATTTC
>Ga0075317_1000062_pt1 | contig 12731 bp, 11 predicted proteins | sample MayberryNE_TuleB_FD_120068 | JGI IMG/M metagenome (GOLD analysis project Ga0075317, IMG submission 120068) | Natural and restored wetland microbial communities from the San Francisco Bay, California, USA, that impact long-term carbon... | ecosystem: Environmental > Terrestrial > Soil > Wetlands ... | reverse complement strand
GGGATCGTCGATCATCGCGCCCATGATCTGATCTATGCCCTTTATTAGGTCTCCGTTCTTCCCCTTGGGAACGGCGAATCCTAGCGCGATCGGCGAGAAGCTGATCGGCGTGACGACGACCGGGTACTTCCTGGACAGCTCGGTGCCGAGCGAGTAGATGCATACACCCGCGTAGGATTCGCCGCTCGCTATCCTCCGCATCACCTCCTCGTTGTCTTCGGTGAGGTCGATCTCGCATTTTATGCCGAAGGATGCGACGAAGAGTGAGAATTCCGCCATGAACGTGCTGCCCCGAATGGCCGCGATCTTCTTCCCGTCGAGGTCGAAGATCGTATGCAGCACGACTCCGCGCTTGGTGAAAACGACGCCCGAGTCGATGTAGACGGGGTTCTTGCTGAAGTCGTAGATCTTAGCGCGCGCGTCCGTATAGCCGACAGTCGGCAAGAGATCGATCTCGCCCCTCTCAAGCTGGTCCAGCAGCCGGTTGAACGTGTCCGGTACGTATTGCGGTCTCCAACCCAGCTCCTTTGAGAAATGCTTTATAAGGTCGATAAATAGGCCATCTGGCCTGTCGCCTTCCCCGAAGACCAGAGTCGCGGCGGGGAATAATCCTATTTTAACGACGCGCTCGGCTTCCTGGGCGCCTGCAGGGTGATTCGGGACTCCGAGCGACGCGATCAGGGCAAGCGTCAGGGAAAGGAGGAGACGAGGGGGAGTCATTTTCCTCTCGTCGCAGGGAAGCATGGAAAGGCGTATGATCCCATATGCCCCGAATTATCCGGCAGGCGCCTTCGGAATACAAGGTTTGCCGGACGGGCCGTCTTTCGGGCGTAGGTCCGAAGAGCGAATGCGAGGCCGGCGCGGGGAACCTACGCCTCCGCGGCGGCGCCGACGCGCAGCGAGCGCCAGCGGATCGAACTTCCCAGCGCCACGATGGCGATCCCTCCAAGTTCCAGTATCCAATTAACCTTTAACCCAAGAAACCTGGAGCCTATCAGTAGGTCGAAATGATGGAATGACGCCGCGCGTACGAGTACGTAGCCGATGACTAGGACGAGCCCGGCCGTCGCCAGCTTCGTCGAGTTCGGCAGGCCTCGTACCAAGATGACGAGGCAGATCGAGGCCGCGATCGCTCCCGTCCCGAGCGCGACGACGAACAGCGCTTGATACATGCCTCGGTCGCTATACCAACCGCCTGCCTTCGCGAGCATGCGCAGCGCCTCGGTCATGGCGGATTGCAGGTCGAGCTGCTTATTGATGCCGAGGAAGACGAGCGCGATCGAAAGGATGATCCAAAGCGCGCGCTCGCGTCCGATTCGCTTCGAATCGGCGTCGCTTCCACCCAGGGCGCGAAGGACGAGGAAGCTGAGGAAAGCCGCCGCGGCGTATCCGGCTACGGTGATCCACCCGCCTATCGTAGGGTCGCCGATTCCCGGGTACCAGCGGCCGATCCATCCATCTGCGCCCATCGCGGCGAAGGCGGGCATGGCTGAGAGGCCGATTGATGAAGCTAAGGCGAATCTCGCTACGGTCCTCATGCCGGCTACTATGCACGATCCCGCGTTCGGGGGCAAGGCGAGACCGTGCGCTATATCAATGCCTGGCCTAGGACTCATGTTTGCCGGACGGCTCGAGCTGCGACGCGACTGTTCCGGCCAGCATCAGCGTTCCGCCGATCGCGAGGCGGGCCGTCAACGGCTCGCCGAGGATGAAGATGCCGCCGACCGCGGCGAAGAGCGACTCCATCGACAGGATGATAGATGCGTGAGCCGGATGCGCGGTCCTCTGCGCGTAGATCTGCAAGGTGAACGCGACGCCGGTCGACATGATTCCGCCGTAGAGGATCGGGATCGCGGCGGCGGCGACCCCGGCGAAGGGCTCGGGCTCGAAGGCGAGAGCCCCGCCGAGGCTGAGGATCGAGCAGACGAGGTATTGGCCGAGCGCGAGCTCGAGGCCCTCCATCAGGGAGCCGAAACGGGCGATGACCAGGATGTGCGCCGTCCAGAAGAAGGCTCCGATCAGCTCGAGAAGGTCGCCCCTTGTCATCCGGACGCCCTCGTCGACGCCGAGGATGTAAAGGCCGGCCAGGGCGACGACGGCGCCGATCCAGATGCGAGGGCCCGAGCGGCGGCCGAGGGCGAGGCCCGCTATCGGCACCAGGACGACGTAGAGGCAGGTGATGAAGCCGGCATTGCCGGCGGTCGTGGTGACGAGCCCGGCCTGTTGGAAGCTGGTGCCGAAAAACAGGACGGATCCCGCGATCGCGGCGCAGGCCGCCTTCCGCCCCGCGCCGAGGCGCGGCCTTGCCCCGGGGCCGCTTTTCGCCGCCCGCCCGCGCGACGCCGCGAGAAGGGGCAGGACGCTCAGGGCGCCCAGCGCGAAGCGCGCCGCGTTGTACGCGAAGGGGCCGAGGCTTTCCATGCCCGATCTCTGCGCGGAAAAGGCGAGGCCCCAGATTATGGCGGTTAGGGTCAAGAGTCCGTTCGCGCGCAGCCGGGTCGCATCCATGGCTATGGAAGCTAGCCGTCCGAGGGCTTGCGATGCAAGCCCCTCGAGTTTCCCGGCGTTGACCATGCCGCCCGCCCGCTCTAGTATTAGCCCGCGGGGTAAGTATGATCTCGAGTCTCGGCCGCGCGGCGCTTCGCTCGCTCGATGAACTGCTGTACGGACTCGGATTCTTCGTCCGGGTGGTGGTCGAATCCTTCCGCCTGGTCGCCCGCCGCAGGGTGGGGCGGCGGGTTCTCGTCCTCCAGATCCTCTTTACCGGCATCGAGGCTCTCGCGATTATCGCGATCATGGCGGTGGCTATCGGCGCCGCCATCATCGGCATCGGCCATTCGCTTCCCGTCGACTTCGTGAAGAGCCAGCTAATGTATACGATCCTCATAATCGTGATCGCCAAGGAGCTCGGGCCCCTTTTAACGGCCTTTATCATCATCGCGCGGTCGGGGACGGCGATCGCCACGGAGCTGGGCGGCATGGTCGTGTCCCACGAGATCGAGGCCTACGTCGCCGTCGGCGTCGATCCGATCTCCTATCTCGCGGCGCCGCGCTTCCTCGGCGTCCTCGTCTCGATGATCTCGCTCTACGTCTACTTCAACGTATTCGGGCTTCTCGGATCCTTCGCCGTCGTGCGCCTCTTCATGGACATCGGCGTCGGAGAATACTTCCGGAGCCTGTTCGCGGCGCTGGCCCCGGGCGACCTCTTCCTGGGCCTGGCGAAATGCCTGGTCTACGGATCGATCGTCTCTGTCGCCTCGCTGCATCGCGGCTTCTCCGTTGAACGCGCCATTACCGAGGTGCCGGTGGCCGGAATCAAGGCGGTCAGCTCGAGCTTCATGCTCTGCATACTCGCGGAGGTCGTCATGGTCGCTGTCCAATACCTGGGCTAGGAAATGGAAATCTGCCCTATCATCGAGCTCCGCGACGTATGCGCGCGCCGGGACGGCTTCGAGGCCTTGGTGGAGGTGTCGCTCTCGTCGGCCGAGGGCGAGGCGACCTTCGTCATGGGCGGCGCGGGATCGGGGAAGTCCTTCCTGCTTAAAACGGCCGCCGGGGTGATCCTACCCTCAGAGGGCGAGGTGCTCTATAAGGGAAAGCCGATGTCGAGGATGTCCGGCCGCGAGGAGGCCGCTTTCAGGCGCGACTCGGGCTTCGTGTTCCAGGACGCCGCGCTCTGGGCGAACCAGAGCCTCTTCGAGAACATCGCCTTGCCCGCGCGCATGCACAAGGGCGAATGGCGAAAGGCCGAGCTCGAGAGGGCGGTGCGTCGCGCCGCTGAAGCGGTCGGCTACTCGGACGATCTCGGCGTCAGGCCCGCGGAGCTCTCGTCGGGGGAAAGGCGGCTTATCGGCTTGGCTCGGGCCCTCGTCCTCGATCCCCAGCTCGTGTTCATGGACGATCCCGCGGCCAATCTCGACGAGGCCGCCGCCGAGCGCGTGCTAGACCTGATAGGGGACCTGAAGAAGCGCGGCCGCAGCATCATCGCCGTAAGCTCGAGCTCGGACTGCGTCGCCCGCTTCGCCGACCGCGTGGTAGCGCTGAAGGACGGCCGCATAGCCGCGGCCGGAAGCTACGACGAGGCGGTGGAGTGGAGCGATCCCGCGGCGCTTTCCATTACGGGCAGGCTGAAGGGCCGCCGGGCCGTTCAGCCCGCTTGGGCCGCGTCGCTCGCGGGCGACTGGGCAAGGACGCTCGCCGACGATTCCTTCGTCGTGCCCGAAGAGGGCGACGGAAAGGACGAGACATGAAATTCCGGATAAGGCACGCGGAGAAGCTCGTCGGGCTCTTCCTCGTCGTCGCGGCCCTCGCGCTGGCCGCGGGAGTTGTGTTCCTGGGGGCGAACCAAAGATGGTTCGCCAAGGATATCCGCTATACCACGCGCTTCTCCTCGGCCTCGGGCGCCCAGGCCGGCACTGCCATCATGATGCGCGGCTTCCAGGTCGGGAAGGTCGTCAAGGTCGCGCTCAACGACGAGAACCAGGTCGACGGCGCCTTCGTGATCTTCGAGCAGTACGAATCGAAGGCGAAGCGGAACTCGGTCCTAGAGCTCGTCACCAACCCGCTCGGCCTGGGCGGGGCTCAATTGCTCTTCCATCCGGGAAAGGCCGAGGAGGTCCTGGAAGAAGGCGGCTTCGTCCCGCTCTCGGACAGCCCCGAGGGGCTCGACCTCATCGACCAGGCTCTCGTCGAGCTTCCGCTCAAGGACGACACGATCACCAGGCTCATCGCCGGCATCAATCCCTTTATCGAGAACGCGAACAAGACGATAGTCACGATCAACCGGACCTTGACCGAGGTGAACCGCGCTCTCGCCGGCCAGAGCTCGGGGCCGGCGGGGAGGATCGTGTCCGATCTCTCCAGCGCGGCTTCCAGGGCGGACGGCATGGTGGCGAACCTGTCGCGCCAGTCGGAGGAGCTGCTCGATAGCGTCAACGCGATCGCGAGGAGCGTCGAGGCCTTCACATCGGAGATCGAGGACCCCACGGGCCTCGTGCCGAGGCTCCTCGACGCGAAGGGCTCGCTGAAGACCCTGCTCGACGACAAGAACGCGCTGTACAACAGGATCTCGTCGAGCGTAGCGGATCTGCAGAAGTCGATTCAGAATATCCAGGGGATAACCGCCGCGCTCAGCCGCGAGATGCCCTCGATCTCGCTGACTATCGAGGAGGGCAGGGCGGCGATCAAGCAGGCGCAGGACGTGCTGACCGGGCTTAAGAACAATCCGCTGCTCAAGGGAGGAATTCCCGAGCGCGCCGAGCGGCAGCCGCTCGGCGAGAGCCTGCGGGAAGGGAGCTTCTGATGGGCGCGAGAGAATGCGGCATCGCCGCGTGCGGGACATCGAGCCGGGTCGCGGCGCGGGCGGCGGCCTCGATGGCGGCGGCCATCCTGGCGCTCTCCTTTTCCTGCTCCACGGCGCCGAAGCCGGCCGAGGCCGTCTTCGATACGAAGAACAAGGCGGCCGAGTTCGCGAAGCTCGGCGATCAGTACATGGCCGAGGGGCGTTTCGCCGCCGCGCTCGGCTACTACGAGGAGGCGCTGAGCGCCGGATCCTCCGTAGACGACCTCGGCGGAATCGCGGCCTCGCGCGTTTCGATGGGCAGGGCCTACGCGGCGGCCGGCCAGCCCGAGGACGCGCGCCGAGAGTACGTGGCGGCCCTCGAGTACGCGCTGATGGCCGGCTCGGCCGCGGGACAGTCCGCCGCCAAGGCCGGCATCGGGGAGCTCGAGTACGCGGAGGGCAGGATCGGGGCCGCGCTCGGCCTCTTCGAGGAGGCCGCCGCGCTCGCGTCCGCCGCAGAAGACGGCGGGAAGGCGCGCGCGGTCGCGCTGCACGACCGCGCCGTGGCGAAATCCGCGTTAGGCGACGCTGCAGGGGCCCGGGCCGACCTCGCCGAGGCCGAGTCGATCAACCGCAGGGCGAAGAGGTGGGCCGAGCTCGCCTCGAACCGCTACGTGACTGCCTCCATCCTGGCCTCCGAGGGCGACCTGGAGCTTGCGCTTACCGCGGCGAAGGACGCGCTCGAGGCCGACAAGAAGGGCGAGAATTCGCGCGGCATCGTCTCCGACCTGGCCGCCTGCGCGAGATTGTCGGCGCGGCTGGGGCGCGGCGAGGACGCGTGGGGCTATTGGCGGCGCAGCTTCGAGTCGGGCTTGGCGGTCGACGACGAGGCCGCGGTGCGCGGGGCCTTGGCCGCCCTCGTCGGCCTGTCCGACGGGCTGGGAAAGGCAGCCGAGGGCCGGCGCTACGCGGCGATGCTCGCGAGCCTGGACGAGGCGGCCCAGGCTAAGGACGCGGCCGATTGACGCCGAGAGGCGCTTTCCGATTCAGCGCGGCCCGATGACCGTGCCGACGAAGGCGCCGCCCTCGAGTATCAGCTTTAGGTTCGGGAGATTCCTTCCGTCGGCGCAGATCGCTTCCAGTCCCAGCTCGGCGGCTTTCTTCGAGGCGATCGGGTCGAAGGGGGCGTTCTTGCCGGGAACCCACTCGTCGCCGACGATGGCGCGGAAGTCCGCCCAGGAAATCGAGTCGATGGGCTTGGCGTTCGGGTTCGCTCGCGGGTCGTCGTCATAGACCTTCGCGATGTTCGAGAGATTCAGGACGCGAGCCGCTCCGAATCGCTCGGCTAGCAGCACCGCGTCGAAGTCGGTCGAGAAGCCGGGCTTCCATCCCGCGGCGATGAGCACGCGGCCCATGAAGATCGAGACCGCCGTGGGATCGGTGACGACTTCCTGGGGGCATAGGCCGCCCATGACGGCCTTGACGAGCTGCGCGTTCAGCCGCGTGGCCATGATGCCGATCCAGTCCTGAGCCTCGTGATCCTCGAGAGGGCCGCCCGAGTCGCGATAGGCGCGCTGCCAGGATCGCGCCGGCCCGCCGCCCCCGACGACGATGACGAGGCGCCTTTCCGCGTCTGCGCCGAGGTACTCCCTCGCCAGGCCGGCGAAGGACGCGAGATATGCGCTATCGGGTCCGTCGGGCGCGACGATGGAGCCGCCGAGCGAGATAACGGTCGTCATTATTCGCCTCCGTGAGGATAATAGCCGCCTCGAGGGCCGTGGGTAAAGCCTTCGCCCCTTCCCGCGCGGGCGCTAGCGGCGCTTGCCGCGCTTCATCTTGCGCTCGTACATGGACGCGTCCGCGGCGTTCAGCATGGCGTCCGCGTCCTCGCCGTCGTCAGGGTACACCGAGACGCCGACGCTCGCGCCGATGGATACGATGTCGCCCGAGGGAAGGCAGACGGGCTCGGACAGGGCCGCCCCGACCTTCGCCGAGAAGACGGAAGCGTCCTCGCTTTTCGCGATGTTGTCCAGGAGGACGATGAACTCGTCCCCGCCGACTCTTCCGGCGGTGTCCGAATCGCGGATCGAGGCCCTGAGCCGCCTGGCGATCTCGGACAAGAGCTCGTCGCCCGCGTGGTGGCCGTAGCTGTCGTTGATCCCCTTAAAACCGTCCAAGTCGATGAAGAGGAGGGCGAATTTCCGTCCCTCCCTTTTTCCCCTCGCTACGGCTCCGCTCAGCCTGTCGAAGAAGAGGGCGCGGTTCGGGAGTCCCGTCAGGGAATCGTAGTGGGCGAGCTTCTTCAGCCGCTCCTGAAGGCGGCTTCTCTCGGTGGCGTCGCGCTTGACCGCTACGACGCGGCGCGGCGATCCGTCGGGGCCGAGAACCGGAGCGAGAGTGACCTCCTCGACCCGCTCGCCGCCGTTCGCGTCGGCGACGATGATTTCACCCCGCCAGCTCTCGCCCTTGGCCGCCGCGTGCAGCGCCGCATCGGCCGCGGCCGATTCCGTCCCGAATACGGCGGAGCGCGATCCGATCGCGGCGGCGCGCGGTATGCCGGTGATCCTCTCGAAAGATGGATTCACGTACTCGGCCCGCCCTTCGAGATCCGCGATCACGATCATGTCGGACGCGGATTCCACGGCGACCAGCCGGGCGGCCATCTGGGTTCCCTGCGCCAGGTCCCTGGCTATGCTCAGCGAAAGGGCTATCATCAGGGCCGCGATCGCCGCGAACGAGGCGGCGTACGCGACGGCCTTCCTTCGCCATTCGGCGAGGACTGACGCGCGGGACTCGCCGACGATGACGACGAAGTCCCTTTCGCCCTCGAGGGCCGAGTAGAAGTATTCCGAAGTCTCCGAGCGGATCATGCTTCCGTTTCGGCCGGATTCGGCTATGCCCGCGATCAGCCTGCGGAGCTCCCCTTCCCCCTCGCCGAGGCTGCCTGCCGATCCCGGCCGCCTCATTATCAAGCCGCCTCGCCCGTCGACTATCGCGACGAAGCGTCCGTTCCCGAGCGTCAGCGCGTCGAGCTCCCGCACGAAGACCGCAGCTCCCGCGCTGCGCGCGTCGGGCGTGCCCGATTCCCGGAGCGAGCCGTCGATGCGCTCGGCCAGGAGCCGGCATAGATCCTCCGACGAGGAGCCGACCCGTTCCAGGACGAGCCTTCGGGAATCCAGTATGTCGACGAGGAAGACGCCGAGCACCACGAGGGCGACCGCGGCGAAGGAGGATATTAGCCGGACTTGCGGACTAGCCAGGAGACCTTTCCTTGGCATCGAGCCCTCCAAGCGCTTGCGCGGGGATCGCGTTTCGCCCGTCGCGCCGATCGAAGGCCCGGCTCGTCCCCTGTTTAAAGATAGTTCCTAGGCCGAGCCGGCGCAAGCCGATCGCCGCCCGCGGCAAATTTATACCGCGCTAATATCCGCCCGCTGATCCGAAGAATCCGTCGTCCCCGGCGAAAACATCGCCGTCCGGCGACCTCTGCGCGTAGAGAGCGACGATGAATCGATAACGCGCGACGGCGGCCTCGAGCTCGGCCCGGTCCGCCTGGATCTTCCGGATGAAGTCTCCGGCCCCGAGTCCCTTGCGGATCTGTATCCTCTCCATGTCGGTGCCGGAAATGACCGCAGCCAGCTCGTCCGCCCGGTAATACACCCTCTCGAACATGAAAAGTACCTTGCGGATGTCCAGGAGTATCCCCGCCATCTCCTTCTTCTCGCGCAGGGTCCTTTCGCCGAGGGGATTGATCGGCGTTCCCGCGCGGTCCTCGTCCGACCATTTCTTCGGTATCGGCGAGGCCTTGAACCGCGCGTAGGCCTTGGCGAAGCGCGCGGAGAGATCGTCGTAGCGCTTGGCGTAGGCCGCGAGGGCGCGGGGCGCGTCCGCCCTGAAGGCCGCGATCTCGCCGGTAATCCACCTTTGCCCGAATTCCTCGATGGTCGAGGTTCCGAGGGGAAGGTAGCCGAGGGACTTGCCCGGCCTCTTCTCCGCGGCCTTGCCCGCCGGGACTTCGATCTCGGAACGGCCGTCGCCGAGGGCGACGCTTCCCTCGGCGCAGGTCACCAGTATCGCCTGCCCGCCGTCGGGGCTCGAGTCGTCCATGTTGACTGAGATGTATATCTCGAATACGGTGCCGCGGACGGCCATGACCGCGCTGCTCGAGGCGACGGACATCGTGCCGCCGGCTCCCGCCGCCTTCGCGACTTTGGACCCGATGGAGCCGGCGATTACGTCGATCTTGGTGCGGGGCTGGCTCTGGACTTTGTCGAGGTTGATGTAGAGCGTCGAGCGCGCGCGTACCGTAATGGTCCCGTTCATGCCGCTGGCCTTGCCCATCGCGATGACGAGGAGCCCGTCGCTCGCGGTCTTCACGAGGTCCCCGGACAGGATCGGATCGCCGATATTCGGATCGGCTATGGTCTTTCCCGCGCGAAGGATGGATATTTTCCCCTCGGCATAGTCGATGCTGCCGACTTCCGGCGTCGCGAGCGCCCACGAAGCCGAGGCGAGGGCGCAGATAATGGCGGCTATGTACCAGCGTTTCATGTCGAGGCTCCCTTGCGACGCTCCAGCGCCCGAGCGCGGGAGGCATCCGGGAACAAGTATAACGCGGCCGCGGCGAGCTTGCGAGCGCCGCGGCCCTAGGACTGCCGTCTTAAAGCTTAACGCCGATGAACCACTTAGGCCAGACGGTAAAGCGTTCGCCGAACCAGGAGTCGGACCAGGATTCGCCGACCTTGCGATTTTCGGGCAGGATATCGCCGAGGGACTCGATATCGATGTCGAGCTTAAGTCCCCCGATTATTTGCGCCCGCTTCCCGAACAGGGGCACTCCCGCCATCAACCTTAACGAGGGGTAGGGCTCGATGCTGTTCCAGGCCGTTCCGTTCTTCCAGGCCGAGCGATCGGTCGGAAGGGGGGCGATCGGCTGTACGGCGCAGATGTCGGCGTCGAGGTTGATGCCGAGCACGCGCGCCCGCGTGCCTAATCCCGCGTATGCCGAGAATTCGCTCCAGTCGGAGAACCACGCGCTCGCGGGAGCCGATACGCCCGCCGTCGTGAACAGGTAGGGAGTGCCCGTCTGCCATTGCGCGCTGAAGCTGTCGGTAATGGGCTCGTAGATGACTCCGAAGGAGTCGACGCCGTTGCCCGCGATATTCAGCAGGCCGATCTGTATGCCGTCGATCTCGTCCGCGATATTGATTAGGCCGATCTGGACGCCCTTGACCTCGTCGGCGACATTGATGACGCCCGCCGCCTGGCCTCCCTTTACCCGGTCCGCGATGTTGAAGACACCGGCGGCCTGGAATCCGTTTACCTCGTCGGCGATGTTGAAGACCCCCGCGGCCTGGATCGGCGTATAGGCCATTTCCGCGATATTGAAAACTCCGGCCGCTTGGACGCCGTAGACGTCCTCTCCGATATTGAAGACCCCCGCCGCCTGGACGCCGTGGACGTCTTCGGCCATGTTGAAGACGCCGGCGGCCTGGAAGCCGTTGATGTTCCTGGCCATAGTGAAGACGCCGGCTCCCGCTGCGCCGTTGACGTCCCGGACCATGCAGCCGACCGCTCCCGCCGCGAACGAGACGTCGTAGTAGCCGAAGGGCGCCGACAGGCCGGGTACGAAGGATAGGAGGAAGGGAGTGTAGGCGATACTGTCCCGCTCCGCCTCGGCGTCTTCAGCCTCGGATTCCTGGCCGTCCTCGGAAATCGTAACCTCGACCTCGACCTTTACCGAAGTTCCGTCGTCTGCCTCGGACGATCGGCTCTCCTGCCAATACTTCGCGCGGGCGGCATCCAGGACCGACTCCTCGGACGGCTCTCCCGCATCGTCGGCGAAGGCGGCCTGGACGAGCAGCGCCGCGGCTAGTAACGCGATGATTCTTTTCATGATTCTCCCTCTCTGGCGAGAAACGCCTCATGCCCCCATGCCGGGGCGCATGTACAGCAAGATAGTCCGGCCGGGGGCGGAAGGCAAATCTTCCGCCCTCGGCTCGACCTATATCCAACAGCTCGGCGGCCGCCTTTTGTCACCGGGAGACAGCAGCCGGGATTCCGTATATCTTTTTACCGATGGGCTTCATCTCGCGATTAAGGGAACGCCGCCGGAGGCGGATGCTCGATCGATATCCTATCGACGACGAGCTCTGGGACTGGGCGATTCGGGAGCACGCGATCCTCCGCGCCCTCCGTTCCGGCGCTCCGGGAGAGAGGGACGAGCGGGAGCGCCTGCGCGAGCTCGCTACCCTGTTCCTTGCCGAGAAGATTTTCGATCCCGTCGGCGACCTCGCGCTGGACGAGGAGCTTCGCGTTTCGGTAGCCGCTCAGGCCTGCCTGCCCATCCTCGAGCTCGGGCTGGACTGGTACTCGGACTGGTCGACGATCATCATTACGCCCAAGGAATACGATGTACGCAAAGCCGATGTGGACGAAGCCGGGGTCGTCCACGAGTACGACGACGAGTTCGCGGGCGAGGCCTTCGATCTGGGGCCTGTCGCCCTCTCCCGCGCCGATATCGAGGCCTCGGGCTGGGGCGACGGCTACAACGTCGTGATCCACGAGATGGCGCATAAGCTCGACGGGCGCGACGGCGCCTATGACGGCTGCCCGCCCCTGCACCGCGGCATGAGCCCGGCCGATTGGCGCTCGGCCTTTTCCGCCGCCTTCGATGACCTGCGCTCGAGGCTAGATAGGCCCGAGCCGCGGAAGCCGAGGGGCTCGAGGAGCCGGGGAGGGAACGCGCGCCGCGGAACCCGCATCGATCCCTACGCCGCCGAGTCGCCCGACGAGTTCTTCGCCGTATGCTGCGAATACTTCTTCGAAAAGCCCGCCCTGCTCAGGTCCGAGTATCCCGAAGTCTTCGCCCAGCTCGCGCAGTTCTTTCGCAGGAATCCTACAGAAGAATAAGAAGGGCGCGAGAAGACCCTAAGCAATCATAGGAGAGCTCGGTATCGCTTGAAGGAAGAGGGCTCCGGCATTAGGCTAAAAATATGCATCTCGGAATGACGCGCATCCGCGCAAGGCTCATGGCTTCCGTTCTGGCAGCCTTCGGCGCGCTTTCTTTCGTCTTCATTGTCCTTCAAGTCCGCGCCCATACGGAGAACCTCCTGGAAATGAGGCGATATCGAGACATGTCCGCGATCCAGCTCGTCAAGCTTTATATCGAGCTCAGCGTTCCCGGCGACTGGAAGGCGGAAGGGTCTCGGCTTATGAAGGGCGAAGTCGCGCTTGCCTATAACGAGGACTTGAAGGCGGCGCTCTTCGATTACCTTCCTCATGAATCCATCATCCGATTCGGCGTCGGTATTCCTCCGGGCGGATTCCCGACGGGAATAAGCCCGGACGCGCCGCCCCAAAGCCCGGACGGACCGCCAAAAGGCTCGGACGCGCCGCCCCACCCGTTTCAGAGGCCCGAAATCCCCTTTGCCACCGAGCGGGGAGCGGCCGT
>Ga0075317_1000061_pt1 | contig 12738 bp, 11 predicted proteins | sample MayberryNE_TuleB_FD_120068 | JGI IMG/M metagenome (GOLD analysis project Ga0075317, IMG submission 120068) | Natural and restored wetland microbial communities from the San Francisco Bay, California, USA, that impact long-term carbon... | ecosystem: Environmental > Terrestrial > Soil > Wetlands ... | reverse complement strand
CGTTTGTGGTCTCGCCCCCCACGGGCCTCGTCGGTCGGGACGCTCGGGTCGTTTTTTATCCACCCTTCCTCCTGTTTCAGCAGGTGTGGCGAATTCGACCCGCTCCGCGAGTACATCCGCGATATGTCCCGGGCCGTCGACGGGACGAGCCCTTTCCGCATCCCGAGTTTCGGCCAGATAGACCCCACAATCCCTTTATTGCGGATCGTAAACACCTGGTGCAGGTGCTTCCTTTGCTCCATCGCGGCGATGTGTGCCATCTCGTTCAGGGTGTCCCGCACCGAATCCGTGATTCCCCGGGACATGTGCCCCAAATTCATCATCGCGCGTTTTGTGTCAAATTGAAAAGAAATGTCCGCCATACGGTCATTGTATCACGGGCGCGGTGTATGGTAAAACTATCATATGAGCGCATTCGACATATTTTTAGGTAACACAACAAAACAACACAGCCGATTTGGCCTGTACGACGACCAGACAGACAACACGATCATCGTGCAGCAGGACGGCCCGCGAGGCGTCCAAGATGCACAAGCAATGATGTGCGTGGGATTGGCGTCAATGCCGGTTGAATCGGACCGCCTCGGAATCGTCCGTATCGATTCCAATCTGTACATTCTGGGCGGGTCGTCTCAGACAGTTGAAGCCGGTCTGGACCTCGCCCCCGGCGAACGCCTGTTATTCTCGACGGACGCGGGGGGTAACCTGCAGGCGTCCATAAAACTGGGCGCTGACGGGCATTTGACAGCCAACGGCGGGTCAGACTATGTGGCGTTGGCGTCAAAGGTTGACGCCCTGTGGTCCGCGCTGTATGAACTGTTTTCCAGCGGCTGGACTCCCGTGGCACAGGACGGAGGGGCAGCATTAAAAGCGGCGTTCGCCATCGCGTTCCCCCCACCGGGGCCCCTATCGGTAGCGTCCACAACTTTGAAGACAACATGAGGTATTTATATGGCCCTTGAACTGGATACATTAGAAGAGAAAAAATCCCAAATTGAGCGGGACTACGAATCTGCAACCGGCCAGACCCTCCCATCTTATGGGGTGTGGTTTACTACCATTTGGGCCACTGTCACTGCGGGGATGTCCAAAATCATGGACTTGCTGGTGGTCAAGGCGGTTAAAGATATCCTACCGTCGACGACCCGGGACGAGGTGATTCTGACAGACCTGTGGGGTCGCGTAACGAAATCGCCCCGCACGTTGTCCACACAGGCAGTTCTCGTCGCGGCCGGGACTGGAACCCCGGGCGAAACGATACCGGGAGGAATAAACGGCCGGCAATTCGTCCACTCAAGTGGCGTGAAGTTCTTTCTGCAGGATAACCACCTGATTCCCGGTACCGGAATAATCGACACAACGGTTCAAGCGTTTCTTCCCGGTATTGATGGAAACATCTCATCCGGCGATCTGTTCCTCACCCAAGCCGACCCGAATATCAACGGCGGGAAACTGACCATTTCGAGCGTCGCAATTGCAGGGCAGGAGGACGAATCGATTGAGCGCTGGGTCGCGGCGATTCAACGCGTCCTTCGGTCGCCCGTGCTGGCCGATAATTACTCATATTACTACGCGGTGTCGCGTCAGGCAGGAATGGCCGCCGGGTACGCGTACACAGACGACCCGGGAACGTTAGACCTGTACGTGGAATCCACAAATGAAAACGCATACGGCGTCCCAACAACTACTGAAGTCCAGGACGTTACCGACTTTTTCACCGGCGATGCCGACGAGGACGGCGACGGGAGCCCTGACAACAATGTTCGCCTACCGCCCGACTTGCTACTGTTCCGCCCCGATGGCATAACGAAACGGTTTCGAGTGTTCGCATCCGAACCCACCGATTTTTATGTGGTCGTGACGGGCGCGACGGCAACCCGCCAGACGGCAATCGATACCGCAATCAAAGCATATTTTCCCGGACGGAAACCGTACGTAAAAGGCGCGGTGTCGTACGACACGGGTACAATCTCACAAGGGGACCTTCGGGCAATCGTTCAGGGCGCAATGGACCAGGCTGGCGGGGGGACGTACAACGAAGTCGTTTTGTACATCGCGGATACGAACACCGCCGTCGGAACGTATCCGCTCGGACGGGGCGAACGCGCTCGAATCGTGGCCGCTCCGGGTGCCGGCAGCTTGACAGTGGGGTTTGAATAATGGGATTCGCGGACACATTGCGGGGCGCACTGCCGAGCCCACAGAAAACACATTTTGACGACCTGATTCGCGGCGCGTATACCGGGCCGACATCCGGCACGCGGGTACCGTTTCGATACCGGGAGGCGCTCCCCCTGAACATGGAACGCCGCCTGGGCGAAAATCGATACCTCGGAATCGACGGTGTGGAATATCAGGACCTCGGAAACGACGATTGGTCATATACCATCGAAGCGTTCTTCGAGGGCTCCACACACCCCGCCGACGCGGCGGCTTTCATAGCTGTGTTGATGGAACGCGCCCCGGTAGGAGCCCCCGGATTGCTCGAGCACCCCCGGGAAGGCGTCCGGGAAGTCGTTGTCAAATCCATTCGAAAGATACACGACCCTAACAGCGACGCAAATCAGACCCGCGTGTCTGTGGTGTTCCACGACCAGTTGACCCTGCCCGCCGATATGCGGGACCGGCCGGAGCTGGCTGTCGAGCGAGCGCTGGCCAGCTTTAACTCGGCCGCCGCGTCAGAATTCAAGCTCATGGCGACGTTAAACACCGTACGGGACAAAGTGGCGACGGCGCGGGAATTCGTGGCGCAGGTCAACACCATCACGGAAACAATGGGCGCCGTGCTCGACACGACGAGTCAGGTACTATCTGATTTCAACGCGATGAAAACCGACATCCTGAACAACATGGACACCCTGCTGAACGCGCCGGAAGTGCTGGCCGCGCAGGTCGTTCGCCTCGTCCAGTCGGTTGTCAGTTTCCCCGGTGATTTTTTCAACAAATCAGACGCTATAGAAAACATGTACCGAAAATCGCTCGGCATTGATGACGATTTGGTACCTACGCTGTCCGGGGCGTCTGCCGATTCCACGACACGCAACCGGGCGAACGTTCAGGCACTTGTGGCTTCGTCCGCAGCGGCTTCCATGCTCGTTAATGTAGTGCAGAACACCAGCGGGTTCCTGACGCGCCAGGCGGCATTCGACGCGGCCAGTGCAGCGATGAAATCCGTTCAGAACGTCACCGCCGCGCTCGAAATTCCGGCTGGCGCGTTTAACGGTTCGACAGTGCAATCGCGGTACTATACCCCGAATACGTTCCGAACCCTGCGCGTTCTGCGTCGGATTTGTTTTGCGTCCACACAGCAATTGACCGCACGTCTACTGGCAACCAGAATCATTACCCTTCCCCGGGACACCTCGATTTTTCAGGTGTGCTTCGATGCGTATAACAACGTCACCGACGAAACCCTGTGGGCCCTCATCGATTCCAACAATCTGTCAATGAATGAAATGATCGTAATTCCGGCCGGTCGCGTCCTGTACGTTTAGGGTGACCAGGGGAGCCGGGGCAGTTTCTCGCCCATATAGACCTCGGGGGGAATAACGGATAGAACCGTCTGCGGGTTTGTCACACTGAAATTATACCGAATTGTCCGAACCATATAATTCGTGAATTCCCGAACCGCTGCGTGCGGTGCTTTGACGGCCACTACGTCGCCGACAGCGTACTGGCTACCGTCCGAATTCAGCAGACCGGGCCGAACTATCTGAACCGTGAAAAAGTCGCGCAGGGCCTTAATGGCAAGGTACTGCAGGGATTCCCCGACCGTTCCGTCGTCCTGATTTTCGAGGTCGTGAAACCCGACCGTTCCGTCATTGACAATCGGGTACGAAAATTCCTGTCGAAAATTACCTTTTTTCGCCCGCTTCGAAATACCCTGATGGATGTCGACGATCCCCGTAGTGTCATATTTCACGTCAGGCATATCAAAACCGTCCCGGCCGTGTTCCCAATACGCAATCGGCTTGCCCGGGTTGGGCGTCACGATTTCCAACGCGTAGCCGGAATTATCCGCCCGTAGTACGCTGTTCCGTTGCGTGGCCAATTTCGATATGAAATCCCAAACCGTTTCGGCGTTGTCCGCAGTCACTTTTTTAAACGGGGTCGTCAGTTTAGCTGTCCCGGTGACCCTCACGCCCCATTTACCGCAGGCCCAATCGAGAATCTGTTTCAGAGATTCGTTGTTCCTTTCCAATGGATACATGCTGAAAGGAAATACCGTTTCCTGCAGTTTCCCGGTGTGTGTTCGTCCTTCAACCATGACGCGCCGTGCGTCGGCTTCACTCCCCGGGCTGTATTGAATCGTGACGAACTTCCCGCCCTCAATTTTTTTCGAACCTAGGTACAGGTCATACTCGGGGAGCGATACGGGATTCCCCCACAGCTCCTGATCGATTGTGCTCGCCGGGTCCCACGTTTTCGAAACAGTGAACAGATTGCTGCATGAATCATAATGTAACGTTGCAAACGACCCATCAGGAACCGGATACCGTTGCCCGTTCAGGTGCATCGCGGGTACCGACTCGTCCGCGACGTCGGAAAGCGTTTCTTCCTGCAGGTACACAAGCGGTGAATCCGTTGTATAATAAATCGTTTCACCTGCTTCGAGTAGCGGGTTTCCGGACAAATCGGTGTTCCCCACGTCGCGACGGAACTGCAATTTCGGGTTGTCCCGAATCAAGTCCTCGGTGCGGGTCGGCACCCCGAACGCAACCCGGGAAACGTTCTGAATTGTGTCGCCGGGCTTCGCTATGTAAGTTTTTTTAGGCATCAGGTCAGCGACGCGCCGTCGTACCAAATAGTGAACACCAGAAAATCCCCACTCGTGACACACTGCGGCCTTCTGATGGACACCGGAGCGTCCCCCGAATGGATTGTCACGTCATGCCAGTTCCCGGTTCCCGCATCAGCGTCGAACCCGACGGGCGCCCCCCGAACGACACCCATCTGGTCTGTATAATTGGCATAGGCTCCCAAAATTCTGGTTGTGCTGGGAAGCCCGGTGTCGAGTGTGTACGTCCCTCCTGCATAGGCGTTCATTACCCAATCCGCTGGGGACCTCGTGGATGCCGTAAAAAGAACCGTGGCTAGTGGAACGTTGATAACCAGCGCCCGAAACCGAACGGCATCGGTGATGCTGGCCCACGGACCGCCCTCGAATTGCAGCCCCTTCCCTCCGGCCCAGGTGGCTAGATTCGTCCACACTGTTGACGTGGACGCCGCTTTGATTCTGCCGTTTACCATATCCAACAAAATCGATTTTACGCCGCCCGGTGACGTCGTGGACAGCGCCATTCCAGACGGTGTTATTTCGGCCAGGCGCTCTGCACTCGACGCGGAGTATCCCAACGCGATACGGCCCAGCGCCATTGCGAGCGTCTGTCCTATTCCCCCGCTTGTGTTCGACAGCGATAAAGTTCCGCCTGACAGCATATCGAGCGGTGTTTTTACAATTCGAAAATGTGGTGTCGGTGTGATATCGTACCGTAACGTCACGACGTCCCCGACGGACCACGCTCCAACTTTAACGGCGGCGGACCCACTGGTGAAATACGCGTCTGATACCGGGACGGCACCGATCCCGTTTATACTGACCGTCGCAGTCGTCCCGGTGTTGGCCGACGGCGCAACGAATTGAACAGTCAGCCCAGGCTTGTATACCAGCGGGCTGTAATCTCCTGCCAGTTCATAGGCCGCATTGTTTGCAGTCAACGCTGTGAAATTACGGCTCCCCGAATGCAATATCGTAGCCATTAACCACGCCATGAACTGACCCGACGTCTGATTGTCAGCCACACCGTTAAGGAACTGTCCTAGAATTCGACCCATCTTGTGGAATGGGTTTAACAAGTCCTGAACGAATTCCGCGACCACTTCGGTTCCTTCTTCCAAAATATCGTCGCCATCGTAAACTCTGTTTTTTAATGACCCGTCCGGTAGGTACTGGGTGGCCGGGTTGAATTCGTCCGAGTCAGTTATTTTCTTCGCCATGTGTTCCTCATATAAATTCCGCCCGTAATAGGCCGTGCATTTTTGCAGGTTTTACCAAGTATAACAAGTCCCAGAACGTTTCGTAAAGTCGCTGTGGTATTTGCAGGACTGTTCCGCTCGGGCCCTCACAAACAAAATAAGCCCCGTGGTACCACGCTTCAGATCGGATTTTTTGGATCGCTTTGTTCCCCCTGTCGGCGTATGTTACGGAACCACCGTTCGTTATCAGGAAAGCGCCGCCCACCGCTTTCGTTGCCCCGAAGATCATTTCACGAGCTCCGAAAGCGCTTGTCTGATTCCCAAAATACGCTTCGGCGGAATCCGTGAAAAACTCCCGGGGTACCTCGGCCACACCGTTGGCGCCCAGCGTGCGGAACCGCACCTGGTCAAACCCGGCAAGGGAGAATATGCGTTCCATGGTACCGACACGTAATTTCGTGTCTACCATCAACTGCAGACGGCCGTCGACACGGCCGCGCCGTTCCGTCTCGGTCAGTTCGCCCGGCGCCGTGAAAAATTCGAAGTCCAATTCGTCGAGGAACTCCGTTTTGTACGGGTCAAGTATGTTCCGTAGTTTGTTGACCGTTTCAAGGTCGCGATTGAACTGGCCGGCCATTCCTTCCAGATATTTTTCGAGGTCCGCGCCGTTGTACTTGTCGGACCAGGGCCCGTTCAAATCGCCATCCTCCGGGAACATTGACTGCAATGCGCGTTTAATCAGATTTATCATGGCATCCCTCCGGCCCCGAGCGGTTGCCTGACTGTAACGCCCGGCGGTGGCTTGCCCCAGTCGACCTCGTATCGTTTTACTTCTTCGGTTCGGGTCTCTGTGACGTTCCGGGTTTCCTGGGGTCGTCGTGGGTCCGCCATGCGTTCAGAGTCCCGCAACGCCTGTTCCGGCGACCGTGGTGTATATCCGGCATTATCCCACGCAAACGCTTTCGGTTTTTCAGCTTTGCGCCGGGCGATTTCATTGTCAAACCGTTGGATGCGGGCCGCGATGGTGTCCCGTTCCTGCCGGTCTCGTTTATTCGGTAGAATAATGTCCTGTTTATGTTTGAGGTTCTGGGCGTCCAGTTCGCGCATACGAGAGAGGTTTTTATCACTGTACTGTGTGAGGTCCGCCTTGTCCGCTGCGCGTTTGATTGAAGCATCGTTTCGGTCCGATTCGAGTTGTACGTTTTGGTTTTCCTCAATGGCATCCGTCGCAAATTTCGCAGCAGCGTACACCGCCATCAACGGCCCTGCCATGGCCACAATCGACGATAGTGCCCGTCCCAAACCACGAACGAAAACACTGTTTACCTGGGCACTACGCCCCAACGCATCGAAAGCTGTTTTCCCGGTGCCGAGAGTACCGGACAACCCCAGCAACGCCCTTCCACCGTTCAGTATATCGGCCGACCACCCGCCGATTTTCATCGCGAGGTACGCTTTTCCCAGCGATTTGATCATCTCGCGGTGGTCGTAAATCCACCCGGAAACATCCCGGATGATTCGGCCCGCTTCGCGCAGGCCCTCCACCAGCGGACCGGAATCGAATTCCTGTATGGCAGTCGCCAGATTTGTCAACGCCTCGGCCGGGTCATCTCCCCCGAACAGTTCCTGTATGATGTCGATTCCCTTGCCGACCAGTGCGGACTCCACGAGTTTCTGGGAATTCTGGATGGACTTGCGCATCTTGTTGGCCAGCTCCACCTCAGCGCCGGCACTGTCCTCAATTTCGGCACGGAAATTACGGAACCGGTCTGCGCCTTCCTGTAACAGGATGGCCATCTGGCCCATTTGCAACTTACCAAAAATCTGTTCAAGAATACCGGTTCGGGTGTGTGTTCCCATGCCCGCCATTTTCTTTTCGAGGTCTCCCAACACGTCCGCAAAGTCCCGGAAATTTCCCTTCGAATCTTTAACACTCACACCCAATTGACGCAGCGTGGCGGCCTGCTTACCCGACGTTTTCGACAGGTTCGCCATGATTCCGCGCAGTGCCGTACCGGCCGCTTCGCCCTTGATACCATTGTTCGCCAGCAAAGCCACCGCCGTGTTGAACGTGGACATTTTTTGTCCGGCAACAGTAAACGATGGCGCCCCGCTTTTAACCGATTCGAACCACATCGACATATCTGTGTTGGATTTGTTGACCGTGGCCGCAGTCTGGCCCATTATCTTACTGAACGCGGCGGCCTTATCCGAGGCGCTCCCATGCGCCATACCAAATGCCCCGAGGGCGTCCGACGCGATGTCGGACGACCGGGCAAAATCCAGATTGGCTGCCGTCGCAAGGTTCGCCACACCGGGCAGGAGTGCCAGCGATTCCTCTGCGGTGAATCCTGCCATTGCAAGGAAATTCAAACCGTCCGCCGCGACGCTTGCCTGATGTTCTGTTGTGAGCCCAACGCGTTTCGCGGCTTCCATCAAGTCGTCAAATCCCTGCGTTCCACGATCAAACGCAGGACCCCATTTAGACGCGGCGTTAGTGATGGACTGGTCAAGTCCTTTGTACTCAGTCGCGACCTCACGAATGCCGAACGCCAACGCCGCGACGCCTCCCGCAGCCATGCCCATACCAAACCCGACAACGGTGCGTTTCGCCATTCCGGCAAACCGTCCGACCTGTCCGAATTCGGATTTCAATGACCGCAGTTCGCGGCCCAGGTTGCCCCGGGCATTGAACGTGGTGTAAACGGTAAACCCGCTACCCATGGCGTTCAATCATTCGTTTGATGGTTTCCCGGTCCCGTCTCAACTGCGCAAGATGGCCTTCCCGGGTTAGGGGGTTTTCATAGTCTTCAATTGCCCCGGTAGTTCTCGCGAGCAGTGTCTGTAAATAAACCATGTGGTCGAATCGCAGCCCTTCCATGGATAACCCCCGCCGGTACTGGCTGGGCGGGATACGGTAGTGTTCACAGACCTCTGAAATCCAGCGGACTACCGGCCGAGAAAAAAAGTTATGTACAGACCATAAATTGCCATCAATTCGCGTACTGGTAGTTTATTCGCGAAATCTTCCGGCAACCTGATTGCCATCCGGGCAATCGTCCTGATGTCCGATTGTGACACCTCGCTGTGTCGACGTTCCGCAATCATCAGAGCCACCGCGAAACCATTGACACCAGCGTTCACCATTTCACTGTCAGTGATTTCCGAAATGACAAATTTTGATTTCGTTTCGTCTTTACCTGTCGTCAGCGGTTTCCGCAGCGAGTAAACGATTTCGCCACCCTCAACAGACAACTGGCCGGACGTTACAAACTCCGCGACCCACTCCACCTGCGTAGACGGCATCTCGTCAATCCCTGCGATGTCCGCAATTCTATGGACGGTAGCCACAGCATTCTCGCGAGAAATTACCGGTTTTCGAACGTACGCGGGAAACTGTTTTTCGTACTCCTCGCGCTCTGCTTTTACTTTTTCGGTTTCAGATCGCAACAGTGCCGCCAGCCCACTATCGGCGGCTTCCGGCCCGCTACCTGATTTTTTCGATGCGGCCATACATTACCACCTATCAGAGTTAGAGCGGGGAGAATTCCCCGGAACGAGCATACAGGCTGAACGTGCCTTTGCCTTCCTGGTTGTCGAAAAATGACGTGGGGTCCGCCGTGGCGAATACAGCCCCGGAAAACTTATCCCCGTTCGCCAGCGTGATGACCATGTCAACATCGCCGACGGTCGTTTTCTTTACCAGTTCGGTCAGTGCGTCGAGGGAACCCGGCGCGGCGCAGCGGGACGTCAGTCCCGTAATCATCCCGCCGATGAATTCCGTTTTCGGTGTTTGCCCCTGAATGTCGTTCAATGACTCAGTATTGACGAAGCCACCCTTCCAAAAATTAATCTGGTTGTCGTTTGTCAATTTGATCGTTTTGTTGTCATACGCCAGCTTCCGGACCGGCCCAACTGCGTTACTCATGATACACCCCTTAGCCCACGTTTACGGTGACGAGGCTGTTCGCGATTTCGATATTACGGTCAACCAAAACGGTATCGGACGCAACGCGTTTATTGCCGCTCAACAGTACCGGAACAGAACGGTTATACCTGTCTGGGTTCGTCGTCGACTTGGCGATTTTCATGTTGTTGATAGAAAACGCTTTGTTGTAAACCCATCCGAGCCGTTGCCATCCCTCTGCCAACCCAACGACGCGAGCTTTTTCCATGTCGTCGTCGGTTGCCTGCGGCTGCGCGCTGGCTTCCTCGGCCGACTCTACAATCACACCGTTCTGGTGCTGAAATTTGTCGTTTTTCAGCGTCAGCGCGATGTTCCACGTTTTGCGTTTCCCAACCTCAAACTGAAACGGCGGGAATGTTGAGCCAACGGGGTGCCATGTCGAACAGACATCCCCCAGAGTGGTGTTCCCGTTGTCGTCCGTTTTAATTGTAGTCAGGCCTGCATTCAGTGCAGTGTTTACGTTTGTGTTTGCAGGATCGCGGGTCCAGTCGTTTGCAAGGTCGAGAGCCCCCCGCAATACGTTGGACATCGACGCTCCCTTGTACGCTGCGGCCGGGTTGCCGTTCGCGGCACGGCCTACGTATCCGGCAACCGCCGCCGCGATTTCGAATGGGAATTCCATGGCGTCAGGACTGCAGACGATAACCGTGTTGGGGTCATTGCGCCGTCCGTCGCCGATGGCTTTGATAGTTGTCAAATTTGTTTGAATCGACGCGGTCCAGTTAGTACACGGGCGATAAATCATATCCGCCCACAAACCGGAGCCCTGGTTCGTGCCATCGTCGGGAAGCCCAATCGCTGCCAATGCGTCATCCATCGCGGTACTGGTCGCGCTGGGTGTTACCACATCGGTTCTCCACTCACTGGACGACAGCATACCAGCCCACAACGCAGCCAGCGTTGTGTCTTCCGCACCTTCCCCGCCCGTCGGCTGCACCACTACCGCAGACACTCCTGCGGGGATCTCCGCGTCATCCGTTTTCCATGGGCCTACAAACAGCCGCCCTGCGTTTCCGCTTGCGCCCTCCCAGGTACAGACCAGCGTAATGACTCCGGCCAGATTTGTCGCCGTGAATCCAATATAATTGGCCGCATTGATGACCGTTACCATTTTGACGGCCAACGTTGTGGGGGTGTCGTCGACGGTAACTGGTACTGAAAAACGATTTCCGCACACATAAAAAACGAGTGTCTTCGCTTCGGTCGGAACGGCGGTTAAAGTGATGGTGCCTTCTGCTGCTTTAGCCGTTCCTGGTACCGCCAGGGGAAAGCCCCAACAAACGACCGAACCGCCGCTGGCCAGATACGCCTTGAGGTGGGCGAGGTACATCTGACTGTTAAAACCAAATTTAGCTCCGGTCAAAGCGGGCGTGGAAAGCAGCTGAAAAGTATTTTCCACAACTGTGGTTTTCAGCGGGTCATACTGCATAGCAAGTACGAGCTGGGATTCCAGCGCGGTGATAATCGATTTAAAGGCGGCCTCGCGGGTCTGTGTACCCGTTGCGCTGGCTGTCCTCGTTACTGGTATTGTCATGTAAAAAACCTCCGTAATCTATATATTACCTGTATGATCCCCCCACCGCAACTACTAATTACAGCGGCTCTATAGTCACCGAAATCGAACCCGTGTAGGGGAATACCTGGTCTGGTTGCCCTGTTTCCGTGACTCGAATATACCCGTCGAACGAACCAGACAATCCGACCGATTCGGCCGTCATCTGAAACTCACCTTCACCGGTTAACGCTGTCGTCACTGTGCACGGGACTGTATATAGTTTAACGCGGTTGGCTGATTTTCCGCCGCATCCGCCAAACCCGTCCGCATTCCCCCACACCTCGAAAACAACCGTTTTACCAGTGAGGTCAAAACGGTCCGTACTTCCTTTTTTCTTGTACAGTGTGAAAAGGTACTTCGGGAGCCCGGACGTGACGTGTGTATTTAATTTTATTATCATGATACCCGCCCAAATAGTTGTATGTCAGAACCCTGTCCAAACAGTACCACGTCGGGGCCCTGACCGTAAAGGGCCAACGCGTTGCGGGGGACTTCCTTCTCAACAGACTCTAGCTCTGCAGCCAAGCTCCCCGTTTCCGCCGATTCGATGGATTCAAACGCGGCTGAAATAGAGGCTCCAGCCGCCAGGATTCCCGTTTCCGCCGGTTCGATGGACCCGAGTGCTGCAGTAATGGTGGTCCCAGCATCCAAACCACCAGTTTCCGATGGCTCGGTGGACCCGAGTGCTGCCGAGACGGTGACGCCAGCCGCCAGACTTCCCGTTTCCGCTGGCTCAGTGGACCCGAGTGCTGCAGTAATAGAGACGCCAGCATTCAGACTCCCTGTTTCCGCTGGCTCAGTGGACCCGAAAAAAGCAAAAATACCATCCCCAAACTCAGCAGCCAGGCTCCCCGTTTCCGATGGCTCGATGGATCCGAGTGCCGCCGAGACGGTGACACCAGCTGTCAGGCTCCCAGTTTCCGCTGACTCAGTGGATCCGAGTGCTGCTGAGATGGTGACACCAGCAGCCAGGCTCCCCGTTTCCGATGGCTCGATGGATCCGAGTGCCGCGGTGATAACAACACCTACAGTTAGTCCGCCTGTCTCCGCCGGTTCGGTGGATTCAAAAAATGCAAAAATACCTTCCCCGAATTCGGCCGTTAAACCACCTGTCTCCGCTGGCTCAGTGGAAGCGAGCGCCGCCGAGATGGTGGCACCAGCAACAAGGCTCCCCGTTTCCGCCGGTTCGGTGGAAGCGAGCGCCGCCGAGATGGTGGCACCAGCAACAAGGCTCCCCGTT
>Ga0075317_1000060_pt1 | contig 12787 bp, 11 predicted proteins | sample MayberryNE_TuleB_FD_120068 | JGI IMG/M metagenome (GOLD analysis project Ga0075317, IMG submission 120068) | Natural and restored wetland microbial communities from the San Francisco Bay, California, USA, that impact long-term carbon... | ecosystem: Environmental > Terrestrial > Soil > Wetlands ... | reverse complement strand
CCGTGGGGAACGTCGGCGGTCAGGGACTCGGCGCCCTTGAGCGTAACCGTCCTTAGTAGAACGCGATGGATCCGATCGTGGCCCTCGAAGAAGCGGTCGTACGAGAGCTCATAGCTCGCGTAGAGGAATATCAGCAGCGCGCAGCCGAGCCCGATCGCGAAACCTAATGCCGCGATAATGGAGGATACCTTGTTCTTGACTATGTTCCTGGCCGCGGTGACTACATAGCTCGTGATCATCGTTCACTACAGAAGCAAATATCGTGCCCAGCCGAGAATAGCTGAAAACAACGCGTCGTACGGCATCTTCCCGTTCACGCGCGCGCTTCCGATGTCCGGAAATGAGACGAGTGTCCGGAATCGGACGGCCCTGGGCCGGACAGGACTCGCAAATGTGGCAAGCTCGGGCTTATCATCCCCCCATGGAGATACTCAAGGCCGAGCGATCCGACCTGCCTCGCATACTGGAGATTCAAAGGGCATGCTACGCGAGGGAGGCCGAGCGGGCCGGCGACCCCCGCATCCCTCCCATGATCGAGACCCTCGAAGAGCTGGAACGCGAGTCCGAGCGTTGCGTGATATTAAAGGGAGTCGAGGGCGGAACCGTCGTCGGATCGGCGCGAGGGTCGATGGAAGGCTCTACCTGCCGTATCGGCCGCCTCGTCGTGCTCCCGGAGTACAGGGGCGGCGGGCGCGGCTCGGCCCTCCTGCGCGCGATCGAGGCCGAATTCCCCGGGGCGGAAAGATGCGAGCTCTTCACCGGCTCGACGAGCCCGGACAACATCCGCCTATACGAGCGGCTAGGATACAGGCAGTTCGCGGCCAAGCCCGCGAGCGCCGACTATTGCCTGATCTTCCTCGAGAAGCCGGGACCGGCGTCTACCAAGGCGCTGTCCCTCGGGATCGACTTCGCCGGGATCGCGGACTATGCCGCCTACCGCGACTTCTGGAAACGCCTTCCTCGGATCGAGGCGCGCATGGTCGAGAAGAACGAGGAGTGCCGCCACGCGCTCGGCGAGGCGATCGTCTTCGATAATCCCTACGACCGGCCGGCGGGGATCTGCCACGCCCTCTGCCACGTCTTCCAGCTTCACCTTTGGAGGCTTTCCCTCGGCTTCCCCTCGTGGAACGGGGACGATCGGTCCGCCTATCGGCTGCACTGCCCCGACGCGAAGGGCACGGTCTGGGAGCTCCGGGCGCTCCCGCGCGGCTAGGGCCGCCGAAGTAAAGGCGGGACGCCCTTGCGTCCCGCTATCCGAATTTATAAAGCTGGTCGCGGGCACGAGGCCGCGCTGGCGCTCGCCATCGCCTTGGGCGCGGCCTCGCGATCGCGAAGAAGATCGTCGAGCTGCACGGCGGAACTATCCGCGCCGAGTCCGCGGGGCTCGGCGCGGGCAGCTCCTTTATCGTCGAGCTGCCGATCACTTCGCCAGCTTCAGCGTCCCCCAGTTGACCGTGTTGCGCCAGCTCTCGTTGGTATCGTCGTTCCACTTCGCCATGCCGACGCGCTTTCCGCTTCCGTCCGCGTCGTTGACCTGAAGGTCGAAGCCGATAATCTTTCCGGCCTCGCCCTTCGAGGTCCTGAAGGGAATCGCCATCTCGACGAGGTAACCGCCGTCAGTCAATACGACCGCGGACTGCATCTTCTTGTCCTCGCCGTTCGAGCCGAAGCTCTTCTGGTTCCTGAAGTTGACTCGGTACTGCGCGTCGTCTCCCTTGTAGGTCTCGGTCTTGGCGTTGTCCTCATCGACGAAGACCTCGACCGAATCCTTCTCGTGGACCGCCGAGTTGGCGTCGTTGAGCAGCGGATCGGCGACTTCCATCAGGACGTACAGGAAATCGGCGTCCCACATGACGCGCGCCTTGGCCGTCGCCGGATTTGCCGCGCCCGTGGCTATCGCGACGTCCAGGACCTTCGCGGCATTCCAGGCGGACTCGATCTTGCCGTCGACGACGGCTTTCCCGGGGATCGCCTCGCCGACCTTGGGCGCTGACTTGGGAGCCGGCGCCTTCGGCTCGGGCGGGAGCTTCGAGGGATCCACGATGCCCCAGTACGCGTGCTTTGCCTGGAGCTGGTTGTCGAAGAGCAGGGGCGCGTCGACGCGGTTCACGGGCCGGTTCTGTAGCCACGATGTCCCGTCGCTGATCCCCCAGAAGATCACGATGCTCAGTTCCTTGTTCAAAGCGCGGAAGGCGTCGAAGAGCTCCTTGTAGCGATATCCCTGGGTAATGAGAGTATCTTCGGGAACCGACGCGTAGGACGTGATGTCGTCGGCATAGATGCCCATGTCCAGCTCGGTGACCAGGTTGTCCAGACCGACAGAGCCGAAAAGCTTGATCGAGTCGGAAATCTGCTTGATAGGCGTGTTGATCCTTACGTGCATCTGATGCCCGACGCCGTCTATCGGCACGCCCTTCGCCTTCATCTCCTTGACGAAAGCGAACAGCGCGTCGCGCTTCGCCGGATCGTGGGTATTGAAGTCGTTGATGTAGAGCTTGGCGCGGGGCCCGCCGGCGGCGCGCGCGGCTCGGAAGGCGGTTTCTATGAAGTCCTTGCCGGCGATCAGGTACCACTTCGACTGCCGCATTCCGTCCGGCTGGCCCGGGTCGATTACCTCGTTCACGACGTCCCAGGAGCGGATATCGTCCTTGTAGCGCGAGACGACGGTCGTGACATGGTCCTCAAGGCGCTTCAGGAGGATTTTTTTATTCTCTTCCCGCTTCGCCGGGTTCTTCTCGTCGACCATCTCCTTGCCGTTCTTGTCGAGGAAGAACCAGTTCGGGCATTGCTCGTGCCACTGAAGCGTGTGATAGCGCATGACGAGGTTGTTCTTCTTGCCGAAGGCGACGATCTTGTCCGAATCGTCCCAGAAGTAGGTATCCTCGGCGGGATGGACGTAGACGGGCTTCATCGCGTTCTCGGCGACGATGCTGTTGAAGTGCTTGACGACGAGCTCGCCGATCTCGCCCTCGATATTGCTGGTATTGACGCAAGTCCCGACCGCCCAATAGCCCTTGAATGCGTCCTGCAGCGACTTCAGGTCCTTCTGGATCTTGATCGGCTCGGCCGCGGCGGGGGCCGATGTCATCATGATGACGATGTCGTCCGTGTAGATGACGTCCGAGGGAGCGGAGCTCTCGGCATAGATGGTCAAATTGTCCATTCCGGAGGCGAAGGAGTACTTGCCGGCTACCTGGACCCACTTGTCGTCCTTGACCTCGGCCTGGGCGACCGTAACCCAATTGGTCTTGCCCGCCGACTTCTCCTCCATCGTGAACTTGACGACGCTCGGCGTTCCGGGAGCCGAGGCAAGCCGTATCCAGGCGCTGAAGTCGTAGGTCGCGCCCTTCTTCAGGACATTGACCAGGTCGATGGCGCTGCCGTGCCAGTTAGCGCCGCGGTTCGCCGCGGAGAGGCCCAGGGAACCCGAATGGGCGGCGGCCGGAACGGCCTTTACGACGGTGCCGTCTCCCCTTGAGCCCCAGCCCTGGTTCCCGCCTTTCTCGAAATCGAAGGATGCGGCGACGGTCGGCGTAAAAGCGGCGCCTTGGGCGCCCGCGGCCAGCGAGGATAGCGCGACTAGCGCCACGAGTGCTGCGGTCCTTAGCGCCGCGCCTTTCCATATGGATTTTGTACCGGGCATAATGCCTCCTATTACGGAGGATTCTAGGGGGCAAATCGTATCCGAGATATAGGTTATTTACCCGAGGCGGTATGGGCGGATGCGCCGTAGAGGCGCGCGAGGCTAGACGATGCGCGACATGCTCTCATGCAGCTCGGCAGCGTCGAGCTTTCCCCGCTCGGCGACCTCGGACACGGCCTCGGCCGCCGACCGGAGCCCCGTCGCGCTTTCCGCGACGGACTTCGCCTCGGCGAGGACGCGGCCCGAACCCTCCTTGGCCCTGGCCTGGAGCTCGAGCAGGCGGCCCTGGGCCTTGGCGATCGCGGTTCCCGATTCCTTGAGCCCTTGGGACGCGTCGTTCAGAGAGGCGATCGATTCCAGTATCTGCTTGCCGCCCGCCGAGAGCTCCTCGGTCGCCTGCGCGATCTCGGAGAAGGAGTCGACGGCGCGCTCGATCTCCCGCTTCATGTCCTTGAAGGACTCGCCGGCCCGGCCGCCGCCCTCGGAGGCCTCGCGGATGGCCGCGAGGACTTCCTTCAGCTTGACGCCGATATCCTTCGCGTTCTTCTGCGAGCCCTCGGCGAGATTGCGTATCTCATCGGCGACGACCGAGAAGCCGCGGCCCGCGTCGCCGGCGTGGGCCGCCTCGATCGACGCGTTCATCGCCAAGAGGTTGGTCGAGCTGGCGATCTTGTTGATCACGGCGATCATGTCGCGTATCGCGTCGACCGAGCCGGCCATGCGGTCGACCGCGCCGATGAGAGCGGCCAGGCGGCGCTCGCCCTCCTCGGCCGTGCCTCCCAGTCCCTGCAGGGCCTCGCGGCGGGAGCGGGCCGAGTCGGCTACGGTGGCGATCGACGAGACCATCTGGTTGACGGAGGCGGCTGACTCCTCCTGGGCGGAGACCTCGGTCTCGATGTGGCGGTTTAGGTCCGTTACCCGCTCGCCGATCGCCGAGGACTCCGAGGCGGCGGCGTCGGAGGCCGCGTCCAGGTCTCCCAGGCTCGATTCGATCCTGGACGCCGAGGCGAGGGCCGTCTCGGAGGCCGCGCGTATCTCCCGGACCCGCTCCGACAGCGCCCCTATGGAGCCGAGGTTCGCCTCGCTGCGCTCGGCCGCGGCCTTGAGCCGGGCGGTGCGGTCGTCGCTCGCCTTCTTCTCGCGGCCGAGCTCGGCGGCGATGCCCCGCCCCATCTGGCTGGGAATGACCATGAAGAAGGAAAGCAGGCTCGTGAAGATGACCGTGACGATGATATCGTTCGCGAGCTCGCCGAAGGGGCGGGAGCCGGACCCTAGGACGAGATAGCCGACCGCGACCAGGGTATTGATGGCTGCGATGGCGATAGGCCAGGACTTCTCGATGAGGAAGAAGCTCGCGAAGCCCAGGGAGGCCGTCATGTAGACGACGACGCGGAAAACCGAGGCGGATCCCTCGGCGGGGTGGCTTATGCCGAGGAAGGCGGTCGCCCCGACGAAGATCAGGGTCGCGATACGGGCGGCGACCAAGTACCTTCCGCGCCTAAGGAACAGGATGGCGAAAAGGGTGAAGACGAGGATTCCCAGCTCTCCCCAACCGGAAACGTAGTCCCCGGTCGCCAGGTCGCTGATGCCGACGATCGGAGTCACGCAGAGTATGACGATGAGGAATATCCTGAGGATGGGCGCCTTGCCCCTGATTTCCATCTCGACTACGCCATCCGAAAGTCCGCGGCGCGCCTTGGCGCCCTGTTTTTTTACGTTAGTCATTGTTTCCTTCCCGCCTGGATACGAGTATAGACTCGGCGGCGCGCGCGCACAACGCCGCCCGAAAGCATCCTTGACAGCTCGGCGGCGATACTGGACATTCTATTGGAAGCCTCGGTACATCGCATCGACTGATCCTGCGAGGAAAGGTCCCAACTATGACGTTGCGCAGCAGATTACTGACACCGGCCCTTCTGACCGTATTCCTGGGTTTCGCCGTTTTCGTAGCCTACGAGACGAGCACGCAGGACAAGGAAACGGCAAGGGATATGGAAGAGGAGATGGCGAACCTCTCCGAGCTCGTCTCGACGGCCAATATCTCGTACGTCTGGACCTACGACACGATCGGGCTCCAGATGAGCGTTGAATCGATGATCAAGGACCCTCAGATCGTAGGTATCGAGATATTCTCCTCGGCCGGAGATTCCTTGGCCAAGGCCGAGGAGGAAGGCAAGCCCAACCTGTACACGAGGGAATCCGAGCTGGTCAGGGACGGGATGAAGGCGGGCAAGGCCAAGATCACCTTCACGGACCACTACCTTCGGGCCAAATCCAGGGCGCTAGTCTCCAATATCGCCGTATTCGTGGGCATACTATTCGTCGTCATCGCCGCGGTCATGACGGTCTTCACGGGCCGCGCCGTCAAGCCCATCGTACGCCTGACGAGCATCACCAAGGATATGGCCGAGGGCGAGGGCGACCTGACGGTCCGCATCCCCGCGCGCGGCGACGACGAGGTAGCGCGGCTCTCGCGCTACTTCAACGTATTCCTGGATAAGCTGTCGGCGATCGTGGCCAGCCTGAAGAACGTCGGGGAGCAGAGCTCCGAGATAAGCGCCGAGCTCGCCGGGGGAGCGCAGGAGGCATCAGCCTCGTCGACGCAGATATCCTCTTCGGCGCGCGCCATGAGCGACCGGGTCGGATTCCTCAGGGAGGAGATCGGCAAGTCGAGCGACAATGTCGAGAAGATCAACGCATTCATCGCGAGGGTCGTCGACATGATCCAGGAGCAGGCCGCGGCGGTCAACGAGTCCTCGGCCGCGGTCCAGGAGATGATAGCCAACGCGGCGAATATCGAGCGCTCGACCGAGGGCAAGCTCGAGCTGGTCCGCGGGCTCGAGTCCCTGGCGAAGAGGCTCGAGGAAGGCGCGGCCCTGAACGTCAAGGCGATGGACGAGTCCTCCCGGTCGACGGAGCTCATAGCCGAGATGATCGGGGTCATCAACGACGTCGCAAGCCGCACGAACCTCCTCGCCATGAACGCGGCGATCGAGGCCGCCCACGCGGGAACCTACGGCCGGGGCTTCTCCGTCGTGGCGGACGAGATCCGCAAGCTGGCCGAGCAGACGGCCGACAACGCGAAGAGCATCGGCGAGACGATCGGGCGCGTCGTCAGCGGAATCGAAAAGGCGTCTACGGTGACGCGGGAGTCGAGCGGGACCATCGCGGAGGTGATCTCCGGCATCGGGGCCGTCGCGGGCGGCATGAACGAGACCCTCCTGGGACTTAAAGAGATGTCGATCGGCAACACGCAGATCATCGAGTCGCTCGGCGCCCTCAACAAGATGACCGAGGAGGTCAAATCCTCGGGATCGGGCATGCGGCAAGGGACGGAGGATATCGGCGCGTCAATCAGGCGCATCATCGAGATAACGGAAGAGAACAAGCGGGGCATCGAGGAGATGGCCGCGGGAATCCGCGAGATATCGGACTCCATGGCCGCCCTCTCCGACCTATCCGTACGTAATTCCTCGAACATCGCGACGCTCGACGACGCGATGAGGAAATTCAAGACCGAGTGAAGGAGAATGGAATGAAGCGCATCGCGGCGATTTGCCTCTCGGCCATGCTGGCGGCCTCGATCGGAGCCCAGCAGCTGACCCTCGGTACGATGAAAGGCGGCGACGCCTACGGCCCCGCTATAATAAGCGCGCTGAAGGAAGCGGGCTTCGACGCGAAGATAAAGACCTTCGACCAGCAGCCCGACCTCCTCCAGGCGCTCGCAAAGGGCAGCGTCGACGCGGCCTTCTTCCTGGCGCAGCCCGTGATCGAGCAGATAAAGGGAGCGGTAATGATCCCGGTCCGGCTCGCCTTCACCGACATCTGCGCCGTCACGACGGATCCCGAGATAAAAGTCGCGGGTCCCGGCGACCTGCGCAAGTACACGGTCGGCGTCGTGAAGGGGCACGTCGGGCACGCCGCGGTCACGAGGGGAATGCCGGTTATCGAGGCCGCCAGCGAGATGGAAGAGCTGAAGATGCTGGCGGCAGGCAAATTCCAGGTCGCCGTCTCGGTCAGCGACCTGGTTCCCATCATGAGCAGGCCCGCCGGCTTGAAGAATTACTACATCCAAACCCCGCCCCTATTGCGCACGCCGACCTTCCTGGCGCTTTCCGCGTCCCGCGCCGCCCTGAAGGATAAAATCCTGGACGTGCTGAAAAAGAAGGTCGAGAGCGGCCAATGGGAAAAGGAAACGGCCAAGCTCGCGAAGTAGGCGGACCGCGCGCGGCGCCTCGGCGCCGGCGCGCTATTCGCGATCTCAGCCGATGAGCGATCGATAGTCCTTTTCGACTAGGCTCCTAAGGCTGTTTACGAACCTCGCCGCGGGAGCCCCGTCGACCAGGTCGTGGTTGAAGGACGCGGTGACGTTGACGATCTCGCGGATCTCTACCGAGCCTCGGACGGCGACGGGCTTCCTGACGACGCTGCCGATCGCGAAGGCCGCGGCCTTGGGCCCGCCGATGTATGGCAGGATGAAGCCCGGCATACTGGAGAACATCGACACGCTGGTCGCGAAGACCGTGCCCGAGGATCGCGCGACCATCCGATGATTCCGCAGGACGGCGCGTATCAGGGCGCGGAACGCGAATCCCGGAAGGACGCCCGCCAGAACCCGCATGAGGGGCGAGGGCATATAGGATTTCCCCCCGTCATCGGCCTTTCGGCTCGCCTCGATCTCCCGATCGACCTCGGATAGGCTCTTCCGATCGACGCCGCGCAGGACGAGCTGCTTATTATAGATATCATCGCCGCGCAAGATCTCTATCGGGACCGAGATGTCCACCTCGTCGAAGACCGTCGTCCTTCGCTCGTCGCCTATGGCGTTGAGCGCGGGATGCTCCTTCAGCGCGGCGGCGATAGCCTTCAGGAAGAAGGCGAAGAGCGATCCTCCCCGGCTCTCGACCCGCGCCTCGCGCAGGGCCTTTCGCAGGCCCGTGATGTCGAACTCGAGGAGGGCGTGGAAGTAGTGGCCGTCCTCGACGGCCTGGAAGCCGTAGATGGAAAGCCTGCGGAGGAAAGAAGTCCTGCGCGAAATATGGCCCATAGCCCGAAGTATAGCCCTGGGCGGCCGGCATTTGACAATCCGTATGCGAAGGACCATCATTTCCGTATCGGCTCGATTACCGGAGGCTATCGTGAACCTGTTCTCCGCCATGGACATGGCGGCCTGCGTACTATCGGCCTACGTCGGGATCAACAACCTCAGCTACTTCCTCAGGGACAGGGCCGGGAAGGAGCGCCTCCACTTCTCGCTGCTCTGCTTCTCGGTGGCCCTCTACGACGCGACCTCGGCCTTGGTCTACGCGACGGCGGAGAGCTGGCCCGTCCCTCCATGGCAAAGGCTGCAGTTCTTCGCCTCGGTCGCCATCGCCTTCGAGGTCGTCCATTTCACCTACAGGATGCTCTCGAAGAGGATCGACGCGCCCGGCATGATCATCCTCGGCGCCTTCGCCGCCGCCTTCGCGGCCGGAATCGCCTTCGGAGGATACGTGATCGACGAGGACCGCCTGATGGAGCGCAGCGTCCGCTTCCTAGGCGCCTCGGCGACCTACTTCGAGCGCGAGCCGGGAATCATTTGGACGGCCCAGCTCGTCGCGCAGGTTCCAGGCATGCTGTATCTCTGCTTTCTCGTTATCCGCGGCTTCGCGAAGGGAAAAGACCGAAGCCTCATCCCCCTCCTCGCCTGCTTCATGCTTTTCTTCGCCTCGATCGCCGTGGATATCCTAACCGCGACCGGGAATCTCGCCATGATGTATGCCACGGAGTACGCTTTCCTGGCGCTTATCTTCACGATGGACCAGCTCCTCTTGAAGCGCTTCGTCGCCGCCCGGCGGGAAGCGGAATCGGTCAACCGGAACCTCGGCCGATTGGTGCACGAGAGGACGAAGGAGATCCGCAAGCTCGCCGACGAGCTCATGAAGGCCAACGCCGAGCTGAAAGATAAGAACGACTCCCTGACCGAGCTCGCGGAGCGCGACAGCATGACGGAGCTCCTGAACCACGCGGCCTTCCACCGGCGGCTGTCGGAGCTCTTCAACCTATCGAAGCGCCATTCAATCCCGGTCTGCGTGATGATCATCGATATCGACCGCTTCAAGAGCATCAACGACCGCTTCGGCCACCAGGCCGGCGACGAGGTCATACGCAGGTTCGCCGACACGCTTAAGTCGGGCTCCAGGAACTACGATATCAAAGGCCGCTACTCAGCCGGCGAGGGATCGCCGACGGCGCTTAGGAACTACGACATCGCGGGAAGGTACGGCGGCGACGAGTTCGCAATCGCGCTGCCGTATTGCGGGCTAGACGAGGCGAAGATCGTATCCGAAAGGATCTGCGCGATGACGAGGGCGCTCGCATTCGATCTATATCCTGAGCTTCGGGTTAGCGCGAGCGTAGGCTGCGCCGTCCTGGCCGACCCGTCGCGAGCCATAGACGAGCTTCGCGCGGTACGGCTAGCGGACCGCGCGCTGTACGCGGCCAAGGAGGGCGGGCGCGACGGCTACGTGATCAAGACCCCGGACGACGACCTCGAAGTCCTGGAATGAACAGCGAAGCCGCGGAGGCCCGTCGCGCGGACTCGCGACTCGGCGCGGCGCGGCGTGCTACTATCCCCTCATGGCCGAGAGCCCCGCCGACCCGGTAAAAGAGACCTGCCGCTTAATCCGCCTGGCGCGGTCGAAGTGGGACGCGCACGACAATTCGGGCTGCCGCACCGAGCGAGGCCGCGCCCTCGAGCTATACTCGAAGCTTAGCGCCGAGCAGAAGGACGAGATACCCCAGGTACTGCGCGTCTGGCTCCGCTACCGCAGCGAAAAGTACTTCGGGCCCGGCCGCACGGCTCCGCGCCGCGCGACCGGAGAGCGCTCAGGCAAGCGCAAGGATAAGGACTCGCATGAATAACAACGACGTCATGAAGCGCTTGAGATATGCCTTGAACATCACCGACCTAAAGGTGATCGAGATGTTCAAGCTCGTCGGCTATGATATTCCGAAGAGCGAGCTTGAAAGCATCTTCAAGACCGAGAATGAAGACGGCTATATCGAGTGCGGCGACGCTATAGCGGGGAAATTCCTCGATGCCCTCGTCATCAGCCGAAGGGGAAAGCGCGACGAGGCCGGCGAGCCCCAATCTAAAAGGCCGAGCCGCCTGTACAACAACGACATCCTCAAGCGGCTGCGGGTAGCGCTCGAGCTGAAGGATGACGACATCATCGGAATCATGCGGCGCGCCGGAGTCGAGATATCCAAGGCTGAAGTTTCCGCCCTCTTCCGCAAGAGCGGGCATCCCAACTATCGGCCCTGCGGGGACCAATTCCTCCGCAACTTCCTCGTCGGCCTAACCGCCGCGTACCGGGTCTGAAGGGCGCGGCGGAGCGACGAAGTCGAGCCGCCTCCATTGCAGGAAGGCGGGTCCGGCCGCGGTCGGCTGGGCGAAGAGCTCGAAGATGCCGCAGTTGGCGATCGAGAAGAGGGGCATCCAGGATCGCGAGCCGAATGTCGCGCGGACCATCCACTGAAGGAAACCCCCGTGGCTTACGGCCGCGATCCTACCGCCGGAACCCGAGGCGAGATCGCGCAAGGCTTCCCAGGCGGCCATAGCCCTCTCGTATAGGGATTCCGAGGACTCCGCTCCCGGGACCGCGTCCCAGCTGCGGGCCTCGAACTCGGCGAAGATATCGGGATAGCGCGAGGCGCACTCGTCCCACCCATGGCCTGTGAAGAGTCCCGTATCGATTTCCCTGAAGAGCTCATTCGTCTCGGGCCGGGTCCCGCAGGACTCGGCTACGATCGCCGCCGTCTCCGACGCGCGCTTAAGCGGCGACGAGACCACTCGGGTCACGCCTTGGCCCGCCAGCCAAGCGCCAGCGTCGCGCGCCTGGCGCAGGCCCACGTCGTGAAGGGGGCAGTCGAGCCGGCCTTGGAAGATCCTTTGCGCGTTGCCCTCGCTGCGGCCATGGCGCAGGAGGAAAAAGGCCGTCTCGCGCTCCAGGGAAGAGAAGAAGGAAGAATCGGCCGAAGACGGCCCGCTATCCGCGCTCATAGTCGCCGAGTATAGCAGGCGAGGGATGAGGGAGTCAGACCTCTAGGCGGCCCCGAAAGCCACGCGCGGAATAGTACGAATCGGCGCCGTTGTGGTACGTGAAGACGCGGCCGTAGCGACGGTCGCCGAACAGGGCCCCTCCGAGGTCTCGGACATCCTTCGGAGTCGCGATCCAGCTCGAGGTCTTGAGATCGAACTGTCCCAGCTCTTGAAGTTCGCGGTACTGCGATTCGGTTAAGAGCTCGATGCCCATCGAGGCGGCCCTCCCCGCGGCGCTGCCGTCCGGCTTATGCTCCTTCCGCGAGTCCAGGGCCGCCTGGTCGTAGCAGAGACTTCGCCTGCCGGCCGGACTCTCCGCCGAGCAGTCGCAGAATACGATCTTCCCCGTCGCCGCGTCGCGGCCGATAAGGTCGGGCTCGCCGCCCGACTCTTCCATCGCGGCGAGCGCCTTAAGCGCGGCCTTGCTTCCGGCGAGCCTCGTTTCGACCTCTTTCCACTCGATACCCGAGTGGCGAGCCATGTTCGTCGCGAATCTCCGGCTCAATGTCTCGATAAGGCCATCATCCTTACTTTTTGCCATAGCTGCTCTCCTGATTCGAATATACTGATTCGATCAGGCCACGGTCCGGCAAAGTCGCGCGCTAGTCCTAGCGGAAAATCGCCGGATCGAGGGAAGAGCCGCGCCGTAAAAAGAGCGGAATTGAATCGAGGGGGGCCGCCACCTCTACGCGCCGGCCGCCGCCGAACTCGATTCCCGTCGCGGCCTCGGTCCAATCGCATCCGGCCGGAAGATAGGCCTCGCGCTTCCGAAGGCCGTCGGACAGGACCGGCGCGACGAGGAGATCGGCGCCGAAGAGGTACTCGTCCTCGATCTCCCAAGCCTCGGGATCGTCGGGAAAGTCGTAGAAAAGGGGCCGCATGGGCGGCGTGCCCCGCTCGTGGGCCGAGCGCATCGCGTCGCGGATGTAGGGGCGCAGGGCCTCGCGCAGGAGCATGTACTTGCGCATGATCGCGTAGGCCTCGTCGCCGAAGTTCCAGACCTCGTTGTCCGAGCCCGAGCGGAACTCCCCCGAGCCCGGCGAGAGGCTAGGCTTGTCGGG
>Ga0075317_1000059_pt1 | contig 12937 bp, 10 predicted proteins | sample MayberryNE_TuleB_FD_120068 | JGI IMG/M metagenome (GOLD analysis project Ga0075317, IMG submission 120068) | Natural and restored wetland microbial communities from the San Francisco Bay, California, USA, that impact long-term carbon... | ecosystem: Environmental > Terrestrial > Soil > Wetlands ... | reverse complement strand
GGTGAAGTCGGGATCCTTAAGCTCGCGTATCGCGGACTCGACGACGCCCGGGCCCGAGACGCCCACGTTGACGACGCACTCGCCCTCGCCGATGCCGTGGACGGCCCCGGCCATGAAGGGATTGTCCTCGGGCGCGTTGGCGAAGACGACGAGCTTGGCGCAGCCTAGCCCGTCGCGATCGGCGGTCCTCTCGGCGATACGCTTGATGATCCTGCCCATCAGGGCCACGGCGTCCATGTTGATGCCGGCCTTGGTCGTCGCGACGTTGATGGAGGAGCAGACCTTGTCGGTCGAGGCCAGGGCCTCGGGCAGCGACTCGATTAGGCCGAGGTCGCCTGCCGTCGCGCCCTTGTGGACCAGGGCCGAGAAGCCGCCGATGAAGTCGATGCCCACGGCCTTGGCCGCCGCGTCGAGGGCCTTCGCGGCGCCGACGAAGTCCGGCTCTGCGCAGCCCTCGGCCACGACGGCGATCGGCGTGACCGCGACGCGTTTATTGACGATCGGGATGCCGTAGAGGCTCTGGAGCTCGTTCGCTATCCGGACCAGGTCCTTGGCCTTCTTCGCTATCTTGTCGAATATCTTCTCGGCGAAAACCGAAGCCCGCGGATCGACGCAGTCCCGGAGGCTGATTCCGAGGGTTATGGTCCTTATATCGAGGTGCTCCATCTTGACCATGCGGATGGTCTCGATGATCTCGTCGGGGTTTATCAGCATGTCCTCTACCTCGCGATCAGATGCGATGCATATAGCGGAAGGCGTCCTCGTGCTGGACCTTGATCTCCACGCCCAGCTCCGACGAGGCCGCGGCCATCGCCCCCTGGAAAGAGGCCAGGTCGAAGAGCTCTTTGGGAGATTGCACGAGCATGATCATGGTGAAGATGTCCTGCATGATCGTCTGGCTGATGTCGACGATGTTGACCTTGTAGTCGGACATTACGGTGGCGACCTTGGCGACGATGCCCGTCCTGTCGCATCCGATGACCGTGACGATGAAGCGGTTGGAGTTCATGTGCGGCCATGGTAAAGCCGAAGGGCGGGAAGAGGCAAGGCCCGGCGGCTCGGGCTATCTCTTCATTAAGACGGCCGCCCTTACCGCGGCCATGTCCCGCTTCCTCTCCCGGAGCGGGCTCCTGTCGGCGCGGTACGCGGGGAGAGCCTCCTCGAAGGGCCTTCGCTCGTCGCTCTCGTAGAGCACGCCGAGGGGAAAGGGGAACTCCTCGAGCGCGCGGGCGAAAGCCTTCGCGCGATCGGATGCTTCGTACTCGGGCTCAAGGGAATAGGTATTTTCCTTGAACCACTGCAGGGAATTCACTTTATTGAAGGATACGCAGGGCTGAAAAATGTCCACGAGGGCGAAGCCTTCGTGGAGGATCGCGCGCTTCATGATCTTCGCCGTGCCTTCGATATCGCCGCTGAAGGCCCTGGCGACGAAGCCGACGTTCAGCGCGATCGCCAAGGCGACGGGATTGAGGGGCTCGCTGGCCACGCCGAAGACCTGGACGGGAGTCTCCATGCCCATCCGGCTCGTCGGCGCCGCCTGCCCCTTGGTGAGGCCGTACACCATGTTGTCGTGCACGAATAGCGCGATGTTCGGATTGCGCCGGGCGGCGTGGAGGAAGTGGTTGCCGCCCTCGCCGTACATGTCTCCGTCGCCGCCTTCCGCGATGACTTTCAGGCTCGGGTCGACGGCCTTAATTGCTGTAGCCGCCGGCAGCGCGCGGCCGTGCAGGCCGTTGAAGAAGCTCGCGTTGACGTATTGCGGCATCTTGGCGGCCTGCCCGATTCCGGACACCATCACGAGCTTCTCGCGCTCGATTCCCGATTCCCGGAGCGCCGCCAGGAGGGATCTGCGTATCGAGTAGTCGCCGCAGCCGGGGCACCAGGCAATATCGCGCTTTTCCGCGAAATCGAATACGTTATCCGGCATAGATCGCCTCCGGGATCACGCGAGCTCCGAGATCGTCCGCGCCAGCTCCTCGACGGCGAATTGATGGCCGTCGCACTTCAGGATCCTATGATCGAAGCGCCTTCCCGTCTCGAACTCGACGAGGTCGGCGAACTGGCCCGTAGCGTTGCCCTCGATCGCGATGAGCTTAGCGGCCGAGGCCGCGTAGTCGAGCGCGCCGCCGGGCAGGGGAAACACCCATGGGAAATGCAGGAAGGCGATGTCATCCCGTCCGAGGAGGGACATCGCCTCGATGACGGGCATCTTTACCGAGCCCCATCCCATGAGGAGGGTCTTATAGCGGGTCCCGCCGTAGAGCTTGGGCGGCATGGCTTCCTTCCGAGCCGCGTCGATCTTGGCGAGGCGCTTCGCGACCATGGCCTTGCGCATCTCTTCGCTCTCGGTGATGTAGCCTCCCTCGTCGTGCTCGTCCGAGTCGACGCAGACGATGCCCTCTCCGAAGCCGGGGATGCCACGCGGCGAAAGCCCGTCGGGCGAGCCGAGCTCGTAGCGGCGGTAATCGGGCGATGTCCGGACGACATGGCGCTTCGGGGGAGATGCGGGGACATCGAAGGACTTCGTCGTATAGTACGAATCGACGAAGTACTGGTCGGTCAGGATGAATACCGGGGACTGATAGCGATCCGCGATATCGAAGGCCTCTCGCGTCAATTCGAAGCCTTCCTCGAGGTCGCCGGGAGCGAGCACGACCTTGAGGAAGTCCCCGTGCCCGGCATGGATCGCGAGATTGAGATCCCCTTGCTCGGTTCGGGTGGGAAGTCCCGTCGCGGGCCCGGGCCTCTGGGCGACATGGGCGACGAAGGGGGTCTCGATGGCTCCCGAGAGGCTGATCGCCTCGCTCATGAGGGCGAAGCCGCCGCCCGAAGTCGTGACGAGGGCCCTGGCGCCCGCGTACCAGGCGCCCAGGGCCATGTTCGCGACGCCTATCTCGTCCTCGACCTGCTCGACGACGATGTCGAATGTCTTCGAGTATTCAGCCATGGCCGCAAGCACAGTTGTCCCCGGCGACATGGGATAGGCGCAGACGTAATCGCAGCCTCCGGCGAGGGCCCCGAGGGCGACCGCGTCGGCCCCGGTAAGCATTATTTCCTCGGCCGCCGAAGGATCGCTCTCGATATCTACGTCGATTCGGGGCAGGAGGGCGAGGCCGCGCTCGTAGCCGAGGCGGAAAGCCTCGGCGTTCGCGTCCTTTACGGCCCCGTCCTTCCTCGAGAAGAAATCGCGGACGCCCAGCGCTCCGGCCTCGCGATCGATCTTCAGCAAGGCGCAGATCGCGCCGACCGCGACGGTATTGGCGTAGACGGCGCCGCCGATTTCCGAGGCTATCGCCGTGAAGGGCAGGTCGATCATGCGCTCGAAGCCCACTATCGCCTTCTCTCCTATTACGACCGTGGAATCGCTTATGCGATCTCCGAGATGCGAAAGAGCCTCGCGGCTAAGGGGAACGAAGATATCGACGCGATCGACCCTAGCGGCCACGCTCCGGCTCGAGACGCGGATCTCGGTGCTGTTGCAGCCGCCGCGCACCCGAGACATATATTCCTTAGTCGCGAACACATGATAGGAAGCCTTCTTGGCCAGGGCGGTAAGCATGGATTCAATGGACTGTATTCCCTGTCCCGCCTCGCCCGAAAGGACGATGGATACTTCCGTCATGCCTACCACCTTACCCGACGCGAGGGCCGAACGCCATATGCATGAACGGGGTCATACCGGCGCCGACTTGCTCCGCAAAGCCTTCATCGCTCCTCCCCAGGCCGTAAGCTGATCGAGCATAGCCGAGAGCTTCGCCGCATGCCTGGCGGCCGGCTTGAAGACGGTATAGTCCTCGAAATCGTCGCTAAGCGACAGGAGGACCTGAGCGCGCACGTCCGCGACCTGGAGCTCTCCCATGACCAAGCGGAGCTGCTCGACCGCGCGCGCGCCATAGGAGCTGCCGTAGCTCACGAATCCCGCCGCCTTGTTGTTCCACTCGGCATAGACGAAATCGAGGGCGTTCTTGAGGGAGGCGGGCATCCCGTGATTGTACTCGGGCGTCACGAATACGAAGGCGTCGAAGGAAGCCACTTTTTGAGCCCAGGCCTTCGTGTGCGGTTTCGAGTATTTCCCCGCCGATGCGGGAATAGGCTCGTCGAGCAGGGGCAAATCGAAGCTTTTTAGGTCCACGATCTCGAACGCAGCGTCGCCGCGGCTCTTCGCATTGGCGAGAACCCACTCGGCTACGGCCTCGCCCACGCGGCCGGGACGAGTGCTCCCGACAATAATCCCGACATTTATCATGATCCCCTCCGTATAGCTCGGCATCAAGCCCGACGAGCTTATTGGTGTATAGATAAATCTCTATATTTGAGGATCGAAAGACAAGAGGAAAAATCCGGCCCCGGGGCGGGCGCGCGTAGGCAGGGCGGCGGCTCATGGAGGACGAGAGAGGAGCCGCCGCCCCTCGGTTTATTCCATTACGACGACGATGCCGGTGGCCTGGCTATCGTTGGCTCCCCCCGGAAGATCGATTCGATGTATTTCCTCCCCTGATACTGTCCAGCAGCAGGGCATGATTACCGACCCGGATCGATTCCAGCCTGATATGTAGACGATCCCGTCGAGGACCTCGATCCCCGTCGCCTGCGAGTCCGAGGATCCTTTCGGTAGAGCTATCCTCTCCGTGCCCTCCCAAAAACAAGGACTGTCCCCTCCGCTCACGCCGTCGTTATACCAGCCGGCGGTATAGACGACATCATCGACGACCTTGATCGCGACAGCCTCGCCGTAGTAGGAGCCGATGTCGAGATCCGTGCGGAAGGCACCCAATGTTATAGCCCAATAGCAGGGTTTCTCCGAGAAGGTAGCGCCAACGGAACCGGCGATATAGTTAAAATTACCGAAGGAATACACCGCGCAGGCATCGGATGCCCCCGTATGCAAATTCGTCTCGATAATTTCTTCGGAAGTATCTAGCCAGTATGACGCGCGCGATTCGTCATTTTGCCCGACGGCGCAGATGGACCCGTCGATCGACGTGATGCCTTTCACGTAGGTGCCTATGCCGAAAAGATTGTCCGCCCTCGTCTGATTAGCGTAATACATGCCGCTGTTAGTGCTGCCGTCTTCAGGGCTCGTTAAGTAGGGGTTATTGACGGCCGTATAGACGGTCCCGCCGTCCACGGCTATGCATAGGGCGCCTTCGCTGAAGTGCGCCTGATCGTACCTAGTTCCGCCCGCCCAATAGCAGGCTGTGGGATGATCCATATCCGAATAGCCGGCGATATAGATCGTCCCGCCGGAAGCCGTAATCGCCTTGGCGGCGCCGGTAGTAGCTCCTCCCATGACCGACAATGGACTGCGGACGCCATCCCTCCAGTAGCAGGGCGTCTCATTCCAGTCGGCGTCGGCGCAGAATCCCGAGACGTAGGCTGTCGCTTTTGGGCCGGGTGGCGAGTTATTCGACGTACCATCCGAACATCCTGCGAGGAATGCTAGTGCGAGGGCGCCTGTCAGAACTGCAAGCGCCGCCGACCTCATTCCGATCACTCGCTCCGATATGAAGTTGCTCATGTTTGCCTCCTTGAATCGGCATAGACCGACCTTGGAGGCTATCACGCATACGAGACGGGGCTCTGTCACCCGTTAGTATGATTTCATCAATCCCGACATATTTATTAAGTTATTAGTATAGAAACGTTCGAGCAGAGTCGTATCCGACCGAGGAGGACGACGGACATGAGAAGAGCTTTACCGCCCTCGCTATCGATCCTCGCAGCCATCCTGTTCATCTTTCCTGCCTCGGGCCAGGGCATCGGTCCCGACGCCTCGGGCAGGCTTCCTCCGGTAGCCCAGCCTCCCTGGCCCCTGGTTATCCCGGGCTATACCGAGCTCGACCCGGAGACCGGCCTTCACATGACCGGTACTCCGACGCGGGTCGACTTAGCGAAATACCGCCTCGAGGTAGGCGGCAAGGTCGACCGGCCCCTCAGTTTGAGCTTCGACGATCTGCGTAGACTGCCGCGTCTCGCCTCGCGTCCGACGATCGTGTGCGAGGGCTTCTTCGAGGACAGCGCGAACTGGGCGGGCGCCTCACTCGCGGCGCTGCTCGAACGGGCCGGGGTCCAGGCCTCGGCCCGGATCGTCGAGATGGTCTGCGCCGACGGCTATAAACAGACTATTACCCTCGCTCAGGCCCGATCTCCCGACGCGTACCTGGCCTACGAGCTGGAAGGCCGGCTGATCCCGGTCCTTCACGGCTTCCCGCTTCGCGCGATCCTTCCTTCGCTCCCCGGCTACGAGTGGGCGAAGTGGATCGTTGCGATACGGGTCCTGTAGAAGGGCCGAGGCAGGCGCGCCGCCTCGGCCCTTGCGCGATCTCAGCCGCGGCCGGGCTGCGCGCTCAGCCGCGGCGCGGCCGGCGCTCCACGCGCAGGCCGAAGGGCGGCAGTCCGGCCGCGGGCTGTCGGTTGAAGTTCATCGTAAAGACGAAGTCTTCCTTCTCGCCGCGGCGTACTTGCGCGTTGACGCCGCGCGGCAAGCCCGCCGCGACCGGCGCGATGCCCGCCTCGGCCGCCGTGCGCGCGACGAGCTCGTCGACGAGGCGCTGCTCGGCGCGCGCGGCTAGGTAGTAGACCGCGCCCTTGCCGAAGCGGTTTCGCGTCAAAGCGGGCATTCCCGCGTACCAGTCCTCGCCGTAGGCCGCTAGCGCCTCGGCCCCTTCGAGTCGAAGGATGCCGCAGAAGGCGTCGACCGCGTACTCGCCCGACAGCCAGCTCTCGTTTCCCTTCGCCGGGACGATCCTGTTCGACTGCCCGGGCCAGAGCGCGTCGAGCTCCTCGGCCCAGACCCCGGCCAGGCGGCGCAGCCGGCCGGGAAAGCCGCCCTCGATACAGAGCGAGGTATCGTCGACCATGCCGGAGAGGTAGCTCAGGATGAGCGTGCCGCCCGACTCGACGAAGGAGGTCAGGCGCTCGGCTGTCCCCTCCTTCAGGAGGTAGAGCCAGGGCGCGGCGACGAGCTTATAGCGCGATAGGTCCGCGTCCTGGCCCGGGACGTCGCAGGCGATCGAGCGGCGCCAGAAGGCGCGGTGGAATTCCTCGCAAGCGCGCTCGTAGTTCCTCTCGGGCTTGTTGAAGCCGCCGAAGGAATCGATTGCCCAGCGGCACTCCCAGTCGAAGAGCACGGCGGCCTCGGCGGGATAGGAGCTTCCCGCGAGATCGGAGTTGTCCTCGAGGAAGCGGCCGACCTCGGCGACCTCGGCGAAGGTCCTCGTACGCTCGGTTCCGTCGTGGTCCACCGCGGCCCCGTGGTGCTGCTCGGCGCCGCCCCGGGTCTTCCGCCACTGGAAGTACATGACCGAGTCGGAGCCGTGGGCGAGGGCCTGTACCGAGGACAGGAGGTGCATGCCCGGGGCCTTGAGGCGGTTGACCGGCTGCCAGTTGACCTGGCTCGGCGTGCTCTCGATGAGGAGCCAGCTCTTGCCGTCCTTGAGGCTCCGCATGAGGTCGTGGCGGAAGGCCGTGGCCGATGCCTCGTCCGCGTCGTCCCGGTCGGGGTTATGCCACCTGGGATAGGAGTCCCAGGAGACGACGTCGACATGCTTCCCCCAGTTCCGGTAGTTGAGGCCCGGGTAGGTCCCCATCATGTTGACGGTGATCGGCGCCGAGGGCGTTATGCGCCTTAAGGGCTCCGACTCCGCGAGGAAGAAGTCCATGCTCTGATGGTCGACGAATCTCCTCCATTCGAGGTCGAGGCTCGGGTTCGAGTTCTCCCCGCGCGGCGAGGGGGACTCGATCTCGTCCCATGACGAGTAGCGGTGGCTCCAGAAGGAATTCCACCAGGCCGAGTTGAGCTCGTCGAGGCTCGAGTATCGCGTCTTCAGCCAGGTCCTGAAGGCTTCCTGGCAGAGGGGGCAGTGGCATTCGCCGCCGTACTCGTTCGATACGTGCCATAGGACCAGGGCCGGATGCCTCCCGTAGCGCTCGGCGAGAGTCGCATTGATGAGCGCGGCCTTCTCCCGATAGATCGGCGAGGTATAGCAGTGGTTGTGCCGCTGTCCCTGGAAATCCCGCGTCCGGTCGCTCGCGCAGCGCAGGATCTCGGGATACTTCCTCGCCATCCATGCCGGCTTGGCGCCGGTAGGAGTGGCGAGAGCCGCCTTCATGCCCGCGCCGGCAAGCCTGTCCATGATGAGGTCGAGCCAGCCGAACTCGAATCTTCCCTCTTCGGGCTCGAGGCGGGACCAGGCGAAGATGCCAATGGAGACGACCTTGAAGCGCGCCAAGGGAAAGAGCCTGAAGTCCTCGTCGATGATCTCGGGACGATCCAGCCATTGGTCCGGATTCCAGTCGCCGCCATGCCACAATCCCGGCAAGGCCGGATTCACGATCGCCGACGCATTACCCTCGCGCTTGTCCATCTATCGCTTCCTTTCCATCGGGCGGCGCCGCCGCCCTGTCCGCCGCGGCCGTCCCGCCCGCGCGCTCGATATCGGCGAATATCCGCCTCGCCGTAAGGCCTACCGTATAGATGAGGATCATCGGGCCGACCGCTATGCCGAAGAGGATCATCGTCTCGTTCCACGAGAAGATCGCGGCCTCGAAAACGAGGAGCAGCAGGAGGAGGAAGGTCCTTCCGGGAAATCGGAAGCACAGGCGAACCGAGTTCGCGAGGTTCTTGCGCAGGCCGTTCCGGTAGCGGGCCGAGATGGGATAGGCGTAGACCAGGGCGCAGAAGGCCAGGACCGTCGTGACGAGGCTGGCTATGATGAGGAGGACGGGCGGATCGTCCGGCCCCAGCGCGAGCTGCCAATCGATATAGAGGGCATAGATCGCGGCGGCGCTGAGGAGCCACAAGAGGCTGCCTTGCCCGAGGCTCTCCCTGAAAGCCTTTAGGAAGCTCCTCGCCAAGGGCGGATCCTCGCCCTCCGCCAGCTTCAGGCAGACGCCGAAGGCCGCGACGGTCGAGGCCCCGATCGTCACTAGGGGCAGGCTGAAGGCCAGCCACAGCAGGTTGAGGAAGAAAACGTCCGCGAGCCTTCCTATGAAGGCCGCGAACTTGGAGTCCGCGTTGTACTTGAACATCGCCTTAAGCCGGTCCCCGCATTCTAGGCGAATAAAGGCCGGTCGGCAATCGCCCCTCCCCGACGGAGAAGGACGACGCCGGCCGGCCGCCCGCCGACCGCGCCGCCGCGCCGCCATGCCCGATGGCGACGACGGCGACGAGAGCGGCGGGATCTCGCTACTTAACCTTCGCGACTGCGTCCTCTGCCGCCGCGCGCCGCGCTACCTGCGTTTTCGTGAAGGCCATGATCTCGTCGAAGCCGTACGAGCGGACTTCCTTGTCCATCTGCGCGACGATGGCGTCGAATTCGGCGTCGGTCTTCGCGTAGATCGCCTTCCAGCTGTTGTTCTTGATCGCGTCCGCGACCTGGTTCCACTTGACCTTGAGGTTCTCCGGGACCGGATCCTCGGCGAACATGGTGCCGGGCGCCAGGATGTACTTGCGCTTGCCGAAGTAGTCGTCGGGAGTCTCGGCCTTGGCCCACTTGCGCCAGGTGGCGTCGATATCGTACTTGGCGGGCGTCAGGTTCGTGATCCACTTCTTCCAGTTGTAGGTGTCGCCCTTGGTCTCGGGGTTTGCCGCGTCGTAGGACCAGGTCTCGTTGTTGATCTTGAAGGAGCCGTCGATCCACTTGCCCGAGTAGGGGGCGGGCATGTCCGTCCCGTTCTGGTCGGCCATGGCCTTCTTGCCGAAGTCGGTCAGGATGGCCCTGCCCTTCTTGTCGTAATCCCACACGACGCCCTTCGGCCCCCACTGCGTGGTCAGGAATCCCTCGGGGGTGGAGAACCAGTTGTAGATGGCCATGCAGAGCTCGGGATACATGGTGTTGGCGCCGATGGACCAGACGCGGTTGCCGCCGTAGATGTTCTGGCCGTAGGCGATGGGCGTGGCCTGCTCGGGGGCGACGGGGAACATGCCCTTGCCGGCCTTCAGGTGGGCTTCGGAATTATAGGTCCCCGAGCCCATCCAGTTGAAGATCGTGAAGAAGGCGGTGCCGTTCTGGAAGTCCTCGCTCTGGCCGTTGTACTTCTGGGTCTGGGAATCGGGATCGAGGAGGCCCTTCTGGTTGAGCTTGTTGTAGAACTTGAGGGCGGTGAGATAGGGGCCGCCCTTCTCGAGGGCGTCATGGAACTTCTTGGTCGAGGGATCGTAGAGGCCGAAGTCGAACTCGTCGAAGCCGTAGTAGGCGGTCGCCGTCGACTTCACGTACATGACCATGTTGCCGTCCCAGTCGTTGAAGAGCGACACGCCGTAGGTCGGATTGCCGTTGTCGTCCTTCGGGCAGATCTTCTTCATCTTCTCGAGGGCCGAGACCATGTCGTCGAGGTTCTTGATCTTGGGCGAGCCGATCTTCTGGTAGAGGTCGTAGCGGAGATCCCAGGTGTAGAAGAATTCCTGGCGCTCCTTGGCGTTCGCCGAGACGCGGTAGCCGAATCCGTAGAGCTTGCCGTCCGATATCTTCTTGTTCTTCTCCAGGGCGAAGGGCATGCTTGCCTTGATGTAGGGACCGTAGGCATCCAGGAGCTTCTCGTCATCCCAGTCGAAGAGCATGCCGGCCCTGTACGCGTTGACGTAGTCTTCCTGATCGTTGCCCCAGACCACGAGGTCGCCGAGGTTGCCGGCCTCCATGCGCGTCTGGAGGATGCCCGAGCCCGCGGGCTGGCTGATGATGTTCAGCTTGACGTTGAACTTCTTGAGCATGACGTCCGCGAACCAGCCGGCCTGGAGGCCGGAGTAGTTCGCCAGCTGCGTGAAGACCTGGAGCGTCACCGTCTCCTTGGGTATCACGCTCGCGGGTATGTCCTTAGGACCCGCGTAGGCCTTTCCGAGCGCGATAGTCAGCGCCAGCAGGGACAGCGACAATGCCTTTCCGACTTTCATATGCCCTCCTTTTAGTACCGGATATCCTTCATCCGCCCGGGCCCTCCGCGGGACCCGCGCGAGACAGACCTAGCCTTTTACCGCCCCCAGCATGATCCCCTTCTCGAAGTAGCGCTGCATGAAGGGATAGACGACGAGGATCGGGATCGCGCTCACCATGGCGATCGTGTACTTGATGACCTTCGCGTTCAGGGCGCCTTCCATGACCGCCTGGCTCACCGCCGCGGTATTCGTCGACATGAGGGCCTGGAGGTTGTTCGTCGTATTGAGGTAGATCCACAGCCTGTGCTGGAGCGTGTACAGCTTCGGCGCAGCCGACATGAGGATCAGCGAGTCGGTGAAGGAATTCCAGTTGATGACGGCGCTCCACACGGCGATCGTGGCCAGGATCGGCTTGGACAGGGGCCAGATGATCTTCCGGAAGATGAGGAGGACGGGGGCGCCGTCGATCGCCGCGCTCTCCTCGAGCTCCTTGGGTATGGACTCGATATAGGTCTTGACCATGATGATGTTGAATACGTTGATGACGAGGGGGAGGATGTAGGCCATATAGTTGTTGGTCAGGCCCAGCATCTGCATGTTCGTGAACCAAGGTATGAGGCCCGCGTTGAAGTACATCGTTACGACCATGAGCCGGTACCAAAGCTTGCGGCGCCACAGCTCCTTCTTGGTCATGAGGTAGCCGACGAAGCCGGAGGCGATCACGGTTAGGATCGTGCCTATCGCGGTGCGCGAGACCGACACCAGGAAGGACGCGGTGAGGTCCGAGACGTCGGAGAGCTTGACGTAGTTGTCCAGGTGGATGCCGACCGGGAAGAAGTTGACCAGGCCCTTGCGCACGAGGTCGTTGCGCGAGATCGTGTTGATGAAGAGGTAGTAGAAGGGGAAGGCGCAGAGCAGGGTGAAGCCGATAAAAACCGAATAGTTGAGGAAGTTGAAAACGCAGTCGCCGAGGCTCCGCCTATGCTTCAATCCCGTCCTCCCCTACACGATGCTCTGGCCGCGGACCAGCTTGGATATGGCGTTCGCGCCGAAGAGGAGCGCCACGCTCACGAGGGACTTCATCATGCCGACCAGGGTCGCCAGGGGGATGAGGCCCTTCCCGAGGCCGATGCCCAGCTTGTAGACGTAGAGGTCGAGCACGACGATAGGATTCGTGTTCGTCGGATTCTCGAACATCAGGTACTGCTCCATGCCGTTGCTTAGGAGGCCCGAGATCGACAGGAGGAGGAGGACCATATAGGTCGGCACGAGCTCGGGAACGGTGATGCTCCACATCTTGCGGAAGCGCCCCGCCCCGTCGACGGTCGCCGCCTCGTAGAGCTGCGGATCGATCGCGGTTATCGCCGCGATGTACATGATCGCGCTCCAGCCCAGGCCCTTCCACATGCCCCAGCCGAGCATCTTGAGCCAAATGTGCTCGCCTCCCATCAGGAGATTGCGCCCGGACTCCCAGGCGCCCGAGTTCACCATGACGCTCGAGACGAAGCCGTCCGTCGAGAAGATGCAGAAGGCCACCGCGTAGACCAGGACCCAGGAGATGAAATTCGGGACGGTCGTCAGGGTCTGCACTACCCGCCTGACCCTCGTGCTCCTGATCTCGGCCAGGAAGACGGCGAAGGCCATGGGGCACCAGCTGGTCAGGATGCCCAGGCCGCTCATCGCCAGGGTGTTCTTGAGGACGCGCAGCATGTCCCGGACCGTCGCCTCGTTCTGGAAGAGATATCCGAACCACTTGAGGCCCGCGAAATTGGCGGCGGTCAGCGCCTCGCCCGGCTTGTAGTCGAAGAAGGCGTAGCGCCAGCCGTAGAGCGGGAGATATTGGAAGAGGAAGACGAGGACGAGGAAGGGCATCAGCAGGAGGAAGAGCTCCATCTTCGACTCTATGGCGAGGCTCTGTCCTTTTTCCGGCTTCTTCGAGAGGACAAGGCATAGGAGGGAAAGCGCGAGCGCGGCCGCCCCGAGGATGAATAGGACGCCGAGCCCAGCGCTCTCCAGCGGCTTGGCCCTCTCGAGGTCCGAGGTCGTCAGGAAGAGCTCGCGGGC
>Ga0075317_1000058_pt1 | contig 12961 bp, 8 predicted proteins | sample MayberryNE_TuleB_FD_120068 | JGI IMG/M metagenome (GOLD analysis project Ga0075317, IMG submission 120068) | Natural and restored wetland microbial communities from the San Francisco Bay, California, USA, that impact long-term carbon... | ecosystem: Environmental > Terrestrial > Soil > Wetlands ... | reverse complement strand
TTTTCATCGAAGCCTGCGTCGATCTCGTACATGTCGGTGAACTCGGCGAAGGCCCACCTGCCGAAGCTGCGAAGGTTGTTGACGCCGGGAATCCAGTAGCTGTCCATGGTCAGCTTCTTTTCCTTGGCGTCCTCGCGGCGGTAGCCCTTGATCTCGACGATGAGATTGAGGAGGTCCTCGTCCCCATGTCCGTCGTCGACCTTGACGATGAAGTCGGGGCGGTAGCGCCTGGTTTCCGATCCGTAGCGGTAGGGCACTTCTAGTCCGAGGTTATGGTTCTTGACGTAGGCGCGGACCTTGGGGTGGGATTCGACGACCCGCGCGAGCTCGGCCTCCCAATCGGAATCGTAGACGACGTAATTGACGTGGCAGTGTCTCGAACTGGTTTCGTACAGCTCGCGGCGGGTCGTTGCGAAGTGGACGAAGCAGCTTGAACCCTCGGGATTATACGCGTCCAAGAGGGCCTTGATCTCCTTCTCGCCTTTGAATCGGTTGTTGATGGCCATAGTGATGCGGTTGCAGGCAGTATCGGCGAGCTCCTGGTACATGAGAAGAGCCGGGTAGGTGCCGCCCGCGCAGACGAGGTGCTTGTCGAGCCACTCCTTGGTGATGCGCTTTAATTGGCCGAAAAGGTGGAGCTTGGGCTCCTCTCCCGGATCGCGGAACTTGGTGTACAGAAGGCGCTGGGTTAGATGGAAGAGTATGGTCGAGGGACGCATGGCCTTTAGATGCTCGAGGCTCATGTCCTCGCCCTTGCCTATGATCCCCTCGTTGCGGGTAATCGAGGGACCGATTATGTCGGGCGAGAGGACGAAGGTCGAGTCTTCATTGAAGACGGCCTCGAGGCGCTCCTCGGGCAGCTCGACGCGGTAACCCTCGACCCTAGGGAAGCGGATCTCCAGGCTGTCGCGGTCGGGCCTGATCGCCTTTACGAGGACGGTCTGCCTGGGCGGCTGGGGAGGGGCGGCGACAGGCTTGGCGGTAAAGTTGAAGGGTATACCGAAGACATCGGCGTACTCGACCTCGAAGAGTCCCTCGGCGTTCTGCTCGTAGGATTGGCGCCTTAAGGCGCGGCCGATGACCTGCTCGCAGAGGAGCTGGGTGCCGAAGGCGCGGATACCCAGGACGTGGGTGACGGTGTTGGCGTCCCAGCCCTCGGTCAGCATGGATACGGAGACGACGCAACGGATATTGCCGCCGAGGGTTCCTTGCTTGCCCACGGTGTTCATGACCTCGCGCAGGAGCTCCTGGTCGGTTATGCCGTCGCCGGCACGGGGATCCCCCGTGCGTTCGACGATCTCCCGTCTGAAGCGGTCGATCTCGTCGGATGCCATCGAGCGAAAATTCTTATCCAAGGCGTCGCCCGCCTCGAGCTGTTCAGAATCGATGAGGAGGGTGTTGGGCCGAGCCAGGGGATTCCCCGTGGTCTCGTCGAAATTGCGAAATAGGGCGAGCTTTCCGTTCTGCAGTCGGGGAAGGCCCGCGGTGTCGTTCCGGTAATAACCCGAGATGTAATCGTAGACGAGCTTGGACACCGCCGTGTTCTGGCAGACGATGATGAAGCAGGGCGGTACTTTTATGCCCGCCTCTTCCCAAAGGCGGTAGGTCTTCTCGTAGTGGCCGTAGAGGGCGGCGATCGCCGTCTGCAATCGAGGCGGCAGCATCTCGGGATCGAGTCCCCCGGACTGTCCCCTGCCCTTCTTGGGCATGTCCTGGCGGATATTTTCCCATAGGTTTCGGAACATGGGCATGTCGCCGTCGCCGACGATATTCTCCGCGACGGGAACGCGCGGCAGCTTGACGATGCCGCATTCGATCGCGTCCATAAGGGAGAAGTCGCTCATGGTCCATGGGAAGAGGGTGCCCTCGGCGTAGCCCGAGCCGCGCAGGAAGAAGGGCGTCGCCGAGAGGTCGACGACGCGGGCAAGGCCGAGCTTCCGATTCACGGACTCGAGACCGGATATCCACAGGCGCGCGGCCTCGTTGTTGCGCGCGGCCTCCTGCTTCTCGTCGCCTTTCAGCTCTTCGTCGTCCGCCTCCTCCGGCTTGGCGCGGTAGCAGTGATGCGCCTCGTCATTTATAACGAGGATGTTCTTCATGCCCATCAGCTCGGGCATGACGCGCTGGATCATCTGGCCTTCAGTCTCGAGCGTATCGAGAGCCGCCCCGGTGCGTCCTTGGAGCAGCGCCCGTCCGCCTGAGGAGATATCGAGGCGCTCGCGGCGCTTGAAGGCGTGGTAGTTCGTGATGACGATCTTGGCCTTGCGGATCTCGTCGAGGAACTCTTGCGGCACGAGCTCGCGGCTCTGGTAGTAGCTGTCGGGATCGTTGGGCTTCAAGAGGCGCAGGCGATCCTTGATCGTAAGGCCCGGCGTACAGACCAGGAAGCCTCGGGTATACATCTTGCTTCCCGGCCGGCGAACGGCATTGACGGTCTGCCAGGCGATGATCATCGCCATGACCGTGGTCTTGCCCGCCCCGGTCGCGAGCTTCAGGGCGAGGCGCTGCAGCTCGGGGTTCGCATCCTTGCTTGCCGAGTCGAGGTAGCCCAGGAGCCGCTTGCCGTCCTGGGTCTTGGCCGCGACCTCGGTCAGCCAGATCAGGGTCTCGACCGCCTCGACCTGGCAGAAGAAGGGCCTTAGGCCCGTGAACCCGTGGTGTCGCCAGTGGCGCAAGAGGCGCGCGGTCTCGGGCGTCACGCCCCATCGAGCAGAATCGGCTAACGCGCGCCATCTTCCGACTTGATTGCGTACCTCGTTGATGATCGAGGTCGGGTCGTACTGCTGCTTGTCGGTGGATAATCCCTTGCCTTCATCGAAAACGAAGGCTTCCTGCTTCTTGCTCGCCTGCTTGCGCTTCTTGGGCTTGGGTATCGGTGTAATGAAGTCGGCCTTGCGCCTGATTTCGGCTATCTTCTGCGTCGGCTGGCCCTGGGCGTCGAGCTCCCAATGACGAGCGGGCTCTATATACGGCGAGTTGAGGATCGGATGATCGAAGAAGGGATTCGAAGCAGGACTCTCGACGCTCACGATAGCTCCTCGCCAAGAATTTATTATTTAAAGCCGGTCGAGTATACCACGGCCTGAGAATGTAAAAAATGAAGTGATATTGTCAGGAATTAAAGCCCAGCAGTCGCATACGCCGCCCCCGGATGGAGGGGCGCGGGGCGGGAAGGGCGCGCAGGGTCAGGTCTAGCGGCTCTTGAATCAGGGCAGCGCGACCTTCTCCCCCGCACAATTTTTATTTACACATACCTTGATTGTCCTGCAGATTCCACGGTCCAGAATCGAGGGCCCGCGCGCGAAGGCGCCGGAAAAAGCAAAGGCCCCGGATTGCTCCGGGGCCTTAACTTTCGGCCTCATCAGTTATTAGCTGATTGATGTAGAATCTAGGTGCCGTACAAAGACCTATTAGCAGGGGCAGGACTCGAACCTGCGACCTCCGGGTTATGAGCCCGACGAGCTGCCAACTGCTCTACCCTGCGACGCGGTAGGGGCAATCTACAGAAAACGAAAAAAAATGTCAATAGCTGCAAAAACCGGTAGCTTTTTCGTCCCTTTCGGGTCCCTTTACCTAAACATGTAACCAGCGGCCTAGAGGAAAGTTACATAGGGCATACAGAGGACGAGGAGGATGGTAAAGGCCAAGGCCGGGACGAAATCGGCTGTCTTGAGCTTTTTGATGTCCAGGAGGCCAAGGCCGATCATGATGACCAAGGCCCCGCCGATGCCGGTTACTTCGGCCAGCATGAGCTCCGAGACGTAGGGTTTTATCCATGTCGAGGCCAGGGTCAGGATTCCCTGGTATGCGAGGACGGTCAGGGCGGAAAAGCCGACGCCCACCCCCAGGGCGCTGGCGAAAAGCACGGACATGGCGCCGTCCAGGACGCTCTTCGTCAGTATGAGGGAAAAATCGCCCTCGGTGCCGGCCTTGAAGGACCCTACGATGGCCATGGCGCCGGCGCAGTACAGGACGGAAGCGTTCAGGAAACCGAGGGCGAAATTGCCGCTCTCGTCCTTTCGGGCGAAGCGGGCTTTCAGCCGGTCGCCCAGGCGGAGTATGGCGTCCTCGACTCCTAGGGCTGTCCCGGCCAGGCCGCCCAGGATAAGGGCGACGGCGAAGGCGAGAATGTGCGTCGTCTCCAGGGCCATCTGGATGCCGACCACAAGGGAGGTGATGCCGGCCGCGACGAAAACTACCTGTTCTAGGCGCTTCGGAAGGCCCTTCTTGAGCAGGAGGCCGATGCAGGTCCCGAGGATTATAGCGAGGGCGTTGATGACGGTGGCAAGCATGGTATCCTTGATGCGGCGCTCATGTCGCGCTTGACCGCGCCGATATGAGTATAGCATAATCGCATAACGGGGAGGCAAGCGGGCATGGAAGGCTTCACGAGCGTCGTCCCGACCGGTATCGAGGCCGAAACCGCCGGAACCGAGGCGCAGGGCAAGATTTTCTGCGCAAACTGCATCCACTGCAAGCTGGTCCCCTCGCCCGACCAGGCGGAGGGCGGCTATCGGCTCCGGGTCCGCTGCGACGCCGGCAAGTGGCTGAAGAAGAGCGGCGAAGAGAAGATATACAAGTATTTTACGGTCGCCAGGCGGAGCATCGAGTCCTGCTCCTCGTACGAGGACATGGGCGACGCGGCGGAGTTCATGAAGGATCTCCGCAAGGCATTGCCGACCGCCGACGAGATCTATCCCACCTAACGGACGGTAGCATGAAGATACGATTCATTGTCGGGGCGGCTCTGGCCGCCCTCCTCGCCGCGGCCTGCGCCGGGGCGCCCAAGGAAATCCCCTCCGAGCTCTCGGCGAGCGAGCTCGTGCAGCGCGCCCAGGAAGCCAGCGACCAGTATAACTACGAGGCCGCGACCGCCTACTACCAGGCCCTCAAGGACCGCTACGGGTCGGATCCCTCGATCGACTGCGCGGCTGACTACGAGATATCCTTCCTCCTGTACAAGCAAAAGCGCTATGCCGCCGCGAAGGAAGGCTTCGAGGCCGTGGTCGCGCGATATGCTGAAGAGGGAGGCTCGGCCCTGCCCGAGCGCTACTACATCCTCTCGCGCAAGCTCTTGGACAGGATAGCCGAGATCGAGGGAAAATAGCCCCGGGAATCCCCGGTACAGCCTAAGCGCGAGGCCGCCCCTGAGGGCGGCCTCGCTTTATCTCGGACGAAAAAAGAAGCGGCCCGCGAGGGACCGCTTCCTGCTCTTTTCGGGACGACGGACGATACGCCCGCGCTACCACCACATGAAGGCGGTGCCGCAGCGGGTGCAGTACCAGACGAAGACGATGGATACGACCACCGCGTAGGCGAGGAACCATACGGCCATGGCCTCGCCGTTCTTCCGGGCGGTGAAGCCGTTGAAGAAGGATCCCGCGATGCAGACTACGAAGCCGAGGATCGCGAGCACGCCGTAGGTCGTGTTCTGCGCGGAGAGGGCGTCGTTGCCGAGCACGAAGGAGAAGGCGAAGAGGACCACGAAGATCACGAAAGTTATAAGGCCGTTCCTGCTTTCCATACGGTTGCTCCTTGCTTGCCGAATTGCCTGTAAGTTAGCGTACAGTATAGACCCCCGCCGGCGAATTGTCCACCTAGGGCGCGAAAATGTGCGCCTTAGGAGGCCTCTTCCCCCGACAGCTCGGAACTCAGGGATTCCCACTCGAGGTTGAGCGATTCGGCCTCGCCGTCGAGCTCGTCGGCGGCGGCGGCCAGGCGCTTCATCTTCGCCCCGTCCGCGTAGTTGGCGGGCAAGCCCATCTCCCGCTCCAAGGCGCCCTTCTGGGATCCGATAGTCTCGAGCCTGGCCAGGATCTCCTCCTCGCGGCGCTGGAGCTTGCGGATCCGGGCCTTGCGGGCCTTGTCTTCCTCGTAGCCGCGGGCGCTGCCGGCGGCGCCCTGCGCGGAGGCGGCCGAGGGGGCCCGGGCGCCGGCGAGGGCCGGCCTAGCCTCGGGCGCGCCGCCGGCCGGGGCGGATGCCGCGTCGGCCTCCAGTGAAGCCTTCTTCTCGAGGTAATAGCGGTAGTTGCCGACGTACCAGCGCGGCGTCGATCCCGCCTCGAGCCCAAGGACGCGGTCGGCCAGGGCCTCGATGAAGTCCCGGTCGTGCGAGACGAAGAGGACGGTGCCCTCGAAGCTCTTCAAGGCCTCGAGGAGGACGTCCTTCGAGGTCAGGTCGAGGTGGTTGGTCGGCTCGTCCAGCACGAGGAGGTTGGCCGGCTTAAGCAGCATCTTCAAGAGGGCGAGCCGCGACCTTTCGCCTCCCGACAGGACGCCGATCGGCTTCTCGACGTCGTCGCCGCGGAAGAGGAAGGCCCCCAGGAGGTTGCGGATCTTGGGCAGGAGCTCGAAGGGGCAGAGCGACTCGGCCTCCTCCTCGACGCTCCGCTCCCCGGTCATCTTCTCGGCCGAGTCCTGGGCGAAGTAGGCGGCCTCGACGCCCGTCCCGAAGCGGATCGAGCCCTCGAAGTCCCGGTCGACCCCCGAGATGAGGCGCATCAGCGTCGACTTGCCCGCGCCGTTGGGGCCGACGAAGGCGACCTTCATCCCGCGCTCGATCTCGAGGTCGAGGCCCGAGAGGACTCGGTTCGCTCCGTAGGCCTTCGAGAGAGCCTCGATCTTGAGGACGGTCCTGCCCGAATGGGGAGCCGCGGGGAATTTAAAGTGGATCTTCTTCATGCCCTCGGGAATCTCGATGGGCACGATCTTCTCGAGCATCTTTATCCGGCTCTGGACCTGGACGGCCTTGGAGGCCTGGTAGCGGAAGCGCCTGACGAAGTCCTCGATCCGCTGGATCTCCTCCTGCTGGCGCTCCCAGGCCTCGAAGGTCGCCTCGAGCTCCTGGGCGCGTCGGGATTCATAGGCCGAGTAGCTGCCCGGATAGCGCGAGAGCTTCCCGTTCCAGAGCTCGTAGACCTCGCGGACCGTGGAGTCGAGGAAGAAGCGGTCGTGCGAGACCACGAGGACGCCGCCGGGGTACTTCGCGAGGAAGTCCTCGAGCCAGGTCCTCGCCTCGATGTCGAGGTAGTTCGTCGGCTCGTCGAGGAGCATGACGTCGGGATTCTCCAGGAGGACTTTGGCCAAGGCGACGCGCATCTGCCAGCCGCCCGACAATTCGCGGGCCGCTCGCCCCAGGTCCGATTGCCGGAAGCCCAGGCCGAGGAGGACCTCCCGCGCGCGGTCGGCGCGGCTCCAATAGCCCGAGCTCTCGATATCGTCATGGATGCGGGCGTGCTCCTCGACGAGGCGCGCGGTCGCGCCCCCGTCCTCGGTCGCGGATTCGAGGAGGCGGCCTATCTCCTCCTGCCTGGCCAGGAGGGCGGCCGCGAAGTCGAAGGCCCGCTCGGCCTCCTCGAGCACGGTCTTGTCCCCCAGCACTACGTCGGTCTGCGGAAGGTAGGAGATGCGCGCGCCCTTCGTAATCGCCCTCTCGCCGGAATCGGGAGCGATTATGCCGGCCGCGATCTTCATGAGTGTGGTCTTGCCAGCCCCGTTCGGGCCGGCGAGGGCGGCCCTCGAGCCCTCGGCCAGGAAGAGGCTGGCGCCCTTCAGGATGTCGCGGGCGCCGAAGGCCAAGCCGACCTCGGTGAACTGGACGAAGGCCACGCTCTACCTATCCGAGCGGCGCAGGACGATCGGCTCGACGCTCGGGTCGACCTCGACGGCGACGAGGCTCTCGAAGCCTTGGGACGCGGGCGCCAGAACGAGCCCCTCGGGGGTGACGCGATAGGCGAAATCGAGCCATACGGGACGGGGCGTCCCGGGCTCGGCCTGCGCGCTCGCGTCGAAGCGGAGCGAGAAGGCCCCGTCCCACTCGAGCGAGAGCGAGGCTCCGAGCTCGAGCCTGAAAGCGGCGTCGCCGTAGTCGCCCATGCCCTCGGGGAGGAAGCCGTCGGGGAGATCGCGGCGGCCGGTCCACGAGAAGCGGCGGTTCTTCGAGAGCGCCAGGACGCCCGCATCGGCGGAGGACCAGGAAGCGCCCTTGTCGGCGAAATCCTCGAGGAGCTTCTGCCGCCTCAGCTCCTCGAGCCTGATGGCCTCGCGGAGATCCGAGTCGAGGGAGATCAGCGTAGCGCGCCCGTCGGAGCCCGCGGATCTGTAGCGGCGCGCCTCGTCGAGGACGGAGGCTTCCGCGGCAGTATCGGATTCCGCGGCCGTATCGGGTTCCGCGGCCTGAGCCGCCGCGACGGCCGGCTCTCCCGGGGCCTCGTCCACCCATGACAAGAGGAGCTTCCGCTCGCTCTCTATCTTCGCCCTGAGCGGCGTCCCGCCGAAGGAGTAGACGCCGTCGGACTCGCTGATGCTGGAATAGGTGAAGAGCTTCGACGCGCCGGGCAGCTCCAGGCGCAGCTGCTTGTGGATCGCGTCCACGAAGAGCCCATAGCGCAAGGAGAAGAGGTCGAGGTCGATCCGGCCCCGGTCGAGCATCTCCTGGAAGTACTCGGGCCTCCACGACTGGGTGAAGACGAGGTCCACCCTGCCGGTCAGGGCCTTCTTCGCCGCGGCTATGACCGGCGGGCCTTCCTTGGTCGCGTCGTAGGTCTTGAAGGCGTAGCTATACGCGTAGCCGAGGGTTCCGTCCTCGGCGAGGACGCGGAACCAGTCGCCGGGCAGCCTTTGGCCGCCGGTCGCCACTTCCTCGCCCTCGACCTTCTCGAGCACCTTGACGCTTTGCCCCCCTCGGAGGCGGTAGACCTGCGTGCCGTGCGCGTTGCTCGGCTTGTCCCTTACGGGAATGCCGTCGAGGGTCGCGGCCATGTAGACGCTCTTGTACTCGCCAAGGGCGGCCACGCGAGCCTCGGCCGCCTTCTTCGTCCTGAATATCTCGACCTGCCACAGCGGGAGCTCGGCCTTTTCCTTGTCGCCCGGAACGCCGACGACGTAGAGGCTCTGGATATTCGACTTGATATAGACGGGAACGACGTCGCCGGCGAGGAGGCGCTGGTCCTCGGAGGTCCACAGGACGACTCCCCAGCCGAGTTTTGAAGAGCAGGAGGCGAGGCTCGCGGCGGCGGCGAGCGCCGCTACGAGCGCGGCGAGCGAGCGGCGTTTTCGGAGCGTCATGGCGCCGAGTATACGCCCGCGCGCCGGGCTTCCGCAATACGAAGGACCTTCCCGCCGGCCGCGCCGATGCCCATCTTGGGCGGATAGGCGCGTTCGGAGTATACTGGGCCCAGGAGCGCCATGATGCCAAGCGACGGTAAAGTGTACGTCGGCGTCGACGTCGGAGCGACCAAGATATTGGCCGCCGTCTTCGACCGTAAGCTGAAGCCGATCGCGGTCGGCAAGACGAAGACGCCCCGCGAGGCGAAGGCCCAGGTAGTCGTGGCCGCGATCAGCGACGCGGTGCGCGGCGTCCTAGCCCAAGCGGGCGACGTCTCGGGCCTCGCGGGCGTCGGGGTCGCGGTGCCGGGGCCGCTGGACCGGGCCAAGGGCATCGTACGCTATACCCCCAACATGGGCTTCCACGACTTCCCGCTGGGCAAGGAGCTGACCGGCCTCTTCGGCGCCCCCGCCTTCCTGGATAACGACGTCCAGGCGGGAACGCTCGGGGAGCTGCGCGCCGGCGCGCTGCGCGGCGCGAGGAACGCGATAGGCGTCTTCATCGGCACGGGCGTGGGGGGCGGCATCGTCATTAACGGCGAGATATACCGCGGCTCCTCGGGCTCGGCGGGCGAGGTCGGCCACATGATCGTCCAGGAGGGCGGCGCCTCCTGCGGCTGCGGGAACTACGGTTGCCTCGAGGCCCTGTCGTCCAGGACGGCCATAGCCAAGGAGGCCGCGGCCCAGGCGGCTTCCGGCAAGGCGCCAACCCTCTTCGAGGAGGCGGGAACCGACATCCGCAAGTACCGAAGCTCCGCGCTCTTCAAGTCGGCGGCCGGCGGCGACAAGGGCGTTCGCCGAAGCGTCGATCGCGCGGCCTGGTGGCTCGGCGTGGGGCTGGCGAACCTGGTGCACGTGCTGAATCCCGAGGCGATCGTGATCGGCGGCGGCGTCGCGACGCGCTTCGGCAGGAAATACGTCGATTGCGCCGAGTCCTCGATGAGGGAGCATCTTCTTCCGGGCATGGCGGGGACGGTCCGAGTCCTCTTATCCGAGCTCGGGGACCTGGCCGTGCCGACGGGAGCGGCCTGCGCGGCGATGGAGGGAACGCTTTGAGCGCAGCCTCGACGCCGGACGGGGCCCGCGAGGGCGCCGCGGCCCCGGGCCGATCCGCCCGCTCGATGGCCGTCATCGAGATCGGCTCGACGGGCATCCGCCTCGTCGTCGCCGAGCTCGACGGAAAAGGCGGATTCAGGACCCTCGACCGCGCGGGCAAGCCGACGAGGCTGGGCCGGGACGTATTCACCTCGGGCCTGATCAGCCGCGAGGCCCTGCGCGAGTGCATCGCCGTCCTGTCCGGCTTCCGCGAGCTCATGCGCGGCTTCGGCCTGGAGCCGAGGGACGCCCGCGCCTTCGCGACCAGCGCCTTGCGCGAGGCCCAGAACCGCGACACCTTCGTGGACCGCGTCGCCCTGCACACGGGCTTCAAGGTCTCCGTCATCGAGGACATCGAGGAGAATCACCTCATGTACCTCGCGGTCCAGCACGCCCTCAGGGACCAGCCGGGGATAATAACGGGCTCGAACGCGCTGATCCTCGAGGTCGGGGGCGGGTCCACCGAGATCATGCTGCTGAAGAACGGCCGGATGGCGGGCGCGCACTCGCTGCGCATCGGGACCGTAAGGATAGACGAGCAGATCCGCGGATCGGGAATGCCTCGGTCCCAGCTCAGGCAGTTCATAGAGGATAACGTGCGGACCTCCTGCGATCACCTGGACTCCGAGCTTCCCCTTCAGTCGATCGGAACCTTCGTCGTCATCGGATCGGACGCTAGGCTCGCGGCCGCGCGCCTGGCGACGGGCGGCGGCTCGGGCGAGGACGCTCCCGATTGCTCCATCGTCGGCCGCGAGGGCTTCATCTCCTTCGCGGAGGATACGGCCGCCCTCTCGCCCGAGGACCGCGTCGCGAAAATGCGCGTATCCTGGTCCGAAGCCGAGAGCATGGGCATGTCCCTGACGATCGAGCGGCTCTTCCTGGAGCGGACCGCGGCGGCTTCCGTCCTCGTTCCCAAGGCTTCGATCCGCGAGGGCGTCCTCATATCCGAGTCCCTGGGCCCCGACGCCGGGATCGAGGCCGAGATGCGAAGCCAGATCGTGGCCGGGGCCGCCGCCCTGGGACGCAAGTACCATTCGGACGAGGCCCACGCCCGCCACGTAGCGGACCTCTCGCTCGCGATCTACGACGCTCTGTCGCGCGAGCACGGCCTGGGCCGGCGCGAGCGGCTCCTCCTCGAGGTAGCCGGCCTCGTCCACGACATCGGCACCTTCATCCGCACCTCGGGCCACCATAAGCACGGCGAGTACATCGTGCTCAACTCCGAGATCTTCGGCCTTAACCGGAGCGAGCTGACGATCATCGCCAACGTGGTCCGCTACCACCGCAAGGCGCCGCCCGCGCCCAACCACGTGAACTTCATTTCCCTCCCGAGGGAGGACAGGATCGTCGTGATGAAGCTCGCCGCCGTGCTGCGCGTCGCCGACGCCCTGGACCGCGGCCACGACGGCCGCGTCAAGGACGTCTCCTTCGAGCGCAGGGAGGAAAGGTTCGCGATCACGAGCTCGGGCGACGTCGACCTGTCGCTCGAGCGCCTATCCCTGGCGGAAAAGGGAGATATGTTCGAGGATGTCTTCGGGCTCGAGCCCATACTGGCTTGAGGGAAGGCGCAAGGACGGCAGCTCATGCGAGAGGACGCTTTCATCAACCGCGAGCTTTCCTGGCTCGAATTCAACGCGAGGGTTCTCGAGGAGGCGACGGACGAATCCAATCCGCTGCTCGAGCGCCTGAAGTTCCTGTCCATCGTCGGCTCGAACTTCGACGAGTTCTTCATGGTCCGCGTCGCCTCGCTGAAGGCCCAGGCCCGCTCGGGCGACTCGGCTCCCGACCCCTCGGGGCTTAGCCCGGCGGAGCAGCTCGCGGCGATCTCGCGGAGGACGCACGAGCTCTTTTCCGCCCAGCACGAGTGCATGGCGCGGGTCCTGCCCGCCCTGGCGAAGGAGGGCCTCGCGATCCTCAGGCCGGCCCAGTGGAGCCGCGCCGACCGCAGGTGGCTCGAGGACTACTTCGCGGAGAGGATCATGCCCATCCTGACTCCCCTGCGCGTGGAGCGGAGGACCGAGGACGGGAAGCTCGAGTTCCCGTCGACGGGCAACCTCAGGATGCACGCGGGCTTCCTCGTCGTCGCGGAGCGCGGAGCCGATCCCGTCCTGGCGATCGTCCAAGTCCCGCCCGTACTGGAGAGGTTCATCCGCCTCCCCTCCGAGAAGGCCCAGGCGCGCATCGCCCTGCTCGAGGACGCCGTCGGCTTCTTCGGGTCGCGCCTCTTCCCCGGCTGCGAGCTGCGAGAGTCCTTCCTCTTCAAGATCACGCGCGACGCGGACTTCGCCGTCGACGAGGACCGCGACGTCGACTTCATCGCGGCGATGGAGGAGGTCATCGTCGACCGGCAGAACTCCTTCCCCGTGCGGCTCGTCATCTCCGGAGGCTCGGACGGGATCGACGGCATGCTGCTCGAGGCCCTCGAGCTCGATAGCGCGGACCTCTACCGGGTGACGGGCCCGATCGACTTCCGCGGCTTCGCCGAGATCGCCTTCGCCGACGCCCTCGGCGCGGAAAGGTCCGCTCGCCTCCGGGACCCGGCATGGCCCCCGATCCAGTCGATGGAGAAGGCCGAGGGCTCGACCTTCTGGGACGACCTGGCGACCGGCGACCGGCTGCTCCACGCGCCCTACGAATCCTTCGATCCGGTCGTCCGCTTCCTCGACGAGGCGGCCGACGACCCTTCCGTCCTCGCGATCAAGATGACGCTCTACCGCACCTCGGGCAACTCGCCCATCGTCCGCGCCCTTACCCGCGCGGC
>Ga0075317_1000057_pt1 | contig 13037 bp, 11 predicted proteins | sample MayberryNE_TuleB_FD_120068 | JGI IMG/M metagenome (GOLD analysis project Ga0075317, IMG submission 120068) | Natural and restored wetland microbial communities from the San Francisco Bay, California, USA, that impact long-term carbon... | ecosystem: Environmental > Terrestrial > Soil > Wetlands ... | reverse complement strand
GCGCGGGACGCCCGGTCCGCGGCGGCGCCGCGGGGCACGGCGCGTCCCGCGCTTCGATGAAGGCGAGACTGACTCGCGAACAGGAAGGGACGCATGAAAGGCAACAGGATGTACGTCGATATAGGAACGATCCTTGACGAGGCCTTCGAGGCCGCCAAGAAATTCGGCGAGAACTTCCAGAACATGGGCGGCCCGGGCTTCGGCGGCGGCCCCGAATCCCAGGGACCAAAATCCTGGTTCGAGGGCGGCCAGGACGAGAACGCCGACTACTATCCCGGCTACTCGTATCCACCCATGAACATCTACCTCACCTCCGACCGCGGCATGGTCTTCGAGTTCGCGCTCGCCGGCTTCGACGAGAAGGACATCAGCCTGACCTTCCAGGGCGACTATATGGTCTTCTCGGCCAAGATCAGCCTCGAGGGCCTACCCGAGGATGGCGTCCGCTACTTCAAGCGGCGCCTGAAGCTGAAGGACGTGGAGAAGCAGAAGTACTACGTGCCCGCGGATAAATTCGCCCAGGAACGGGTCAAGGCGGTCTTCAGGAACGGCATCCTCAAGGTGTCCGTGCCCCCGAAGGACGAGGCCGATACTCCCGAGGGCATAAAGATCGAGATCATGAAGGACGGCGAGTAGGAAGGCTCCCCGGGCTTACCTCACCCTGAGGCCGCGCTTGTCCAAGTAGCTCCTAAGCTCGCCCATGTGCGTCCCGATGAAAAAGGCCGTATAGGCCGTCAGGGCGAGCCCGAGAACGATGGCCAGAGATAGGGCGTAGCCCGGGCCGAAGAAGGTCCTGAGGAATCCGCTGTGCTCGGTCAGGGGAAGGAGCAGGGTCGAGGTCGCGATGACTATTCCGGCCGCGATCCAGTCGCGTATCGCGAAATCCTGCCTAGGCGGCGGCGTAAGCCGGACCGCCGCCATGATCCTATCCTCGATGACGGAATCCCTCTCGCCGTCCGGCGCGGGGGGCGCGCGATAGGCGAGGATCGCGGCCTCGAGCCGAGCGGCGGCCTGGGCGCATGAGGGGCAGAAGAGAGCGTGGAAGGCCATCGCGGGGCTAAGGGAGGCCCCGGCATCCAGTCCGTCCAGCTTATCGAGGAATTTCCCGCAGCGCATCGCCGTCCTCCTCACGCTCGCCGAGACGCTCGCGGAGGATCCGCTTGGCCCGGAAAACGTGCGACTTGATCGTATTCACCGGAAAGCCGGTGACTTCGCTAATATCCGCGTACTTCATATCGTAGAAGAAATACAGCTCGATGCAGAGCGCCTGCTTCTCCGGCAGCGCGGCCATCGCCTCGCGCACGGTCCGCGCGGCTTCATCGCGAAGGTGGTCCTCGTCCGCTCCCGGCGACCCGGGAATATCGGCCTCCGGATCGAGCCTCGCCGTCTCCCGCCTGCGCTTCTTCGAATTGACCGCGGTGTTGTACGCGATCCTGAGGAGCCAGGTGGAGAAGAGGCTCTTCCCCTTGAATGACCCGAGCGCCGTATACGCTTTCACCAGGACGTCCTGCGTGAAATCGTCGGCCTCGTCCTCGTCGCGGAAGAAGCTCATGCCGAGCCTCCGGACTCGCGAGCGGTGGCGCCTGACGAGGACGGCGAAGGCTTCCGTGTCGCCGTCGAGGACTCGCCCTATTATCTCCTCGTCGCTCGGCTCCCGAGCGGCGGACGCGGGGCTCATGCCCCGTCCCGACGCCTCTGCAGAGCGAAGAAGACGAGGAGCCCGGCGCCCGCGGCCAAGGGTATGAGCCCGCCTAATAGGGCGTAGGATAGCGCGCCGAGCACCGCGAACATCACCGTGAGCACTATCCCGACGCAGGTCAAGAGGAGGCCCGCCAGCAGGCAGAAGGCCTCGAGGTCGAACTTCGGCGGCGCGTAGAGCCCCCGCTCGATCAGCCTGACTTTCTCCCTGTGGCCCCAGAGCAAGTAGAAGAAGGCGACCACCGAGCCCATGACGATGCCCACTATGGGGATGAGGGAAATGATGACTTGCGCGGCCTGCGACGTTTCCATTGACGGACTCCCTTCGAAGAGCGGCCCTATCCCCGAGCGCTCTTATATAGACATCGTCTCGGCGGTCCGGGTTGCGCCCGTCCGCGTTTTCCCATCGCCCTTATTCTAGGCTCCGCGATGCCACGACATCGATGCCGGTGCCCAGGGCGTCGGAGATGAGGACCTGGCCGAGGCGGACGGGCAGGGAAACCTCGAGCCGGTATATCTCCGACAGGAGCCCGTCGACCTTCTCCCTGGGGAAGGGGGCCGACGAGCGGCAGGGTATCCTGCGGATACCCCGCTCGAGGGCGGGCGGGGCCGTGCGGCAGGTGGCGGTGACGGAGCGCTTCGGCTCGAGTAGCTCCTCCCGGGCATAGATGGCCCCGCGCGGGCAGCGGTTGCCCGAGACCGATATATCGTCGCCTCCCAGGCGCTCGACGGCGAGGCGGCAGCCCAACGGGCATACGACGCAAGTCATCTCCACGATCGCTCTCCTATGCGATGCCGATCTCGAGGACCGACCCCGGCTTCGCCCCGGAGAGATCCTCGGGACCCAGCGTCGCCGTCAGCATCTCGGAAGGCTGGACGTGTGCCTTCTTGTAGGACTTAAGCGGCTCGCCGTCGAGCCTCAGCTCGAGCGCCGCGTCGTTCTTCACGATCATCGAGCGAAGGTAGAGCTTGTTGTCCCTGCCGGGCTCTACCTTCGCGGGGGCGATATAGCGGACATTGGCGCCCGCCTTGACGCGGAGCTCTCGTTCCGGCCTCGAGCCGTCGAGCCACCGGGCGGCGAAGCGGCCCGCGCGCGTCGCCTCCTCGACCGCGTAGTCGACGAGATCGTGGACGTGGAGGACGTTGCCGCAGGCGAAGACGCCGGGAACCCCGGTCATCAGGTAGGAGTCGGTCCAGGGTCCGTTCGTCATGGGGTTCAGCTCGACTCCCGCGCCGCGCGACAGCTCGTTCTCGGGCACCAGCCCGACCGAGAGGAGCACGGTATCGCAGGGTATGGCGAAGGACTTGTGCGCCATCAGGGCGCCGTTCTCGATAGGCGCGACCTCGATTCCCTCGACCCTGCGATCGCCGTAGATCCTCGTCGTAAGGTGCGAGAGATAGAGGGGGATCGAGAAATCCTCGAGGCACTGCACGATGTTGCGCGCGAGGCCGGAGGGATAGGGAAGGATCTCGACGACCGCGCGGACCTTGCAGCCGATCCAGCTCATGCGCCTGGCCATGATAAGGCCTATATCCCCCGACCCGACGACGACGACCTCCTTGCCGGGAACATAGCCGTCGATATTGACCAGCCGCTGCGCGAGCCCGGCGGTGTACACGCCCGCGGGCCGCGATCCGGGAATGCGCACGTTGCCGCGGTTGCGCTCCCGGCATCCCATGGCCAGCACGACCGCCCTCGCCTTGAAACCGAGGACCCCGAGCGAGGAGGAGGCTGAGGTCAGCGCATGCCCCTCGCCGTCGGGCTCGAGGCCAAGGACGGTGCAGCCGCAGAAGACCTCGATCCGGCTCGAGGCGACGCGCCCCTCGAAGCGCTCTGCGAACTCGGGACCGGTCAGCTCCTCCTTGAAATGGATGAGGCCGAATCCCGCGTGGACGCACTGCTCCAGGATGCCGCCCAGCGACGCCTCCCGCTCGACGATCGCGACCGACTTGCCCCGAGCGTCCAGCTCGAGGGCGGCCGCCATCCCGGCGGCGCCTCCGCCCACGACGACGGCGTCGAAGGACAGCTCCCTCACAGCTCGCCCCGGAGCGCCTCGGAGCCGGCGCCTCGCTTCGTTATCTCTCCGTAGGACATTCCCGTTTCCCTCATCAATATCTTGATGATCCTGTAGGTGCAGAAGCCTCCCTGGCACCGTCCCATCTGAGCCCGGGTAAAGTACTTTATCCCGTCCAGGGTCGTGTGGCCCCGCCTGATCGCGGCGACGATCTCGGCCTCGGAAACGCCCTCGCATCGGCAGACGATATCGCCGTATCGAGGATCCTTCCCGACCGCCTCGTCGAGCCCGAAGGGATCGAGGCTCCGCGCGCGCGGCACGTCCTCGATATAGGGATCCCAATCGGGCCTCTCGACCAGCCTGAGGCCGGCCTTCTTCAGCAAGTCCTTGACGTACTCCCCGATGGCGGGGCTCGCGGTCAGGCCGGGCGATTGGATTCCCGCGACCTGGACGAGGGCCGGCGCCTTCGATGAAAGGTCGATGTAGAAATCATCGCCGACGGTCGGGCGGATGCCGGCGAAGCTCGTGATGACGTCGGCCTCGGACACCGAGGGGATCATGCTCCTGGCCGACATCAGGATAGACTCCAGCGCGCTCATCGTCGTCGAGGCGTCTTCCTTGTCCTCGACGGCCGAGGCGGTCGGGCCGATGAGGGCCGTGCCCTCGACGGTCGGAACGACCAGCATGCCTTTCGACAGCTCGCTGGGAACGGGAAAGACGACGCGGGAGGGCACGGCCCTCGCCAGCCTGTCGAGGAGGTAATACTCGCCCTTGCGGCCCCGCACTTCGAAATCCTCGGCCCCGAAGATCTTCGACACCTCGTCGGCGTAGAGCCCGGCGCAGTTGACGGCATAGCGCGCCGAGAGGATCCGTCCGTCCTCGGAGCCCAGCCGCCACAGGTCTCCCTCCCGCTTCGCCGACGAGACCTTCCACCCGGTACAGAGGCGAACGCCGTTCTTCTGGGCCGACTCGACCAGTGAGAAGACGAAGCGATAGGGCTCGACGATGCCGCCGCAGGGAGCGTAGAGGCCGCCCAGGGCCTCGGGACTCAGCTTAGGCTCGAGCTCGAGCATCCTCTCGCGCGAGCACATCTCGAGGCCGATGGCGCCGTTGCCGACGCCCTGGAGGTAGAGCTGCTCGATGACTCGCATCTCGTCCTCGTGCAGGGCGACGACGACGATGCCGCAGCGCTCGAAGGGGAATCCGAGCTCGGCCTTTAGCCGGTCGAACATCGCCGCGCCGCGGATCTCGAGTACGGTCTTCAGGCAATTCCTCGAATGATGGAAGCCGCCGTGGACGATTCCGGAGTTCGCCTTAGAGACGCCGAAGGAGACGTCGAGCTCCTTGTCCAGGAGGACTACGTCCAGCTCGTAGGCCGAGAGGCGGCGCGCGATATTCGCGCCGCAGACCCCGGCCCCGATTATCGCGACATCATAGGCATCGCCCGTCCCCGTCCCGCGTACGCCCATGCGCAAGCCCTCCGTCCTCCCTTCGAGTGTAGCACCCGGAGGGAGAGCTGTGAACACGCGGCTCGGGCGACGCGATCCTAGGCCTTGCGCTCGATGACGAGGAACGACGCGTCCTCGCTGCGGGGCCCGTCCTTCTCAGCGAGCCTTCGGATAGCGTCGACGAGGGGCTGGACGGGGCGGCCCGAAAAATCCCTCAGGAAGGCCTCGAAGGATCGCGCGGCATGCCCCCGCTCCGCGCCGAAGACGCTCATCAGTCCCTCTGAAGCGATCATGAGCCTGTCTCCCTTTTCCAGCACGCCGCACTTCTCGGCGCCCATAGCGGAAGGCGCGGCTCCGGACCTCGTCGCATCCGAGCAAAGCGGCCTGAACGATCCTCGAGATCCGACATACATCGCGCTGACGCTTCCGACGCATACCAGCCGGAAGGCGCCGCTGGATGTATCGAGATTCCCGTATGCTATCGAGAAGGAGCTCTCCCCGTCGCGCGCGTCTTTCCGCGCGTACCTCGCCTCGAGAGCGGAAACTACCTCGGATGGCGAGGTAGCGATGCCTCGCGAGCCCCAGCTGATCACGGGAATGAGATCATGGAGCGTGAAAGCCGTGAGGCTGGCGAGTATGCCGCTGCCGCTCGCGTCCAAGCCGTAGAACGCCGACGTCCGGGGTCCCACGGGAAAGACGTCGTATAAATTCCCGGAGCCGGCAAGGCAGCTGCATAAAAAACCGGAGACCGCATAGCCGTGGCCGGCGGCCTCGAGTCCGGGCAGGAGCTGCTTGAGGTACGCGTTCGCCTCGACGGCCGAGGCTTCGAGGATACGGCGCTGATGCCGCTCGACGCCGCCTAGGACGACGAACTCCCCGTAGCTTCGGCCGTCGGGCAGCGAGAGCTTCTCCCTCTTCGCGACGGATATCGGCGTGCGCGCGCCGCCCACGCGACGGCCCAGGCCGAAGGAAAGCAGGTCTCCCGGCTCCGGGGACAATAGGCGCGAGAGCTGGACGCCCGAGAGCCGGGAAGGCTCGGAGGATTGCAGGTACGCCGCGGCCGCGCGGTTCGCGCCGACGATGACCTCCGCCGAATCGACGATTAGGACCGGCTCCTCGAGGGCGTCTATGATGGAGACGGCGCCGAGAAGCTCCCTCCTCATCGCGCGATCGCCCTTGGATCTCGCCAGGGCGATCTTCACGTTGGCGTCGAGCTCCCGCTCGTCGCATGGCTTAAGCAGGAATGCGTCGGCGGAGGCCAGCGCGGCCCTTCGGAGGGTGTCGGCGTCGGAATACGCCGTCAGGAAGATTACGGGAAGGCCGAATTCCGCCTTCGCCTTATACGCGGCCTCGATCCCGTCGGCGCCGCCCCTAAGGTGCACGTCGACGATCAAGAGATCGGGCTTATGCCGGGCTACCGACGCCACTACCGAGCTGCCGGATTCGACGACGCAGGGCACGGAATAGCCCAGCCGTTCGAGGTTTTCCTTGAGATGAAGGGCGACGATCGGCTCGTCCTCTACGATCAGGATCTTCTCAGAAGTCATTTTTAACTCTCCGCTTCGGTTGCCGAGGGACGCGGCGGCTCGCGGCGAGCCGAGCCTTCGGCGCCGAATATTAGGCGATTGCGCCCGCCCGACTAAGCGAGGACGAGCGTTCGCTCCCCGTCGGGGAGCATATATCGCCGGAGCCCGGTACCGGCCTGTACAGAAAGGAAACAGCAGGTTGAACTTTTTTTCACTCGGGCATTATTAAATATAGACGGATCCTGTCCATCTTGTGGGGGGATAATATCTCCGTATCAACCTTTCATCAAGCCCTATAACCCCGCGCGGCCAAGTCGGGCCCCCAAGGCCACGGACGGTAAGTACAAGGAGGTACGCCTAATACATGAAGAATCACGTAAAGCGGCCAAGTCGGGCCCCAAAGGCCACGGGCAGCAAGTACAGGGAAGTACGCCAAACGCCCGAAGAATCGTGCATAGCACGATTCTTCGATATCAATAATCGCCATGGATGGCGATTATTGATTACGTCCAGCGGACCAGCCCCGGCACGAAGGGCGTAACCAGCGCCGGATGCTTGGGAAGCACCCGGACCGAATAGCCTCGCATGCCCGTGCTATCGCAGGGCACGGAGACTTTGTATTCCCAGCCCTTGCCCTTCCTCTCGACCGCATCCATGGCCGAGCGCGAGGCTTCGAGGAACTCTCCCTGGCTGGAGAGGACGCCATGGTAGAGCTCGACCTCCGCCTCCGCGGGCTCGAGTCCCCCGAGCTCCACGTAGGCCGATACGGTCACGATGTCGCCGCGCTCCATTATAGGCTTCGCGTCGGAGCGGAGGTCGGATATCGATATCGAGGGCCAGGCCTTCCTCGCCTTGTCGAGATAGGCGGCGAGATCCTTCGCGGAGGAGAAGCCCTCGGCCTCGAGACGCCTGCCGTTCTCGAGGGCGGGGAAGTAGAAGAGCTCGGAATACTCCTTGAGCATGCGATGCGTCGAGAACTTCTGCCCGACCGAGCGCATCGAGGCCTTCATCAGCTTGATCCACTCCCGGGGCAGGCCGTCCCGTCCGCGCCTATAGAACATGGGGACTATCTCGTGCTCCAGGAGGTCGTATAAGGCCTCGCCCTCGATCCTGTCCTGGAGCTCGGTATCCTTGTACTCCTCGCCCGAGCCGATCGCCCAGCCGACCTCGGGGCCGTAGCCCTCGGCCCACCATCCGTCGAGGACCGAGCAGTTGAGCACGCCGTTGACGCCCGCCTTCATGCCGCTGGTGCCCGAGGCCTCCAGGGGCCTGCGCGGCGTATTCAGCCACACGTCGGAGCCCGAGGTCAGGTAGCGGGCCATGGTCATGTCGTAGTCCTCGAGGAAGATGATGCGGCTTTGCACCTCGTCCTTGCGCGAGAAGTGCACGATTTCCTTGATTATCTCCTTGCCCGGCAGGTCGTGCGGATGGGCCTTGCCCGCGAAGATGATCTGCACGGGCCTGTCCTTGTCGGAGATGAGCCTGATGAGCCGATCGGGATCCTTCAAGAGGAGGTTGCCTCGCTTGTAGGTCGCGAAGCGGCGCGCGAAGGAGATGGTGAGCGCGTAGGGAGACAGTATGTCGTCGGCCCTCTGCATCGCCCCCTCGGAGGCTCCCAAGCGGCGCATGGCGCGCTTGTAGCGGTCGCGGGCGAAGACCACGAGCCGCTCGCGGCGCCGCTCGTGCGTGCGCCACAGCTCCTCGTCCGACACGCGATCCAGCCGGTCCCACATGTCGAGGTTCGCCGGCTCCTCGTAGAAGCGCGGCCCGAAATAGCGGTCCAGGAGCTCGAGCATATTGTGCGAGGCCCAGGTGCGCGGGTGCACGCCGTTCGTGACATGGGTGATCGGAACCTCGTCTAAGGGCAGGCCCGGCCAGAGACCGGCCCACATCTTGCGGGACACTACGCCGTGCAGGCCGGCGACGCCGTTCGCGTAGGCGGAAAGCTTCAGCGCCAGCACGGTCATGCAGAAGCTCTCGCTCGGATCCTCGGGCTTTTCCTTGCCCAGAGCGAGGAAATCCTTCCATTCGATCCGCAGGAGCTGCGCCCAGGAGCGGAAATACTTCTCCATGAGCTCGTTGCCGAAGCGCTCGTTGCCGGCCGGGACGGGAGTGTGCGTCGTGAAGATGTTGGTCTGCCAGAGGGCCTGGGCCGACTCGGCGAAGGTAAATGACTTCTCGGCCATCAGCTCGCGGATCCGCTCCAAGGCGAGAAAGGCCGAGTGCCCCTCGTTCATGTGGGTAACCGCGACCTTGATGCCCAGAGCGCGCAGGGCTCGGATGCCGCCGACGCCGAGGAGGATCTCCTGGCGGATTCGGGTATCCTGGTCGCCGCCGTAGAGCGCGGCGGTGATCGCGCGGTCCTCCGCCGAGTTCTCGTCGATGTTCGTATCGAGGAGGAAAAGCGAGGCGCGTCCCACCTTGACTTCCCAGATCTGCGCGGCCACGGTCCCGTCCGCCATCTCGACGGCGATGAGGATGGGCTTGCCCTCCCGGTCCAGGCATCGGTACACGGGCATGTTGTACCAATCGTTCTCGGGATAGGATTCCTGCTGGAAGCCGTCCGGATTCAAGTACTGCTGGAAGTAGCCCTGGCGATAGAGAAGGCCTACTCCCACCAGGGGAAGGCCCATATCGCTCGAGGCCTTCATGTGGTCGCCGGAGAGGATGCCCAAGCCGCCCGAATAAGTCGGCAGCGACACGTCCAGGCCGTACTCCATCGAGAAGTAGGCGACGACCTCATCATCCGAGCCCTTATACCAGGTCTCTCCGTTCAGGTAGCGCTGGTACTTGTCCTCGACCATCTTCAGCGCGGCGAGATAGGAATCGTCCTGCGCCATCTCGTCGTAGCGCTCCTGGGAAACCATTCCGAGCATCTTGGCGGGATTCTGATGCGAGCGAAGCCAGACCTCGTAATCGAGGCGCATGAACAGCGTTACCGCCTCGAAATTCCAGGAAAGCCACAAGTTGTGCGCCATCTCTTCCAGGGACGAAAGCGGCGCCGGAATCCTTGGTTTTACAGTGTGGGAGATGATCTTCATGATCGATACCCGCCTTTTCTGGAATCCTAATTTACTGAGAAAGCCGTGTCAAGGTAAACCGGTTTATATGAGAGAATCCTCCACCAAAAAGATATCTTTCGCAATTCTTGGCTGCTCCTCGCTATTCCTCGCGCTTTCGGACTCCGCCGAAAAGCTTCCCCAGGATTCCGTCGCCCTTGCGCCCCTGCGCTACCGGATCACGGGGCCGCTCTGTATTCGGAGCGGCCCGATCGTTCGCGCCCCGAGAGAGGCCGCCTTCGGACTTTCCTATCGGACCGGTTGATGCGGGGGGCGTAATCCTGTTCGAAGAAGACGAGATGCGCTGTCCGTACTTCTCTCTATAGCGCCTCATGCGCTCTTCCATGGAAAGGTCGTAGGGATTTCCCGACCGGCCATCCTCGCGCCCGGCACGATCGCCTGAAGCCTGCCTGGGCCCTTTCTTGGCGCCGCCCGGTTGCGCGCCTCGACCACGGCGTCCCTCGTTGCGGCGTACCTCGTCGCGGCGCTTGCCGCCCTGCGCGGCCGCGGCCTGCCGCGGCCTGCCTTCTCCGCTTCCCTTGGGAGAGGCTTCGCGCGGCTTCTCCGCGGAAAGCTCGCCGCCGACATCGAGCGTTCCGCCCGTCGCCTCGGCGATGCTCCTTCGGATATCGGGACCGCGGTCCTCGCGGGGATAGGAATCGTTCCTGCCGCCGTAGCGGCGCCGCCGGTCGTCGCGCCCGCGTAAGTCGGTGCTTTGCGAGTCAGCACCTCGCGAGTCGGGGCCGCGCGCCTCGGGCTCGGGCGCCCCGCTTCTGACTCCGGACATACGGCCATCGCGTCCGGGCGGCTTTCGATCGAAGGCGAGGCCGGCGCTCTTGTCCTCGGCCCCGAGCATCGAGTCGTCGGCTTGGGCCGCCTCGAGCTTCTCGTCGATATACTGCTCGACGGCCGGCAGGCCGAAGATGTAGCGGTCGCAGGCGAGGCTTAGGACCTTCGCGCCCTCGGCGGCCCGATCGAGCATTTCCAGGCGCGAGACGAAGAGCTCGGGCTCGAGCGGGAAATCATAGTTCACGACGAGGGGGAAGCGGCCGCGAGGCAATCCGTCCGCTCCCTTGTCGGTCAGGACAAGGGCCGCGCCCCGAGCGGACTCTATCTTTTCGAGCATCGCGAGCTTGCGGTCGACGGCCAGCGCCCCGAGAAGGTAATCGGAAACGACGCCGTTCGCCTCGAGGCGGCCTGCTAGCTCCTCGGCCGTATCGCGGAGGTTGCAGAAGACGCAAAAGCGTACGGGCTTCTCGCGCTCGATGGCCCCCAGGAGGAAGCGGAGCTTCGACTCGGCAGCGACTCTCCAGGTCTCCTTGACGACGCTCTGCGCCTTAGCCACCTCGCCCTCGATGCTTATCTCCAGGGGATTGTCGGCGAGATCCCAGGCGAGGTTCTTGGCCTTGACCGTGATCCTCGAGCAGGCGAGGATGCTGCGCCGCTCCCAAGACGGCAAGAGGACACCCGCGAGCTTGCGCATCGGCTCGGGCGGACGCTCGGCGAGGACCTCGGCCCCGTCGACGACCAGGAAGCCGAAGTCGCGAAGCCGCAGGAGATCCTTCTCGCCGGCGGCTATCAAGGATTCGATCGTGCCGGCGACCAGAGCGGCCTGGGCATTCCCGTCCAAGGACTCCGCGTCCGCGACGCAGGTTTCGATCCCGGCCGCGCCGCCTATCCTGCGGGCGGCCTCGGCGATGCGCCGGGCGCCCGATAGCTCGGGAGTCAGGACGAGGGCCCTGCGTCCTTCCTGGCCGGACGCGGACAGGATCCACTGAAGGACGGGAAGCAGCAGGACCTCTTCCCGTCCGGCCTCTAGGCTGATCTTCGCGCAGAGGTTTTCTCCATCCTTCAATGAGCGGGAGAGCATTTTCTCGAAAAGGAAGGGGCTGATGCCGCATTCCCGGATCGCGGACGCGAGCCGGGGATCGATGCCGAATTCTTGGAAGTCCATATATGCGCTCGCTTATCTGAAAAGATTCGGGCCGACCGATCGGCGAAGATCGAGGTCCGGACGTATACTGGATCGAAGTTCGCCGTGAAAATCGAAACGACAATATAATTGTAACGTAAAAAAGCCAAAAAATGAAGTCAGGTGGGATCATTGTGTGAAATAGGTTATTTCTTTTTATATATAGTAATTATTCAGAAGATAGAAGAAATCCGCCACAGCGGTGTATAAAAAAGCATACGCCATTATTGCTTCTACCCGACCGTCGATCTTCGTTCGTGTTCCGAAAAGTCATTGACCTGGACACGCCGATTTCCATACAGTTGCCCCTCGCAAGGACGGCACCAAAGCTACCTCGGGAGTGCGCATGCTTGAGATCCTGCTTCTCGCCTTCGCGTTGGCCATGGACGCTTTCGCCGTATCGATCGGCGCCGGCATCTGCGTGCCGGGCATGAGGCTCTTCTACGCCCTTAGGGCCAGCTTTGCCTTCGGCCTCTTCCAATTCGGCATGCCGCTGGTCGGCTGGCTTCTCGGCGGAGCCTTCAGGAGCTACATACAGGGGATCGATCACTGGATAGCCTTCGGCCTCCTGGCCTTCGTCGGCGCCAGGATGGTCATCGAGTCTTTCGCCGTCAAGGAGAACGGCTCCTGCTCGGACGAGGGACGAAAGAAGGCCGATGTCCGCAAGCTCGGGACTCTCCTCGTCCTATCCGTGGCCACGAGCGTCGACGCGATGGCCGTCGGGCTGTCCTATAGCGTCGTCGGAACGCCCATCCTCCTCCCCGCCGCCGCGATCGGCGCGATCACCTTCCTGCTCTGCGCGGTCGGCGTCGAATTCGGAAAGCGCATCGGCGCGCGCTTCGAGCGTTGGGCCGAGCTCGCGGGCGGCTTGGTGCTGATCGCGATCGGAACCAGGATCTTGATCGAGCACCTCGCCGAATAGCCGCGAGGCGATCGCGCGGCCGAGCCCGAGAGCCCGCGCCGCCGCGATCAGCCTCGCCGCTTCCCGAGCTCCTTCTGCATCTTCGTGATGGATTTCCAGCGAGTCCGCTCCGCGCGCTGCGCGCCCTCCGCGCTCCGCAGGTCGTGGTACTTGGCCTCCCTGCGCAGCCCCATGTAGCTCTCGTATCGCTGATACTCGAGCGAGCCTTCCGACAGGGCCGCCTGCACCGCGCATCCCGGTTCCCCCGAATGCGAGCAGTCGCCGAACCTGCACTCGAGGGCCAGCCGCGCGATCTCGGGGAAGCCCTCGTCGACGCTGTCCTCTCCGGCCCAGAGCGCGGCCTCGCGCAGTCCCGGCGCGTCCAAGAGCAGCGCCCCCCCGGGACCGAGGAAGAGCT
>Ga0075317_1000056_pt1 | contig 13206 bp, 9 predicted proteins | sample MayberryNE_TuleB_FD_120068 | JGI IMG/M metagenome (GOLD analysis project Ga0075317, IMG submission 120068) | Natural and restored wetland microbial communities from the San Francisco Bay, California, USA, that impact long-term carbon... | ecosystem: Environmental > Terrestrial > Soil > Wetlands ... | reverse complement strand
TTGATAAGCTCGATGTCCCGCTTTCCTAGCCCGAGCGAGCCCCGGCGGTCCCCTCCGATCGTCTCTCCGCCGAAGCCCGAGTCGATAAACTCGCCCTCGTCGTCGTGCGTGAAGCCGACGACAAGGACGGCGGCGTCAGCTGATCGCGCGAGCTCGGCCGAGGCTTCGATTTCGCCGTCGCCTCGGACCAGTATCTCGGCGCCGGGCAGGAGGGCCTCGAAACCGGCCTTGGGCGTGACCAGGCTCGGCGGGAAGACCCTGCTTGATCCGTGGTCGCCTGTATTCTCGATGTCCGCGAGCCTTCCCAGCAGCGCCAGCCGCTTTACCGCGTCCTTCGAGAAGGGAAGGACGCCGCCTGAGTTCTTCATCAAGGTCATCGACTTCCTCGCGGCCTCCGCCGCGAGCTCGACATGCTCGGCGCAGGCGATGAGCGACTTCGGATACTCCTGGGGATCCTTCGCCTCGGTGAAGGCTAGGAGGGTGCGGACGATCCTCAGCGCGGACTCGTCGATGTCGGACATGGGCACGCGCCCGTCGCGGACGGCCGCTACGAGCTTCGGGCCGTAGTGGTCGGTGTTGCACATCTCGATATCGAGGCCGGCTCTCGCGGCCTGGACCGTGTCGCGGATGCCCCTGACGAAATCGCTTATGACGAAGCCGTCGAAGTCCCACTCGTCCTTAAGGACTTCCTTCAGGAGATAGGCGCTATGGCCGCAGTGGCTGCCCTTGTACTTGTTGTAGGCGCTCATGACGCTGGCCGCCCCCGCATCGACGCAGTCCTTGAAATGGGAAAGGTAGACCTCGCGCTCGGTCGCCGGGTCGGAGTCGACGTCGACCGAGAAGCGCGCGTTCTCCATGGAATTGAAGGCATAGTGCTTGATGCAGGCGATGACCTTGTGCCTCTGGACGCCGCGCACCGCGGCCGATCCCATCGCCCCGATATGGAAGGAGTCCTCGCCGTAGGTTTCCTGGCTTCGTCCCCAGCCGGGATTGTAGGGGAGATTTATGCAGACGCCGCCGAAGAGGTTGCCGCCATAGGCCCTGATCTCCTTGGCTATAGCCTCCCCTATCCGCTCCTCGAGGGCCGTGTCGAAGCTGGCGCCGCGGGCCATGGATACCGGGAAGCAGGTGCTGCGGTCGCAGACGACGCCCCTGGGACCGTCGCAGAATTTCATTTCCGGCACGCCGAGCCTCGGATTACCGCCGGCGGGATAGGGATAGGAGTTGTAGTGCCACTCGGGCGTCGGATTCTTGTTGATGGCCGTAAGCTCGTCCATGTCGACCTTGCCGCTCATGAGCGCGACCTTTTCTTCGAGCGACATCTTCCCGACGATCTCGGCGGCTTTCGCGGTGAACGAAAGCCTATCCTTCTTTTCAACGCCCATCGCATCCTCCATCGCAAATCGCTTGCCTATCATGTGATAGTACTCGATGGCCTTTTGCCCATAAAGAGGCGAAAAGTCCTAGGCGGAGAAAAGCGAGCGCGAAAACGCGCGACCATTGACCCTAATTACCGCGCTATGCTAGCTTTATCCACCTCGGGCGCTTGGCTCAGCTGGTTAGAGCGGCTGGTTTACACCCAGTAGGTCGGGGGTTCGATTCCCTCAGCGCCCAAATAAGCTCGACGCATTTCGCGTCGAGCTTATTTGCAATAGGGCGCTGAGGGAATCGAACCGAGCGAGCGCCGAGCGATAGCGAGGGAAGGCGCCCAGGGAAGGGCGCCGCCAGCGAGCGAGCCGGCCCGGAAGGAGGCGACAGGAAGTCGCCGACTGGAGGGCGATTCCCATCTCGCGCAAGCCTTCAAGCGCGGGATGAGGATCGAGGGGCGGAGGGCTATTGCGTCTGGAACCACTGGACGGCGTACTTCCGGAGCTCCATCGCGCTCTCCAGCGAGAGCTTCTTCTTGATATGCTCCTGGTAGACTCCGACGGTCTTCACCGAGATCCCGAGGCTCTGGGCGATCTCGATCGCCCCGTAGCCCTGGCCCATCTTGCGGAGAACCTCGAGCTCGCGGTCGGAGAGGATCTCCACTTTAGCGGCCTCGGAATCCCTGTTCCGCGAGGAGGCCTGCTGCTCGAGGAAGGACTCGAGGAAGGTCGAGGACACGAAGATATTGCCTTCCATTATCGTCTCGATCGCGTCGCGCAGGACAGAGATCGTCTCGTGCTTCATTAGGTAGCCTCGCGCGTGGGCCCGCAGGGCCCTCCTGGCGTAGACCGCCTCGTCGTGGATCGAGACCACCAGGCTCCGTATCTCGGGATGGAGGGCGTACAGCTCCTTTAGGAGATCGAGGCCGTTCTCCTTGCCGAGCGAGATGTCGATCACCGCTATCTCGGGCACTTCCTTCTTGACGAACTCGATCGCCTCCGCCCTCGATCCCACCTGGGCGATGACCTTGTAGCGGGGATCGCTTTCGATGAGGCTGGTGATGCCGTGCCTGAAGATGGGGTGGTCGTCGACGATCATGAACCTGACCGAGCCCGTCATGCGTCCCCCTTCGGCAGGGGCACCGAGCAGGAGACGCAGACCCCGGGATTAAGCGCGGTCACCTCGAGGCCGGCTCCGATCGAGTCGGCGCGGTAGCGCATGATCCTCATCCCCATCCCCTTCCCGGCGCTGTCTGGGCCGAATCCCCGCCCGAAATCCCTGATCTCCATCTTGATGAAGCCTTCCTCGGCTATGAGCCTAATGATTACCATGTCGCTCCCCGAATGCCGTAGGGCGTTCGCGAGGGCTTCCTGGGCGATCCTGTAGACCTGCAGGGCGAGGCTCTTGTCGCCGAGCTCGCACTCTCCCTCGACCTGGAGGGAGACTGAGGCGCCAGCGGCGTTGAGCCTGTGCGAGGCCACGAGGTCCTCGAGCGCCGGTACCAGTCCTACCTCGTCGAGGGCCGGCGGATACAGCGTCCTCGCGAATCGCCTCGAGCGGTCGACGACGTCGCCGAGCAGGCTCTTTATCTCGCGCACCGACTCGATCGACGCGGGGCCGGCGGCGGAAAGGTTGCTTTCGAGCACCGCCGTAAGCATGGAAAGGCCGATGAGGCGCTGGCAAAGGTCGTCGTGTATGTCTTGGCCTATGGACTGCATGGTCCGGTTGGAAATCTCCTGTATCTCCCTCTCGAGCGAAGTCCGTTCCTCTATCTGCATGACCAGGTCGCGATTCGACTTGCGGAGCTCCTCGGTCCTGCGCTCCACCAGTCGCTCGAGCTTCCTCTCGTTATTCCGAACTTCCTCCATAAGCATGGCGCCCTTCAAGGCGGTGGACATCTCGACGCGCAGGGTATCGTAGTCGCCGGGCCCCTCGGATCCGAGCTCGACGAGGACGTAGCCCAGGGCCTCGCTCTGGTAGGTCAGGGGCTCGAGCAGCCATCCCGACAGGCCCCAGTCGGAGGTCATGTCGGCCGGAAGCAGGGAACCTGTCGTGAACCTCCTCTCGACGACGTCGAGACCCGGTTCGGGCGCCGCCGTCACCAGGCGAGACTCGCCCGGCGCGGACTGGCTCGCCGGCTCCCAAGGATGATCGAAGAGCACGAGGTAGCCTCGCTTGAAGCCGAGGGTTCCGACGAAGTCGGCCCAAGCGCGGGCGAGGGAGCTTAGGCTGAAGGATCCGAGGAGCCTAGTGCCGAGGGATCGCAGGAAAGCCTGCTTGTCGACGGTGCGATGGTTCTCCTCGGTCAATCGCCTTTTCTCCGCCGCGCTGAGGAAGGCCAAGGCCTGATCCCGGAGGGCGACGCCCTCGCCCTCAGCCGAGCCTGACTTTAAGCGGGAAAGCGCCTTCCTAAGCCGCGCGGGGGCCCCGGCCGGATCGGCCGAGACTTCCTCGTCCAAGAACTGAAGAACGCCCGACACGCCCGAGCCGCGGGCGACCTCGGCCAGCATTCCCACGAGCCTCGCCTCGGGCTCCTCTTCCCGCTCGTCGGCATCGGGCGCGGAACCGGGAGGACAGCCGCAGGAACGCCTGAGCACGACCCTGCAGTCCAAGCTGCGGACGACCGGAATGATTCCTGCTACGAGGGATAAAGCCATATCGACGGCCGTCTTTCCGATCAGCTCGAAGGGCTGGGCTATGGTCGTCAGGGGCGGGCAGGTGGAAGCGGATTCCTCGACATCGTCGAATCCCGTAACCGCGATGTCGCCGGGCACCGATAGCCCGCTGGCGCGAAGCTCCTCGAGGGCGCCGGAAGCCATGTAGTCGTTCAAGCAGACGATGGCGTCCATTTTGGCTCCTGAGGCGAGGAAGGCCTTGACGGCCGCGGTCCCGGAATCCTTGTAGAACTCGCCCCGATAGAAAAGCCGCTCGTCCAGCCTCAGCCCCTCGGCGGCGAGGGCCTCGCGGAAGGCCGCTTCCCGCTGCCGCGAGTCGTAGTGCTGCTCCGGCCCCGTAACGAGGGCGAAGTTACGGCGGCCGTGTGCCTTGACGAGATGGGTCACGAGCTCGCGCATCGCGCGGCCGCCATCGATAGGCACGTGGGACGCGCAGCCGAGGGGGAAATCGATGGATACCGCGGGAAGGCGGGTGTCCTCGATGAGGCGTCCGACGCACTCGGAGCTCTTGAAGTTCCCTACGGTGCTCGAGAGCACGATAAGGGCGTCAAGGTTCTCGGGTCCCGCGAGGGTATACGCGACGTTCATCGCGGCGTCCCGAGGCTGCGGGGCCTCGAGCCCGTGGCCGAAGAAGCATATAGCCGATATCCCCCGCGCGCGCGTCTCCGAAAGGATGCATCGCCACAGCCTGCGCTGAAAACTGTCGGCTATGAAGCCTATGAAGACCCCGATCCGCGGGGGGCTGCCGGGGCCTTTAGCCGCGAGGATGGCCATATGACCGATCCTAGCCCTTAATCGCCCCGCCCGTCAGTCCCGCTACGATGTATTTTTGGCAGAGGATGTAGATGATGACGGCCGGAACCATCGCGAGCGTCAGGAAGGCCAGGATCAGGTTCCAATCGGCCGCGTACTGCCCCATGAAGTTCATGACGCCCATGGGAAGCGTGTACCTCTTCTCGGCATTGAACACGAGGAGGGGAGTGAAGAAATTATTCCAGCTATTCACGAGCGTGAGCACCGACACCGTCGCCAGGATCGGCGTCGAGAGAGGGAGGACGATATTGAACAGGAAGCCGAATCTTCCGTAGCCGTCGATAGCCGCAGCCTCCTCGAGCTCGTTAGGGATCGCCTTGAAGAAGCCCCGCAGCAGCATGAGCATCATGACGAGCCCGAAGGCCGCTTGCGGGAGGATGACTCCGAAGTACTTGTCTATCAGGCCCATCTTCCGCAGCTGCAGGTAGAGGGGAAGGATCGCCACCGCCAGGGGGAAGAAGAAGCCGAGCTGGAAGTACGCGTAGATCGCCTTGTTGAGCCTGAACTTAATCCTGGCCAGGGCGTAGCCCGCGAAGGTCCCGACGACGAGGACGACGCCGACGGTGCCGGCCGCGATTATGACGCTATTGAGAAGCTGGCTCCAGAATTTCCCGGTCTTGCCAACGAGCATGTTTCCGTATTGGGACCACTCGAAGGGATCGGGAAAGCCTATGGGCTCGGCGCGGAGCTGCCCGACGCTCTTGAAGCCTCCCATTACCGAGATGTAGAGGGGGACGCCGATCATCAGGAGCATCGCCGCGCAGATCAGGTACTTGCCCGTATCGACGAGGATCTTCTTCCTCTTCATGCTTTTCATGCTCATGCCTCCTCCCTGAAGAGGAACTTCTGGTAGAAGACATTGAAAACGAGGCAGATGAAGAAGATGCAGACGGCGATCGTTCCGCCGTAGCCTATATTGAAGCGCTGCAGGCCGATTTTGTACATGTAGGTTACGATCGTCTCGCCCGCGTTGACAGGATCGCCCTTTCCCATCGCCCAGACGATATCGAAGACCTGGAAGGATCCGATCATGGAGAAGAAGACGGACAGCTGAATGCTGGTCCTCATGCCGGGAAGGGTTACCGACTTGAAAATCTGCCAGGCCGAGGCGCCGTCTATCCTAGCGGCCTCGATCTGCTCCTTGGGTATATCCTGCAAGCCCGCGATGTAGATCGTCATGTGCAGGCCGAAATATTTCCAAATTATGACGACTAGGATGGCGCCGAGAACGGTCGAGGGGTTCCCGAGCAAGGTCGGCGCCGTTTCGATCGGGGCGAAGAGGCCCCAGATCGCGCGCACCAGGCCGTACTGGGGGTGGTAGATGAACTGCCATAGGACTCCGGTGATCACCTCGGAAAGGACATAGGGCAGGAAGAAAAAGGTGCGGAAGAACATCGCGCCCTTGAATCTCGTGTCGCATACGATCAGGGCGAGCAGTAAGGCCAGGGGAAGCTCGATAGCGAGCGATACGACGGCGATTATCAGGTTGTGCAGTAGGGCTTTGTGGACGATCGCGTCCTTGAAGAACTGGAGGTAGTTCTGAAGCCCCCTGAAGTTTACCATGGGGCCTAAACCGTTCCACTTATATAGGCTGAAGACCGCCGCCTCGACGACCGGCACGATGACCAGGAGGGTAAATAGGATCAAGGCCGGGCCCAAGAGTATAGCGAGGGTTAGAAAGCTGGGCTTGCCCATGCCCCCGTGCATCGATGATCGCTTTGTCAATGATTTCCTCTCTATAAGCGCGAAAATGCCCGCAGGATAATTCACGACGCGGGAAACCTTGGGGCGGACGCCCCGAGGTTTCCCGCTGACTTAAATCGTTTCGAAATTAAAGCCTAGTTGCTCGCGAAAGCGGACTGGATCGCGGCGCAGGCCTTGGCCGGAGTGGCCGTGCCCGCGAGGATGGTCTGGACCGCGTCGTTCACCGCGCCGCCGACTGCCGGCGGGAAGGCCTGGTCGAGGTAGAGCTGGAAGAAGGTGCACTTGTCGACGAGGGCCTTGACCATCTTGGCGTTCGGATCGGTGATACCGGCCTCGGCGCCCTTGGTCGTGGGGAGGATGCCGCTGGTCTTTGCCCAGGTGGTCATGTTCTCCTTGTTCGTGAGGAACTTTACGAAATCGACCGCCGCGTCGGAGGCGTTCTTGCCGAGGGCGAAGCCGCCGCCGCCGCCGATAACCTCGGTCGCCTTGCCCTTGCCGCCCTTGATGGCGGGGAAGGCGGCCGCGGCCAGATTGTCGCCGATGCCGAGCTTGGAGGAGGAGTTGTCCTTCTGGACGTTGGGAGCCCACTGGCCCATCAGCTCCATCGCCGCGACGCCGTTGCCCACGAGGGCGGCCTCGTCGTTGTAGGTGGCGCCGAGGAAGCCGTCCTGGAAGGGCTTCAGGTCCGCGAGCTCTTTGAGCATGGCGCCGGCCTTGACCCAGGTCGCCTCATTGAAGCCGGCCTTGTTCTTGCCGGAGGCGGTGTCGGCGAAGAGCTGGGCTCCGCCGAGGCGGAGGGCCATGTAGGACCACATGTGCATGGCGGGCCACTTGTCGCCGCCGGCGAGGGCGATCGGGGTGATTCCCGCGGCCTTGAGCTTCTTCACCATGGCGATGAAATCGTTCCAGTCGGTCGGGAAGGACTTGTAGCCGACCTTGGCGATGAGATCCTTGTTGTACCAGAAGGTGATGCATCCGGCATCGTTCGGGACGGCGTAGATCTTACCGTTGGAGGAGTAGGTCTCCCAGACGCCGGGCGCCATGGAGGCATACCAGTCTGAGCCCTTGACCTTCTGGGTGATGTCCCTGCAGAGCCCGGCCGCCGCATACTCGGCCAAGACGCCGCCGCCCCAGGTCTGGAAGATGTCGGGGGGGGTGCCCGCCTGCATGACCGTAGTCAGCTTGCTCTTGAAGGCCTCGTTCTCGAGGACGGTGATCTCGATCGTCACGTCGGGGTGCGCCTTCATGTACTCGTCGGCGAAGCCCTGGAACATGGCCTTATCGTTTGCCGCGGTTCCGATGTGCCACCACTGCACCGTGGTCGGGGCGGCCCAGGCAGTCGCGGCGCATAACAGCGCCACGAGCGCGAGCGCAAGAATCTTGGATGTGCGCATTCGATCCTCCATTGATTAGATAAAAGCGATTAGGCAATCCGGGCTTTCACGTATCGATGAGGCCCGGAGCCAGCAAGAAATATAGACCCATAGTCCTTAAGTCGATATACGCTCAGCATCCGGGTCGGGCATAGGCAAATCTGCCTATGCCCGACCCGTCGACGAGCCTCCGCCGCGAGCTTGCCACTCCGTCGGGCTCGGGCCATAATCCCCGCTATATGTTCACCAAGAAGCGATGCGACGGCACGTATATCCAGGATCTCCCCTATTTTACCCGAATGCTCCCCTACATCATGCCTACCCGCTCGGAGTCCTGCATCTTCTTCGAACAGGACTTCGACGTCACCCGGGCTCTCTCTTACGTCAGGGAAGCGAACGCCGCGGCTCCGTCAGGAGAGAAGCGCTTGACCCTCTTCCAGGTCTTCCTCTGCGCGGCGGCCAGGACCATCGCCCTAAGGCCGAGGCTGAACCGCTTCGTCGCCGGCCTGCGCTACTACCAGCGGAACAGGATCGTCTTCAACTTCGTCGCCAAGAAGCAGCTGACCGACGGCGGAGATGAGATTAACGTCACACTGCCCTTCTCGCCGCTCGAGACGCTTTCCACTATAGCGCCGAAGGTATCGGGCTACGTCTCGAGGATCAAGAAGGGAGCGGCGACGGACACGGACGACCTGAACGCATTCCTCGCCCGGCTGCCGAGATTCGTCAACCGCTTCGTCATCGGCATGCTCTTCTTCCTCGACTACCACAACGGCCTGCCCTACTCCTTCATCAAGAGCATGCCCTTCTTCTCGACCATCTTCTTCACGAACGTCGGATCGGTCGGCATCGACGCGCCCTTCCACCACAACTTCGAATTCGGCACCTGCGGCCTCTTCGTCGCCATCGGCAAGATACGCCGCGAACGGAGCGTCGACGCCCAGGGAGCCCAGACCGAGCGCGACATGGTCAAGGTGACATTTACCTACGACGACCGCATCGCGGACGGCATCTACTGCGGCAAGGCTATCGACCTGCTGCGCTCGTTCGTCGAGGACCCGGCCCGACTCGAGGCCCCGCCCGAGCTAAGCTCCGCGCAGCTGGCCGAGCTCGCCCTGCGCGAGGACTCGGTCTGACAGGAGAGGGACATGTACGAATCGAAACCCTGGCTCGCGCGCTACGGCCAAGTTCCCGCGGCGCTGGATTATCCGGCCTCGTCCATCTTCGGCATGCTCGAGTCGGACGCGCGGCGCAATCCGAGCCTCCCCGCCTTGAAGTTCATGGGCGCGGCAATCTCGAAGGGCCGCCTCCTCGAGCGCGTGGCCGCGATGAGCCGGGCAATGTCGGCGGCCGGAATACATCGGGGCGATCGCGTCATCATCTGCCTGCCCAACATTCCCCAGGCGGTCATCGCCTTCTACGCGCTTTCGAGGATCGGCGCCTTGCCCGCGCCCATCCATCCCCTGTGCACGCCGAGCGAGATCGTCCTCTACTCGCGCATCGCCTCCTCGCGATGGGCGATCACGCTGGACGGATTCTTCCCCCGCTTCGCCGGGATCATCGGCTCGGAGGGCGGCCCTTCCCGCGTCATCGTCTGCTCCATCGGCGGCGAGGCGGGCTTCCCGATATCGCTCGGCTACGCGCTGGGGCCGGGACGCAAGATCGCGCCGGTCCCCTATAACGAAACCGTCCTCTCGTGGCGCCGACTCGAGGCCGCGGCCGCCGAGGCTCCGGAGCTCGGCGAGCCCGACCCCCTCGGCCCGGACGATCCCGCGCTGATCCTCTTCTCCGGCGGCAGCACGGGGGAGCCGAAGGCCATCATGCTCTCAAATATGAACTGCAACGCCCTCGCGGCTCAGACCAACGCCGCGGGAGGACCAATATCTCCCGGCGACTCCATGCTCTCGATCCTGCCCATGTTCCACGGCTTCGGCCTCGCGGTCGGAATCCACGCGATCCTAGCCCACGGCGGATGCTGCGTCCTCGTCCCGCGCTTCAAGGCCAGCGAGCTCGCGGCCCTGGTGCGCAAGCATAAGCCCGCCTTCATGGCCGGCGTCCCGACCCTCTACGACGCCCTCTCGGCCGATCCCCGGTTCCGCGAGACCGATCTTTCCTCCTTCAAAGGCATCTTCTGCGGCGGCGACAGCCTAAGCCCCGAGACGAAGTACCGCTTCGAGGAAGTGCTCAGGATGAATGGATGCTCGGCCGCCCTCCGCGAGGGCTACGGAATGACCGAGTCGGTAACCGCCAACATGCTCATGCCCGCGGGCGAGTACCGCGAGAGGTCGATCGGCCTGCCCTACCCCGACATGATCGCGAAGGTCGTCCGTCCCGGCACGACGGAGGAATGCGGACCGATGGAGGAAGGCGAGATCTGCGTCTCGGGGCCTACCGTCATGCTCGGCTACCTGGGAGACGAGGAGGCCACGGCCGAGGTCTTGCGCGCTCATCCCGACGGAAGGACCTGGCTGCATTCGGGCGACGTGGGCTGCATGGACGAGGACGGCTTCTTCTACTTCCGCCAGCGGGCGAAGCGCATCATCAAGACCTCGGGCATCGCGGTCTACCCTACCCAGGTCGAGGACGCGCTCAACAAGCATCCCGCGGTCAGGCTCTCCTGCGTGATCGGAGTCCCGCACCCGACCCAGGTCGAGGTGCCCAAGGGCTTCGTCACGCTGAACGAGGGCTTCGCCGCCTCCGAAGGTCTCGAGCGCGAGCTCATCGAGCATTGCAAGGAGCGTTTGATCCCGCACTCCTGCCCGCGCAGGATCGAGTTCCTTCCCGAGCTCCCCATGACCCGCGTCGGCAAGGTCGCCTTCAAGACCCTGGAAGAGCGCGAAAGGGGCGCCTCGAAAAGAGGATGAGGGCCGCGATAGACTACTAGCCGATCAGGCGAGGGAGGTGCGCATGCTCAACGTCACGATGCCGTCGGTAAAGCCCAAGGAAGCCTTCGGGCTTTTCTTCGACCAGGCCTTCCTCGAGGCGGGTATCGGCAAGAAGTCCTTCGCGAACCCGAATCCGCAGTCGAAATTCAAGCTGGGAAGCCTTTCGGGCCTCCTCCTGCATGCGGTCCCGGCCGAGATGATCGTGCTGGCGATCTCGGTACCGGGCGGCCGCGACGCGATCGCGGTGCTAAATTACTTCCCCAGCGGCTCGGGAACCAAGCTCGTAATAAACGCGGTGAACGTTCCCTCGACGGAGGCCGGCGACAAGATCGTCGCCTCGCTCGAGGCGATCGTCGGAGCCTACCGCTCGCGCTTCCCTAAAAGCTCGGAGTAGAAGCGGCCCTCGATATCCTCTTCCGGCACGAGGGCGGCGGCGAGGAGGCCGCGCAGCTCCGAGCGCGCGGCGTCTGCCTTGCGCGTATCGGAATCATCGACCAGGATCTCTATCTCGATGAATAAGCCGAGGCCCTCGACCTCGACCAGCTCGATCGTCGCCTTGCCCCCGGCGGCTGTCGGCGAGGCGGCCTCGTAGCGCCGCCCGCGCTTCCGCTTCTCGTACCACCTCCTGCAGCCCAGGCGCAGGGCCAGAGCCTCGAAGGCCTCGGGATCGTCGACGCCGAACTCTACCTCGGCATTGGTCTCGATCCCGTCCTCGACGCGCTTGTCCTTGAAGGTGACGACGGATGTCCCCGCCTCGCGTCGCAGGCGGAAATCGCGGCGCGGCGCGGCGGCGGCCGCTTCGGGAGCGGCCGCTTCGGGAGCGCGCCAACACGCGTCGCGCTTGTCGACCTCGCCGGCGAAGGAGGCGAAGGCGGCGACCGCTGACTCGACCGCCTCGCGATCCCGGACTCGGGCTTTAAGCTCGATCTCGATCACGCGAGGCGCCTTCTTCCCCTCACTTCGGGAAGACGAGGACCGAGGGATCGTAATCCTCGGGCGGCAGGTAGCCCAAGAGCTCGACGCAGGCCGCCGCGAGGCTCGAGATGCCCAGGCTCTTCCCCCCGGCCTCGGAGCGGAGCTCGGATGAGTACTCGAGCTTCGTCTCGGGATCGAAGACGACGCAGGGCACGGGATTGAGGCTGTGGCTGGTCTTCGCCCTCGGGGAGCCGTCGGCCTTGCGCGAGACCGCCCCGCCCTTCTTCTCGTGCTCGTACATGTCGTCGGAATTGCCGTGGTCGGCGGTGAGGACCATGATGCCGCCCGCCTTCTCGATCGCCTTCCGCAGCCTGCCGAGCTGGAGGTCCATGCCCTCGAGGCCCGCGACGACCGCCTGGTAGACTCCCGTATGGCCGACCATGTCGCCGTTGGGGAAGTTAAGCCTGATGAAGGCGTACTTTCCGGATTCGATAGCCTCGATGACCTTGTCGGTTATCTCGGCGCACTTCATCCAGGGCCGCTCTTCGAAGGGAACGCGGTCGGAGGGCACCTCGATGTAATCCTCGTACTCCTCCGAGAACTTGCCCTGGCGGTTGCCGTTGAAGAAGTAGGTGACGTGGCCGTACTTCTGGGTCTCCGATATCGCGAGGAGCTTGACCTTCGAGGCGACGAGGTACTCGCCCATGGTGCGCTCGATCGAGGGCGGCTCGACGATGTACTGCTTGGGCACGTGGGCGTCCCCGTCGTACTCCATCATGCCGGCGTACTCGACCCTCGGCCGCCTGACGCGGTCGAATTTGTCGAACTTCTCGTCCTCGAAGGCCGCGGTGATCTCGAGGGCGCGGTCGCCGCGGAAGTTGAAATAGACGACAGCGTCGCCGTCCTCGATCGTCCCCACGGGCTTTCCGTCGGATCCGCCGACCACGAACTCGTGGAGGTCCTGGTCGATGACGTTCGGCTGGTCCTCGCGGTAGGCGAGGATGGCCTCCTTGGCGCTCTTGAACTGCCGGCCCTTGCCCAGGACGTGGCAGTCCCAGCCGCGCTTGACCTGCTCCCAGTTCGCGCCGTAGCGGTCCATGGTGATGTACTGCCGGCCGCCGCCCGAGGCGATCTTGTAGTCGAGCCCCTTCGCGTTATGCGACGCAAGGAAGGCCTCGAAGCTCTCGACGTAGTCGAGGGCGCTCTGCTCGCCGACGTCGCGGCCGTCCAGGAGGACGTGGACGCGGACCGCCTTCACGCCCTCCGCGGCGCAGCGCGCCACCATGGCCTTCAGGTGGTCTATGTGCGAGTGGACGTTGCCGTCCGAGAAGAGGCCGATGAAGTGCATGGCCGGGGCGCGGGGCGCCGAGGGGGAAGGCGCGGCCTTCGCGGCCGCCACGAGCCTCTTCCAAGTCGCGCCCTCGAACATGGCGCCGGTCTCGATCGAGGCCGATACGAGCTTGGCGCCCTGGG
>Ga0075317_1000055_pt1 | contig 13420 bp, 11 predicted proteins | sample MayberryNE_TuleB_FD_120068 | JGI IMG/M metagenome (GOLD analysis project Ga0075317, IMG submission 120068) | Natural and restored wetland microbial communities from the San Francisco Bay, California, USA, that impact long-term carbon... | ecosystem: Environmental > Terrestrial > Soil > Wetlands ... | reverse complement strand
GGCGCGGCCGCCGCCTTCGGGCGCCTTTATTCCACCATCGCCCGGCTTCGGGCGCCCGAGGGCTGCCCCTGGGATCGCGAGCAGACGCCCGCGAGCCTCCGGGGCGGCGTCCTCGAGGAAGCCTACGAGCTCGTTGAGGCTATCGACGAGGGCGACGCGCCGCATACCGCCGAGGAGCTCGGCGACCTGACCTTGCTTGCGGCGATGATCGCCTACATCCACGAGGAGCGGGGCGAGTTCTCGGTCGCGGACGTCCTCTCGGGATTATGCGACAAGCTCGTGCGGCGCCATCCCCATGTCTTCGGCGAGGCCGAGGCCGGCACGCCGGACGCGGTCATTGCTCAGTGGAACGATATCAAGGAAAAGGTCGAGGGTAGGCGAAAGAAGGATTCCCTGCTCGACTCGGTGCCCCGTTCCCTGCCTCCCCTCGAGCGGGCCTACAAGGTCCAGAAGAAGGCGGCCAAGGTCGGCTTCGACTGGACGAGCTCGGACGAGGTGTGGCGGAAGGCGCGCGAGGAGCTGGGCGAGGCGAGGGCCGCCTTCGATGCCTTCCATGCGGGCCTGGACGCGGCCCAGGCTTCCTGCGACGCGTCGGAAAAGGGCGGCGACCTCTCCGCGCTCGAGGAGGAGCTGGGCGACCTGCTTTTCAGCGCCGTCAATCTCTCGCGCTTCCTCGGCGTCGATCCGGCCCTAGCCCTGGCCGGCACCGTCGAGAAGTTCTCGCGGCGCTTCCGCTACGTGGAGAAGCGCATGGCCGAGTCGGGCAAGGACCTCGCCGCCGAGCACATGGAGCTGATGGATTCTTTCTGGGACGCCGCGAAGCTCTCCGAGCGCACTGAGCTCTCGCGATAGCGCGGCTCGAGCCCGGCCCCGGCGGCCGCTACTTGGCGGGGGACTCGAGCTCGGCGACGATGGCTCGCAGGGCGGCGGCTTCAGCCGCCAATCCCTCGGCGTCCCGGGCCGATCCTATCAAGACGAAGCTTCCCATCTTCGGATCCTGCTCGGAGCGCCTGAAAGCCGCGATCCTTTTCGCCCACTCCGCCGAACTGCCCTCGATCCCGATCGCGCGGCCGTCGCGGTCGACGCAGCGCGCGATAAGCAGGGCCGCGTTGACGCCAGCCTCCTCGATCGCGGCGGTCGCCGCCTCGTCAGTTGCCGAGGGAAGATCCTCCAAGGCGAGCCTGATAAAGGGGTGGGCCGTCCGAGCCGCCAGCGACAGGGCGGCGGCATAGCCTTCGAGCATCGTATTCTTCCCCAGCGAAAGGCAGACCGTTACGCCGCGGGCCGCGGCCGTATCGCCCAGCCTCCTGAGCTCTCCGGCGATGACTTCCTCCCGGCCTCGGTTCAATAATCCCTTCCGGACAGGGGCCGCGGCGGGGGCGTATATCCTGAGATTCGGCGCGTACATCGCCGAGGCCGTGGCAAGGAGGGCTTTGAACTTGGCGATCTCCTTGTCCTCCGAGCAGGCGCGGTAAATCGAGGCATAGGAGGAGAGAGTCATATCGGCCCTGAGCGTAGCCATCATGACGCGCTCAGCCGACTTGGTATCGCCGGGACGGATATGGGCGTCGGCCGCCCATTCCATGGCGTCGAGGCGAGCGACTTTCGCAATGGCGACAACCTCGTCGGCGCTGGATGCGAGAAAGGCGCCGGAGCATAATCCGAGTCGTATCACGAGAAGGCCATAGTATTCGAGATCGGTACAGGTTCTCAAGCATAGATCGGACTTTAGCGACGCGCGCCCTGGAAAAAAAGCTGACGGCGCTTATACTTCCATATCGTCGATTGACGACAACTGGGGTCTTTTGCGCTTGACAGCTCAGGAAATGAGGACAATAATTTAACCGGTTAAGTAAACCGGTTAATATTAGGAGGATTGGAATGAAGAAAAGTATCTCCATCGCTCTGTGTCTTATTTTGCTCGTCGGCGCGCTCTTCGGCCAGACAAAGCTGACGCTCTGGACGCAGGAAGGGACCGCCGAGAACGCCTTCCAGTTCGTTCAGGAACTGGCAAAGGCCTACAGCGCCGCGAATCCCAAGGTCAGTATCGAAGTCCTGAACAAGGAGACCGAGGCGCTTCGCGAGGATTTCCAGACGGCCGCCTTGGCCGGCGACGCGCCCGAGCTTCTGTGGACCGTCAGCGACCACGCGGGACCCTTCGTCGCCGCCGAGCTGATACAGTCCGTAGATAAGCTCGTAAACCTGAAGCTATACGCCGATGCGACCGCCGTCATGCTCGAGGGCAAGACTTGGGGCGTGCCCATCAGCTCGGGCAACCACCTGATGCTCCTTTACAACAAGGACCTGGTGAAGGCGCCGCCCAAGGATACCGACGAGCTGGTCAAGATGGCCGCCGATTTGAACGCGAAGGGCATTATTCCCTTGACCTTCAATCAGACCGAGCCCTTCTGGCTCGTGCCCTGGCTCGGCGGCTACAAGGGACGGGTCTTCGCCTCGGACGGCGTGACGCCGACCTTGGATACCCAGGCGATGGTCAAGACCCTGACCCTCCTGCAGGACCTTAAGTTCAAGCACAAGGTCTTCCCCGCCGAAGCGAACTACGACACGGCCGACGCTATCTTCAAGGAAGGCAAGGCCGCCATGATCATCAACGGCGACTGGTCCTTGGGCGACTATAAGAAGGTCATGGGTGACAAGCTCGGCGTCGCTCGCATCCCGATGATAAAGGGCGGGACCTGGCCGGCTCCCTACACCGCGGGCAAGTTCTTCATGATCAACGCCGATATCGATAAGGCCAAGCTCGCCGCTGTAGTCGACTTCATCAAGTTCGCGACCAACAAGGAGAATCAGCTGCTCATGTTCACCAGGCTGACGCGCCTTCCCGCCCTGAAGACGGCGGCCGCGGATAAGACGGTGACCAGCGACCCTATTACCAAGGCTTCGGCCGAGCAGATGACCGTCGGCGTGGGCATGCCCTCGGTGCTCGAGATGCGCGCCGTATGGGACGCGATGAAGCCCGAGATGCTTAAGGTGCTCGCGAGCGCCTCGGCGAGTCCCGTCGATGCCGCCAAGGCCATGCAGTCGGCTGCCGTGGCCGGCATCAAGGCATTGCAGTAGCATAGCATCCGTACGCGACGGCGCGCCCCCGGTCCCCGCATGGCGGGGAATCCGCGGGGCGCGCCGCATTCCGCTATTAGCAGGCGCCATGAGCAGCCTGACGCCCGATTTCATGCTGAGGAGCTTGGGGAACGTCGGCTCCACGATCCTTACCTTGCTTGTCGCGGTCGCGGTCCTGGAAGTTGCCCTATGGCTAGTCTTCAGCAAGCTTCTGCATAGCAGGCACGCCCTCGTCATAATGCTCCTGACGCCCGCCGCGATAGGGCTCGCGGCATTGATCGTCTATCCTCTTCTCTTCGAGATCAGGCTGGCCTTCAGCAACATGTCTATCCGCCGATTCAAGAACCCGACCTACGGGCTCGCCCAGGGCTGGGACAACTTGAAGTTGATATTCACCGAGCCCGTCCTTAAGCAGGTCAAGTTCTTCCCGATCCTGGGCAGGACATTCCTTTGGACCTTCATCCAGGTCAGCTTCCACGTCACGCTGGGCCTGGGCCTGGCCCTCCTTATGAACCGCAAGATCCGCTTCCGCGGACTATTCCGGACCCTTCTCGTATTCCCTTGGGCGGTGCCGCAGATCGTCGCCATCCTCGCCTGGCGCGGCGAGTTCAATTTCCAGTACGGCTACGTCAACATCCTCCTTAGGGGCCTGGGCGTCGCGAACCCGCCCCAGTGGCTGACGGAGCCTTTCTGGAACTACGTCGCCGTCAATATCGTGAATATCTGGCTCGGCGTGCCCTTCATGATGGTCACTCTCCTGGGAGGCCTTCAGAGCATCGACTCCACCTACTACGAGGCCGCGGAGATAGACGGGGCCAGCCCCTCCCAGCGCTTCCGCGCCGTGACCCTGCCCCTCCTGAAGCCCGTTATGACGCCGGTCATCATCCTCGGCGTCATCTGGACTTTCAACAACTTCAACGTGCCCTACCTGATCAACCAGAACGAGCTTGAGACCTCGGATATCCTGGTCACGGCCCTCTTCCGCGCGGCCTTCGAGTACAACCGCTACGGCTTCGCGGCTGCCCTTGCCCTCGTGATATTCGCGATACTCCTGGGACTGACGATCCTCTACATGCGCGTGACCGACTTCAAGCCGGTAATGAAGGCCGGCCTATCGCAAGCTGCCGGCGAAAGGCGGCGCGTCGCCGCGAAGGCGGCGGGAGGCCAAAGATGACGACGAATCCCATAGCTCGCCTCTTCATGCGCACGCGCAGGGGCAGCCCGATCGGCCTCGCCCTGACCTATCTGGTCCTTATCATCGCCTGCATCGCCGCGGTCTATCCGATACTTCGGGTAGCCTCGGTATCCTTGAGGCCCGGCGACCGACTCTTGTCCACGGACCTCTCGATCATCCCGCCCGACGCGACGCTCGACAACTACCGGGCGGTCCTGCAGGACACCAAGTTCCCCAACTGGCTTTGGAACTCCCTCATCATCACGCTCTCGACCTCGTTCATAGGCGTCATGGTGGCCTCGACCAGCGCCTACGCGTTTTCCCGCTGGAACTTCACCGGCAAGAAGGCCGGGCTTATCTTCCTCTTCGCCACCCAGATGATTCCCGCGGCCATGCTGATGATCCCGCTCTATATCCTGGCTTCGCGCCTTGGGCTTATAAACACCTGGCGGGGCCTCGTCATCGCCTATTCGGTGACCGCCGTGCCCTTCAGCATCTGGATCCTGAAGGGCTACTACGACACGATACCCACCGAGCTCGAAGAGGCCGCGATGATCGACGGAGCCGGGAGGATGGCCGCCTTCCTGAAGATCATCCTTCCCCTGTCCACGCCCTCCCTCGCCATCGCCTTCCTCTTCAATTTCACCCAGGTCTGGAACGACTACCTCCTCGCGCGCATCATGCTGCAAAGGGAGGAGATGTTCTTCTGGACCCAGGGCATCAGGACCTTCGCCGACAACTTCCGGACGCAGTGGGGCATCTACTCATCCGCTTCGCTCATCGTTTCGGTGCCGGTGATGATCCTCTTCCTCTTCTCCTCCAAGTACCTCATCTCGGGGCTAACCGTCGGATCGGTGAAGGGATAGCTACGCGCGGGGACGGTGGAGATAAGCCGGGCGCTCCGCTTTTCTCGCGGCGCCCGGCCGCCATATACTGGGGAATATGCCTCCGCTGTCTCCCGCCGCGCTGAAGAAAGCCCGGAACGGCTTCTTCGCGTTCAACGCCCTCAACTCGGTATCCTTCCTCCTCGTCTCGGGAAGCCTCATCACGCTCTACGCCCTCAGCCTCGGCGCGTCGAACGCGGCGATCGGGGCGCTGAACGCCTTCGCTTCGGCCACTTTCTTCCTGTTGCCCCTGGGCAAACGCCTCGTGCGCCGCAGGCCTATCATGCGGGTCTTCGGGCGGGCCTGGCTCTGGCGATACGTCTCGATGGCGCCCGCCCTCTTCGCGCCCATCCTGGCCAAGGCCGGCGCAAGAGGCGCGGCCATCGCGACGATCATGGTCGGCGTCGCCCTTTTCAACGCCCTGCGCGGCGTCGGAATGATCGGGAACAATCCCGTGCTCGCCAACCTCGCCGACGGCGGGCCGGGCGGAAAGAGGGCCGATCGAGGGGCATTCATCGTCAACGCCCAGATCGCGGCCTCGGTCGCGGGCATGGCGACCAACCTCGCCGTCGCCCTGGCGATCGGCCGGAGCGCCCCCTCCTGGGCCTTCGCCCTCGCCGTCGGCTTCGGCATCGCCTTCGGCCTCGTGGGCACGTCCATACTCGTCAAGTCCGTCCCCGAGCCGGAGGGCTACAAGCCGGAAAACAGCGAGGGCCTCCTGCGGAGCGCCCGCGAAGCCATGAAGGACAAGGGCTTCCGGTCATTCATCGAGGTCTTCTTCTTCCTGGCCTTCATCGCCGGCATGGCGCGGTCATTCCTGCCCGTCTACGCGAAGGAAGTCTTCGGCCAAGGCGACGGCGCCGTCATGGCCTATTCCCTGGTCGGCTCGATAGGCTCCCTCGCGATGGGCCTTTTAACAAGGCTCCTCGTCGACCGCCTGGGCGCGAAGCCGCTCTACGTCATCTTCACGGCGATCGCCGCCATAAGCCTGGCGCCGCTGGCTATCGCGCCCGGGAGCGCGGGCTTCCTGGCCGGGCCCCTCGCGGCCGCGGCCCTCCTAATACTCGTGAACTTCCTCTCCAGCTTCGGCTTCTCCGGCGAGGAGAACGCCGCGCAGACCTATTTCTTCTCGCTGGTCAGGGCCGAGCGCACCATGGATCTCGGCGTCGTCTATTATCTCGTCTACGGCCTCGGGGGTACCATCGGCTCGGGCCTCGGCGGCCTGATCCTGGACTGCCTAGGCGATCTGGGCATGCCGGATTCCTCGGCCTTCCGCGTATTCTACGGTGCCCTCTTCGTTTTCCTGGCCGCGATCCTGTTCCGGATGTCCCGCCTCGTGCGGCTCGGCTCCGTCTCCGTGCGCGAATCTCTGGGCGTCATGCTCTCGATCCGCGACCTCAGGACCTTCAATCTCCTCCAGCGGCTGGACAAGTCCGGCGATCCGCGGGAGGAGATCGGCATCATCCAGGAGATCGGGGAGGACGCGCGCGGATCGGCTTCAGGGCCGGCTCAGGACGGGCTCGTCGAGTACCTGTCCTCTCCCCGATTCGACGTGCGCGCCGAGGCCCTCCTCGCCATGGAGAACATGGGCACTCTGGGGGACGAGGCGCTCGAGGCCCTGCTGCTGGAGGTGGAGAGGCAGCCCTTTACGACCGCCTACCTGGCCGCGCGAATACTCGGGAAGTCCGCGGGTACCGAGAGCGCGTTTGGCGAAGCTAAGTCCCCCGGACGGCGCGAGCGCGTCCTGCCGGCCCTGAGGAAGGCCGCGAGGGCCGAGGACTACATGCTGCAGGCCTCGGCCATGGTCGCCCTCGCGCGCCTCGGCGACGCGGCCAGCGTTCCCCTGATAGAGGACGGCCTCGCCTCGTCCCGCATACCTCGAGTGCGCATCTCGGCGGCCTTCGCCCTCGAGCTCCTGGGCTCCCGATCCTCAGTTCCCGCCATCGTCTCCTGCCTGCGCAACGAGAGGGACCCGGCCTTCGTATCGGACGAGCTCGTGCTGACGGCCGCCGCCCTCCTCGGCCTCATGCCCGCCTTCTACCCGATGTACGAGGCCTTCCTGAAGGACGAGGCGGAAGGGATGGCGGCCCTCGGCGACGCGGCGTCCGAAGTCCTCGGCGGGCCGGGCTCCCAGGAAAGGACGGCCTTCGACGAGGCGCTCGGCCGCCTTATGGCCGAGCCTCCCGACGGGGCTCCCATGAGCAGGATACTGCTGACCTATACGAAGAGGGCCTCGGGGCGCAGGGCCGCGGCCCAGGACCGGGACGATGCCGGCTTGGGCCTCGTCCTGTCGGAAACCGCCCTCGATCCGGGCACGAGCTACCGCGGCTTGCGCTTCCTGATCGCCGCTTACGCGCTGGAACGCGAGAGGGCCGCGCCGAAGCGGCCGCCGCGCCGCTGAAACGCGGCCCGAGGGCGCTAGTCGATCAGGCGGTAGCGCTCGGCAAGGGCTGAAAGGCCGGCCTTGTCGTCGACGCCGAGCTTCTTGTAGGAGCGCGCGAGGGTATTGCGGACGGTCGACTCGCTGACCCCGAAGTCGTAGGCGACTTCCTTGGTGGTCCTTCCCGAGGCGAAGGCGAGGGTATAGGCCCGCTCGGTCGTGGCCAGGCCCTTCTCCTTCAGCGAGAGCTCCCGCTTGGGCTCCTTGAGGTAGACCGCGAGCTTTTCCTGGAAGGCGAGGTAGAGGAAGACGAGGAACACTATCATGAAGAAGATAGCGCCTAGGGAATCGTAAAGCCGTTCATTGTCCAGAGTGAACATGGCGACTTCGGAGATCACGAAGTACAGGAAGCAGAGCGTCAGCCTGACGACTCGATGCGAGTCGAAGAAGCCCAGCCTGAAAAGGAGGGCGACCGCGATGACGTAGAAGCCGAGGCCGTAGAACGAGGTAGAGTCGGTATTGATCGAAATAGGCGTTACTAGGAGAAAGATAAGGGGCTGCACCCACTTCGCCGGGGACCACAGGGCGCCGACGAGGAAGAGCGAGGCGACCGCGAAGATCATGATGCACGATAGGGACGAGATCGCCTCGACGAAGGTCTGCGAGCGAAGCACGATCCTGAATATCAGGTTGTAGACAGCCCCGGCGAAGAAAACCGCGCTGAAGAAGATGCCTGTCTTGCGCAGGGCCTTATCCATCATGCCTCGCTCGCCTAAGCCTTCCCGGACTCAATTCATCCACCACCCGTCGACCAATGCGGCCTTGATAATCTCGTCGGCGCCGGAGGGTCCTCCCTGGGCGATGGATGCCTGAAGCGCGCCGAGCGTCTTGTCGGCTTCCCATGCTTTCTCGCCTAAGGGATTGTACCAGCCCTTCGCCTTGTCGGAGGCGATGTCTCGCTTGTAGCCCTCGATCATGATGATGGCCAGCGTCTTCATGCCGCGGTTCAGCACGGCCGGGTCGCCGCCCTCGAACCACGAGATCGGCGCGAGCCGGGCTAAGACGTCGTAGTCGTCTTCCTTCTTGTGGTCGAAGATCCTCCTGGCCGGATCCGAATCCGCCAGGACGAAAACCGCGAGGTGGGAGAGGGCCGTGCGCTCGGGCTCGCGGCAGCGCGCGGCGTAGGGCAGCTCCGCGATAAGCCGCGCCGTGACGTTCTTCCGAAGCCGCCCGCTTCGATCCGCGTCCATCGAGTACGACTCGGCGATGATGCCGGAGAGGCGGTTCCAGGTCTCATCGGAAAACGCTTGAACATTTACCATGATAACCTCCTCCCGCTTTTATAATACCATACAAGCAAGGACGGTCAAGGATCGTCGCCAGAGGGCCATAGATGATTGTCTATTGATGGAGGCGACTATCGCGCTTGCGTCGCATGGACACGCCGTTAGTATCGTCCGTAGCGGCGCCGGGGCTTCGCCGTACAGCCTCTTTCGCCGCGGCAGCAGGCGCATTTAAAAATAAGGCCGCTCGCCTGAAGCGGAGGTAATGGCGCGGGGCGCTCTAGGCGTTCCGCGCCGCTTTTTTATCGCGATTCGCGCGAGAGCTCAGCCTATGCTCTCCCATGCGCCGCTCGCGGCGGACTTGAAGAGGGCGTCGAGCGCCGCCATGCCCCGAACGCCGTCCTCGGCCGGATACGGCGCGGGCGAGCCTTCCCTCATCGCCCTCGAGAAGGCGGCGAACATCAGGCCGTACTGATCGGCCGGGCCCAGCTCGACTCTGCGCGAGCCCTGGCCCGTAACGATCTCGAGGACCGCGGGTATATCGCCGTACATATTGAAGGGCAGAGCTACGGTTATGCGACCTCGATCGCCGAGGATCTCGACTCTTTGGCCGGGGAAGGCCCTGGTCGAGACGTGGAAGCTCGAGCGCGGGCCTCCGGGGCCGAAGTCGAGGATGCCCGAGCTCAGGACGTCGGTGCCGCTCGCCTTGTCGCGCTCGACCAGGGCCAGGGCCCGCTCGGGCTCCCCGATCCCGGCGGCGGCGGCGATGAAGCGCGCCGTCGATACCGCGTAGCAACCTATGTCGTATAACGCGCCTCCTCCGTTCTCGGCCTTGTTGCGGATGTTTCCCGGATCGGCGTTGGAATAGGAGAACCATGCGTGGATCGCCCTCGGTTCGCCGATCTCTCCCGATGCGACGATCTCGGCGGCGCGCCGCCACTGCGGGTGGAACTTGTACATGAAGGCTTCCATAAGGAGGCGGCCGCTATCGCGGGCCGCGGCGGCCATTTCCCCGGCCCCGGCGGCGTTCATGGCCATGGGCTTCTCGCAGAGGACGTGCTTTCCCGCCTTCAAGGCGGCGATGGCCCAGCGCTCGTGCAGGTCGTTGGGGAGCGGAATGTAGACCGCGTCGATGCCCGGATCGGCGACGAGCTCGGCGTAGGAGCCGTAGGCCTTCGGTATGCCGAGCTCGGCGGCCGCCGCCTCGGCCTTCGCGCGGTCTCGGCTCGCGATGGCCGCTATGCGTGCCTCGGGCAGCTTCGACAGGGGCCCGTGGACCCTGAGCTTGTAATGACCCGATACCGAGAGTATTCCCCAGCGTATGGCTTCCATAAGCCTATTATACGCGAGAACCCATCTGATTGCCCGACTCGTAGCGCCTAAGCCCCAGCCTGAAGAGGCCGTAGCTCGCGGCCGAGTATGCAAGGGCGGCGCAGGCGGCGATCCCGGCCGCGGGCCAGCCTAGGCCATTTAGGGCAGAGAGCGGTACGAAGGCTATGAAGCCCGAGGGCAGGATCGTGTAGAAGACCCATCTCATGCCTTGCCCGAAAATAGTCTCGGGGTAGAGCGAGAAGCTCAGCAGGAATTCCGTCACCGCCCCGGCGATGCCCGAGGAGTCCCCGATGAAGAAGCATAGGCTCTCGGCGGCGGCCAAGGTCGCGGCGAAGACCAAGGCCCCGGTGAAGGCGAGGGCGCAGAAGAGGGCGAGCCTTCCCGGATCGAAGCCGGGAAGTAGGGCCAGGACCAGGAAGCCGTAGGCGAAGTCTCCCCAGGCCGAGACCAGGGTCCTCGACGATAGGACATTGAGCATGACGTCCTTCGGCTGGAGGAGGTAGAGGTCGAGCTCTCCGCGCTGGATGATCTGCCCGAGCGAGCGGACGTTGCCGAAGACGACGTGGGCGAGGCCGAAGGACGTGGACACGAGGGCCCATATCAGCATCACGTCGTCGAAGCCGTAGCCGCCGACCGCGCCGACCTTGCCGATCAGCATGCCCCAGAAGAGGGCGAAGGCCGCGTTGTTGAGCATCATGCCGAAGACCTGGAGGAGGAAGTTGGCGCGGTACTCGAGGACGGACTGGATATTGACGACGAAGGAGACGCTTAGGAATCTCAGGTAGGCCCTCGGGCTCCCGAAGCGACGCGTTGCGCGATGCATATCAGCCTCCGTTCACGGTGAGCCGCGAGCGGCCCAGGCGGTAGGCCGCCTGGCAGAGCAGGACGGCCGCGGCGAGCCAGGCGAGCTGGGACGCGATGAGCGATAGCGCGGCTCCCCCGCCCGGCCAGGACGAGACTATCCGAGCGGGGGCGTAGGACATGGAGGGGAAGGGCGTCCATGCGGCTATCCTCCGCGCTGCCTCGGGCAGGAATTCGATCGGGAGGAGGGTGCCGACGATCAGCACGAGCTTCTGGTAGATCCAGAAGAAGGCCGAGTTGTCCTCGATCCAGAAGGCGGTCATGGCGATCGCGAACTGGAGGAGGAACTGCATGCTGCCGGCGATAAGGATCGAGGCGAGGGCCGCCGCCGCATGGGCCGGCGAGGAGATCGGCAAGGGACCGGCGAGGAGGAGGCCGAGCCCCGCGCCGACGGCCGCCAGGACCGAAGCGTCCACGGCGGCCTTGCCCATGCCCTGGGCGAAGTGGTAGCCGACGAAGCTGAAGGGCCTCGACGCGAGATAGGCGACCTGGCCGCTTTTCATGTCCTGCGCGAGGGTCCAGAAGAATCGGCCGAAGCCGAAGGCCGGGATCTCGGCGGCTATGAAGTACCAGATAAGCTGGCTTAGGGAATAGCCTTCGATATCGATCCTGTCCGCGAGGGCGGCGGTCCATACGCGCGAGAAGACGAATACGAAGAGCGAGTAGGAAAGGATATCGCCGAGGAAGCTGCCCATATAGGCCGTGCGATTGCGCGCGCTGACTAAGCCGGCGACGCCGTACTTCCGGGCCTTAAGGCCGGCTGCCGCGATGATGCCGCCTCGCGCGGCGGCGCGGCTGCATGCGGGCGGGAGCGGCCGCGTCCCTAATCCGCGGCCGCTCATAGCTCTCCTCCCGGCTTCGACTGGTAGATGCGCGAGATGATATCCTCGAGGCTCTCGTCCTCGACCGTCAGGTCCTCGAGCTCGCCGCGGCCGACCAGGGCGCGGAGCACCTCCTCCAGGCGGCGCTCCCGGGTGTCGACGACGTAGCTCGCGGCGGTCTCGGTCCGCTTGACCGGCGGCAGGCCTGGAAGATCGAGGTCGACGGGCTTGGCGTACTTCACTCCGATGTACTTGCGCGATAGGGCTCGGTGCCTTAGCTCCTTCATGCTCTCGTCCACGACCACGACGCCGTGATGGATGATGATCGCCCGCTTGCATACGCGCTCGATATCGCCGACGTCGTGGCTCGTGATGAAGACGGTAGCGCCGTCGCGGCTCGCGAGATCCGACAAGAGGGCCCGCACCTCGCGCCTGACCACCAGATCGAGCCCGATCGTCGGCTCGTCGAGGAAGAGGACCTTCGGATCGTGGAGGAGGCTCGCCGCTATCTCGCAGCGCACCCTCTCGCCGAGCGAGAGCTTGCGGACGGGGACGTCCATGTAGCTCGCGATGCCGAAGCGCTCGACGAGCTCGGCCGAGCGGGCCTTGAGGACGCGGCCTTCGATTTCATACACCGCTCCCAGGAGGCGGAAGCTGTCAGAGGGCGGAAGGTGGAACCAGAGCTGGCTGCGCTGTCCGAAAACCGCGCCGATCGACCTCGCGAGCTCGGTCCGGCGCCGGGCGGGGTCTAGGCCGAGGACGCTCGCGGAACCCGAGCTCGGCCTGAGAATCCCGGTCAGCATCTTGATGGTAGTGGACTTGCCGGCGCCGTTCGGGCCGAGGAAGGCGACGATCTCGCCCTCGTTCACCTCGAAGCCGACGTCGCGGACCGCCTCAACGCTGCGATACTCGGGGGCGACGAGGGACTTGAGGGAAGAGGCGAAGCCTCCGGGCCTGACCTTGGTTCGAAAGGATTTGGATAGATTGTCGACGACGATGGCGGGCATGGGCGCGACCTCCGCCGCCTCGCCGGCGGCGAGGCTTCGCAGATCGAGACTCCGCCCTGGCGCGGGACGCGCGGCGTGTGGCCCGGTGACGGAGCCGCGCGACGCGCTTTTCCGCCCGGCTGGCGCCGCTCGGAACCTCCTCGCCGCGCAAGCGAAGCGGGATCCTAGGCGCCCTCTCGAATGGTCCGTGAATATTTGCAAATAAGCGGCGCGGTGGTCAAGCGGGCGGGCCGCTACCTCGAGTCGGGCCGAGGCGCCTTTCGGCGGCCGCGGGGCAGGTCGTAGTCCTGGATGCCCGCGCCCCAGCTCTTGAGGATGCGGTACGTAAGGTATCCGACGCCGGCGAGCCCCGCGAGGAAGAGGGGATAGCTCAGCCACCAGGGTAGGCCGAGCGTCCAGGAGGAGAACTCGGACATGCCGCCCATGCTGGCTATGACGTTCATCGGCAGGAAGACGACGGAGATCACGGTGAGCTTCTTGATGAGGATGGAGAGGTTGTTGTTGACGACCGATCCGCGCGCGTCCATGAGGCCCGCGAGGATGTTCGAGTAGATGTCGGCCTGCTTGGCGCACTGCAGGTTCTCGATCACGATGTCGTCG
>Ga0075317_1000054_pt1 | contig 13426 bp, 8 predicted proteins | sample MayberryNE_TuleB_FD_120068 | JGI IMG/M metagenome (GOLD analysis project Ga0075317, IMG submission 120068) | Natural and restored wetland microbial communities from the San Francisco Bay, California, USA, that impact long-term carbon... | ecosystem: Environmental > Terrestrial > Soil > Wetlands ... | reverse complement strand
GGCTCAGGCAGCGAGGCCTCGACCGAGGGCTCGGGGGAGTCCTTCGACTGGGGCGAGCTCGAGGCCCGCGCGGAGGGCGGCAAGCTCGCCTTGAAGGAGGCGGACGCCTCTTCCTTCTTCGAGCTCGTCCTGCCGGGCGAGGGCGCCTCGGCCCCCGCCTCGATGATGCTTCCGTCCTCGGCGCGGGCCGCCGAGTCGGCGATGTCCCGCGAGGGCGTTCCCCTCGAGTACCTCGATTTCGTCAGGTCGTACTTTACCGCGCTCTCGAAAGGAGAAAGCGAATGAGCAAGGATGAGATGCCTATCGCCGCCTGCGTAGACGGCATGGCCAAGGCGCGCGAGCAGATCTCGCGGGTGATCGTAGGCCAGGAGGAGGTCGTGGAGACCGCCCTGGTCGCCCTGCTCTGCGAGGGCCACGTGCTCTTCGAGGGCGTGCCTGGGCTGGGCAAGACCCTCCTCGTCAGGACGCTCGCCGATACGCTCATGATGAGCTTCTCGCGGATTCAGTTCACCCCCGACCTCATGCCCTCGGACGTCGTGGGCGCGACGATGATCTCGCAGGGCGAGGGAGCGGACATAGGACTGCGCTTCGAGCCGGGCCCGGTCTTCGCGAACATCGTGCTCGCGGACGAGATCAACCGCGCATCGCCCAAGACCCAGTCGGCCCTCCTCCAGGCGATGCAGGAGAGGACGGTGACGGTGCGGGGCCGCTCCTACCCCTTGCCCCGGCCCTTCCTCGTGCTGGCGACCCAGAATCCCCTCGAGATGGAAGGCACCTATCCCCTTCCCGAGGCCCAGGTCGACCGCTTCCTGTTCAAGGTCATCGTCGGGCAGCCGGGCCAGGAGGAGCTCGTGAGGATTCTCGAGAGGACGGTCGGGCCGAGCGAGTCCCGGGCCGAGAGCGTCATGCGCGAGGCCGACGTCGCCACCCTGCAGCGGGCTGTCCGCGATGTGGTCGCGCCCCAGCTCCTCATGGAGCTGGCGTCGCGCATCGTGCTCGGGACCCAGCCCGAGCGCGAGGATTCCCCGGAGGCCGTCCGCAGGTTCGTCCGCTACGGCGCCGGCCCGCGCGGCGCCCAGGCCCTGGTGATGGCGGCGAAGGCCCGCGCCCTCCTCGAGGGAAGGTTCCACGCGACGGCGGCCGATCTCGAGCGCTGCCTGATGCCGGCCCTGCGCCATCGCATCGCCCTGAATTTCGAGGGGCAGAGCGAGGGCGCCAAGGCCGAGGACCTGATCGCCGAGGCCTTCAGGGCCGCGCAGGCGGCGCGCGCCTTCGATGAAGCGGTCGCGGCCGCGCCCGCGCCCTCGGCAAGCGGCGGGGAGTAGGGGCGGGCGATGGCTTCCTCGGCGGATTGGGCTCGGGACTTCGAGCTGGCGAAGGGACTCTCGCTCCGGGTGCGCGCCCGGATAGCGGGCTTCGCGGCCGGCGAGCAGCGCAGCCCCGCGACGGGAGGCGGCATCGAATTCGCCGACTACCGCGAGTACGTGCCGGGCGACGACGTGCGGCTCCTCGACTGGTCCGTCTATCTCCGCTCCAAGAAATTCCTCGTCAAGCTCTGCGCCGAGGAGAAGGAGCTCACCCTGGTCGTCCTCCTGGACGCGAGCCGCTCGATGGCCTACGGCGAGAGCCCCAAGCTCGAGCTGGCCAAGAGGATAGCGGCCGTGCTCGCGGCCATCGCCAACCTCTGCGGGAACCGCGCGGGCATCGCCGTCCTCGGCCGATCCCTCCTCGAGCCCCTGAGGCCCGACCGGAGCAAGGCGACGCTGAGCGGCATCGCCAGGACCGTCCGCTCCATCGCTCCCGTCGACAGCCCCTCTCCGGCGTCCTGCATCAGGCAATTCGCGTCGAAGTACGGCCGCAAGTGCGTGGCCGTCCTCATCTCGGACTTCCTCTACCCCGGATGGGAAAGCGCCCTGCGCGCCCTGGCCGCCTCGGGCTGCGAGGCCCACGTCGTCCACCTCCTGGCGCCCGAGGAGGTCTCGCCCGGCATACGCGGCGAGACGACCTTGGTCGATATGGAAGACGGCTCGGAGTCGCCGATCCACGCCGACGACGAGCTCCTTGACCGCTACGACGATGCGATGGCCCTCTTCATGTCGGCCGTCCGGGCCGAGTGCTCGGCCGGCGGCATGAGCTGCATCCCGATCTCCTCCGACGCGCCGATCGAGCGCGTCTTCCACGAGGACCTGCGCAGGGGAGGGGTCGTATGCTGAGCCTCGCGAACCCCTCCATGCTCTGGCTCCTCCTCATCATCGCGCCCGTCCTCGTCCTGTACTTCCTCAGGATGCGCTTCAGGCGCCAGAGCGTCGGATCGACCTTCATCTGGAAGAAGCTGGCCGGCAAGACGACGGGCGGCAAGATCCTGCGCATGAGGAGCCTCCTTCTCCTGGCGCTGCAATGCGCGGCGGTCGCGCTCGGCGCCTTCGCGGCCGCCGGACCCGCGGTCAAGGAGAAGCGCATCCTGAAGCCGGGCACGGCCTTCCTGGTGGACGTCTCGGCGAGCATGGCCGCGGGCGACGAGGAGGGCTACGCCGACAGGGTCGCGCGCGCCGCGGCCGCGGTCGCCGCCGAGATCGACGCCATGGGCCGCGACGAGAGCGTCATGATCTTCGCCTGCGCGTCGGGAGCGCGGCCCCTCCTTCCCGAGCCCACCTTGGACAAGGCCGCCGCCCGCGCCGGCCTGCGCGAGCTGAAGGCGGGATCGGAAGCCTTCTCCGAGGGAAGCTGCGCCGACGATCTTTCCGCGTGGCTCGCGCTGCGCGAGGAGTCCTGGCGCGCCTGCCTGGCCACCGACGGAGGACTCGACATGGGGGGGCGCCGCATCGCCTCCGTTTTCGACGGGGCCCTTCGCGTTTTGCCCGTCGGCGGCAAGGGGAGGTCGATCGGCGTCTCCGGCCTGCGCCTCGAGTCCCCGGCGGATGGCGGCCGCCGCGCGGCCTTCTCGCTGTGGAACGGCTTCCCGGCCGAGAAGGAAGTCTCCCTGGTCCTCGAGCGCAGGGGCGGCGGCACTGAGCGCGCCGTCCTCTTCGCGCCTCCGGGCTGGTCCCGCGCCTTCGTTTCCCTTAAGGGGGAGCTTTCCACGGGGCAGATCGAGGGCGCCTACACTCTTCGCGTCCTGCGCTCCCCGGAAGAGGACGGCTTGGCGCCGGGAGCCGAGTGCTACCTCTCGGTCGCCCGGAAAAGGGCGATCTCCGTCCTCCTGGTCGGCAGGGACGATCCCTTCCTCAGGGCGGCCCTCGCCTACGGGGGCATCGCCGTATCCGGCTCCGCCTCCTTCCCCGCCTCGCTTTTCGACGAGGAGGCCGAGGCTAGGCCCGACATCGTGATCTCCTCCTCCTCCGAGCTTCCCGAGGGCCTTCGCTGCGACATCCTCTGCTTCGGGGCCGTCCCGCCCGACGCGCCCGTTTCGGTCGAGGGCCGGGCTTCCGGGGCGCTGGCCTCGGCGGGATCCTCCCATCCCCTCCTGCGCTTCGTCGATTGGGCGGGAGCGAGGACCGAATCCGGTTTCGCCTATCGCGTCGGCGAGGGAGCCGACGTCGTCGCGACGATCGGCGGGAAGCCCGCCCTCGTCGCCTGGCGCCGCGAGGGCTACCGCGCGGCCGGTTTCGGGGTGGACCTAGTCGACTCCGACCTGGGCCTCAAGAGCGCCTTCCCCGTCTTCCTGCAGAACTTCATCCAATGGTGCGTGCCCAGGGCCGACGATCAGTCGATGTATACGATGGTCGCCGGCGAGACCGCCAGGCGGGCCGAGGGCGCCTCCTTCAAGGTCGAGGGGGCCGCGGTCGCGCGCGACGGATCGGTGGCGGCGATAGAGGCCTCCGAGGCCGGCTTCCTCCCGTGGCGGCGGGGCGGGGCGAGCGGCCTTCTCGCCGTGAACGTCCCCGCCGGAGAGCTCGACGCCGCGCCTCGCCATATCGACGCGGCCGGCGCGGGCCGGATCCCCGCCTCGGTCGAGGTCGCGCTCGAAGTCCCGCTGCGCCTCCCCCTCGTCATCCTCTTCCTCGCCTGCGTCGCGGCGGAGTGGCTGCTTTGGCGGGGACTGCCCCTGAAAAGGGAGGCTCGGCCATGAGGAAGCTCGGAGAAGGCGCGCGGCCCGCCGCCGTCCTGCGCGGCGCCTGCGCCATCGCGGCCCTCCTCGCGCTCGCGGGGATCTCGCTGCCCCTTCCCACCGAGGCGCGGTCGATCGTCGCCCTCATCGACGCCTCCGGCTCGATGGACTCAGGGAGCGTCGAGGCCTCGCGGGCCGCCGCGCTCTCGCTGATCGCCTCGCTCGAGAAGCGCGACCGGGTCGGGGTCGTCGTCTTCGCCGGCAAGAGCGCGGTCATCTCGCGGCTCGGCCCGCCGGAGAAGACGGCCGCTGTCCTGAGCTCGGTCCGGCTCGAGGCTCCATCGCCCGACTCGACCGACCTCTCGGCAGCCCTCGCCGCCGCGGCGGCCCTGGCCAGGGAGGGTGGCGGCGAAAGGTCCGTCTACCTCTTCAGCGACGGCCGCGCGACCTCGGGCGGCCCTCCCGCGGGACGCGCCCTAGCCCGATCGGGCGTTGCGGTCAACGTCGTCGCCGTCGGGCGGCCCTCTGCCGGCCTGGTCTCCGAGGGCTTGTCGGTCCCCGAGAACGTCCTTCCCGGCGAGAAGGTGCTGGCGACCTGGCGCCTCCGATCGGAGTCGGCGGGGAAGATCGGCTATGCGCTCAGCGTAGACGGGAAGGCGGTATCGCGCGGCGTCGCGGAGCTCGAGAAGGGAGCTAACGAGATCGGCCTCGAGATCCGCGCGGGCGAGGGCGGGAGGCAGCGCGTCGAGGTCGAGGCCTTCCGCGAGGCCCAGCCGCTTCCCGAGGCGGGAGCGGGCGCCTTCCTCTCCGTCGGCCGCGCCGCCCGCGTAATACTGGCGTCGGGCGAGGGAGGGGCGCGGCGCTCGCCCGCGGCCGCCGCCCTCGCCGCCCAGGGATTCTCCGTCGACTCGGGCGACGTGCGCGTCCTTCCCGACTCGGCTTCCGGCTACGCCGATTGCTCGGCCGTAGTCCTGGACAACGTATCGGCCCTCGAGATGACGGGGCGCCAGCAGTCCTCGCTCCAGGAATACGTCGGCGGCGGCGGCGGCCTCCTGGTCATCGGCGGCGAGTCCTCGCTCGGCCGGGGCGAGTACTACGCAACCCCGCTCGAGGACATGCTGCCGGTCGAGACGGACACGCGGCAGCGCCTCCTTTTCACCAGGGCCAAGCTGCTCTTCGTGATCGACCACTCGGGATCGATGTCCGACGAGGTCGGCGGCGCGACTAAGCAGCTCGCCGCCATGCGCGGCGTGCTCGCCGCGATTCCCGAGCTCAGTCCACTGGACGAGGTCGGGATCATGAGCTTCGATACCGAGGCTTCCTGGGACCTGCCCTTTACCCCGGTCAGCGAGACGGAGAGAATCCGCTCGGCGATCTCCTCGCTGAACAAGGGCGGCGGCACGAACCTCTCGGCCGCCATGGAGGAGATGATACGGGGCTTCGGGGAGCGCGGCCCGACCAAGCGGCACGCCGTCATCCTCACCGACGGCCTGACCCCGACCGCGGATTTTCAAGGCCTCGCCTCGCGCCTCTCATCCGCCGGCGTGACCGTCTCCACTATAGGCATCGGGGATGATATCGACGAGGAGCTCCTGGCCAACATCGCCGAGTGGTGCGGAGGAACCTTCTATCGCGCCCAGCTCGACCAGATACCGGCCGTCATCGACAAGGAGACGGTCCGGATGACGCGGGACCTCATCCAGGAAGGAAGCATCGAGACGAGGATCGCCTCGCCCTCTCCCGTCGTCGAAGGGCTCGGCTCGAAGCTCCCGCCGGTGAAGGGCTACCTTATAACGAAGGCGAAGAGCCTTTCCTCGGTGCTCATAGAGGCGCGGAGCTCGCTTTCGCCCGACCAGTGGGATCCCCTGCTCGCGACGCGGCGCTACGGCGCGGGAAAGGTCGCGGTCTTCGCCGCCGATTCCGGGCGGCGCTGGCTTTCCGCCTGGTCGGGAAGCGCGGCCTACAACCGCCTCTGGGCCCAGACCCTTCGCGCGATCGTCCGCGCCGCCCCCGACCGCGGCCTGCGCGCTTCCGCCACGGCCGAGGGCGGCAACGCCCGCGTCGTCGTCGAGGCGATAGGCGAGGACGGGAGGTCCCTCGCGGGCCTGCGCCTCGTCGGGACTTCGACCGACGAGCTCTCCTCTCCCTTCTCCCTGGAAGAGACGGCTCCCGGACGCTACGAGGGCTTCGCCCCCCTCGCGGGCCCCGGCCTGCGGGGCTTCGAAGTGCGCGATCCGGTCTCGGGGTCCTGGTCCTCGGCCTGGGCATGGAACCCGCCCGGCGCCGAGCTCTCGCGGCTCGGGCCCGACGAGACGGCCCTGTCGCTCATCGCGGGCTCCACGGGCGGCAGGAGCTGCGAGCTCGACCGCCTACGGCCTTCTCCCGCGCCCCTGCGGTGGACGAGCGCGCCGCTGCGGACCTTCTTCATGGTCCTGGCACTCTTCCTCCTCCTCGCCGACCTCTACGTCCGCAGCACCATGCTCGGCAGGCTGCAGGCGGCTCGGGCGGCGGTCCTGGCCTGGTGGAACAGGCAGAGGACGACGGCCGACTCGATACGGTCCCTCCAGTGGAGCGACGTCGCTCCTTCCTCCTCTCAGAGCGACGAGGCCTACGAGAAGACGAGGCGGAAGCTCGCCGCCCACGTCTCGCGCCGGTCCGAGGCGGCCATAGGCGAGGAGAAGCGCGATGAGTGACATAAGGCCGAGGGCCGCGCTCTGCGCCGCCCTTTTCCTGGCGATCGCCCTCGCCTCGGCCCAGGAGGCGAGAGGATGGCTCGTCGCCGGTCCCTTCGGCGCATCCGAGACGAGCGGCTTCGCGGGCGCCCTCGACGCGGATTTCCTCGCCTCCTCGGGCATGTCCAAGGCCGGGGAGGCCGGCGCCCGTCCCTCGGCGATCGCCGTCGGGCCGGGCCCCGCCTGGAAGGACGCGGGGCCGGCGGGCAGGGTCGACGGAGTCGACTTCATCGCCGCCTTCGGCCAAGTCGAGGATTCGGTCGCCTACGCCTTCACGACCTTCCGCTCGGCCGCCGAGCTCGAGTCGGTCATGCGGATCGGGTCCGACGACGGCGTCAAGGTATGGCTTAACGGCGAGCTCGTCTTCGGGCACCACGTCAATCGGGCCCTCCTCGCCGGCCAGGACGCCGTCCTCGTTCGCCTTAAGGCGGGCGAGAACCGGCTCCTGGTCAAGGTCAGCCAGGGCTGGGGCTCCTGGGAATTCAGCGTGAGCTTCGCCGATCCCGAGTCCGAGAGGGCGGCGGCCTACGGCATCAAGCCGACCTCGCTCGCGATCTGCCTCGACGAGGGCGCGGCGAGGCCCGGCGGGCTCCTATCCGGGGTCGTCATGACATCTCCCGCGGCGATTATAGGCGGAAACGCCAAGATCATCCTCGAGGACGGCTCGGGGAAGAGGCTCGGATCGGCGATCGCGCCTATCTCGGGCAGGTTTTCCATTCCCCTTCCCCCGGACGCGGCCGAGATATGCCTGGTCCGCGCCGAGGGCTCAGGCGATGCGGCGTCCCTTAAGGCGAGCCCGACGCGAATCGTCGTCGGCGACCCGGCCTTCATCGTCAGCAAGTCCTTAGCCAGCGCCAGGACGGCGGCCTCCGTCATGGTCCCGGGAAGGATCGCCCTCCGCGGTCCCTGCCCGGACCCGGAAGCGACGCTCCGCTTCCTCGTCTCCGAGCTCGAGGGAAGAGTGCCCGAGGGCCTTAAGACCCGCGAGTCGACCTTGCTCGCGATAGGCGACGCATACTCGGTCGCCTACGGCGCGGCCCCGCTCGGCGGCCTGCATCGCTACGCCTACCGCTCGGTCCTGGACGGGAGCGTCCAGCCCTACAGCCTCTACGTCCCGGAGGGCTACGATCCCGGCAGGAGCTACGGCCTCGTCGTCGCGCTCCACGGCGCCCAGGGCAACGACTGGGACATGGCGGCCTCGATCGCGGCGGCCGAGCCGCGCGACATGCTGATCGTCGCGCCCTACGGACGGGGAGACCTGGGCTGGTCGGCCTCGGGCGAGGTGGACGCCATGGACGTCCTCGATCTCGTCTCCGCCTTCTATTCGATCGATCCCGACCGCGTCTACCTGACGGGCCGCTCGATGGGCGGCTTCGGGACATGGAGGCTCGGCCAGCTCTACTCCTCGCGCTTCGCCGCGATCGCTCCCTTCGCCGGCTGGACGAGCGCCGAAGCCCTGGAGAATCTCGTCAACATACCCGTCCTCGTCGTGCACGGCGAGGAGGACTACGACGTTCCCATCGACGACGACCGCGCGGCCGTTTCCGTCCTCGCGAAGCTCGGCGGAAACGTCCGATTCGACGCGCTCCGGGGCGTCGGGCACGACGCCATGGGCGCGTGGATGGAGGAGCTCGGGCCTGAGCGCCTCTTGTCCTGGCTGCGCCGGTGGAAGCGCGACGCCTGGCCCGATAAGGCCAAGGCCAGGACCGACAGGGCCCTCTACGGACGGCATTCCTGGGTCCGCATCGAGGACTTGTCCAAGCCCCTGTCCCTCGCGGCCCTCGACGCCGAGATAGTCGATTCGAGGCATGTCATCGTCGAGACCGAGAACCTGTCCGCCTTCTCGCTCGACCTTAGGCACCCTAAGCTGGCAGCCTCGGGGAGCATCCTCCTCCTCGTCGACGGCATGAACCTGACCGCCGACGCCCGCTCGGCCCGCGCCCGCTTCGAGCTGGGAGCGAAGGGAGCTTTCAGGCCGGCGCCCGACCCCGATCCCGCCGAAGCGGATGCGAGGGCGCCGAACCCAGGCGGCGGGATCGCGTCGCTTTATAATCAGCCCCTCTGCATCGTCTACGGGACGAATAAGGCCTCGCGCAAGGCGATCAACGAAGATGCCGCCCTCGCCTTGGCGGGAAGGGATCGCGCGGGAATCCTCTCCGGCGGCGCCAGCTTGGGCGAGATCCCCGTCCTCGCGGACACCGAAGTCGACGCCGCCCTCCTCGCGTCGCGATCCTTGATCCTGGTCGGAAGCGCTGAAGAGAACTCCGTCATCGCGCGGATAGCGCCGAGGCTGCCGGCGCCGATAGGAAAGGGCGGCCCGACCGTCCTGGGCAGGAACTACGGCAAGGCGGGGATGATCCAAGTCTGCCCGAACCCCGAGGCTCCCGGCCGACTCGTCTGCGTCTTCGACCTTCCCTTTCCCGGGGACAAGGTCCGGGGCTACGCGGCCGGCCTGTCGATCGCCCTCAGGTCCTTCGGAAGCAAGTCGGGGATCGGCGGCTTCTCGACTCCCGACCTCGTAGTCGTCGACGCCTCGAAGGGAACCCTATGGTCGGGCTCCTTCGACCGCGGCTGGAAGAGGCTTGTCGAGCTGTACTCGAGCGAGGCATCGCCCTAGGACCCGATCGGGGCGACGCCTCCTTTACCGTGCGGCGAGAGCCATCCTCGAGCAGAATCCGTCCAGGACATCCTCTAGGTCGGGCTTGCCGATCTCCTGGAGCTCGTAGCCGACCTTGACCGTCGGTTTGCGGATCTTGACGATCCGATCGAGGTCGATGGGCGTGGCGATGACGACCGTGTCGCAGTCGGTCCGCTCGATGGTCAGCTCGAGGTCGCGCACCTGCTCCTCGCCGTAGCCCATAGCGGGCAGCAGTTTCCCGATGCCGGGATAGGCGGCGAAGGTTCCGGCCAGCTTGCCCACGGCGTAGGGCCGCGGATCGACGAGCTCGGAAGCCCCGAACTTGCGCGCGGCGACGACGCCGGCGCCGATCTTCATCATGCCGTGCGTCAGGGTCGGGCCGTCCTCGACGCAGAGGCAGCGTTTTCCCTTGATCAGGTCGGGCCTGTCCACGCTGATGGGGCTGGCGGCGTCGATGACGATGGCCTTCGGGTTGACGGACGCGATACTGTCCCGGACGGTCTGCACGTCCTGGGGCGCGGCCGTGTCGATCTTGTTGATGACGACGACGTCGGCCATGCGGAGCGAGGCCTCGCCGGGGTAGTACGAGAGCTCGTCGCCGGGCCTCAGGGGGTCGGCGACGGTGATCATGAGGTCGGGCGCGTAGAAGGAGAAGTCGTTGTTCCCGCCGTCCCAGAGGATTACGTCGGCTTCCTTCTCGGCCTCGCGCAGGATAGCCTCGTAGTCGACGCCCGCGTAGATCACGTTGCCCCGGCTGACGTGGGGCTCGTACTCCTCCATCTCCTCGATGGTGCACTCGTGGCGCTTCAGGTCCTCTACCGTCGCGAATCTCTGGACGCGCTGCCTTTCAAGGTCCCCGTAGGGCATCGGGTGCCGCACCGCGACGACCTCGAGGCCGCGGGCCATGAGCGACTTCACGATCTTGCGAGAGGTCTGGCTCTTTCCGGATCCCGTCCGGACCGCGCAGACCGCGATGACCGGCCTGGTCGAGCGCAGCTGCGTGTCGCCGGGCCCCAGGAGGGTGAAGGAGGCGCCCGCCGCGTTGACGATCGCGCTCATTCGCATAACGTGCGAATATGGCACGTCGGAGTAGGAGAAGACGCAGTCGTCGATGCCCAGCCTCTTTATCAGCTCGGGAAGCTCGGATTCGGCCATTATGGGGATGCCGTCGGGATAGCGCGGCCCCGCGAGCGCGGCGGGATACCTTCGTCCGTCGATGTCGGGGATCTGCGCCGCCGTGAAGGCCAGGACCTCGCAGGAATCGTCTCCGCGGTAGCGGGTATTGAAGTTGTGGAAATCGCGCCCCGCGGCCCCGATGATGATCACCTTCCTCTTGGCCATCCTGAATCCTTTCGCGGCGAGTGCCGCACTATCCGGCGCCGACCCGTCCCAATATATGAACGCGAATTCGGCGCTGTCAAGAAGCGGCCGATCCGAGCTTCGCGGATGAGGGGAAGGAGCTTTCGGATAGGCATGCGCCGCCCGGCCCCTAATGCGATCGGTTTATGCAAAACGAGCTCTCTGGAAGACATACTTATGCAAAAATGGCTTCGTAAAGCCATTTCCGCCTACGAATTAAAAATCGCTTTTTCCCCGAGTTCGCTACGATCAGACGCTGACGGCGATTCCTTTACGATGTACCGGCCTTGATTCGGCCGGCCGGCGGACTACACTTCCCTATGTACGGCCATCGCTTCAAGGGCGCGTCGCCGTCGGTCATGACGGACGTTCGCGCTTCCATTCCTCCGCGGTCGGGAAAGGGCCGATAGGCCGGGCTCCCGCGCCCGCGGACTTCCGGTACGGCGGAGAGGGTAGGGGGATGCGCGATCTCGATGACTCCGGACTGGACGGGGATATCCAGGACAGGCTCATCCACGTGGAGAATTCCTTGTACTTCCTCAAGGCGAAGGCGCGCTACTTTCCCGATCGGGGAAAGGGCGAGATCGAGAGGCTCGAGAGCCTGCGCCGGGACTTAAGCCGCCGCTGCGAGGTCTCGACGCAGCCGGGCGCGCCCCGGAGGCGCGGCGACATCCCGCGGCAGGCAAGGGCGGACCGGGCGGCTTTCGGTCCCGCTCTTCCCCGGCGCGCGTAGTTCGGCCGGATCGGCCGCGGTTCGCGCCCTGCCGTCCTCGGCTATCATGTGCGAGAGCTCGCGCCGAGGAGGACCGCCGGATGAAGAGGTTCATGGACGAGAGCCATAGGCTGTCGCTGATCATCTCGACAAGCATCATTCTAGTAGTCCTTGCCATCTCGCTCGGCTTGATGTCGTACTTCATGGCGGAGGAAACCTCTCGCGTCGCCTCCGCGACGGCTGACCAATTGGTCGCGGCCTTGATCGATCCCTTGTACAACGTAGACGACGCGCAGGCCGCGCGCATCGGGAAGGCTCTCTTGTCCTCGGGCCCGATAGCCGGCCTCGTCATCCGGTCGACAGCCACCGGCCTCGTGATGGACGAGCGCGGCGAGAGGGCTTCGGCATGGATCAAGCCCCAATCCAGGGACATTGAGTTCCAGGGACTCGAACTAGGCTCGGTCACGCTCTATTTCAGCGACCGCGCCCTCGCCGAGATCATCCTCGGCTTCGTCGCGATCATGCTGGCGCTGCTGGCGGCCGTCCTCGCGGCGAATTTCCTGGCGCATCGCCTGCTGTCCCGGAAGCGAGTCGAGCGCCTCCTCGCCGGGCTGACCTCGGGAATCGCCGAGATCGCGGCCGGGCGCTACGACCGAAGGATCGAGGCGACCGGCTATTCCGACATCGACGCGATCGTCGGATCCATGAACGACATGGCCGGCAAAGTCAGGGACAAGAGCGAGGAGCTGGTCGCCGCCAATAGCCTCTTGGAAAAGCGGGTATCCGAGAGGACAGCTGAGCTGGAGAAGTCCTTGGATGAGCAGCGGCTCCTCCAGGACCGGCTGATCCGCTCCGAGAAGCTGACCGCCCTGGGCCAGGTGTCGGCCGGCATCGCGCACGAGCTCAATTCCCCGCTGGCGGCCATCCTCTCGGCGAATCGAACCATAGCCGAGTACCTCGACGAGGCCGTTCCGGGCATCCTTCCGCTCGTCGAATCCATGGATCGATCCGAACGCTCCCTGTACGGCGAGATAACGAGGCTCGGCCTTCGGGAAAACAGGACGCTCGGCGCCGCGCTCCCGTCGAGGAAGCTCGGGCGGGGTCTCCGCGCCGCGCTCGAGGAGGCGGGAGTCGAGGATGCTGAGGAGCTGGCGGCGAAGCTGGTGGATCTGGGTCTCCAGGAAAGCGTGCCCGAGCTCGCCTCCCTCCTCTCGACGCGGCGGGTCCTCGAGGTCGTATCCGCGGCGGGAGAGGCGGCGATCGCGCGCCGCATGGCTCGGGTCATCGACGAGTCCGCCCAGAGGGCGGCCGGCGTCGTCGCGGCTTTCCGCTCCTTCCTGTCTCCCGGTTCCGGCGGGGAGGATCAGGTCGTGGACGCGGCCGAGGACCTGGAAAAGGTCCTTTCGATGATGCGCGTCGCGCTGGATCGCGGAGTCGAGGTACGGGCGAGCCTGGACCCCGCCCCGATCCGCGGCTCCCCCGAGAAGCTGACGCTGGTGTGGCTGAACCTCGTCCGGAATGCCGTCCAGGCGATGGGGTATCGAGGCATCCTCGAACTGCGCACCGAGAGGCGCGGCGACGCCGTCGTCGTCTCGGTCATCGACGACGGGCCGGGAATTCCCGACGAGCTTAGGGGCAGGATTTTCGAGCCCTTCTTTACCACGAAGATTAAGGGCGAGGGCATGGGCATAGGCCTCGATATCTGCAAGAGGATCGTCGAATCCCTTCGAGGATCCATCTCCTTCGAGTCGCGCCCCGGAAGGACCGCCTTCATCGTCTCCCTGCCGGCCGCGCCGGAAGCGGTCGACGCCCCGGCCGCGGCGGACTAGAATGGGGGACGGAGGCCGGCGGTGAAGCGGAGAGCGATCCTGTGCGTCGACGACGAGGCGATAATCCTCCTGGCCCTCGTCGAGGAGATCAAGCGGGCCTTCGGCTCG
>Ga0075317_1000053_pt1 | contig 13595 bp, 8 predicted proteins | sample MayberryNE_TuleB_FD_120068 | JGI IMG/M metagenome (GOLD analysis project Ga0075317, IMG submission 120068) | Natural and restored wetland microbial communities from the San Francisco Bay, California, USA, that impact long-term carbon... | ecosystem: Environmental > Terrestrial > Soil > Wetlands ... | reverse complement strand
CGGAGCTTGAGCATTTCGCCGCGGGCCGTTACTCTGTGCCTATGCCCGATGCCCCTTCCGTCCTCTATTCGGACGACTCGATCCTAGCCGTCGACAAGCCGGCCGGATTCCTCTCGATACCCGATCGCTGGGACCCCGACGCGCCCGTCGTCGCGGCCGCCCTCGCGAAGGAGTGGGGTCGGCTCCTTGTCGTCCACCGAATCGACAAGGACACGAGCGGGGTCCTCGTGTTCGCGAGGAATGCCGAGGCTCACAAGGCCTTGAGCGCCGCCTTCGAGTCGCGCTCGGTATCGAAGGCCTATCTCGCCTTAGTCCGAGGGAATCCCGAGTGGGACGAGGCATCCTGCGAGCTGGCCCTTGTCCCCGACGGCGACCGCCTGCATAGGACTATCATCGACGCGCGCAGGGGCAAGGTATCGGTTACGCGCTTCAAGGTCGTCGCTCGCTATCCCAGCTCGGGCGTCTTCCCGGGAGCGGCCTTGGTCGAGGCCCGCCCCGAGACGGGCAGGACGCACCAGGTCCGCGTCCATCTGTCGGCGCTCGGCTATCCCTGCCTCTGCGATCCATTGTACGGCGACGGGAAGCCGCTTCTCCTGTCCAAGTTCAAGAAGAAATGGAAAGGCGATCTCTTCGACGAGAGGCCGTTGCTGTCGCGCGCCGCCCTGCACGCCCTGTCCGTCGAGCTGCCGCATCCGGCCACGGGAGCGGCGCTCAAGATCGAGTCTCCTCTTCACAAGGACATGAAGGCGAGCATAACTCAGCTCGAGAAGCTATAGGGCGAGGGCGCTAGTCGGCCGGGCAGATATACCTGGGATAGCGCTCCGGCGACGCGTACTCCCCCTCGGGCAGGATCGCCTGCGTCGGGCACCTGTTATAGCAGCGCGTGCAGTATGTGCATTCTTCGCCGATGATAAGCCTGTCCTCCTCGAAGCTAAGCGCGCCCATGGGGCATTCGCGGACGCACAGGCCGCAGCGAGAGCAGCGCTCCTCGTCCCAGGATAGGAGGAGGGAGGGCCGCTCCAGGCGCTTCGCGGCCAGCTTCCTGATGAAGATGCCGGGGATCAGGTAGGGCCCGATGCCGCGGACGAAGCTCTTCCCCGCGCCGAGGGCGGCCGCGAAGCGCGCGATCGGGCTTAGCGCGGCGGCCTTCCTTTTCGCGATAAGGGCCGCGGAGGCGATCCTCGCCGGAAGCCGCGGGACGCATACGTTATTCGAAAGCAATACCGGCATGTAGCCCATGCCCTCGAGGCCCGCATCGCGCAGGGCGCGGAATGCGGCGAAGGGTCCCTGGGCGTCGACGTAGCCCATGGTGCACAGGCAGGCGGCCCGGAGCGGCCCGGCTTCCGCCGCGGCGATCCTAGAGAGGACGCGCTTCATCGCCGGCGGGAAATTCGCCGCGAAGACGGGGTAGGCTAGGACCAGCATGTCGGAGAGGCGCAAGGCGGCAGCCAGCTCTTCAAGCCCGAGTTCGAGGGCTCCGCGCGCCGTCATGGAAGAAAAGCTGTGGCCAAGGCCGCTTGCCGCGTCCTTAAGCCGCGATACCGCCCAGGCCGTGTTGCCCGTGCCGCTGAGGAAAATCGCCAGGAATCTCACTTCTCGCCTCCCTGGCCGCGCGATCCCTTGGCGAGCCCCGCCGCGACGAAATCGATATACGACTCGATTAACGCTGGAGCTGCGCCGCCCGCGATCTCCGATCGGTTCAGCGCCAGGAATATCAAGGCCTGGATGATCTCGCGTATGGACTTGACCTTTCCCGAAACGAGGCCCGAGGATTTCCATTCGGTTATTGCCGCGTCGAGGCCGGTGGAAATTTCGGCGAAGGCCGCGCCGCCCCTCGCGGACATCAAGGCGCGCCTTGCCGCCATCATCGAGTCGCGGCGGTGGAATTGGGCCAGGATCGGGTCGGACTCGATCCCGGAGATTATGCGCGAGAGGTAGGACGCGAGCAGGGTTTCTGCCCGCGGCCCCCCGCGATCGACTGCGGGAGCGGACTCGAGGGCTTTGCGATTCTCGCCGCGATGCCGCTCGACGCTGCTTGTCAGCAGCTCGGCGTAAAGCTCGTCCTTGGACGGGAAGAAGAGGTAGAAGCTCCCCGAGGGGATTCCGGCCTCGGCGCAGATATCCCTGACCGTCGTTTTCGCGAGGCCTAGCCGGGGAAAAAGCGCCGCGCCGGCGCGTAGGAGGCTGGAACGGCCTTCCTCCTGCTCTGCGCTTGTTAGCGGTCTCATTGCTTGAAATCATATAAACAAAAAGTATAAATGTCTACACTAATCGAGCGTTTCTCAACTCCCTACCGCCGAATGTGAAGAACGGCATATGTTCAGGTTCATCTTCGGGCGATATGTATCGTTTAGTCCGTCTGTTCAGCCGGCCAAGATTATCGCTTTCGGGGGTGGATACTATGAATCGTATCGCTATCGGGATATGCGCCGCGCTGTGCTTTTCCCTCGTCGCCTGCGGAGGGCCGGGAAGCGTAAATCCGGGCGAGGGACAGGCGCCTTCGCTCGCGGCGGTGACTTTCAGCCCGCCCGGCGGGACCTACTATATCGACCAGCTCGTATCCCTGTCCGCTCCCGCAGGGGCCGTCATTCGCTATACGATCGACGATCCCGATATCTCGCGCTCTTCCCCTATCTACTACGGGGGTATCCCGATCATCGGATTCGGGACCTCCGCGACGATCCGCGCCCTCGCTTCGCTGGAGGGATACGCGGACTCGCCCGTCGCGAGCGCGACCTTCGCGATTTCCCTGGGCTGGGAGGGTGTCGGGTCCGAAGGCTTTAACGGGCAGGGCGTATCGTATCTCGATATAGCGATCGCGCCCGACGGTACTCCCTTTGCGGCCTACAACTCCACGAGCGATATAGGCTCCAATACGCTGGGCCAGCTATTCGTAGCTTCGTATTCCGACGGGAATTGGAACGCCGTCGGATCGGCCCTCTCCCTGGGAGGCGCGATACAGCCAAAGTTGGCCTTCGACGCGAACGGGGTCTGCCATGTCGCCTTCATCGATACCGGCGATTCGAGCAAGGCCGTCGTCAAGGCTCTGGGATCGGACGGCCAGACATGGACCGCCCTCGGGCCGGCTTCTATGCCCTCGATCACCGGATGGCATATCGACCTCGCCTTCGCTCCGGGAGGCCTAATTCCGCATGTCTTCCTGGGATTCGGCGGGAGGGTGGCCGCGTATTCGAACGGAGCGTGGAGCGTGGTAGGCGGATCGACCGTCGTGAGCTCCGGCGTCGGATACCCGGAAGAAGGAGTCGTCGCCTTCGATTCGGAAGGCGTCTTGTACGCGGCCTATGTCGCGAGCAATACGGGAAAGGCGACGGTCAAGAAATTCTCGGAAGGGGCATGGACTATCGTCGGGACAGAGGGCTTCACGCCCGACGAGGCGTCGTGCATCTCCATGGCCGTCGATCCGACGGGAGCGCCCTGCCTTAGCTTCAAGGACTTCACCAGCAACGAGCGCTACGCGAGCATGATGCGCTTCGACGGAACGGACTGGTCCTTCGTTGGGGGGCAGGGCTTCACTCCCGGCCATGTCTACGAGACGGATCTCGTCTTCGATCCGCTTACCGGCGAGCCGATCGTCGGGATTATCGATAACTATGCCGAGGTTTCGGTCATGCGATATTCGGGCGGGGCCTGGTCTATGGAAGGCGCGGAGAGCTTTTCCGATGCCTACGGCGAGAATGCCTATTCGCTGAGGATCGCCGTCGACGGCGCCGGGAGGATATACGCGGCCTACCAGGACTGGGACGCCGGCTGCGGCATCACGGTAATGAGGCGCTTGCCCTAACCGAAGGAAAGCTCGTCCACAAGGAAGACGGGCGGGCACTCGGGGACGCGGCGCCACTCTTCGTCGTTCGTGAGGACGGATGCCGCGCCCAGGACCCGCGCGGTCGCGATGTGCAGGGAGTCGGCGAGGGCGAGGCCGCGGCGGGCGCGCAGGGCCGCGGCCTCTTCCGCGATCGCGACATCCACGACTTCGATACGGAGCTTCGAGGAGTCCGCGAGGAAGGCGCGGTATCGGCCGGCGAGTTCATCGTCGCCCGAACGCAGGGGCCCTTCGACCAGCTCGGTCCAGGCGATCGCCGAGACGACGATCGTCGCCCCCGACTCGCGGGCTTCGTCGAGGAAACGCTCGACCGCTAGACGGCGAGGACTGCCCTGAACGCCTTCGACGAGGTAGGCGAGGGCCGAGGAATCGACGAGGACGGTCAGTCTCCCACCTCGGTTCGGTTGCGACCGGCGCGCTTGCAGGCGTACAGGCGCTCGTCTGCCCGGCTGACGAGGTCCTCGATCGATTCGCCCTTGCGCGCGACCGCGCCGCCTATCGAGACCGTCGCCGAGACGCGCTCCTTAGCCTCGTTCATGAGCCAGCTGCGCTCGACAAGGACCCGCGCGCGCTCGGCCATTTCGCCCAGCACGGCTTCGTCGGCGCCCGGGGCGATGACGATGAACTCCTCGCCGCCCCAGCGCGCGGCCGAGTCCCTGCGGCGCACCGCGTTCGCCAAGGTCCAGCCGATCATCCTGAGCACGCGGTCGCCGAAGAGATGGCCGTAGGTATCGTTGACGTCCTTGAAATGATCGATGTCGAGCATGAGGACGCCGAAGGGAAGGCCCTCGGCCTCGAGCCTGCGCGCGGACGAGGCGAGGCTTATGTCGGCGAAGCGCCTGTTGCCCAGGCCCGTCAGGGGATCTACGAGCGATTCCTTGCGCAGCTCCTCGAGCTCCTTTAATAGGAGGGCGCGGTCGGAGCGGTCGGCGAAGATCTCGATCGCGCCGGCGGGCCTTCCGTCGTCTCCGGGCAAGGGGAGCACCTTGACCGCGACTTGGACGCGGTGGCCGTCCTTGTGATGGAGGTAGACATCGACGTCCCGAACCGCTCCGTCCCGTATCGTCGCGGCGACGGGGCAGTCGTGCGGGCAGAGCTCGTTTCCTGCGGAGTCGACGTGCCTGAGGATATTGTCCATGCAGCGCATCCCGACGACTTCGGCCGACGCGTAGCCGGTGATGCGCTCGGCCGCGCGATTCCAGAATTCGATGCGCCGATCGGCGTCGAGGATGTAGATGCCCTCGGCGAGATGATTCGCCACCGCGTCGAAAATTTCCCTGTCCATCGTTTTTCCGCCTAACCCGAATATATACCGAGGGCCGTCCCGAGGCTATACTCGGGGCCATGCAGGAGGCGCGGGGCTTCATCGTATCGGCATGGGACGAGGCGCCGCGCCGCCGCGGCGAGGGCGTCCCCTCCGAGGGCCGCATCCTCATGACGGGCCGGCTCGAGGACGGCCGCAGCTTTGCGGCCCTGCGCCGAAGCGCCGGGCCCGCGCTCTTCGTCGCGGCCGCCGACCGAGACGCCGCCTCCTCCGCCCTTGCCTCCGCCTTCGCCCGCGCGGGGCCCTCCGAGGCGGCCCGATGCTGCGACGACGAATCCTGGACCGACATGGCTGGAAGGAAGCTCTCGCGCTTCGCGCTTCCGCCGGGCGGCCGGGGCCGCGCCCTGCGCGCCCTCGAGGGCGCGGGGATACAGGTCGCCTCCTCCGAGGGAAGGCGCGCCGAAGAGGAGCTTTCGTCCCTGGGAATAAAGGGTCCGGTCCTGATCCGCGGCGAGGGCAAGCCGGGCCGCCGCGTCGACGCGGTCTTCGTCGATCCCGAGCTCGCGGCCTGGGATCCGCGCGCTTCGGGAGCCGCGCCGCCCAGGCTGCGATGGCTGGCACTGGATATCGAGACTTCGCGGGAGGGCGAGGTCGTCGCGGTCTCCCTCCAGGGCGAGGGAGCGTCCGGCGAGGTCCTCTTCCTGCCCGCCGAGGGACGCGAGGCCTCGGCCCCGGGCGTCGAGTCCTTCCCCGACGAGGTCTCCCTACTCGGCGCCCTTGCCGCGAGGATCGCCCGCATCGACCCGGACGTGGTCACCGGCTGGAACATCGTCGACTTCGACTTCCCCGTCCTGATTGCGCGTTATGCGAAACTAAAGCTCCTCTTCGACGCGGGCCGCACCGACGATCCGGTAAGCCTGACAGAGCGCGCCTCGGGCGCGGCCGTCCTCGACCTGCCGGGCAGGGCCGTCATCGACGCCATGCGCCTGGCCCGGGGATCGGGCTCGCGCTTCGAGGACCTGTCCCTCGAGTCGGTCGCGCGCGAGATCCTCGGCGAGGGCAAGTCGGTCGCCTCGAGGGGAGAGGAGAAGATGGAGGAGCTCGAGCGCTTGCGGAGGGATGATCCCGACGCGTTCTGCGCCTATTGCCTGCGCGACTCCGAGCTCGTCCTGCGCATACTGGCGAAGACCGGCCTGGACGAGCTGACCGCGCGGAGGGCCGCGCTGACGGGCGTATCCCTCGAGCTCGCCTGGACCAGCATCCCCGCATTCGAGCGGGTCTACGGCTCCGCGCTGAGATCGCGCATGATCGCGCCCCCGCCCAGGACGGATAGGCGCGTTTCCGGCGCCGCGGGCGGCACCGTCCTCGATCCGGCGGCGGGCATGTTCCCCCAGGTCCTCGTCCTCGATTTCCGCAGCCTCTATCCCTCGATCATGAGGACCTTCAACGTCGATCCCCTGGCCTACGAGCGGGCTCTGCATCGCGGCCCGGCCGCGGAAGACATAGTCGCGCCCAACGGAGCGCGCTTCTCGCGGGAGAGCGGCGTCATGCCCGACCTCATCGCCGAGTACGCTGCCGAGCGCGAGCGCGCCATAGCCGAGGGCGACGAGGTCGCGGCCCACGTCTATAAGATCCTCCAGAACTCCTTCTACGGCGTCCTGGGCGCCGAGGGCTGCCGCTACGCGCGCACCGAGATCGCGGGGGCCATCACCTCCTTCGGGAAGAAGTTCCTGGTCATGTCGAGGGACTTCTTCGAGTCGCGCGGCATGCGCGTGCTCTACGGCGACACCGACTCGGTCTTCGTCCTCTCGGGATTGGGCGAGGAGGCGGGCTACGACCAGCTGATGGCGAGCGGCCGCGCGATGGCCGAGGAGCTCAACGCCGAGATCGAAGGGCGCGTCAAGAACGAGTACGGTCTTCCAAGCTTCCTGCGAATACGCTGCGAGAAAGCCTATCGCAGGTTCCTTATCCCTCGATTAAAGTCCTCGCTCGGCTCCGACGAGGCAGAGGGGGAGGCTAGGGGACGCGCGAAGGGATACGCGGGGCTCCTCCTTGGCGCCGACGGAAGCAGAAGCGTCGAGGTCAAGGGCATGGAGGCCGCGAGGACGGATTTCACCCTCCTAGCCCGCCTCTTCCAGGTCGAGCTGCTCGGGCAGGTTTTCGCTGGCGCGGGAGAGGCCGAGCTGCGCGCTTTCTGCGAGGCCGAGCTCGCTTCGCTGCGCTCGGGAGAGCGCGACGATCGCCTCGTGTACCGAAAGACACTGCGCCGCCCCGCGGAGGATTACGCCTCGGAGACGCCCCAGGTCAGGGCGGCGCGCCTTTTGGGCTGGACTAGCCGCCGCGGCAAGGTCTCGTACGTGATGACGAAGTCCGGGGCCGAGCCTATCGAGATGCGCTCGCTCTCGCCCTTGGACTACGAGCACTACGCCGAGCGCCAGCTCCTGCCCATCGCGGCCTCGATAGCAGACGCGATAGGCCTGGACGCCCGCTCTTGGTTCGGCAAGGCCGGCCAGATCGAGCTGGATTTCGGCTAGCCGTAATATTGACTAATAATTTACGATAGCGGCTGATGCTCGCGCTTATCATCGACTTTAGGAAACGAGGTTGGGATGGGAAGAGGTATTAGTGCGACGGCCCGCGTCCTGGCCGCGGCCGCGGCCCTCGTATGGGCGCCTTGCGCGGCTTCGGCCGAGGCCGATCAGGGACTGCCAAGCCTCGGCATAGAGGACGCGATGGCGGCCGCGCTCTCCTCGGGCGAAGAGATACGGATTTCCGAGGGTGGGCTGGCCGCGGCCAAGGCTCAATCGAAGCTTGCCGAGAGCAAGCTCGGCCTTTCCCTATCGGGCTCGGGAGCGTATACCCTAAGCGATTCCTTCGGCGCCGACCTCTCCGGCTCCGCGTCCTCGGCCTTGTCGAGGCTCGTCGGATCGAAGGGCTTAAGCCACGGCATCCAGGGCTCCTTGTCGCTGAGCGCCGGAGCTTCCTCGAAGCTGAGCCTTTCGGTCTCGGAATCCATCCCGCCCGCCCCCTCTTCCCCGTCGACCAGCATCGGCGCCTCTCTCGCGCAGACCCTATGGGACGGCTATCCGGGCGGACAGGCCCTAGCCGCTTTTAAGAAAGCCGGCATCGCGTATCAGGGCAAGGAAATCGCGGCGGCGCAGTCGAGGTCGACTATCGCGGCTAACGCGAAGAAAAGCTACGTCGCGGTCTTGACCGCGCAGCGGACGGTCGCGCTCCGCCAAGGCGTCTTGGAAAGGCAGTCGGCTTTCTTAAGGCAGATCGAGGCGAGCTACGAGCTCGCGCAGGCGAGCGAGGTGGACCTGATGGCCGCGAAGGTCAACGCGAGGACGGCCGAGCTCGACCTGGAGACGGCGCGGCATGAGCTGGATGCGTCGCGGCGGAAGCTCGCCGCGCTTATGGGAAGGGATCCCTCGGAGAGCTTCGCGGTGCTCGAGCTGGAAGAGCCGGACATGCCCGTCGCGACGGTCGAGGAGGCCGTGGCGATCGGGCTGGATCGGCGTTCCGACGCGGTCCTGCTGGAGCTAGACCGCCGCTCCGCGGAGATCGATCTGGCGCTCGCCAGGGCGCTGCGGCATCCCGGCGTAACCGCGAGCGCGGGGCTGACTATGGGCCTCACCGGCGGGGACGATCCTGGCGAGGCCTTCCAGGCCAGCCTCGGCGCGAAGCTATCCTTGCCGATCCTCGACGCGGGAGCCGCCGACGCGCAGATTACCTCCGCCTCCGCCTCGCTGGGGATCTTGAAGGCCAAATCGAGCCAGTTGTCGAGGAGCATCGAGTCGGATATCCGCGACGCGTACCGATTAGCGGCCATTCTCAGGGACCGCATAGGCGTCGCCGCCGACGCGAAGGCCTTGGCCGACAAGAAGCTCGAGCTCGTACGGACGCAGGTAATGTACGGGACCGCGACGAATCAGGAGCTCATGGACGCGCAGAACGCCGCCGCGAGCGCCGGGGCGGCGTACCTGAAGGCCAAGGGCGATTATCTCCTGCAGGAGATATCGCTTGAAGCCGCCATGGGAATGTAGGAGCGAGGAAGTATGATGCGTCGGAAATTGATCATCTCCGGAGCCGCGGCCCTCGTCGCGCTGGCGGTCCTGGCGGGCTGCGAGAAGAAGCCGGCCGAGCAGGAACAGGCGGCGTCTCCCGCCGTCCAGGCCGGAGGCGCCATGCAATCCGGAGGCGCCGCTCCAAGCGGGGCAGGGCCGGGCGGCTTCGCCCAGGGCGGCTCGCGAAGGGTCCAGGCGACAGCGGTTCAAGCGACCATCGTTCCCGCGGGCACCTTGAAAGCGACGCGAGATACCGCGGGAGTCGTCGTTCCGGCGCTGCAGAGCTCCATCGCGGCAGGGGTGGGCGGCATCGTCTCGAGGGTGGATAGGCAGGCGGGGGATTGGGTCGCGGCCGGCGACGTAGTCCTTCGGATAGATGATGCGGCGCTCAGGCTGAGCGTCGCCAACGCCGAGGCCTCGCTCGAGAGCGCGATGCTCAACCTGAGCTCGGCCCAGGATAATGCCAGCCAATCGAGCGCGAGGCTCGAGCTGCAGCTCGAGTCCGCGCAGGCGGGCTACGACTCGGCCAAGCGCTTCTACGATTCGCAGAAGGCCCTATTCGATCTCGGCGGGATCTCGGCCCAGGCCCTCGATAACGCGCGCGGCCAGCTGGCGAGCTCGCAGGCCAACCTCGAGAGCGCGCGGCTCGCCCTCGACCAGAATCGGCGGGGCGTCTCCTCGACGCCGAGCCAGAGCCAGGAGGCCCTCAGGATCGCCGTCAGGACGGCCGAGAACAATCTCAAGCAGGCGAGGATGAACCTGGACAAGGCCGCCATCGAGGCTCCCTTCGCGGGACAGATCGCCTCGATCGCGGCTACGATGGGCATGTACCTCGGGCAGAACGCCGCGGCCTTCGTCCTGGTCGGGCCCGAGCGCCAAGTCTCGTTCAGCCTGACGCCCTCCGACGCCCTGGACGTGCGCCAGGGAAGCAGGCTGAGCTTCGAGACCGACAGCAGGAAGTACGCGGTCGCCGTGAAGCAATCCCCGTCGGTACCCGTGGGCGGGATGCTTTCCCTGACCGCTTCCATCGAGAATGGCGCCTCGCTTCCCTTCGGGACGGTCGGCAAGGTGAGCTATGTCGTTCCCCTGGCCCGAGGCGCCTTCGTGCCGATCGGATCGATCGGCACGATCGAGAACCGCAACTACCTGTTCGCGATCGAGGAGGGCAGGGTCGTCACCAAGTTCGTGAAGGTCCTGGCGACCTCGGGCGCCGTCGGCGCGGTCGAGGGACTGGACGCCGGGGCGATCGTCATCCTGAGCCCCCCGCCGGGCCTCGTGGACGGCCAAGAGGTGCAGGCGACGATGACCGTCGTGCCCGACCTCGTCGCGGCGGGCGGCGACGGCGCGAAGGCCGCCGCCCCGAGGCGGCCATGAAGGCCCTTCGCGACTTCGAGGCGCAGGTCTTCAATCGCGTCAATCCCGCCGTCAAGTTCTCCGTTACGCGCTACGTGCTGGCGATCGGCATCTTCGTCGCCGCCTGCGTCTTCGGCGTCGTCAGCGGACTCGGCCTCGGCGTCGATCTCATGCCCTCGGTCACGATCCCGATGGTCTCCATCGCGACGTCCTACCCGGGCGCGACGCCGGCGGTCGTCGATCAGCAGATAACCCAGATCATCGAGAACCAGGTTTCGACGCTCAGCAACATCACCGACATCAACTCGTCGAGCTCGACGGGACAGAGCCGCGTCTCGGTCACCTTCGATACGGGCGTGGACCGAAACGAGGTCATCAATCAGGTCGCCTCCCTCATCGCCTCGGTCTCGAGGCGGCTTCCGTCCAACGCGGGGACGCCCTCCGTCCAATCCTTCAACGCGAACTCCGGCGCGGTGCTGCAGTTCGGCGTCTCGGCCGGCGACCTGAGCCTGCGCGAGGTCGCGGCCTTCGTCGAGAACAGCGTCGCCCCGACCCTCGAGCGCATTCCCGGCGTCGCCAACGTCACCGTAGACGGAGCCCCGTCGAGGCAGTTTCAGGTCCTCCTCGATCCGAGCAAGCTCCGCCTCTACGACCTGTCGGCGCAGCAGGTCAATAGCGCTATCTCGAGCTCGGCCGTCAATCAGCCGATCGGGACCATCGCCTCGCAGGGCAACTCGCTGACCTACGCCGCCCGGAACCAGCCGGAGGGGGTAGACGACGTCTCGAGGATCCTGGTCGACGCGAACCGGGGCATCTTCGTCAGGGACCTCGCTCAGGTGCGGGACGCGACCGTATCGGGCAGCTTCGCGCGCATCAATGGTCAACCCGTCGTCCTCGTGTCCGTCCAGAGGACGAACGAGTCGAACTCGATCGCCGTCGCGGACGGCGTCCGGGCCGCGCTGAAGAAGATGCAGTTTCCCCGGGGCTACGAGACGACGGTCAGCTCGGACTCGACCGGGCCCGTCAGGGCCTCGGTCGCCGCGACATGGAAGGAGCTCGCGTCCACGATCGTCGTCGTGGCGCTCATCGTCCTCCTCTTCCTGGGAAAGCCGAACACCGCCTTCTCGGTCATCCTAGCCGTGCCGATCGCGCTCTGCGCCTCGCCCATCCTCTATAGCCTCGCTGGCTTCTCCTTCAACCTCGTCTCCCTGCTCGCCATGGTAATCGCCATCGGCATCGTCGTCGACGACTCGATCGTCATAGCGGAGAACGTAGAGCGCTACAGGAAGATGGGCTTCGGCATGAAGGAGGCCGTGCTCAAGGGGGCGAGCGAGGTCTTCAGCGCCGTCATCGCGTCGACCCTCTGCCTCCTCGCGGTCCTGGTGCCGGTCAGCTTCGTAGGCGGCTCCTTCGGCGGCTATCTCCAGCAGTTCTCCCTGGGCTTGGCGGCGGCGGTCGGCTTCTCCCTCCTCGAGGCGGTGCTCTTCCTGACGGTCCGCATGGCCTACACGCCGGAGGGCCGCGATATCGGGTGGAGGGACTTCGCGCGGAGCCTCGCGAGGCTAAAGGAATCACTCGCCTGGGGCTTTAAGGCCTGGCGCTCGGGATTCGGCGTCCTCGTCGGGGCCGCGCTCCTAATCGCCGCCGCCTATTTAAAGCTCTATTCGCTGATGCCGGCCATCCTCGCCTACCCGATCGCGCTGGCCGCGCTGAACTACGCCGCCACCATCGCCGTATCTCTGGTCTCGGCCCTGACCAAGACCCTCCACGGATGGACGGAGTCCTTCGTGGGGCGAGTCCGCGACGGCTACGCCAGGAGCCTCGGCCGCATGCTGAAGCGCAGCGCGCTGGTCCTCGCCGTAACGGGCGCCGTCCTGGGCGCCGCGGCCTTCTTCATCGCCCCGAAGATTCCCTTCAGCTTCATGCCGCAGAGCGACTCGGGACAGATAAACGTATCGGCGCGCTTCCCCTCGGGAACGCCGCAGGGCACGGCCAACAAGGCCTCGATCCTCATCGAGGAATACCTCCTGTCGCTGCCGGAAGTCGTCACCGTGCAGGCAACCGTCGGAAGCCAAGCCTATTCGACCGTGACCTTGATCCCGATGGAGGAGCGCAAGAGCGTCTTCGACCTCGCCCAGGATTGGCGGCGCGGGATCCAGGCGGTCCTCGCCAAGGATTTCCCGACCGTCCGCTTATCGGTCGGCTCCGGCGGCTTCGGGGGGATGGGCGGCTTCGGGGGCGGCTCGCTTTCGATCAGCCTGGTATCGGGCGACCGGGACCTCCTGGTCCGGAGGAACGCCGCGATCGTGAAGGAGCTGCAGGAGAATCCCTGGGCCGTGGACGTCAGCTCCAGCCTTTCCGAAACGACGCTCGAGAACGTCTTCGTGCCCGACACGGAGAAGCTCAAGGGCACGGGCATCACGCCGAGCGCCATCGCGACCGCCCTGCAGACATACGCCTCGGGCTCGAGCCCGGCCAACGTGATAAGGGGCGGACTGTCGTATCCGATCAGGGTGATGATCGATCCCGCCCTCTTCGGAGGGGGGCAAAGCCTCCTCGACCTTGGCATACAGTCATCGACCCTGCAGACGACGATTCCCGTCGGGCAGCTCGGCCGCTTCCAGCTTACCGAGGCTCCGACCAGCATCTCTCGCTATAACAGGCAGTACACGGGATCGATCAACATCAACCTGCGGCCCGGAGCCCCGACGGTCCTCGAGCTGCAGAACCGGATACGCGACGAGCTAACGGCCAAGGGACTCCTGGACGGCGGGATACAGCTGACCGCGAGCAGCCGCTTCGGCGCAGCCGCCCTCGCCGGCCAGCTCCTGGAATCGGGCTGGCAGATATTCCTCTTGGCGATCTTCTTCGTCTACCTGGTCATGGCGGCCCAGTTCAATTCCTGGCGCTACCCGATCTACCTCCTCCTGCCGGTGCCCCTGGCGATCGTCGGCGCCCTCCTCCTGGTGTGGGCCGTCGGCGGGGGCCTCGACGTTTTCGGCCTTATGGGGATGCTGATGCTGATCGGCCTGTCCGCGAAGAACGCGATCCTCTACCTCGACTTCGTCCT
>Ga0075317_1000052_pt1 | contig 13677 bp, 8 predicted proteins | sample MayberryNE_TuleB_FD_120068 | JGI IMG/M metagenome (GOLD analysis project Ga0075317, IMG submission 120068) | Natural and restored wetland microbial communities from the San Francisco Bay, California, USA, that impact long-term carbon... | ecosystem: Environmental > Terrestrial > Soil > Wetlands ... | reverse complement strand
CGCCGACATCATCGTCATAGGGCCCGATGCCCAGGTCGACCATGTCCGCAATCTCCGCTGGATCATCGCCGGATACCTCGTCCAGACCTGGGGCTATTCCGAGAAGGACGCATACACCCTGGCCGTCTTCGTCACCGTCTACAATGCCGCGCATCGCGGCGACATGGCCTACCTCTCCTCGAAGTACAAGGACGTGGTCCTTCGCGAGATCAGCGCCGACAACGCCGGCCTGGCCCTGATCTGGTCCGAGTGGCCGGGCAAGACCCGCATCCTCATCCCGCTGAAGTCAGGGGCGTCCAAGGGCGACATAAGCCCCGTCGACACCGGCGCCGTGTCCGGGAAGGAAGTGACCGAGGGCTTCCGGGCCGAACCCGACAAGGGCGTTCCGGACCGGCAGGCCATGGTCGACATAAAGGAGCGCGAGGCCGAGGCGCTTAGGGCCGAGGCCGAGAAGAAGGAGGCCGAGGCCGCCTTGGCGGAGAAGCGTCAGGCCGAGGAAAAGGCTAAGGCCGAGGAAGCCCGGGCCGAGCTCGAAGCGGAGAAGGCCGCCGCGGCGGCTGCCGCTCCTGTCGGCGGCCCCGAGGAAGCGGCGGGCGAGGGCGGAAAAGCGGCCGCGGACGGGGCCGCGGCCCCGCAGGCAGAGCTGGCGACCCGCGAGGCCGCGGTCAAGGCCCAGGAAGAGAAGGCCGCCCAGGCCGAGGCAGCCGCCGTCGCCAAAAAAGAGGAAGCCGCCGCCGCGACGGCCGCCGCCGACGCCAAGGAAGCCGAGGCCGCCGGGGACCGCAAGGACATCACCACGGACCAGCGGGAGGTCATCGCCGCCGAGGTCGAGGCCAAGGGGAGGTCCGAGGCCGCGGGCGTCTTCCTCGTCCTCGTGGGCGGCGACTCGAACCATCTCGGGCAGATCGCCTTCATCGATTCGGACAAGGGAAGCCTGATCCGCAAGTCGCGCATCAACACCTTGCACCTGCGCGGCCTCTCCGAGCTGGGCGAGGCCTTCGTCGCGGTATCGGGCCTGGCGGGCAAGCCGGGCGGCGCGAAGCTCGTCAAGCTGGACAAGGCCAGCCTCGAGTCCATAGCCGAGTCCAAGTCCGAGATGTACCCCGAGAGCGCGGTCCTCGTCGACGGGAATTCGCTCTACGCCATTGTCAAAGCGGCCGACGGAAAGTATTATCCCGCGCGGTTCTCCGCGGCCGAATTGAAGGAAGAGGCGCGGTCCGTCGTCGCGGTTATGCCGCATACCGCCTTAGGACGCGTCGGTACGGGCATCGCCGTCCAGACTCCCGCCGGAGCCTTCGCCGTATTGAAGGCGGACAGCCTAGAGAAGACCAAGGACCTGAAGCCGTAAAGACATAAATAAGGGATTCACCGCGGAGAACGCAGAGATCGCGGAGGGGGGATAAGGGAATGGAGAAAGGAGAACAGCGGCTCTATTATCCGGGTGCGGCGCACCATCCCGAGGCGATTAGCCCGTTTATCTCATTCTTTCCCCTTTTCTCCCCTCTTCTCCGTGTCCTCCGCGCTCTCCGCGGTGAGATACATCCACAGTTCTCCATGGAGGCGCGATGAGCGATAGAAACGGGCCCTTCAAGGGCAGGACGGTGGCGGTCGTAAACGACCTCTCCCTCGATGAGCAGCGCTATCTCTACCGCAAGGCCGGCGAGCTCAAGCGGGCGGTGCTCTCGGGCGGCGACTCTTCCGCCTTCCGCCTCTCGGACAGGGACTACTCGGTCTACCTCATCTTCATGGAAGACTCCACGCGCACCCGCGAGTCCTTCCGCAACGCCGCCAAGTTCCTCGGCGCCCGCACCAACGTCTTCGATACGGCGACCTCCTCCTTCAACAAGAACGAGTCGATCAGCGATACGATCAAGATGCTCTACGGCTACGCCGACGAGTCGGCCTTCGTCATCCGCTCCAAGCTCGAGGGCGTATGCCGCTGGCTCGAGGAGGCCCTGGGCCGCTACGCCGAAGCCGCGGGGCGGGCCCGTCCTTCCTTCATCAACGCCGGGGACGGCAAGCACGAGCACCCGACCCAAGAGTTCCTCGACGAGTTCTCCTTCCTCGAGCAGATGGGCGGCCGGAACGATCGGATACACCTCGCCTTGACCGGCGACCTCTTCCACGGCAGGACGGTCCACTCCAAGGCGGACGGCCTTAAGGCCTTCCGAGAAGTGACCGTCGACCTCGTCGCGCCCGAGCTCCTGGCCATGCCGGATCATTACGTCCGCAGGATGCGCGACAACGGCTTCGAGATCCGATCCTACGAGTCGCTGGACGAGTATCTCGCCTCGGGCAGGGTCGCGCCCATCTGGTACTTCACCCGGCTCCAGCTCGAGCGCATGGGCGAGTCGGTCCTGGAGAAAGCGCCCCTGCTGCGCAAGGCCGTCACCTTCCGCCGGGACATGCTCGACCTCCTCCCCGAGGGCGCGCGCTTCTACCATCCCCTGCCCCGCGACCGCGCGGCCCCGACCAACCCCACCTTCCTCGACGATACGCCCTTCAACGGCTGGGACGGCCAATCCGCGAACGGCTACTGGGTGCGCATCGCCCTGATCGGCATGCTCTCGGGCCTCCTCGGCTCCGACTTCGAGGGGGAGAGCGTTCCCGAGCGCGAGTTCGTCGACGACTTCGTCCGCGAGGCCCTCGTCTCCGAAAGGCAGAAGCCCGAGTACAAGGTCGGCATCAAGCCCGTCGAGGAGGGCATCGTCATCGACCACATCTCCTCGGGCGAGAGCATCTCCGCCATCTGGGGCCACATCGACGCCATAAGGCGCACCCTGGGCCTGGACGTGCGCGGCGGCCATGGCGTCTTCCACAACAACAAGGGCACCTACAAGGGCATCGTATCGCTGCCCGACGTGGCCGGCTTCGACGAGCGCGACCTTAAGAAGCTCGCGGCCATCGCGCCCGGCTGCACGCTCAACCTCGTCAAGGCCCACAAGGTCGTCAAGAAGTACCGCCTTTCGATGCCGCCCAGGATCTACGGCTTCGATGAGATTTCCTGCAAGAACGAGAATTGCGTCTCCGCGCCCAAGAACATGGAGGGCGCGATCACCGAATTCGTCCGCAAGGGCGATCCGGGCAAGGCCGAGGGGGCCCGCTTCGTCTGCCGCTACTGCGAGCGGGAGCACGAGTTCCGGGATATCTGGGACATCTGAGGAAGCGCCATGGAACTCCTGGTCACGGCGCGGAACGCCGCGAGCTCCGGCGTCGAATACCGTCCCCTGCCCGAGCAGGGCCTGTCCTCCCTTGTCGAGTTCCTGGGCGGGGACGGAAGTCCCGACAGGCCCTTCGAAGCGAGGCTCGCGGTCTCGAACCGCGGCGGCGATCCCTGGTCGGGAGTCCTGCGCGTCGATCTGCCCTTCGCCAAGGAAAATCCGCGCTTCTTCCTGCCGGGCTTCATGTACGGAAGGAACCGAGGCGAGGCGCCCCTGCGGACGGCCGCGGAATTCCCCCGTATCAGGGAGGGCGCCTCCGAGCGCCCGGCCTCGCCCTGGTGGATGGCCAGGAGCGACCGACTGTCCCATCCTATCGCGCTGGTATACGATCGCGGCCGCGTCTCGGGCCTCTGCGCCAGCCCCTATTACCTCTTGGATGGCGGGCTGAAGCGCTCATGGGCGCCCTCCGCGGCCGGATCCTTCTACCAGTATTGCGGCTTCGCCTGCGACATCGGCGCCGGAACGGTGGGATACACGCTCGGCTATGAGAACGCCCCTTGGCTTTTCGTCAAGGCGCGCCTCGTGCTCGACCGCGCGGGGCTGAAGGACAACGTCTTCGTCCTCGATCCCGGCGAGACCGTCGAGGCAAGGCTCGAGGTATTCGACTACGAGGCCGAGTCGGCGCTCGGCGTCAACGCGGCCATCGAGCACGCGTACTACGAATACCATCAGCGCCCCCGCGCAGGGCGGGATCATCGGACGGCCGTCGCCGATATCGCGCTCGCGGTCAGCCGCGACGCATGGCTGCCGGAGGATCGGGCCTACGCGGGGCAAGTCTTCGAAGACGGCGCGGCGGGCGGCTTTCGATACAACAGGATCTTTTCGATCGCATGGACGAACGGCATGGCGGTCGCGACGCCGATGCTGATGGCCGCGCTAAGGCTCGGCGACAAGGTCATGCGCGACGAGGCCCTTTCCTGCATAGGCGACATCGTCGCGAGCTCGATCAATCCCGCCTCCGGCCTTCCCTATGACGCCCGCGACGAGGGCCGGTGGAGCGTCAGGGGCTGGTGGTTCGACGGGCTGGGGACTCCGGGGCACTCTTCCTACCTCGCGGGACAGGCGGTATTCTACGCGCTCAAAGCCTTCGAATACGAGAGGAGGCTCGGAGGGGAGGAGCATCCCGAGTGGCTCGCCTTCGCGAGGAGCGTCCTCGAGCGCGTCGACCGGACCCGTAACGAGGACGGCGAGTACCCCTACGTATTCTCGGAATCGACGGGAAGCGGCATCGAGTACGATTCCTTCGCCGGCGCCTGGTGCATGGCCGCCGCAGCCTACTACTGCTGGCTCACGGGAGACCGCGCCTTCCTAAGCGGCGCGCTCGCGGCCGAGCGGAGGTACTACGAGGCCTACGTCAGGCGAATGGAATGCTACGGCACCCCGCTCGATACGGACAAGGCGATCGACTCCGAGGGGATAATCGCCTATATCAAGGCCCTCAGGTACCTCCACGCGGCGACCGGCGACGAGGCGCTCCTTGATAGGATGCGCGACGCCTTCCACTACGAGTTCAGCTTCAAGTTCTGCTACGACTCCCCGATCAAGACGCCTCCCCTCAGCGAGATCGGCTGGTCGAGCTGCGGGGGGAGCGTCACCTCGACCGCCAATCCCCATATTCATCCCATGGCCAGCAATCTCGTCGACGAGCTCGCCTACCTCGCGGCCAAAACCGGCGACGCCTACGTCCGGGACAGGTTGTCCGATACCATCGCCTGGGGCTGCCAGACCTACAATACGCGCGATCGCGAATACGGCTACGGCAAGAAAGGCTGGATGTCCGAGCGCTTCTGCCATTCCGAGGGGCTCCTCACGGAACGGTATCCGGACGGCTCGAGCGCGAGCACTTGGTTCTGCCTCATGCCCTGGGCTTGCGGCTGCGTCATCGAGGGTTTGGCCGGGGATCTGTGGGACAGCGGCGATTGACGCGGCTTCCGCTGACGGGCCTTGTTTCCGGGTAAGGCTCGCATATCGCGTATCGTGGTTTTATTTCAATCAGAGAAAAGGAATAATAGATAAAATGAGTTATAGGTAAAAATGCCGATGCCGGAGCCCCGTATAGATGCTATACTGCGATCGGCCGCGGCTCGCGGTTCATTTTTTCCTCCGGAGTTTTTTTGAATGGATCGAATACCGAACGTTAGCGCTAACAATCGGGGTTTGCGGAATTATTTTAGCCGCTATTGGACCCTGTACCTTCTTCTTCTGACGCCTTTCGTATACATCGTCGTCTTCAAGTACGTTCCGATGCTCTACATCCAGATCGCCTTCAAAAAGTACAGCCTGGTGAAGAGTCTCTGGGAAATGCCCTGGGCCAACAACAACGGCTGGGAATACTTCATTAAGGCCTTCAATAACCGCGACTTCATATTCGCCCTTCGGAATACGATCGTTCTCAATCTTCTAGATATCATTTTCGGGTTCCCGGCCCCGATCATCCTGGCCATCGTCCTGAACGAGCTGCGTTTCAAGCGCTTCAAGCGCTTCACGCAGACCGTCGCCTACATGCCTCACTTCCTGTCGTGGATCATCATCGCGGGCCTCGCGCTCCAGGTCTTCGCGCCCTCGACCGGCCTCGTGAACAACGTCCTCAGGTCCTGGGGCTTCGAGGCGGTTCCCTTCCTTAACAAGCCAGGCCATTGGATCGCGACCTACACCTTCCTCGGGATATGGCAGAGCATCGGCTGGAATACGATCATCTACCTGGCCGCGATCACCGGCATCAATCCCGAGCTCTACGAGGCCGCGGCCATGGACGGCGCGGGCCGCCTGCGCAGGATCTGGCACATCACCCTGCCGGGCATCCGCTCGACCATCGTAGTCCTGTTCATCATCAGGCTAGGCTATATCCTGGGAAGCGAGTTCGACAGGCCCTATGCCCTAGGCAACGCCCTGGTCAATAATGTGTCCAGCGTCATCGCGACCTTCATCTATCACTTCGGCATCAGGGGATTGCAGTTCTCGCTGACGACGGCCGTCGGGCTCTTCCAGTCCGTGGTCGGCGTGATCTTCCTGCTGGCCGCCGATAAGCTCGCCAAGAAGTTCGGCGAGCGCGGCGTAGTGTAAGGGAGAGCGGGAAATGATCACATCGCGCAAGTCCAAGCTCGGCGACTGGATCGTCGTCCTAATATGCGTATTCGTCATACTTATCTGCCTCCTGCCGATCCTGCATATCGCGGCTCGGTCCTTAAGCTCGACCGAGGCCCTTATAAAGGGGCAGGTAGGGCTTCTCCCCATCGGCTTGAATCTCGAGGCCTATGTCCGCGTCCTCGAGGACGGGAAGTTCACGCGGGCCCTGTGGTGGACGGCTCTGCTGACGGTCATCGGCACCCTCCTGTCGCTGGTCGTGACAACCATGTGCGCCTATCCCTTGACCTACGAGAAGCTGAAAGGGCGGAAGTTCTTCAATACCGTCATCATCTTTACGATGTTCTTCAACGCGGGAACGATCCCGATGTACCTGCTACTGAAAAGCATCGTCTTCCTCAATAAGCCGATAGTCCTCATCGTCCCCTACTGCCTGTCAGTGTTCAACATGATCATCATGCGCAGCTTCATGAACGATCTTCCGGTCTCGATGCGCGAATCGGCCGAGATCGACGGAGCCGGGCCGATAAGGGTCCTATGGAGCATCTACCTGCCCCTGTGCAAGCCGGTTATCGCCACCCTCGCCCTTTTCTACGCCGTCGGGCGCTGGAACGGCTTCTCGGACGCCCTAATGTTCATGAACGTCCGCGAGTACTATCCCATACAGCTCCTGCTTTATAACCTCATCGCCGCCATACAGAGCATAGACGTCGTGTCCGCCGAGGGCGGATTCTCGCCGGGACTGACCGAATCGCTCAAGGCGGCCGCGATCATGTTCGCGACAGTACCCATTCTCCTGGTGTATCCCTGGGCGCAGAAGTATTTCATCGCGGGCGCGACGCTCGGCGCCATCAAGGAATAGGTTTTGCAATTCGGACACGCTGTGTCTGGAGAATATTTTAGAGGAGGATCACGCATGAAGAAGATGCTATTCGCTCTCGTCAGTCTTCTCGTGGCCGCCAGCTTCGCCTTCGGGCAGAGCGACGACCTCGTCAACGGCAAGTTCAAGACTACGAAGTCCATCACGGTCGAGATCTATGACCGCTCGAACGACGGCGGATCGAAGCCGGAGGACAACTTCTACACGGACTTCATCAAGAAAGGGATGCTGCGCGACTATAACGTCGAGGTAAGCTTCGTTCGCGTGCCCCGCTGGACCGAGGTCCAGGCGATGAACAACCTCCTGGCCGCGGGCGACGCTCCCGATATCTGCGTAACCTACGACTACCCGACCATCCAGACTTACGCGGACATGGGCGGCGTGCTCGACATGGGCCCCCTCCTGTCGAAGTACAAGAACCAGCTTCCCGACCTCTGGAAGCTCCTCGGCGACACCAACATCTACAACAACCGCGACCCCAAGACCGGCAATGTGTGGGCCATCGAGGGCATGCGCTTCCTCAACATGATGACCAGTACCTTCGTCCGCGAGGATTGGCTCAAGAAGCTCAAGATCAAAGAGCCCACGACCCTCAAGGAATTCGAGGCCATGCTCAAGGCCTTCCAGAAGAACGCCAAGACCCTCCTCGGCGCCGACGCGGCTAAGATGATTCCCTTCTCCCTCAGCGTAGACGTAGGCTGGGGCGTTCGTAACCTCAGCGAGTCCTTCGTTCCCGAGAAGGCGACCGACGAGGAGCTGTACATCAACGGCTTCGACGACAGGCACCTCCTGTGGCCGAATTACAAGGAAGCCATCCGCGTCGTCAACAAGTGGTATAACGACGGCCTCGTTTGGAAGGATTTCCCCCTCTACCCGATCGGCGACAAGACTGGCGACAACCTCATGAAAGCCGGCTATGTCGGCGCCTTCATCGCTAACTGGGACTATCCCTACCGCGACGGCGACAATAGCATCACCGCCTCCATCAAGAAGCTGGCGGGAAAGGATGCCGCCTACATCGCCATCGACTGCTTCAAGAACGACGCAGGCAAGTACCGCAAGTTCCTCGGCGCTACCACTTCCGACCGCAAGATCTTCTTCCCCGCCACCAACGACGAGCCCGTCGCCTCCCTTATGTACCTGAACTGGATCTCGAAGCTCGAGAACCACAAGTTCCTCCAGTTCGGAGAAGAGGGCGTCACGCACACCAAGAACGCCGACGGATCCTTGAAGATCATGGCCGCCAAGGGCGAGAAGATCATGAACTCGGGCAACAACATCGACTACACCATCACGCTCAACGGCATCAACCTCGGAGACGCCGCGCTGACCGCCAAGTCCCTCGCCCTGAGCTACGCGGGCATCGAGCCCAAGTACATCGAGAAGTCCTACAAGACCCAGAGGACCGACGACCGCGTGGCCAAGGTATACAACCTGGGCAAGATCGAGTCCGAGGAGGGCATGGGCCCCGTCCAGACCGAGAAGCGGAACAATATGCTTACTCAGGCCGTCGTCGCCAAGACGAAGGATTTCGACAAGGTGTTCGATGCTGGCTTTAAGGACATCCTCTCCTCCGGAGTCCAGAAGATCATCGACGAGCGCAAAGCCAAGATGGCCGCGAAGAAGTAATTCTTCTCTCCATTCGACTTACGAAGAGGGGGCCGCTTCCGCGGCCTCCTCTTTTATTCAGCCGCGCCGAATGCCGTCGCTGCGGCTGGCCGACTGAACCGCGGAAGGTAGTCGCAGGGGGCCTCGCGGAGGGGCCTGAGGTATCGTATACTTCCGTACGGCGCGTCCCGGGATCGGATACTGAAGGAGGGGCAAGGATGAGGAGAATCTACCTATTCCTCCGCAGGGTAGCCGGCCGCCTGGGATCCGTCTTCGGGAGCCGCAAGGCGAGGGCTCTCCTCGAGGATCTCAATCGTTTCGACGTATCCGGCTACGCGAGCCGCATCGTATCCGACGCCGTGCTGATGAACGACATCCCCTCCCCGAGCTCGGGCGAGGAGCTCAGAATGGATTTCATTCGAGAGAGGCTCGACGAGTTCGGCATCTCCAACGTGTTCTCGGACGAGAAGGGCAACACCTTGGCGCTCTTCCCGGCCTACGGATCGAAGCGCGACTTCGTCCTGATAGCCGCCGAGGTCGGGGACGCCAACTATAGCCCCCTCGGGAACGGGGTCAGGCTGTCGAGCTCCCGCGCTGCCGGGCTAGGCCTGGGCGAGCGGAGCCTGGGGGCGGCTGCCCTCCTCGTCTTCGCCGAATTCGCCCAGGCGACCGGCTTCCATCTCGACAAGAACCTTCTCGTGCTCTTCACGATATCGTCGTCGGTGGACGAGCGCGAGGAGGCCTTCAGGCACTTCCTCGAAGGATGGGGAGACCGCGTATCCTGCGGGATCATCGTCCGGGGCACGGGGCTGGGGATCGTCGAGACCAAGCACGTCGGATCCTACAGGCTGTCCGTCGGCGTACAGACGAAGAGCCACGAGATCCTGGCGCCGGAATCGACTGCCTCGGCGGCCTCTATCCTCGGCACTATCGCATCTCAGGTCGGGGGCATCTCCTGGGACGAGAAGCGGACGGCCATGGTCAATATCGCGCGGATGGAAGCCGGCACGGGATACGGGCACTGGGCGACGCAGGGCGAGCTCGATATGGAGATCGTAGCCGAGGACGAGAAGATGCTGGAGACGATAAAGAGCGTCGTAACCGGCACCATATCGAAGGCCGCGGTCGGGACGGACGCGAAGATAGAGACCCTGGTCAGGTTCCGCAGGTCCGTCGGCGATCCCATGCGGAACGCCGACCTGGTCGCCGAGCTGCGCTCGGCCCTGGGCAAGGTCAGGATCAAGCCGGCTCACGGCTACGTCTCCGAGAAGGTCTCGATCCTGAACGAGAGCGGCATCCCCGCGGTCGCGGTGGGCGTCACTACCGGCTCCTCCGGGCCGGATTCGGAAGAGATCGACCTCGGGCTTATCGAGCAGGGCTTCCGCCAGCTCCTTATGGTGGTCGAGGGCTCGTCGAAGGGCGGCGATAGGAGCGAGAATTGAAAGAGTCCAGTCAGCCGAGCTCGGGCCGGTCGATACTCGCTCAGTCCTTCCATTCGAGCGCCTATCGCGACAAGAAGCGGCTCGTCGACCTGAAGCGGGAGAAGGGAGTCTCGATCTCCCTGGCCTTCCCGACGCTGAACGAGGAAGCCACGATCGCCAAGGAGATACTCGTCCTGAAGACCGAGCTCATGGAGCGCTTCCCCCTCCTGGACGAGATAGCGGTCATCGACTCGGGCTCGAATGACAAGACGCGCGAGATCGCGAAGAGCTTCGGGGCCAGCGTCTTCGTCTCATCCTCGATATTGGAGAAGCGCGGGAGCCATCGCGGCAAGGGCGAGAACCTGTGGAAGAGCCTCTATGTCCTGAAGGGCGATATTATCGTATGGATCGACGCCGACATCACCAATATAAACCCTAAGTTCCTGTACGGCCTTGTCGGTCCCCTCCTCGAGAACGACGATATCGGCTACGTGAAGGCCTTCTATAAGCGCCCGATACGCTCGGCCGCGGGACTCGCGTCCTCGGGCGGCGGGCGCGTGACCGAGCTCCTAATAAGGCCGCTCTTCTCGCTCTTCTATCCCGAGCTCGCCGAGCTGGTGCAGCCCTTAAGCGGCGAGTACGCGGGCCGCCGAAGCATCCTGGAGCGGCTTCCCTTCTCGGTCGGCTACGGCGTCGAGGTCGGGCACCTTATCGACCTCTTCCACATGTACGGCCCCGGCATCATAGCCCAGGTCGACATGGACGAGCGCATCCACCGGAACCAGAGCATCGAGGCCCTGAGCAGGATGTCCTTCGGAGTGCTCGCGACTTTCCTGGACCGCCTCAAGAAATACGGCGAGATTTCCGTCTCGAGGGAGCTCGGCATGCGGCACATTGCCCTCGCGTCGGAGGACGATTCCCTGAAGGTTGTTCCCGCTGAAATCTCGCTCGTCGAGCGGCCCCCTATGGATACGATCCCCGAGTACCTCGCGAAGTTCCATTCCGCAAAAGCCTAGGTCGGCAGGATAGCCTCGAAAAGATCGTAGTCCCGCAGTATCGAATCCGGCCGCGACTCGATCGCGGGCGGCCGGGCCGGGCGGTAGGATCTCGAGTCGCCCGCGTAGAGCGCCGTCATGAATCCCAATCCCCTTGCCGGCGCCATGTCGTTCGCCCAGCTGTTGCCTACTACCAGTATCTCGCCCGCCTTCAAGCCCGACGCGAGAAGCGGCTCGGCCGCCCTGATGAATGGCTCGGTATCGGGCTTGGCCCTTAGGTTCTCGTAGGAATAGGCGCAGATACCCGCCTCGAAACCTAGGCCCTCGGGCGGGCTTCCGAACAGGGCTTCGACGAGGAGCGGCGTGTAGAACTGCGCGTTCGACACGATGCCCAGGCGCTGTCCCGAGGCTGAAAGCCGCGATAGGAGGGCGGAAGCCCCAGGCATGGCCGCGCAGGGATTGCGCCAGGCTTCGAGGAGGACCGAGACGAGTCGGGCCTTCCCGCCCTCTCTGCCCCCGACGATCGACGATACGATGTCCTCGATGTCGACCTCGGGATCGGGCGTCCCGGGCATCGCGGCCTCGCGCGTCCTCGTGATGGAAAGGTCCACTTCCCGGGCGAAACGGATCGCGCCGCCTCGGAAGGATGCCGACTTCAGCTCGGCTTCGAGGAGGTCCCGCGCCTCGCCGCCCCTGATCGCGATCTCGCCTCCGAGCGCCGGCTCCCCTCCGGCCGCGCTCATGACGATGGTGCCGTAGACGTCGAAGAGTATCGCCCCGGGCCTGCGCGGCAGCCGCTTGCCGACCAGAAGCGCAAGGTCGGGGCCGAGATCGGGCATCGTCCGCTCGAGGCCGGAGGGCGATAGGGCTCGGAAGAGCTCGACCAGCTTCCGCTTCTCTTCGGGACTCAGGGGCGGCTTTTTCACGCGCAGCCTCAGCAAGCCGAGAGGAAGAGCTCTTCGGGCGCGAGATAGCGCTCGGCTAGGGCGGCCTTGTCGATCGCTCCCTCCGATTTGCGGGCGGCGGCGGCCTCGTAGGCGGCCGCGAGGAGCTCGCCGTAGGCTCGATTGGAATAGCATGCGAGGGCGGCGTCGCGGCGGGCGCGGATATCGGCCCCCGCGGGGACGCGCCCGAAAAGTCCCTCGAGGACCGGGTTCAGCTCGGCGAGGCGGCCCGCTACGGCGGCGTCGCGCGAGGCGAGTCCGAGGAAGTCCTCCTGCGATTGCGCGTCGAGGGAGCCGAAGTCCAGGAGCTCCCCCTCGAATCGGCCCTCGAGGCCGCGGATCAAGGCTCCGAGCCGCTCCGAGCCTACTGAGCCGAATGCCGCGCCGAAGCTGTTCCGCAGCCGCGAGAGCCTGGCCGAGGCCGCGGCGCGAAGGCGAGCGCGGTCGATCGCGTCCGCGGGAACCTTGAGGCTTCGGTACAGGCCTTCGAAGACGATTCCCCTGTCCCTGAAGTCGCCCGCGATGTGCGGTATCTCCCTGCCGACGACCGGGAGCCCCCGGACGAGGGGTTCGAGGAAGGAATAGCCGAAGCCTTCCTTTACCGAAGTAGTGACGACGAGGAAGGAGCCTTCGTAGAGCTCGGCGAGAGAGGCTTCCTTGCCCGCCTCGAATCGGACCGGCAGGCCCTTCTCGGCCGCCAGGGCCTTCCATGACTCGTACTGCGCCTTGTCGCCCGGGCTCGTGGGAGGGAGGGTGATCGCGAGCTCGGCGAGCTCGGGGAGGAAGCGGGAAAGGAGGAGTGCCTCGCCGACGTTCTTTCGCCTGATCGCGCGTACGGGATACAGGGCCGTCCTCCTGCCCCGCGCGATCTCGACGGATGCGCTCTCTCGCGGCTGGAAGTCGCCCGAGTCGCCGATAGGGTTGGGCAGGAGGTGCACGTGGCGGGGATCGAGGCCGGCGGCGATCAGGTTGTCCCTGTCCCTGCGGTTGATAGTCGCGTAGTCACAGGAGTCCGGGTAGGGCCAGTACGAGTCGTAGACGTCTGGCCTGAAGTCCTCGGCGAAATCGTGCTCTTGGACGAGGAGGGCGAAGCCCTTCCCGCGCAGTATCCGCAGGGCTCCCAAGAGCCTCGCGTTTTTCCTTAAGAGGGGATTATGGACGTGGACGATGTCGCAGCCCTTCGGGAATAGGCGATGGAGCGCTTCTTCGATAGACGAGGCGAGCTCGGCGGCGCCTGCTTCCAGGTCCCCGTCCGTCTTTCCGGTGAAGCTGTCGTAGTCCAGGCCCGGGACGACGGCGAGGGGGACGGGAGGCTCCGCTTCGGGGGTCGCTCCGGCGATAAAGGCGACCTTTATCGAGTCTTTCTCCGCGAGGCAGGATGCCTGGGCGCGCATCACGGTGCTGACGCCGCCGCGCCGGAGATGGAAGTGCATGATCGCCACGTTCATGATCTTAGGATAGACCACTTCGCGCCATGATCCAATAGCGGGATTGTTGACAGGAGGCTTCGGGAGGCTCGATAGT
>Ga0075317_1000051_pt1 | contig 13846 bp, 8 predicted proteins | sample MayberryNE_TuleB_FD_120068 | JGI IMG/M metagenome (GOLD analysis project Ga0075317, IMG submission 120068) | Natural and restored wetland microbial communities from the San Francisco Bay, California, USA, that impact long-term carbon... | ecosystem: Environmental > Terrestrial > Soil > Wetlands ... | reverse complement strand
CGGCGCGGGCACGGGCTCGAACATACTCGACTTCTTCCTCATGAGCTCGCACGGCATAGTGGTAACCGCGCCGACCCTGACGGCGACGCTCAACGCCTACCTCTTCCTCAAGAACGCGGTATTCCGCCTGCTTTACGGCGCCTTCGGTACCAAGTCCAAGGCATTCGAGCACATGGAGAGGCTGCGGAAGGACGGCGCCTCGCTCAGGACGGCGTATATACCCGCCATACTCGGCGAGGTGCGCGACATCGATCCCGATCGCTGGAAGATCGCCAGCGATCGCATGGAAAGGTTCCGCCCTCGGCTCTTATTGAACATGCTCGAGGATCCCAAGGACGCCGAGAAGGCACAGAAGATCAGGAGGTCCTGCAAGGAGTACCTGAACATCGACATCGAGCACCTGGGCATCCTCTATCGCGACGACCTGCAGGACGTCGCGCTCGGCTCGAGGATCCCCATCATCCGCTACAAGCCCCAGTCGGTCCTCTCCCAGGCCATCTACCGCGTCGCCGACAAGCTCGTCCAGTCCGAGAGCGAGGAGGACGAGTCCCTCTCGCTCGCCGAGATCGAGGGCGGCTACCGCACCGCCGAGCTCGAGGCCGAGGCCGATTTCGGCGCCAAGCTCGCCTACGTCGAGGAGCTCCTGTCCTCGGGCGCGCTGTCCACGGGCGACCTCGTCGAGACCGTGCGCGGCCAGCAGTTCGAGATCGACAAGCTCAGGCGCGAGAACCAGTTCCTCAAGTACAAGCTTTCCAAGGCCATAGGCCAGGGCTTCCAGGGCTAGTCCCGCTATGGCGCAGGCCGTCGCGAAGGGCGATCTGGTCCTCTCCGTTGAAGAGGACGAGCTCGAGGCCCGCATCGACTTCAAGCCCGACGCGAACGGGGCCGAGTGGACCGCCGAGAAGCTCATGCGCGTCCTCATGGACGCGCGCATCGGCGGCTACAACCAGAAGCGGGCGGAGGAGCTCGTCCAGAAGCTCGCTAGGGCCAGGGGCCCGGCGAAGGAGATCGTGGCGAAGGGGCAGGCGCCCGAGCCGCCCCAGGCCGAGCAGCCCGAGCGCGGCGCGCTTCCGGTCCCGCCGGAATACGAGGAGCTCGCGCGGGCCGTCGCCGCCGAGGCCCCTCCTCCCGAGCTCTTCAAGACGCGCGTCGAGACCGTCAAGGTCGAGAAGACGGTCAAGAAGCCGGCCGCGCTTCCCTTCCTGGCCCCGAAGCTCGAGAAGGTCGTCTCGACCGAGAGGCGCGAGGTCAGGGAACGCGTGGCGCCTGATCCGGCCGTCCTTTCCATCGGCTGGGCGGCTAAGGGCGCCCGGCTCGGCATCCTCTCCCAATCCAAGCCCGGCAAGCCGGGGAAGACGATCTTCGGGAAGCCCCTGAGCGCGCCCGCTTTCGATACCTCGTTCTACGCGGGCCCGGGCGTTACGCGAAACCGCAATGAGCTTTTAGCGGAGCGGGACGGCGTCGCGCGCTTCGGGGAGCGGTGGGTCGACGTCGTCGCCCTGCCGCGGCATTCCTGGTCCGTCGAGCTGTCGCCCGACGGCGCGACGGCCTTCCTAAGCTACTCTCCCGGCGATCCCCGCTTTCCCGCGCCCTCGGCCGCCGAGATCCTGGCGAGGGCCCGCGAGCTGGGCTGCGCGGAGGATGCCCTACTCGGGGAGGCCGAGGTCGCGGCCATGCTCGCCGAGTCGTCGCGCGGCGGCGAGTCCCTGTTCAGCCGCTCGATCTCGCTGGACCGCGACGCGGGCGCCCAGGTCAGGGTCGAGGCGGACGGGATGGCCGCCTTCCTCTCGATCTACAAGGGACGAGGAAGGGGACGGCCCCTCGACCTGTCGCAGGTCAGCGCGGCCCTCAAGGCCTCGGGCGTGCGCGGCTACAATCCCGATCAGCTGAAGAAGGACGTCCTCGAGTTCTACAAGGGCCCGAAGCCCGAGCTCGTCGATTACCCTCTCGCGGCGGGAAGGGCGCCGAGCCGCGGCAAGGAGCGCGGCCTCGCGCTGTCCGTCGCCTTCCTTCCCGACGAGAAGGCCGCCGAGCTTCGCGAGCGGATCCTCGCGAGCCCGGGCCTCAAGAAGGCGTCGCCGAGCCTCGACGAGTTCCCCGTCTCCGACGCGGCGAAGGTCGCGAGCGTCCAGCTCGGGCAGAAGATCGGCGAGCTTCCGCCTCCCCAGGCCGGCCAGGACGGGGTCGACGTCTTCGGCAAGGTCGTCCAGGGCATGAAGGGCAACGATCCGGTCATCAAGGCCTACGAGGGCGTCGACTTCACGAGGGGCGTCCTGACCGCCGCAGCGAGCGGCGTCCTCCTGGCGCGGGAAGAGGGCGGCGCCTGGAAGTTCCGCGTTATGCGCTTCCGCGATTCCTCCGTCGAGGCCGAGGTGGCGCCCGACGCGATGAGCGCGAAGCTCACGCTCTCCGCCGAGGAGGGCTTGGGGACGCCCTTGACCGTCGAGGCGGCGATCGCCGCGCTGAGCGCCAAGGGCGCGGTCCAGGGGCTCGAGGCCTACGCCATCGCCGAGGCCGTGGCCGACGCGCGCGCGGGAAAGCCCGTCCTGAAGCGGGTCGTCGCCCGGGGCCGTCCCGCAAGGCCCGGCGGCAGCGCCAAGGTCACCTGGATCGCGCAGAAGGCGACCGGCGCCCTCTACGCCGTGGGAGCGGGCGGAAGGGCCGATTTCCGCGAGCGCGATACCATGACCCGTGTCTCCGCGGGCGATCCGGTGCTCAAGGTCGAGAAGGCGGGAGACTTAGGCGAGGACGGCGTCGACGTGCTGGGACGGCCGATCCCCTCGGCCGCGAGCTCCTCGGGCGACGCCGTCCCCGAGCACGACGAGACCATCCGCGAGGAGAAGGCCGAGGACGGCTCGGTCATATACGTCGCCGCCGCGTCGGGAGAGCTCGTCGTCGAGGGGCTCTTCGGCTCGGGCGGCCGCATGTCGATCCGCGAGCGGCTCGACGTCGCCGGGGACGTCGGGCCCGAGACGGGCAACATCAAGTTCCCGGGCATCGTCGTCGTCAAGGGATCGCTTCGCTCCGGCTACACCCTCGTCGCGGGGGGCGACGTATCCGTCGGTGGCGCGGTCGAGGCCGCGCTCCTGTCCAGCGACGGGGCCATCCGCGTCGCCGAGGGCGTGAAGGGCGCGAAGCGGGGCACGCTGCGCGCGCGCAAGGGCTTCGACGCGGCCTTCGCCGAGCAGGCCCTCGTGCTCGCGGTAGAGGACGTCAGGCTGAAGTCGGGCTGCGTCCTGTGCAGCGTCAAGACCAACGGGAAGCTCATCCTCTCGGGCGAGAAGGGCGCGCTGATCGGCGGCCTGTGCAAGGCGCGCAAGGGCATCGACGTCGCCGTCCTCGGCTCGGAGAACTACGCGAAGACCGAGGTCTCCTTCGGGCAGGACTACCTCGTCGCCGACCAGATCGACGCCGAGGAGCGCGAGATCGAGAAGCTCAAGGCCCTTATCCTGCAGTCCGACCGGACCATGGCCGATCTCGAGAAGGCCGGCGGCGCGCTCGAGGCCGCCAGGCAGGAGAAGGTGAAGCTCGTCAAGCTCCTGGAGAAGCGGACGATTAGGCTTTTCGACCTCCGCGAGAAATTCGAGATGCACGCGGACTCGGAGATCCGCGTCCGCGGCACGGCCTATCCGGGCGTAATCCTCGAGAGCCATAATCGCTTCTTCGAGATCCGCAGCAAGAAGACGAAAGTCGCGTTCAGCTTCGATCCGAGCATGGGCCGGATCGTCGAACGTCAGCTATAGGAGTCATAATGCCCCTCGCCATCCAGTATCCCTCGTGGATCAGGCCCGAGATCATCCCGGGGCTTCCGATCCGCTGGTACGGCCTCATGTACGCCGTCGCCTTCGTCGTCACCTGGCTCCTCTTCCGCTACGAGTCGAAGAGGAGGAACGCGCCCTGGACCGAGGAGGATTCATTCGCCTGGTTCTTCTGGGCGATAGTCGGGCTGATCGTCGGCGCGCGGATTTTCGGATGCCTCCTGTACGATCCGACGGGGACGTACCGCGAGAAGCCCTGGCTGATATTCTGGCCCTTCGACCAGGGCCGCTACACGGGCTTCCAGGGCCTCTCGTACCACGGGGGCCTCGTGGGCATGATCGTCGCCACGCTGATCTACTGCAAGGCCAAGCGCTCGAACTGGCTTGCTTGGGTCGACGTCGTCGCCGTCTCCGCGCCGCTGGGCTACACCGCGGGAAGGCTGGGCAATTTCATCAACGGCGAGCTCTGGGGCAAGGTGACCGACGCGCCCTGGGGCATGTTCTTCCCCAACGTCCCCGAGCATACCTGGTTCAGCCCGAGCGCCGCCTGGGTCCAGGAGATCGCGACGAAGGTCGGCCTGAGCCTCTCGCCCGGCGTCCCCGTCAATCTCCCGCGCCATCCCTCGCAGCTCTACGAGGCCCTCTTCGAGGGGCTCCTGCTCTGGCTCGTCCTCTGGCTCCTCGTACGCAAGCGCGAGAGCTTCCCGGGATTCGCCGCGAGCCTCTACGCGATCGGCTACGGCGCCGTGAGGTTCTTCATCGAGTACTTCCGCGAGCCCGACTACGGCATCGGCTACGTTATCAAGCTGGGCGATCCTGCCGCGCCGACGAACCGCTTCGGCGGACTCCTCAATTTCTCGATGGGGCAGGTCCTCTGCGCGATGATGATCGCCGGCGGGGCGCTGATGTACTGGCTGTGCTCGAGGGCCGCGAGCACAGCGCTGCCGGAGCCCGCCGCCGACGCGGCCGGCCGCTCGCAGGCGGCGAGGAAGCTTCGCAAGAAGATCAAGTGAGGCGAGCTCGGGTCGGCGGCCCAGGGCGCGCGTCGCCGGCCGCGACGCGCGGCTCGCCCGGCCTAGCCGAAGAGCCCGCTTTTCCCCGAGAAGCGCATCCACCTGCCGGCCCTCGACGGGCGGCTCTCTTCTAGGAGCTCGAGGGCGAGGCGGGCCGCCCGGTCGGGGGCGCCGCTGGAGTCGCGCAGTCCGTAGGCCGCCCATCCCTTGCCGCCCGACGCGGCGAAGAGTCCCTTGCCCAGTCCCTCGAAGGCGCCGTAGGCGAGGGCGGCCGCGGGGCCCGCCTCCGCGTCGCGCGGGCTTTCCTGGGCGAAGAGCAGGATTCGGCCGCTTCCCTTCTCCTCGAAGCGCCTCGCGAGCTCGCGGGCCAGGTAGAGCGGGCCCGCGCAGCGCTCGTCTACGAGTTGAGCGATATCGGCGGGCTTGCCCGCCGGGAAGTCGGCCTTGACCGTCGCGGCTGAAGAGACGAGGACCGCCGCGTCGAGGCCGCCCAGCGCCGTCGCGGCGGACATGACCAAAGCGGAGGCCGAGGCGCAGGAGCGCGGATCGTAGGCGAATGCCGAGGCTTTCGCGGCGCCCGCGGCCTCGGCGGCCTCGAGGGACTTCGCGGTCCCGCCGGCGCCCGGCCTCGCCATGCCGAGAGCCGCGCTCCATCCGGCCGCGCGGGCGCGCTCGCCCAGGGCGGCGGCCAGCGGACCCTCGAAGGGCGCGATCAGGATTGTCTTCATCACGCGGCCGAGTGTACTTTACTGGCACACGCGCCGCAAGGCGCCGGAGGTTCCGATGCTCGTCGCGCTCGCGCAGATGGAAGCCCTCGTCGGCGGATTCGCCCGCAACGCCGATAGGATACTCGCTTTCGCCGAGGCCGCCCTCGGCGCAGGCTCAGGCGGCGGCATCCCGCGCGTCGGGCCCGGCGGCGCCGCCTCGCTCCTCGTCTTCCCCGAGCTCTCGCTCTGCGGCTACCCGCCCATGGACCTGCTCGACCAGGAGTCCTTCGTCGAGGAGAGCCTCTCGGCGCTCAGGCGCCTCCAGCGCGACCTCCCGCGGGAGCTCGCGGTCGCCGTCGGCTACGTGGACCGCAATACGAGCGGGCGAGGGAAGGGACTGGTCAACGCGATCGGCCTCCTCCAGGGCGGCAAGCTCGTCTTCACTCAGGCAAAGACCCTCCTTCCCACCTACGACGTCTTCGACGAGGCGCGCTACTTCGAGCCCGCCTCCGAGCGCCGCGCCGTCGATATCGGCGGCGAGAGAATCGGCTTCGCGATATGCGAGGACCTCTGGTGGGACGCGCCGGCGGGCCAGGGCCAGCGCTACGCCATCGACCCGATCCGCGATCTCGTGGACGCGGGCGCGGGAATCATCATCGTGCCCTCGGCCTCGCCCTTCGTCGCGGGAAAGCTGGATCAGCGCATATTCCTCGCCAGGAAGGCCGCGCGCGAGTCCGGCTCTCCCGTCCTCTACTGCAACATGACAGGCGCCGTCGATTCGCTCATTTTCGACGGCCGATCCTTCGCGGTCGACGCCGAGGGCCGCGTCGCCGCGCAGGCGGGATGGGGCGAGTGCCTCCTCGTAGCCGATACCGAGGAGCTCCGATCCCGGGGCGGCGCGGCGCGAGGCCGGTCGTCGGCCGCGCGCTCGGCCGCCGCCGCGCCCTCGGCAGCGGCCCCTCCCGCAGCGGACCGATGGACGGAGATCGAGGAAGCCCTGGTTATCGGCATCCGCTCGTATATGCGGATCTGCGGCTTCAAGACCGCCTGCCTCGGCCTGTCCGGAGGCATCGATTCCGCGCTGGTAACCGTCCTCGCCTGCCGCGCCATCGGGGCCGAGAACGTCGCCTGCATCACCATGCCCAGCCGCTACTCGAGCGAGGGCTCGGTCTCGGATTCTGACGCGCTATGCCGGAACCTCGGCGCCCGATTGGAGAATTTGCCGATAGAGGGGCCCTTCTCGGCCTACCTCGATCTCCTGGCTCCCTCGTTCGAGGGAAGGGAGCCGGACCTGACCGAGGAGAACCTCCAGGCGCGCATCCGCGGCGCCATCCTTATGGCTTGGTCGAACAAATTCGGATCCCTCCTCCTCGCCACGGGGAACAAGAGCGAGCTCGCGGCGGGCTACTGCACGCTATACGGCGACATGTGCGGAGGCCTGGCGCCGATCGGCGACCTATTGAAGACCGAGGTCTACGGCCTTTCGCGGTCGATCAACGAGCGCGCGGGCCTCGAGCTTATCCCGCGGACGATCCTGGATAAGGCCCCCAGCGCCGAGCTCAGGCCCGATCAGGTCGACCAGGATTCCCTGCCGCCCTACGAGCTCCTGGACAGGCTGCTCGACCTGTACATCGTGCATAACCTGGGGGCGGGCGAGATCGTCGCCCGAGGCTTCGAGCCGGCCTTGGTCGAGCGGGTCGTCGCCATGGTGGGCAAGGCCGAGTACAAGCGCCGCCAGGCGGCTCCGGTCCTCAAGGTGTCGGCTCGCGCCTTCGGCATGGGGCGCCGTGTGCCGATCGCCAGGATCCTGCATGAGGCGGATTCGGGATCGAAGCCCGCCGGATAATCCTGCTCGGCCCGCCGGGACCGCTTTGGGGGACTAATACGTATCGTGATATACTATAAAACGAGTAAGGAATACTCGGAATATGGATGTACGACGCGTACTCGCCTTAGCCGGCATAGTCGGAGCCTTCTCGGCGATGGCTTTATCATGCGGCGTTTCCTCGTCCTTACTATCCGATTCCGAAAGAAGCTCGCTTTACTCGATTAAGCTTAATTCCAATGATGGACAGGAAATAAAAGACGGAAGCATGCTTTCTCCGGGCTCGCGGATCATTCCGACGGTCTCGAAGCTGCCCAGCGCCGCCGATCCGGGCGCCTTCGAGATCGAGCTCGTAGGCTATTCGGGCAGTAAAGCCGCCACGGCTTTCATCCGCTCGGCCGCCTATCCGGCAGCGGCGCAGGACTCGCTCGCGAAGTCGGATAACGCCGGCACGGGGACGGCTCAGGTAGTCGAGGCGATCGAGGGCAGCCTTCCGGGTATTTCCCTGCCGGCCTCCATGCGTCCCGGCGCGTATAAGGTCGCGATGAAGGTATTCGGCAAGGACGGCTCGGTCGACCTTAGGGCCGAGCGCACCGTCTTCATCGGCGTCGCCGCTCCGATCATCGAGTCGGCGACCTCTTTCCCTCCTTCCGTCGAGCCTGGGGCTCCCGCGCTTCTCGGCCTATCGGTCGGCTTCGCCTCGGAGGATGAAGGCGGCAAGGCCCAGGCGGCCGATCCCTGGATCGAATGGAGCGCCGACGGCGCGGCCTTCGCCGCGGGTTTATTGTCCGCCGGTTTCGATAAGGCCGTGTGGCCGGCTCCTAGAGCGGCCGGCGCGTACTCGGTAGCCGTTCAGGTCTATCCAGCCGCTCCCCTCGACTCGAGCGGCTTCGGCTTCCCGGCTTCCGCCGAGTCGCGAAGGGCGGTCAGCGTCATGGCGATCGCGAATCCGGCCGGCAGCGGCGACGATTTCGCCGATTCCCTGTCCTTCCTCAGCCTGCTTCGCCTCGACGGAGACTTCTCGGACGCCGGAACCAGGCCCAGGATCGCCAATCCCGAAGCCTTCGGCTCTCCCGAGCTCGACGTGTACGCGAGCGGTTTCGGGTATCGCCTAGGCCCGGCTTCGGGCGTACGGATACCGGGGTTAATGCCGCCTATGCAGGGCGATCGGCTGGCCGACTTCTCCATCCTCATTCGCTTGGCGCCCCGGGACGAGGACGGTACCGGCCTAATCGCCCGCTTCGCCTCGGACGACGGGAATTACTCCCTCGCAATCGGCCTGGAGGGATGGAAGCCCTATGCCGAGTTCGCCTTCGACGGCAAGATCCAGCGCTCGGCCGCGTCCGACGCGGTTCCGCCCTCGGCCCTGACCCTGCAAGCGTCCTTCGTTCCTTCGGGCGATCTTCTCGATATCCGATGGTACGCCGAGGGCGAGAGGATCGCCTCTCCTTCCATGCCCCTCCCTCCGCCTTCAGGGCCGGGCGGCGCCGTCCTCGGGGGGGCGGGCTCGCTTAAGGGCGTCTACGACGGATTCGGCCTCTCCGCCGGCTCGCCCTCGCCCTCGTATCGGCTGGCGGCCCGGCGTAAATGGAAGTCAGCTCTCATCTATGCCGAGGGCTTCGAGGACGGCAATCTCCCCGCGCTCTCCGAAGCGGCCGTAGGCGCGAGCGTCGGGGCGGGCGTCCTAGCGCTGGAAAGCGGCGCCGCCCTGAGCCTCATTCCGTCCTTCGACCCTGGCGACGGCGTCGCGATCGAGGCTTCATTGATCGGCGACCGCGCTTCCGCTCGGTTTGTATTCTCGAAGCCCGACGGCGCCGCGCTCTTCTCGATCAGGGGAACGGGCGAGGTAGAGGACGCGTCGGGCAAGCTGCTCGGGGTACTGGATTTCGGTAATCCGCGAATATCGCTTTCGATAGCCTCTTCAGAGGAGGGCTTCGCCCTGCGTTCCGGCACCGGGGATCCTGTTCTCGCGCCGACGGACGGCGCGGGGCTCGCGCTGTCGCTGGCCAGGGCGGGCGGCCTCGACGCCCTCTCTGTCGAGCGGATACTGGTTCGGCAATCTTCCGCTCCTAAGGCAAAGTAATCCGATATCGTCGATTATGTGAAAGAAATAGTATTGCCGCGGCCATTTCCGGTGTTTAAACTAAACGTAGGGTAGCTGTCGGCCGCATGGGCGCCGCTCCCGTCGATTAGGCGAGATATGGAGGAGCATCCGATGCGAATTGGCATTCCCGCCGCTTTGCTAGCCGCGGCGGCCGCCTTGGCGTTTTCCTGCGCGAGTAGTCCCGGCCCGGCGGAAGGGCCGCCGGAAAGCGCGGCCTCGGCAGGGGTCTCGGGCCAAAGCGGCAGCGCCGCGAAGAATCGCGCCAAGGAGCTCGTCCAGGGCGGGCTCGACGCCGGCTCGGCGTCGGCCTCGCAGAGTCCGCAGGACTCGAGCGCGACCGAGGCCTTGGCCCAGGCCGCTTCGGCGGACCGGCCGCCCCCGCCGCCCGGGAAGCTCAGTCCCGAGGAAGAGGCCTACCTTAATTCCTATCTCTCCCGCCTTAATTACATGGTGTATTACGACGAGGATTCGCTGGTCGATCCCCTGCTCGCGAAGAGGGCCGTGTCTATGGCCAATCGCTACCTCATCGAGAAGATGGGCCTGTCCGTCATCGACTTCGACCAGATCGAGAAGAACAAGAAGGACCAGGCGGCCGCCTACCAGAGCGAGACGGGCGGATCCATCGACCTCATCCAATACCTCGCGCAGAAGTTCAACGCCGACGTCTACGTCGAGCTCGGATTCACGGTGGCCTCGGAGACGAGGGACTCGAAGTACTACGCGACCGCATCCGGCTCCATGAAGATCTTCGACGTATCCACGGCCTCCCTCCTCGGTTCCTTGGTCATAGTCTCGGGAGGCGCCGCGATGAGCCCCTCCTCGGCGGACGCCGCCGCGACGAACGCGGTCACCGCGCCGATCTGGCAGGCCATGCCCAAGATGATCGATCAGTCGAAGGAGCTCATCAAGAACTCCCTCGGCCGAGGCGTGCGCTACGAGCTCATCCTCCAGAACACTCCCGACTCGAGGGCCATAAGCCAGTTCCGGCGCGCCTTGGCCAAGAAGGTGCGGGAGGTCGAGCAGGTCTCCTACTCGCCCGCGCTCACCAAGCTCTACGTCTATACCTTCCAGAGCGGGGACAAGGTCGAGGACGCCGCCTACGACGCGGCCGAGTCGGCGGGAATGAGCGATCTTAATCTCATCTACGCGAGGGGGAAGTCCTACACCTTCGATACGGGATCGTGACGAATCGGGACGCCTTTTCCGGCGATCGTCGCCGGGGGCGCTCCGTCCGCGCGGAAGATAGTCCGCGCTATAGAATCAGGAGGTTATCGTGAAAAGACTGATTGCCGCCCTTATCGCGGCCGCGCTCGTCTTCGCCGTTGCGGTGGGCTGCGCGAGCAAGCCCGAGCCGCCCAAGCCCTTCGTCCCGCCCGAGTCGACGGTGAAGTCCTATCCTCCCCAGATACTCATGCACAAGGGCACCGCCTTCGGCATCGCCTATCCGAACTGGATGGAAGCCGCGCTCCAGGGCCCGAAGTACGTCGAGAAGCTGGCGGACTACAAGAACAAGTACATCATCGTCGTCGAGCAGGACGGCATGGACCTGACGGGCACCCAGCTCGCCGCCTCCAGGCTTAACGCCCAGACTACGATCTCCGCCCTCATGTCCACCCGGGTCAAGGACACCTTCGCGGGCGCTCAGGTCGGCGATAAGGATAAGATCGAGACTTACATGGAGAGGTGCGTGAAGAGCGTCTCCGAGTCGACCTTCTCCGGCTTCGCCATGGAGAGCGATTGGTGGGTACAGCTCCAGACCTTCACTCCCGAGGGCAAGCCGGACGATCAGGTCTACCGCGTCATCCAGATCTGGGGCATCGACAAGGACCTCCTGCAGAAGCAAATCGACCAGATACTCGAGGACAACGCCGCGATCGAGGAGAAGACGCCCGAGAAGCAGCGCGCCATGGACCTCGTGCAGCAGTCCTTCTTCGACGGGTTCTGAGACCGGGACCTCCGCGCCGCCGTCCTCCGGGGCGGCGGCGCTTCTTTTCGCGGCACGCCGGCAGGGACGCCTTAGGCTTCGCCGGCGCCCCGCCGATCCAGGAGACGATATGAAGCGCTACGCCGCCGCCGCGATCGCGTCGGCCCTCCTCGTCCTCGCGTCCTGCTCGGGCTCTCCCGCGACGGTGAAGGCGCCGGACTGGGTGCTTTCCGCGCCCAAGCCGGACGGGACCTACACTTACTTCTCGGGATCGTCCTCGAGCGCCTCGGGCGACGAGGCCGCCGCGATGAACGACGCGACGGCCAACCTCATCGCGTCGATAACCCAGTACATCGGCGTCAGGCTTGACGTGAGCTCGACCGCCGAGGCCAGGGCGACCCTCGATTCCTACGCCGCGGACATAAGGACGACGGTGACAGGCGCGTCCAGGAACCAAGTCGCCGGCTTCGCGGTCAAGGAGCGCTTCGTCCAGAAGGACAAGGCGACGGGACGGGTGACCGTCTACGTGCTCGCCTCCTATATCACCGCCGAGCTCGAGAAGGAGAAGGCGAGGATAGCCGCCGTCTTCAAGGAGCGCGAGGACGCCGTCGCCAAGCCCGAGGCCGAGGGCCGCGCGCTCGAGGCGGCGGGCAGGACCTATGAGGCCGTGCGCAAGTACGTCGAGGCCGCGGTCGCCGCCTCGGGCTCGGATATCGACAACGCCGAGATCAAGCTCGAGCGCAACGTGAACAACGCGCGCGCCGCCCTGTCGAAGCTCCGCTTCGCGAGGCCCGCCTCCGAAGCCTATACCGCCTTCGTCGGGCAGGCCTTTCCCAAGCCCTTCGTCGCGACGCTGGTTTCGGGAGAGGGGCCTGGCGCGCCGGGCGTCCCGGGAGCCGCGCTCCAGGTTAGCTACCAGCGTAAGTCCGGCACGAGGCTCGTGTCGAAGACCGAGGATGCGATGACGGGGCCTGGCGGGGCGATCAGCTTCACGCCGCCGCCTCCCGATTTCGTCGGCAAGGCGAAGCTTACGGTCAAGCTGGACTTCCAGTCGACCATCGAGCTCCTGGACAAGCTTCCGTCCAAGTACGCCGCCCTGCGCGACTCCCTTGAGGGGGAGCTGCGCGGCAGGTCCCTCGAGATACCCTACGAGGTCGTCTCGAACGCGCGCGACGCGTCGATGGCCGTCGCCGTCCTCGACGCCGACACGGGCGGGGCCCTTGCCCAAGCCGGCCTCGTCGAGGCCCTGCTGAAGGAGAAGTTCAAGGTCAAGGCCGTCGCGATCGCGAGGGCCGCCCTCGAGGCGATGGACGACGGGGCCGTCATGGCCGCCGTCAAGTCCGCGGGAGCCTTCGACCGGGCCGCCTTCGGGATCGCGCGCGTCGACGAGGTCAGGAAGGACGGGACCAGCTTCGTCGCCTCCGCTACGGCGACGGTCAAGGTAATCGACATGGCTACGGGCGAGCTGCTCTATTCGGCCGAGCGCGCCGCCATGGGCGTCGGGGCGGATGAGCAAGCCGCGCGAAGGGCCGCATACCGGGAGCTCGGCGCGAGCGCCATAGGCAAGGACCTGCTCGCCAACCTGCCCTAGGGAAACTGCAAAGGACTGCAAACGAGAAGAAGGACACGGAGATAACGGAGAACACGGAGAACACGGAGATCACGGAGCGAAGAAAGGAAATGGATAGGGGGGAAGGGAAGAACGGCTAATGCCTTTTCTTCCTCGCTTTCGATTCTCCTTGAATACTCTCCGCGACCTCCCTCTTTCCTCCGTGGTCTAACGCTACGCTAGGCTTCGCTCCGTGTCCTCTTCTTGCTTGCCATTTTTCGGTGGGGTATCAGTCTTTCGGCTTCAGTATCCCCAGGTCATGCGGGCGGTTGGAGATTAGGCCGTCGCAGCCGAGATCGAGGAGGCGGCGCGCGTCCGCGGCCTCGTCCACCGTCCAGGGGATGACCGGGTACCTGCCAATCTTCCTCCAGCGGAACGAGGAGAGGCGGCGCACCTTGCCCTGGCAGGGCTTCAGCACGTCGACCTTGCCTATCCAGCGGCCCTCTCCGTGGCGGAGGTAGGGCGGGACCTCGGAATCCGAGGACCAGATGATGGCCGTCGGGATGGCCGGCGCGATGTACTTGAAGCGCGAGAGCGAGACGGGATTGAAGGATGATACGAGTATCCTTCCCGCGAGGCCGCTTTTCGAGGCGAAGGCGTCGCGAAGGCAGGCGGCCACCGCGCTCTCGAGGCCGTAGTCCGAGGCTACCCTGTTCTTGATCTCGATATCGTAGCAGAGCGAGTCGCCGAATTCCTCGAAGAGCTCCCTGAGGGCGATGATCCGCTCGCCCTTCCATCGATCGCCCTTCCAGGAGCCGATATCCAGAGCGCAAAGCTCCTTCATGGTCGAGCGCTCTATCTCAAGGGTCTTCCCCGCCACCCTCGTCGTCGTATGGTCGTGGATGACGGGAAGGGCGCCGTCGGAGCTCAGGTGCACGTCGAGTTCTATGGCGGGGATTCCCATAT
>Ga0075317_1000050_pt1 | contig 13922 bp, 13 predicted proteins | sample MayberryNE_TuleB_FD_120068 | JGI IMG/M metagenome (GOLD analysis project Ga0075317, IMG submission 120068) | Natural and restored wetland microbial communities from the San Francisco Bay, California, USA, that impact long-term carbon... | ecosystem: Environmental > Terrestrial > Soil > Wetlands ... | reverse complement strand
TGGCGACCTCGGCGATGTAAAGATCGGCGCGATCGGCGCCCGGCGCCTCGACCCTGCCGGACCAATGCTTCTCCGACTGCTCGGACAAGGCCTCGGGCTTAGGCTTCCCGCCTCCGGAAGCCCCGAGATGCCCGCGCCCAGCACCAAGACCTGCCCGCTTCGCCATCGATCCTCCGCATTCCGATGGTAGGCGCTACGCGCCCTCGGTATCAAGCACGCAGGAATTCGTACGGCGCCTATATATGTTTTTCAGTATATTTTATTACATTGATATTACGAAAGGAGCGCGAAATGGCGTTTACAGTGCCTGAATTGACCTATGATTACGAGTCGCTCGAGCCGCATATAGATGCCGAGACAATGCGCCTGCACCACGACAAGCATCATGCGGCCTATGTCGCGAACCTGAACAAGGCGATCGAGGGAAAGGCATATGCCGACTGGAGCATCGAAGCCCTGGTCAGAGACTGGTCAAAACTGCCCGAGGAGATCAGCTCGGTAGTGCGGAACAACGCCGGAGGGCATTACAACCACAGCATCCTATGGTCGACGATCGGCCCCAAAGGCGGCGGCAAGCCTGAAGCCGCGCTGGGTAAGACCGTGGAACGGGAGCTGGGCGGCTTCGATACCCTGAAAAAGGAGCTGTCCAAGGCGGCGTTGGGAAGATTCGGCTCGGGCTGGGCATGGCTTTCGCTCGACCCATTGAAGCGGCTGGTTGTAGCTTCGACGCCGAATCAGGACAGTCCCCTCGGAGAGGGCGGCTATCCCCTTGTAGGCATCGACGTGTGGGAGCATGCCTATTACCTTCGCTATCAGAATCGCAGGGCGGACTATATCGAGGCATTTTTCAATGTCATCGACTGGAAGGAGGTCAACGAGCGCTACGAGAAAGCTATGAGCTGACTCTATGTTTTCAGGGCGGGAAAGGACTACTTCTCCCGCCCTGACAAGCTTCTAAAATGTAGCGATCCTGGGTAAGTACCTACTGAATAGTGGGTAAGGCCAATTATTCGCACTCAGGTTAAGACAAGCCTGAAGAAATAGATCCAAAAGAGTAGCACTATTTCTTTTTCTTAGATTGCTTTATCAAAACTCTAAATGGATTGGCACGTAAGTTCGGAGAAAGATACGTTACTGGCACGACTCGTGCTCTGATAAATGTCGCACCTTCGCGGTGTACTCGACATTTAGGAGCGTACCAATGCGGAAACGAGCTGCCGCCTCGATCCTTCTTCTCGCGCTGGCAGTCATACCAGGATTCTCGCAGCAGGCCGAGAGCTCGCTGAGCCCGGGCAACACGGCCTGGGTGCTCGTCTCGATCGCCCTGGTAATGTTCATGACCGTGCCTGCTCTCGGCCTTTTCTACGGCGGCCTCGTGCGGAAGAAGAACGTGCTAAGCGTGCTCATGCAGTGCTTCATAACCCTGGCTCTCGTCTCGACTATCTGGATAGCCTTCGGCTACAGCCTCGCCTTCAGCGAGGGAGAACTGATCCCGGGGGTCCTAGGCGATTTCAAGTGGGCCTTCCTAAAGGGAATAACGCCGGACCAGCTTTCGCCCTACTATATCTCCGACGAGGCGGGGCGGATTCCCCATCTCGCCTTCGTCATGTTCCAGTGCATGTTCGCGGTCATCACGCCCGCACTGATCGCGGGCGCCTTCGCCGAGCGGATGAAGTTCTCGTCCTTCCTCATCTTCACCGCCGCGTGGCAGGTCCTGATCTACTGTCCCCTCGCCCACATGATCTGGTCCTCCGGGGGCTGGCTCTACAAGCTCGGTGTCCTGGACTTCGCCGGAGGCACGGTCGTCCACGTCAACGCGGGCTTCGCCGCCCTGGCCGCGGCCCTGGTCATCGGCAAGCGCGACCACCACAAGCTCCTGCCGCCGCATAACCTTCCCTTCACCCTGATCGGCGCCGCGATGCTCTGGTTCGGCTGGTTCGGCTTCAACGGGGGATCCGCCCTGGCCGCCGACGGCATCGCCGCGAACGCGGTCATGACGACGAACGCGGCGGCGGCCGCCGCCGGCCTCGCCTGGGCCCTCCTGGACAAGGTCTTCAACAAGCGCCCCACGATCCTGGGAGCGGCGACCGGCGCGGTCGTGGGTCTGGTCGCGGTGACGCCGGCGGCGGGCTTCGTGAATCCGGCGGGCGCGATGGCCATCGGCGCAATCGGCAGCGCGGTCTGCTTCTTCATGGTCGTCTTCGTCAAGGAGAGGCTCGGTTACGACGACGCGCTGGACGCCTTCGGCTGCCACGGCGTAGGCGGCCTCGTGGGGGCGGTGCTGACGGGCGTCTTCGCCGATCCCGCCGTCTGGGCGGGCCGCGGGGCGGACTTCTCGGGCGCCCTCTACGGCAACGTCCCGCAGCTCTGGAAGCAGCTCGCGGGAGCGGGCGTAAGCATCGCCTTCGCCTTCGTCGGCACCCTCGTCATCTTGAAGCTCGTGGACCTGGCGGCCGGCTTGAGAGTCGACGCGAGGGACGAGGCGGTCGGCCTCGACATATCGCAGCACCAAGAGCGCGCGTACACCGTGCTCGAGTAGGGAGAGGCCAAGATGAAGATGATCGTCGCGATTATACAGCCGCACAAGCTCGAGGAAGTTAAGGAGGCTCTCTACGCCGCCGCCGTCAACCTGATCACCGTATCGGAGGTATTGGGGCACGGAAGGCAGGGAGGGCAGGCCGAGATCTACCGGGGCAGCAAGGAGACGGGCAACCTGCTTAGGAAGATCCGCCTCGAGATCGCGGTCAACGAAGCCTACGTCGAGCCCACGATCGAGGCCATCCTCAAGGGAGCCCGCACGGGCGAGGTCGGGGACGGCAAGGTCTTCGTCTACGACCTGGCCGAGGTAGTTCGCATCCGTACCGGGGAGCGCGGAGGAGAAGCGATAGGATAGCCGAATTCGGCCGGAGCGCTCCTCGGTTGCGGGGAGCGCGGAGGAGAGGCGATAGGTTAGCCGGATTGCGCCGGAGCGCTAGCAGGACGCTATTCGTCGTCGCCTTCCGTCCGTCCCGCGGCGCTTTCAGCCCAGTAGGCGCCGCGGCCCGGGCGCGTAGGAGTCGCGTAGTACTCGACGTTCCATAAGAAGAGGCCGCGCGCCGGGGCGGTCGGTCCCGCGAGGGAGCGGTCGCGCGCCTCAAGGGCCGTCCGCATGCGGCGCTCGGCGGCCGCGCGAAGGCCGGCGGCCGCGCGCTCGCGGCCGTCCGAGCGCGCCAGCTCGGCTTCATAGAAAAGCATCGAGCCGACCAGGGACCTTACCATGCGCCAGAGGAAGGCATTGGCCGCGACTTCGTACACGAGGACCTCGCCCTCCCATCGGAAGCTGGATTCGTGGACGAAGCGCGAGCGGTTCGCCGACAGGTCGCGGGCCGACGAGAAGGCCGTGAAGTCCGTCTCGCCGAGGATCGTCGCGGCCATCGCGTTCAGCGACGCGAGGTCGGGCGGGCGCCGGACGTGATGCGCGTAGCGCAGCCTGACGGGGTCGGGAGCGGGCGAGCAGAGGGTGAAGTAGCGGTAGCGCCTGAGCCTCGCGTCGTAGCGCGAGTGGAAGTCGAAGTCCGCCTCGGCCGACGATAGTATGCGCAGGTCGCGCGGCAAGAGGCGGTTCAGGGCCGGGACGAAGCGCTCGGCGCCCATGCGCCCGATGTCGGTGTAGAAGTTGGCGACCTGGCCCATGGCGTGGACGCCCGAATCGGTACGGCCCGCGCCGAGGGTCGGGACCGGATGCCCGTGTATCTCGGCCAGCGCGGCCTCGAGCTCGCCCTGGACCGACCTCGCGTTTTCCTGCCGCTGCCATCCCGCGAAGTCCGTGCCGTCGTAGGAGAGGACCAGGCGGACGTTCCGGCCGGGCCTCCTATCGGGGCGTTGAGATACTTGAGGCATCTCAACGCCCCGATAGGGCAATTGCTCGAAAAGCTAAGGCTTTTCTACGCAATTGCGTAAGGCAAGGTAGCATTGCAAAAGGCGCCCTCGTCTTTTGCAATGCTTCGTCACTCCTCATCCTCTTCGTCGTCCTGGTGGAGCTCGGCCTTCAGCGCGTCGTAGAGGGCGCGCACCTTGTCGACGAGAGGGCCGGGCCTCGCCTTGCTCTTGCGGCCGAGGCCGAACATCTTGGCGATCGTGCGCTTGGCCCCGTCCAGGATCTCCAGCCGCTTCGCCTCTTCGGAGCGGGGGCCGTACTTCAATTCCAGCGTCGCCGACAGGAAGAGGACGCCCTCGAAGCCGTAGTTCTTGTCGGTGTCCGGCCCCAGCCACTTGACCGTGGTGAGCTGCTCCTTGCCCTTCTGCTCGAGCTCGACGGCCAGCCTGTACAGGAAGCGCGCCTTGGAATGGAAGGCCGCCGAGGCCTCGTCGAAGCCCTCGCCGGGCTGCTTGCGGTCCAGGTAGCCGCAGAGCCAGGCCGCGCGGAGGGCCGAGAGCGCCTGCTTGATCGTCGGCGAGAATTCCTTGGGCAGGAGCTCATAGCAGCGCATGGCCAGGTAGTAGGAAGCGGCGCCCTCCATGAGGCCGCGGGGCGCGTTGTAGTCGACGGGGCTGAAGACGAGCTGGGCGGCCTCGACCCGCGCGGCGGTCTCGTCCTTGAGCTTCGCGGCGATCTTCGCGGGAACCGAGGCGAAGTCCTGCTTGAAGGCCGCGTACCAGCAGGAAGGGCAGACGGTCAGGTCGTAGACCAGTGGATGGACCTCGCCGTAGGCCTGCATGGGGATGTAGGTCCGGTGCAGCTCGTCGGTCAGGTCGCCGGCGTTCACCCGGCCCGAGAAGAGCTCCTCGCGGTTGAAGGAGGTCTCGCAGACGGGGCAGACGATGGGCTCCTTCGAGACGAAGGTGACCTTCCGCTCCTTGTCGTCCTTCTCCGGCCTTTGCGCGTACCGTACCATGGCTACCCCTCGATGACGACGACGGCGATCGCGTTGTCCCTCTCGTGCGTGAGCGACAAGTGGACCGCCGAGGCGCCCGCCTCGCGGAAGCGCGCGAGCGCCGTCCCGTGCAGGACCATGTCGGGCCTGCCGTTATGGCTGTTGACGACCTGGAGATCCCGGAGCCTTATGCCCGCCAGCCCTGCCCCGAGCGCCTTCCCGAAGGCCTCCTTGGCGGCGAAGCGCGCGGCTAGCGAGTGGGCCGCCCCCTGTCCCCGCTCCGCGGCCGCGGCGATCTCCTCGGGATGGAAGAAGCGCTTGACGAGGCCCGGGACGGCCTGCCAATGGCGGATGCGATCGACGTGGACGACGTCGATGCCGACTCCGAGGATCAAGGCTTCACGGCCTTCCCGGCGCCCTCGGCTATCTCGATCCTGACCTCGGCTGGCTCGAAGCCGACGATCTCGTAGCCCGCGGGGGCCCGGACCCGAACGGGAAGGTCGTAGAAGCCCGAGTTCCGGACGGCGGAGGCGTCTACGTCGAGCGTGCCGGGAGGAAGCTCGGCCAAGGCGGCAGGCTCCGCTCCGGCGATCGGGCGCAGGTCCACCCTCGCCCGGGGGAAGGGCGGCGCGAGAACGAGGCCCTCCGCCAAGCCGGCGATCGCGACCTCGGCGTCGTCGAAGGAAAGGACCCCGCGGGAATACGCGACCAGGACGCGGACATCGACGCTTCCCGCGCCGGAAAGCGCCACCAGGGGATCCTTCTTCACGAGCCGGGACTTGACCGTGAAATCGGCGGCGCGTCCGGTCAGCTCGATGGGCTCGGTCTTCACGTCGAGGATCTTGGCGACGGCGCTCGCGGGCCCGGATATCTCGACGTCCGGCGGCTGGATCTCGAAGGAGGCGATCTCGTATCCCGACTGTACGAAGCCGCGGAACGCGGGCGAGACCGGCACGACCCGCGAGGAGCGCTTCTCGATCGAGACCTCGACGTCGGCGGGCTCGACCTGGATCTCCAAGGGATCGACCCCGAGCGCGGTACCGGTACGCTCGATCTGCACGGGAACGCGGTAGGGCCCCTCGGAGCGGTAGGGGGAAAGGTCGAGCGTCGCGATGATGTCCTCTTCCTCGATCGAATAGATCGCGCCGGACTCGCCCCTGAGCGTCACGCGGACCGAGCGGGGATACTGGCTTGCCGGGACGAAGTCCCCGCCGACCCTGACGTCCAGCGGGACGGATATAGGCCGGTTCTCCAGGCGGTTGAGCTGGTAGAAGAAGAAGAGGAGGAGGGCCGCGCAGAGAGAGAGGACCTTCGCGGGCCAATCGGCCATAAGCCGTCCGAGGAGATCCCTACTCCGCATCGAGCTTCTCCTCGACGGCCGCGTCCGCCGATTCCGTGAAATCGAGGAGCTCGCCCAGGCGGCGCCTTACCTGCTCCGGCGAGAGGCCGTAGTAGAGCTTCGACTCGCAGGCGATCGACAGGGCGCCGGTCTCCTCCGAGACGACGAGGATGACCGCGTCGGCCTCCTCGGACAGGCCGAGGGCGGCGCGATGCCGCGTGCCGAAGCTCTTGCGGATGTCCTGCTGCTCGGAGAGCGGCAGGAAGCAGCCGGCGGCGGCGGCCCTGCCGTCCTGCACGACGAGAGCCCCGTCGTGCAGGGGAGTATCGTGGCCGAAGATGGTGACGATGAGGCTCGACGAGAGCAGGGCGTCGATCCTGGTGCCGGTGTCGATGATGTTCTTGAGGCCGACGTTGCGCGCGAACACGATGAGGGCTCCGCGGTTCCGCGACGACAGGGCCTCGGCGGCGTTCAGCGCCGCCTCGATCTGGGTCACGCGGGGACGCGAGGCTCCCTTGAAGATCGAGCCCTGGCCGAGCCGCATGAATATCTTGCGCAGCTCGGGCTGGAAGACGATGGCGATCGCGATCACGAGGCCCGGGGCGATGATGCTGAGGACCCAGGTGACCGTCGTCAGCCGGAGGAAATAGGCGATCGCGTAGAAGGCCGCGAGGATTAGCGCGCCCTTGACCAGCTGGATGGCCTGAGTCCGTACCAGGACCTCGTAGGCCTTGTAGACGAGGAAGGCCAGGAGGAGTATGTCGAGGGCCGGGCGGACGTAGAGGCTGAAGAACTGGGCGACGTCGGCCGCGCTCATGGCCGATTCCTTCCCGCGGAGCCGGCGGCGCGGTCGAAAACGGCCAGGGCATCCGCCGTCTCGGCGACGTCGTGGACGCGGAAGAGGACCGCGCCCGCCAGCCGGGCGGCGCAGGCCGCGCCGAGGCTGCCGGCGAGGCGGTCCTCGACCGCGCGCCCGGTTATAGCCCCGACGAGGGACTTGCGCGAGAGGCCGACGAGGACGGGCCACCCGGCGCGCGAGAGGCGGGCGACCGCGCCGTCCCTCGGATCGAGGAGCTCGAGGTTGTCCTCGAGCCTCTTTCCGAAGCCGATGCCCGGATCGAGGATGATCGCGCCCTGCGCGATGCCGGCTTCCATGGCGCGCTCGGCCGCCCGGAGGAGGAAGGCGGCGACCTCGCCCGAGCAGTCCTCGTAGGACGGCGCTTCCTGCATGACGCGAGGCTCTCCCTTCATGTGCATGAGGACGACCGGCGCGCCCCGCTCGGCGAGGAGGGCGGCCATGCCCGGGTCGGCCAGGGCCGAGACGTCGTTCACCATGTCGGCGCCCGCGTCCAGGGCCGAGCGCGCGACCGAGGCCTTGCGCGTATCAACGGACAGGAGAAGGCCGCTCCGCGCGCGTATGGCCTCGATCGCGGGAATGACCCGCCCCAGCTCCTCCTCCTCGCCGACCGGATCGGCGCCGGGGCGGGTGGACTCGCCGCCAAGGTCGACGATGGCCGCGCCGGCGGCTTCCATGGCGAGGGCCGCCTCGGCCGCGGCCTGGGCCGTCGCCCGGCGCGCGCCCGGGTAGAAGGAGTCGGGCGTAAGGTTGACGACGCCCATGACGAGAGGCTTGCCGCCCAGGTCGAGGACGCGGCCGCCGGGAAGACGCAGGCAGGGCCGGGTCGAGGTCACGGCGATCCTCCCGCGGCCTTGAACATATAGATGCGGCCGCCCGGCCTGCTCCGCTCGGCCGAGCGGATCCGCGCGGCGATGCCGATCGCGTCGAGCCCGGCGGCGGCGAGAAGCTCGTCGCGGCTGCCCTGCGGGTAAGGCCGCGCCGGGAATCCCGCGGCCATAGCCTCGACGCGGGGCATGCGGGAGCTGATCAGCGACACGAGGCCCTCGCCCAGGCCCCCGCGCTCGACCCCTTCCTCGAGTATCAGGACGCGGCGATAGGCGGAGGCTATGTCGAGCAGGAAGTCCTCGTCGATCGGCGAGGCGAAGCGGGCCGAGTACACGTCGGCGACGGACCCTCCGCCCGATTGGGCGGACTCGCGCAGGAGGGCGTCGGAAGCGTCGACCGCGCACGGCGCGAGGCCCCCCAGGGCGATGATCAGGCTCTCGGCCCCGGAGCGCCGCGCGAAGACGCCCCTGCCCTCCTCGACCGGCTGGGAATAGGCGGCTTCCTCGCGCGGGCATGGGGCTTTCGGGAAGCGGACGATGGCTGGGCCGCCCGAATCGAGGGCCCATTCCAGGAATAGGCCGAGCTCGGCCGCGCTCGCCGGCGCGAGGATCGGAAGTCCGGGGAAGGAGCGGAAGAGGGCGATATCGTAGATGCCCTGATGCGTCTCGCCGTCGTCCGCTACGGCCCCCGCGCGGTCGAGGGCGAGGACCACGCGAAGCCTCGGCAGGGCGACGTCGTGGAAGATCTGGTCCACCGCCCGCTGGGAGAAGGTCGAGTACAGGCCGACGACGGGCCGCAGTCCCTGGGCAGCGAGGCCGGCGGCGAAGGTGACCGCGTGCTCCTCCGCGATGCCGACATCGTAGAGCCGGCCGGGGCAGGCGGCGGCGAAGGACTCGAGGCCAAGGCCCTTGGTCATCGCTGCGGTCACCGCCACGAGCCTGTCGTCGAAGCAGCCGCGCCTTACCATGGCGCGGGAGAAGGCCTCGGTGAAGGTCGAGGGTGCGACGGGCTCGACCTCGCCGTCGGTGCAGCGCATGGGCGACACGCCGTGGTAGAGCGAGGGATTCTCCTCGGCCAGGCCGAAGCCCCTGCCCTTGCGCGTCACGACGTGGACGACGACGGGCTTGCGCAGCGACTTGGCCTCCCTTAGGACGCGGACCATGCCCGCGATGTCGTGGCCGTCGATGGGCCCGGCGTACTCGAAGCCGAAGTCCGAGAAGAGATTCTCCTTGAAGAGCAGGGCCTTCATCGCGCGCTTAATCCTGACCATCCATGCGTACAGGAAAGACCCCACGCGGGGCAGGCCCTTGACGACGCGGTCGACGCGGTCGCGGATGACCTGGTAGCGGACGGTAGCGGAGAGACGGGACAGGTAGCGCGAGATGGCTCCGACGTTGGCCGATATGGACATCTTGTTGTCGTTCAGGACTACGACTAGGGGCAGCCCCATGTGGCCCGCGTGGCTTAAGGCCTCGAAGGCCATGCCGCCGGTGAGGGCCCCGTCGCCTATGACGGCGACGACCTCGCCGCCCTCGCCCAGGACTCGCCTGGCCTCCAGCATGCCGAGGGCCGCCGAGATCGAGGTCGACGCGTGCCCCGTATCGAAGGCGTCATGGGGGCTCTCATCCCGCTTGGGGAATCCCGAGATGCCGCCCGATCGGCGTATGCCCTCGAAGAGATCGCGGCGCCCGGTTATCAGCTTGTGGGCGTAGCATTGGTGCCCGACATCCCAGACGATGGCGTCCTTGGGCGATTCGAATACCTTATGCAGGGCGAGGGTCAGCTCGACGACGCCCAGGTTGGAGGCGAGATGCCCTCCGTTCCTTCCCACGACGTCGATGATCGCCGCGCGTATCTCCGAAGCGAGAGCCTTGAGTCCCGCCGCGTCGAGCCTCTTAATATCGCCTGGAGACTCGATGGTATCGAGGATTGACATCGCCGAGAACGATACCATAGCAAGGCCTCGATTGCTACGGGAAACTCGGCTACCGCTTGCCTCGATACATCGCTGCGAGGCAGGATACAGGCATGGCGTCCTATTCCCTCCTAAGCCTCGACCTGCGCTCGGCCCTGCCCTACGAGGGCGTCGAGAATCCGCCCCTGTCCGGCGCCCCCCTCGCCGGATCGATGATCGCCCCCCTCGCCGGGGGCGAAGTCGTCGAGCTGCCTATCGGCGAGGCCCTCGAGGAAGGGGAGGAAGAGCTCTTCCTCTTCGACGAGGCCGAGCTCGTCCGCTTCGATCCCGACGATGGCCCGCATCTCGCGGCCGAGCTTCCGCGGCCGGGCTTCTACGGCCGGAGCGCGCGGCCCGGAACGCCGGCATGCGGGACGGGGACGGAGCGCCGCGAGCTGCCCCGGGGAAAATACGCGTTCATGCAATGGCGGGCCGCCGACGAGGCGGAGCTGGAACGGGGACTGGAATGGTTCGCCAGGGAAACCTGGTGGGAGCGCTCGGAAACCGAGGGACCCTACATACTCAGGAGGATCCGCGAGGACGGGAAGCTGGCGACCCAGGTCCTGCGCCGCCTCAAGGCCTAAGGCCTAGACCGCGGCGCCGTCCTTCTGGTACGCGAGCTCGGCCGCGCCGGGAACGGGCCGCGACGCGCCCTTCTTCCGCTTGTTCTCGTACATGCGCTGATCCGCCAGCTCGAGGAGGATGTCGATCCGCCTGTCGACGTCGAAACCCTCGTTCTCGGTCAGCTCGCCGAGGGACGCGATGCCCCAGGACATCCTGGGCACGTAGTTAAGCGCCTTGCCCCGAGCCGCGAGATCGCGGTTCACCTTTTCCATGATCGAGCGGGCGGACTCCGCGTTGCAGTCGGGGAAGATCACGAGGAATTCGTCGCCGCCCAGGCGTCCGACCGTATCCGAGGCGCGGACCGCCTCGACGAGGGCCGAGCTCGCGCGCTTGATGTAGTCGTCCCCCGCGGAATGGCCGAAGGCATCGTTGACGAGCTTCAGGCCGTCGAGGTCGGCGACGCAGAGCGACAGCGAGCCCCCCGAGCGGCGGCACTGGGCGATGTGCTTCTCGAGGATGATCAGCGCCGTGCGGCGGTTGACCGCGCCGGTCAGGGCGTCGACCGAGGCCAGGAGCTTCAGCTCGGCCTCGGCGCGCTTTAGGCTGACGAGGTGGGCGACGATCCGCGCGTAGATGACGATCACCTCGGTCTTCTCGGCGCCGATAGGCTCGCGGCCGAGGAGATTGTCGACGGACAGCTCCCCGATAAGGCCTTGACCGTCCCAAAGCGGCGCGATGAGCCGGTCGGCGCGGCCGACTACCTTGCCCCGGTGGTCGCGGCAAACGCTGTCCTTTCGGGTCAGGTAGGGGATCTTCCCTTCGTGGAACTCGATCGGCACGTCGCCCGTCTCGCGGGGCAGGCGCTGGTCGCGCTCGTCCCGAAGCCGCCCCCGCTCGTCGATGCCCCAGGTCCCCGTCTTGTAGCGGGGGTCGGCCTGGTCGATAAGCCAGATGCCCATCCGGTCGATGCCCAGGCGCTCGTGGCCGAACTGGACCGCCCGCTTGCAGATCTCTTCCGGATCCGGGGAGAGCGACAGCTCAATCGAGAGGTCGTGAAGGGATTTCAGGTCTTCTTCGTAACTGTCGCGGACTTTCGAAAAGTCGCGGGTCGACACCAGGGCCAGGGCGGGCGAGCCTTCCCAAACGCCTGGAACGGCGTCGACGCCCGGCTCCAGGACTATCGGCGCCTCATCCGCAGCCCTTAGTATCGCGAGAACCTTCCCGCGCGCCTGAGCGCGCTTTCGAAGGTCGTCATTATCGATACATTTTGACATAATAGCTACAATACCCCGAAATCAGTGAAGATAACAGTAGGAAAATGATCAATATCCCGTTTTTCCAGGGGATATTAGGCAGCTTGGCGCGTGTTAGCCCTTCGCGTCAGCACCGCAAAAGGAATCCTAAAGAGCGCGGCCGACATGATGCAGGCGTTTGTGCTCATACATGCGCCGGTCCGCCAGGGAAAGAAGGGATTCCGAGGAAAGGGATAGGCCAGCGGACTCGAGATCGTCGCTGGTGGCCAAGCCGCGGCTTAAGGATATGCGGAAATCCCTGGCGATCGCGTTCTCCTCCTCGACGAAGGAATCGATGCGGTTCGCTATCGCCTCAAGGCCCTTCGCGTCGCAATCGGGCAGGATGACGACGAACTCGTCGCCGCCCAGGCGTCCGATAGTGTCCGTCCCTCGCAGCGCCCGGATAAGGGTCGAGCAGGCGATCTTGATGTACTCGTCGCCGGCGCCGTGCCCCAGCCGGTCGTTCACGTCCTTGAGGCCGTCGAGGTCGTAGAAGGCGACAGCGAGGCACTCGCCGTTGCGGACGCTGAGCCCGAACTGCTTTTCCAGGACTACCAGGGCCGTGCGCCGATTGACGACGCCCGTCAGCGTATCGGTCGAGGCGAGGACCTTGAGCTCGGCCTGGACGCGCTTCAAGCTGGTCAGATAGCCGACGATCCGGGCGAAACGCACCAGGAGCTCAAGCGAGCCCCCGTCGATCGTCCGCTGCGTGATTAGGTTGTCGACGACGATCTCTCCGATGACCTTGCGCCCGTCCCAGACCAGGGCGAGGGCCTTCTCGGCCGCGCCGACGACATTGTGGCGCTCGTCGAAGCAGGGAGCGATTCCCATGTAATACACGGGGTCCTTGCCCTCGTAGAAGTCGGGCGGAAGGGCCTCGGCGGAGCGACGATAGGCGATGCCCCTCTCGTCCCGCAGGCGGCCCGACTCGTCGGTCCCGTAGGTCCCGAAGAGGAGGCCCGGATCGAGCTGATCGACGAACCAGATGGAGATCCGGTCGTAGCCGAGGATGAGATGTCCCATGGTGACCGCGCGGCGGCAGAGATCGTCGACGTCCTCCGAGAGGCTGAGCTCGAGGGACAGGTCGTGCAATGCGGCCATCTTCAGGGCGAAGGCGTTCCGGGCGGCCTCGTTGCGTCGCAGCTTCGCGGCGGCCCCGCCATTACGAGGTATCGGGCTTCGTTCGGCGTTCATGGCCTAGGCGCTCTCTTTTTAAAAGTTTGCTTTTCTTACCTAGTATCATAACCGGCGGCGGCCCCGCCGTACAGGGCAAAGCGCGGCCGCCGCGCGGTTTATCCCGAGGGGCCTATTCCAAGACGGCGTAAATACGCCGAACTCCGGCGCTCGACGACTGCTCCTTCTGGATGCGGAACTTCCCGAGGAGCCCCGTGCGCTCGACATGGGGCCCGCCGCAGACCTCCTTGGAGAAGCCGCCGATCGAGTAGACCTTGACCGTATCCTCGTACTTCTCTCCGAAGAGGGCGCGGGCGCCCGAGGACTTCGCCTCCTCCAGCTTCATCATCTCCATGGTGACCGGAAGGTCCTGTCCGATCTGCTCGTTGACCAGGGCCTCGACCTTGGCGATCTCCTCCTTGGTCATGGGAGAAGGGTGGGCGAAGTCGAAGCGCAGGCGCTCGGAGGTGATGTTCGAGCCCTTCTGGGCGATATGGCCGCCGAGGACGAGGGTCAGGGCCTCTTGCAGGAGGTGGGTCGCCGTATGGTACCTGGTAGCCACCTCGGAGTGGTCGGCCAGGCCGCCTTTGAAAAGCTGCTCCGACCCGGCGCGCGACAGCTCCTGGTGCTTCTTGAAAGCCTCGTCGTATTCGGGACGGTTCACCTTCATGCCCTGTTCCGCGGCGAGCTCCTCGGTCAGCTCGATGGGGAAGCCGTAGGTGTCGTAGAGCTTGAAGGCCAGCCGGCCCGACATGACCTTCTGAGGGTTCTTAAGGAGGTTCGGAAGCATCTTCTCGAACTCCTTTTCGCCCTTCTCCAAGGTCTCGAGGAATTTGGCCTCTTCCTTGGCCAGCTCGTCCATGATCCGAGCGCGGTTCTCGGCCAGCTCGGGATAGGGACCCCGGAAGTTCTCGACGACGGCGGCCGCGGGTCCCGAAAGGAAGGCGCCCTCGATGCCGAGCTTGCGGCCGTGGCGCAGCGCGCGGCGGATGACGCGCCTGAGGACGTAGCCCGCTCCCACGTTGGACGGAAGCACCGCCTTGGGATCGCCGAGGATGAAGGT
>Ga0075317_1000049_pt1 | contig 13979 bp, 5 predicted proteins | sample MayberryNE_TuleB_FD_120068 | JGI IMG/M metagenome (GOLD analysis project Ga0075317, IMG submission 120068) | Natural and restored wetland microbial communities from the San Francisco Bay, California, USA, that impact long-term carbon... | ecosystem: Environmental > Terrestrial > Soil > Wetlands ... | reverse complement strand
GTCATCACCATCGGCGCGCCGGACCCGACCTATACGTGGAATGGAACAGGACCCGACTGGAATACGGCGGCGAACTGGACGCCGATCGGCGTACCCGATACCGCGGCCGAAAATGCCATCATCCCGAACGGCTTGACGAATTATCCGACTCTGTCGGCATCGGTAGCGGTGAATGATATCTCGATAGATTCGGGCGCCAGCATTACGCTGGGCGCCTACAATGTAACCGTGAACGGCGCTATCTCCAATGCCGGTACCATCATCTGCAACGGCGCGGGACGCCCCTCGGCCAACGACGCGACGAAAGGGACCTTCCGCTATTCGGGCGCGAACCAAGCCATCAGCGATTACAGCGCGACTGACTATTATGACCTCCAGCTGTCGGGCTCGGGAACCTATACGCTGAGCGCGCCCCTCGCCGTCGCGAACACGCTCAGCATCGCCTCGGGTACGCTCAACCAAATCCAGACGCTAAGCGCCGCGACCTTGAACCTGGGAGCCGGCTCCGCGGCGGCGATCACGAACAGCGCCGCCTTGACCGTCAGCGGAACTCTCACGGTCAACACCGGCGCCGGCAACGACGTCACGCTGAATAACGGCGGCAATTCCTTTGGTAACGACGTCGTCGTCACGAGCGGCGGGGCGGTGGCTATCCGAGATTCTACAGCCCTCGGCGTTAGCGGCAGCGCCTCCGTTTCGCTTTCGCTACAGTCCGCTGGATCCGTGACCCAAGGAGCGCTGATAAATACGCCGATCCTTCGCGTGCAGGCGGTCGGCGGCATTACGCTCAATTCGGCCAATACGGTCAGCGCGGCCTTCTGCGCCTCGAACGCAACTTCCGGCAACGTCACATTCACAAACACCGACGCGCTGATCGACCTGGGCGACGGGACCCTCCCGTCAGTCAGCACCTCGACGGGCGGAACGGTGACGATCAACAACACAGGGGCCGTCAGGGTTGCGCAGGCGGTCGGCGCTGGCACGGGAACCGTGACGATCAACACCGGCGGCGCAGGAGCGATCTCGCGGGTCGCGCCCGGGCTCATCACCGCCGATACCATTAATCTACAGACCGGGGCCGGGAGTACGGGCACGGCCGGGACCGCTGCCTTGCCGCTTATAACCTCAACCTCGACTCCCGGTACCACCACGACGACGATCAATCTCGGCCAGGGAAACGCTCTCGTAGGCGCCCATGTCTCGCATACCGGAGCCCTGATTCTGGCCGCGCCGAGCATGACCGCCAACGCTTCGCTCACCGCGAACGCTTCCGGCCTACTTACCCTTCCCGGATCGCCCATCAACCGCGGCACGGGTAATCTTGTCCTCGGCTCGGGCTCTACCTTAGCTATTCCTCAGAACTTGGCCGCCGCGACGATAACCCTGACCGCCGGTGGCGCGATCACCCAGTCGGCAGGAACAACGATGTCGGGCACGAACCTCTCCGCGACGACGTACCTCAACGGGGGGGCGAGCATCGCGATCGACCAGACGACAAACAATTTCGCCTCTGTCTCCCTCCGTTCGCGCAACACGCTCGATAACGCCGACGCCGCGGGAATCATTTCCTACTTCGACGTGAACGCCTTCGACGTGGCCCTCGCAGGCATTCATAGCACGGGATTAGTCCGCCTAAGCGCGGGGGGGGCGGTGGGCGATACCGGCACCGTCCTTTCCGGCAGCCTCGCGCTGCGCGGCGCGGGATCATATGACTTGAATGCCGCTGGAACCGCCGTGACTTCGGTCGCGGCATCCCTTACGGGCGGCGGCCTTAGCCTCACCAATTCCGCCGCCTTTTCCGTCGGCTCCGTCGATGGACTTCCCGGAATTGTCCTGACGAACTCGGGCAGCGGGATTACTTTAGGCGCGGGCGGGAATACGATTACGCTGAGCCAAAATCTGACCACCAACGCGGGCGCGGTCACCTTAAACAGTCCCGCCTCGCTCGGGGCGACGGTGGCGGTGACGAACGGGGGATCGGTCGGCGCAAACCTTTTATTCTCGAGCATCACCGCGGTCGCGGCCGCGACATATGGCCTAACTCTGACCGCCGGCACCTCGACCATCACGACCGGGGTGATCGGAACGGCGTCTCTCGCCTACCTCACGGTGAACTCGGCCTTGCAGGTCACGTTCGGAGGCGCCGTAACGACTAGCGGCGCTCAATCCGTGACCGCGACGACGATACGCACCAACGGCACGCATTCGACGACGAATAATTCTATTACCTTCACGGGGAACGTGACGCTTCAAAACGCCACGACGCTATCGGCCGGAAACTCGACCGTCGAAGTGACAGGCAGCATCAACGGGAACTTCACCTTCGCGGCAAACGCCACGGGGCTGACTACCCTGGGCGGCGCCATCGGGACGACGGCGGCCCTCGCCGGGCTCTCGACCAACGCGGCTGGGGGAACGCTCTTCAACGGAGGGACGATTCGGACGCAGGGCGGGGGAACGATATCCTTCGGCGACCAACTGCAGCTCGGCGCGAACACCGTTCTGGATAGCACGAACAACGGCGGGTATGCGGCCGGCGCGGCTATCGGCGCAGCAGGCATCCTGGGAAACACCCATACACTACGCCTAAACGGCGGCACAGCCGGCGCGGCGACTTTCTCCGCCGCCGCCGATAATGTCTCCGCGCTTACGGTGACTAATTCCAACGGCGTCGCCTTCGGGGGCACGTATGGGAGCGGCACCGCGGGAACCGTGACCATATCCAATACCCAGCAGGCGGGAGCGACGATCGCGTTCCAGAATACGACCCACATAACTACCTTTACGACTCAGGCTACGGCGCTCGGCTATAACCTGTCATTCACCGGCGCGCTAACGATCGATAGCTATGTAGATTTCACTAACACGGGAACACTGACGATCGGCGCCGGCGCGATCTTCAGCAACGGAGCGAGGAAGACGACCGCGGGAGCCAAGAGCTTCGCGGGGACGATCAGCTCGACGGACGCGCCCCTAAACTTCGGGACGGCGGGGGATATATCGCTGACCGGAGCGACGATGTTCAACGCTGGTAGCGCTCAAGTCGACCTCTACAATATCCCGACGCCGCCGGCGACCGGGGTGAACCTGGCGTTGCAGGGCAGCGGGACGATGAACCTGGGAACTACAAATCTACGGAACGCGGGAGCCGGGAGCCTCGACCTAAGCGGTATTACTGGTACGCAGACGGTGACCATCGGCGGCGGGCTTACCGCGCAATCTATCCTGCTGCCGGCTGGTCCAGTGGGGTTCAATCTCTCCCTTAGCGGCGGCTCGGTGAGTGCCGGGGTAAACTTCGCGAACCAGACGGGAAGCCTGGCGATCTCGAACGGCTTCACGTTTGCCGGGGGGGCGACGAAGATCGCGGGGGCGAAGAGCTTCGGAGGCGCGATAGCGGCGAGCGGCGCTGCGGATTTGAACTTCGGGACGGCGGGAGATGTGACGATTACGGCAGACGCGTCGTTCGGCGGGACGACGGGGACGATTCGGCTATGGGACACGACGGTGAACAACGGGTTTACTTTGAACTTGGGCAACGGGTTCGCCGCTACGGTGTTCGTAAACTCTGTGTCGGGGCAGGTGGGGGGACTCGTGTCGAACCTGACGATCCAGAATCTTGGAGCCGACTCGACCATTTCGAACGCGGTTGGGACGGACATAGGTACGGTGACTCTGACGAAGAGCGGGGGAACGGCGTACTTCCAAGGGAACTTCGCGACGGTGAACCTGACGGTGAACGCCGGTGCGTATAATGTTTCTTTTACGGGCGGAACGAATGGAGTAAGCGGCGGAGCGGTGATCTTCGAAAACAGCGGGAGCCTGACGATCTCGAACGGCTTCGCGTTCGCCGGCGGGGCGACGAAGACCGCGGGGGCGAAGAGCTTCGGAGGAGCGATAACGGCGAGCGGCGCGGCGGACCTGGACTTCGGGACGGCTGGGGCGGTGACGATAACGGCGGACGCGTCTTTCGCCGGGACGACGGGGGATATCACGCTGTGGGATACTACGGTGAACAACGGGTTCACTCTGAACCTGGGCAACGGATCCGCCGCCACTGTGCTCGTGAACTCGGTATCGGGGCAGGTGGGGGGACTCGCGTCCAACCTGACGATCCAGAACCTTGGTGCCGACTCGACTGTATCGAACGCGGTGGGCACGGACATAGGTACGGTGACGCTGACGAAGAACGGCGGGACAGCGTACTTCCAAGGAAACTTTTCGACTGCGAGCCTGACGGTGAACGCCGGGGCGTATAACTTGTCGTTTACAGGCGGCACGAACGAGGTGACGGGCGGCGCGGTGACCTTCGGCAATACGGGAACGCTAAGCCTGGGCGACGGGGCCGCCGACGGCTTCACCTACGCCACGGGCTTCACCTCGACCTCGCCGACCAATGCCTTCCAGGGAGCCGTGAACGCTACCAATAGCGACATTACGCTCAGCAACCTGACGGTCGTTGCCGGCGGCTTGACGCTGAACGCGGGAACCGCCGATATCTTCTGCACGGCCGGTTTAGGGACTATCACGGTCGACAGCGCTGACTTGACCGTGACCGCCGCCTCGCTCAGCTGCGGGACTCTCACGCTGTCCCCGACGGTTCTGGCGTCGCGCATCGTGGATCTCGGCTCGACCGACTTCACGATCGGAACGCTGGTAAACGGAACCGCGGCCAATCCCGGTACCGTGCGGTTGACCGGTCAGCAGGCGACGCATGCGATCACAAACCATGACGTCGTTCACGGAACCTTTGAATACTATGGAGCCGCGGACGGAACTATCTTCGCCTCGGGCTTCATTAGCGGCGGGTATAACTACCACGACCTGAGGATCAACGGCTCGGCCGGCCGGACCTTCGACCTACAGAATGACATCTTCGTCGAGGACAACCTGACGATCGAGGCCGGCAATACCCTAGACGCTACCGCGTTGAACCGCGTCATCTCCGTGGGCAACGCCTGGACGAATAACGGCGCTTTCACGCCGCGGGAAGGTACGGTCAGGTTCGTGCCCACGCCTTCGACTGGCGGCGTTTTCCACGTGAACGGCAGCAATACCTGGTGGATCTTCTATTGCGACGTGACGGGAGTACCGGGGCTGAGGATCGAATTCGAGAGGAACCGGACCCAGACGATCGCCAGCGGCGGAAGTTTCCATATTCATTCGAATTCCTGGGCCAATACGATTATCCTGACCAGGAATGAGGTCGCCGGAGACTTCGGGCAGGACCTCGACTGGGCGCCTCCTGCATTACCTAATCCGAACCTGATGTGGCAGCTTTTCCTTCAGCCGCCTACGGGCGCGCTCACGACGGACCTCGAATACGTGACGCTGTATTACTCGGACCTTCGCGCCTCGCCTACGGCCTACGATCCCGACATGACCACGCTCGGCTTGGCCACAATAGGTGTAGTCCCTCCGGAAGTGGCCGACACCTGCTACGCATGGCAGGGGGGCGTCCGGGTCCTCTACAGCTTTACTGAAGACACTGACAACAACGGGAAGATCGACCGAATTCGCGCGACGGCGAGCACGAATCTCAACGGCACTTTTGGGACAAGCGCCGCGGAATTCGCGATCGAGGTGACGGGCTACGCAATTGACCAGTCGCAGGGAACCCGCGGATTCCAGATGAACGGCTTGAACGAGTTCTATATATATCTCGTCGAGAAGCCCTATACCGACGGAAACGTCCAGCCCGCCTGGCGGATTACGTCGAACACGGTACTTAGGCGCACGATCGTACCGCAGTACCTGCTCGGCACGCTCTATACGCCGATGACACCGACGGATACGGCGCAGCCCCTTATCTCCTATACCTTGGCTATTCCGTCGCATAATCAGGTGTTCTACGGATTCTCCGAGCCGGTGTATGGCGCGGGAGGCGCAGCTCTGACCGCGGCGGAATTCCCCGACGGCGGGGCGATCACGGTCGTGGGCAGCACCGGGAGGGACTTCGGCGTACTCAGCACGGAAGCCGGTCCGGTAACTGTCGCCGGGATTCTCGCCGAGGGTGCGCGAAACGTCGACGCCGCGATCAATGACGACGGGATTCCCGCCGCAGATCTCTCGGTACTCTGGGCGGTCGCTCCTACCTATGTCGGCTCGACTCCTCCGAACGCCCTGGTCTCCACGTCGCATCGCGTCTCCGACCTCATGATCTCGGTACAGCCCTCCAGTGTCGCAGGATCATGGAGCCAAGCCAATCCGAACAGCTGTTTCGTATGGCCGATCTTCGCGATAGACAAGGTGCGCACCACATTAACCGACGCCGAGCTCGAGAACTTGACCCCCGCCGAGAGCGCGGCCCAAGGCATCGGCATCATCCGCGCCTTCGACGGCACGCAGTGGCTGCGGGACCAGGATTGGAGAATGCAGGCGAGGGTCTTCGGGGGCTTCGGCGTACCTTCGATCATCTACGACTCGAACGTCCCCTCTGAATTCGTCAACGCGGTCAGCGGGCTGTGGTTGCCCGAACACGACGAGGCCGACTTCTCCGGTATAGACGGTTTCCCGAATTACGGGGCCTTCGGAGGCGATCCCTCGGGGCCGACGCCGGGAACGCCGGCGGGCGCGGATCTATATAATTGGAATTTCCTCTCATCCGACCCCGAGGTATTTAGCGTCGCCCGCTTCGACTTTTGGTTCCGCCGCGGCGCGCCTGCCGATCTCTACGCCGGCCGCCTGGCCATCGACGCGGACGCGACGGCGATCCCGGCGGACTGGTTCCGCCGCGTCAGGCCCTTCAGCCTGGAGATCCACGACGTCGCGGCCCAGAAGGGCGGGGTCTCGATCCTGAACAACGTCATCGATCCGACGCGCGGCGATACGGTCAGGGTCTCCTACCAGCTCGGGAGCGAGGGGCCCGTGACGATTACGGTCTTCACCCTTGACGGCGATGTGGTCAGGCGGCTCGTAAACCAGAGGATGACGGCCGGCGACTACGCGACGAGCTGGGACGGCCGGAATCTGGCCGGTGATGCCGTGGCGCGCGGCGTGTACTTCATCCGCGTGGTCGCGCCGGGCATCGACGAGATCCGCAAGGTCCTCGTCGTGCGGAGGTAGATCGAGCGATAGGCCGAGGGGCGGCCGGCGGCTACGCGGCTGCCGCCCCTCGGCCGCCGCCCTTTCGCTGGGCCGCGCATGCCGCCGCGGCCGGCCTTGGCATTGCCTCGGCCGCGCTTCCATGCGTATACTTTCGCCGGCATGAACATCCTAATGGTATCCAGCGAGGCGACGCCCTTCGCCAAGTCCGGCGGCCTGGGCGACGCCGTGTCGGCCCTCTCGGCCGCCCTCGCGAAAGCGGGCCACGAGGTCCGCCTCCTCATCCCGCGCTACTCTTCCATAAGCCTGAAGCGGCTCGAGTCGACGGGCCGCGTCCTCTCGCTCCAAGGCGGCTCGGGGCGCGAGCTCAAGGCGGCCCTGTACCGCGCCTTCGTCCCCGGCTCGACGGCCGAGGTCCTCTTCCTCGACTGCGAGGCCTACTTCGGGCGCGAGGGCTTCTACGGCGGCAAGGCGACTCCCGACTTCCCCGACAATCCCGAGCGCTTCGCCTTCCTTTGCCGCGCGGCCTTCGCGCTCTGCGCGGATACGGGGTGGACGCCGGACATCTTCCACGCCCACGATTGGCAGGGCTCCGTCCTCCCGGCCGCCCTGAGCCTCGAGCGGCGCGCGGGGAGATTCTCAGGCTCGGCCTCGGTCCTCTCGATCCACAACCTCGGCTACCAGGGCGTCCATCCCAAGGAGAGCTTCGCCTCGATGGGCCTTCCCTGGGACGAGTACCACGGCTCGGGCTTCGAGTTCTACGGCAAGCTCAACCTGCTCCAGGCGGGCATCGTCAAGGCCGACTGCCTGACCACGGTGTCGCCGACCTACGCGCGCGAGATACAGACGCCGCATTTCGGCTTCGGCCTCGACGGCCTCTTAAGGCACCGCTCGGCCGACCTCGTCGGCATCCTGAACGGCGTCGACCTCGACGAGTGGGATCCCGAGACCGATCTGCGCATAGCCGCGCGTTATTCGGCCGAGCGCATGGAGGGCAAGGCGGCCTGCAAGGCGGCGCTTCAGAAAGCCTTCGGCCTCGCCGCGGCGCCCGAGAAGCCGCTAATCGGCATGGTGGGCCGCCTGACCGACCAGAAGGGAACGGGCGAGCTCTTCGGGCCCCAGTACGGCAGCGCGTCGCGCATGTGCCTCGACATGGATATCCAGATGGCCATCGTAGGCACCGGCGAGAAGTGGTGCGAGGACGAGCTGCGCTCCCTCTCGGCCAAGCTCGCGAACCTGAAGGCGAGGATCGGCTTCGACGAGGATCTCGCCCACCTGGTCGAGGCCGGCTCGGACTTCTTCCTCATGCCCAGCCGCTACGAGCCCTGCGGCCTCAATCAGATGTACAGCCTGCGCTACGGCACCCTGCCCGTCGTCCATAGGACGGGCGGGCTCGCCGACACGGTGGAGAACTACAACCAGGATACCGGCGACGGCACGGGCTTCATGTTCGACGACCTGACGCCGCGCTCGATCTACGACACGGTGGGTTGGGCGGTCTGGGCGTGGTACAATAGGAGCGAGCATATCGCTTTAATGAGGCGGCGGGCCATGGAGCGGCGCTTCTCCTGGGCCGATTCGGCCCGCGAGTACGAGAAGCTCTACGCGCGCGCCCTTTCGCGCGCAAAGGCGACGGTGGCATGATGAGCGCGATAACGAAGAAGGTCTACGACTACGAACCGTCCCGCGTCAGGGACTCGCTGATCGACGTGTTCCGCAAGCGCAGGGGCGAGGCGACTACGGCCGACCTCGTCGCGCTGACGGGCCTTCCCAAGGCCCAGGTCGAGGCCGAGGTGAAGGCCGTCTCGGACGAGTACGGCGCCAGGCTGCGCGTCACCGACTCGGGCGAGATCCTCTATTCCTTCCCGCGCGGCATGCGCAGCCGCTACCGAGGGCTCGGGCCCGCGCTCTCTCGCGGATGGAAGGCCTTCAAGAAGGGAGCGGCCGCCGTCCTGTCCTTCCTCTTCAAGGTTTGGATCGTCGTCATGCTGGTCGGCTACTTCGTCCTCTTCCTGGCCCTGGCCCTGGTGGCCATGCTCGCCTCGGTCGCGGGCAACTCGCGCGACTCGGGCGGATCGCGCGGCGGCGGCGGCGCCATCCTGACCGGACGGCTCCTGAACTCGATCGTCAACATCTGGCTCTATTCCGAGCTTTTCAAGACTCCCGAGCAGCGCGCCCGCCGCGAGCAGAAGCGGCGCGAGAAGCGCCCCCTGCACAAGGCGATCTTCTCTTTCGTCTTCGGCGACGGCGATCCCGACTCGAGCTGGGATACTATCGAGAAGAAGGCCTTCGTCGCATTCGTCCAGTCGAGCCGCGGCGTCATTACCATGCCCGAATTCCTCGCGCTGACGGGCCTTAAGCCCCTCGAGGCCGAGGAGAGGATCAACCGCTACCTCTACGAGTTCGAGGGAAGTCCCGAGGTCAGCGAGGGCGGGACGCTCTACTTCTTCTTTCCTGCCCTCCTGCGGCGCAAGGACAAGATCGATAGGACCTACGGCTTCTCGATTCCCATGAAGCGAATCGCTCCCTTTTCCGCCAATCCGAAGAAGGCGAATACGACTTTCTGCGTCATCAACGGCGCGAACATCCTCTTCGGCGCCTACTTCTTCTTCCAGTCGCTGGCTCCCCACGCGAGCCTCGCGGCAATCTACGGCCCGCGCTACGCCGACCGTCTTGTAACGGTGTCGGGCTTCGACGGTTTCTACCTCTTCGTCCACCAGCTCTTAGGCAAGCTTGCGGGAGCGGCCGATCCCGCCGAGATCCTCCTCTTCGCGCTCGGCGCGGTGCCCTTGGCCTTCTCGGTCCTCTTCTACCTGATACCGGCCCTGCGCTCGCGGCGCCTCGCCGCCCGCAACGAGCGCGCCCGCGTCGAGAACCTGCGCAGGATCGCCTATCGCGCCGCCTGGGACTCTCCCGATTCGATCAGGCCCGAGTCGATCTCGGTGGCCGACGACGCGGCCCGGCCCCGCGACGGCCGCGCCGCCGCGCGTACCTTGAAGGAGCTCGCGGCCTGGTCCGGCGGGGAGCCTTTGGCCGACGGGTCCTTCTCCTTCGCCGAGATCGCGCGCGTCAAGTCCGAGGCCGAGAAGATCCGCTCGCGGATCGATCCGGCCGACTACGAACTCGGAGAGATCAGCTTCGATTCGGACTCGCGCGTTCCATGAGCGAGGAGTTAGTGTACCGAGCCGCGCGCGAGGAGGACCTGGAGGGAATCCTCGCCCTGTATAGGCAGCTGAATCCCCAGGATCCCCCGCTCGATAAAGAGCGCGCGCTGTCGATTTGGAGGAGCTCCGAGGCGGCGGGACTGACGAGGTATCTGGTCGCGGCCGAAGGAAAGGAAATCGTCTCGACCTGCTGCGTCACGGTCATTCCCAACCTTACGCGAGGCGGAAGACCCTACGCGATGATCGAGAACGTGATAACGGACGAGGGCAGAAGGCGCAGGGGTATCGGGGCCCAGATACTGCGCGAGGCCGTCGCGGTGGCGCGCGGATGCGGCTGCTACAAGGTCGTGCTATTGAGTAGCGCTAAGCGCGTCCAGGCCCATGCCTTCTACGAGGCCATCGGATTCGACGGCGCCTCGAAGAAGGGCTTCGAGATTAGATTCTAGGTCCGCTGCGGGGCCGCCAGGGCGGCGGCCAGGGTTGCGAACTCCCCGTCGTCGAAGTCGCCGGGTATGATCGAGGGCAGCTCGGGATCGGGCGACAAGAGGACGCCGGTCTTCAGGGCCGCGTCGAAGGCCGCGCCGTAGCTGACCGCCGCGACGGCGCCAGCGGACGAGGGGGCGCCGCCATTGGCGGCCGAGTCGCCGGTCGCGGCCCGATCGCGTAAATAAAGGTAGGGGCCCTTCCTCTCGAAGTGCTTTCCCAGCCGCCTGTCGGCCTTCTTCCACAGATCCTCGCAGTACCAGTCCCTCATGCGAATTAGTTCGCATAACGCGCGATGCGCCGCGGAAAGCAGGGCCGGCGGCAGGACATCGCCCTCGATTCCCGCCGCGGCCTTCTCGTCGCGGAAGAGGAGGACAGAGGGAGCCAGGGCCGAGGGGCAGGGCAGGAGGGGCAGGGCGATCTGGAACGCTTCCGCGCCGAAGTCCCCGAGGAGCTCGGCGAAGGGGCGGAGGACTAGGACGCGGCGGGAATCGGCGGCGCGGGCGGGATCGGCAGCCCCAGCGGATTCGGGGCCGCCCGGTGCGGGGCCGCTATGGGCCGCGGCGGCTTGAGCGGGGCCGCCCGTCGCGGCGCCTTCCCGGCGCGCCGGGTCGAAGGCTCGGGCCGCGCCCGCCGCGGATAAGGCGCGCTCGTCGGTCCGGAAGAAGCGCGCGGCCTGGTACTCGGGATAGGCGATACGAAGTTGGGCGGCCAATCGCCGCTCCCAGGCCGAGGGCAGGGGCCTTAAAAGGCCCATGTCGATCGCCGCCTTCGCCGCGGTGCCGAGGCCGGTGCCCTTGGCGCCGAGGATAGCCCTGCCTCCGTCCATCCACAGGTCGAGGAAGCGGCGCGATTCTCCGCCTCGGCTCTCGGCGTAAAGGCGCCACAGCCTGGCGCGGCGTATAGGCGGCAGAGCGCGCAGGCGATCCGAGACAATGCTTTCTTCAGTCATGGGCGACCTCGAGCTTCTTCGTGAACTTGGGGAAGAACTGCGCCTGCTTGCCGGTCTCGAAGCGGACGACGACCAGGGGCCCCGAGCTGGGCGTGGGGCTGACTTTTAGGATCACGCCCGAGCCGTAGTCGTCGTGGTAGACGGCCTGGCCCGCCCTCCAGATCCCCGAGCCCGAGTCCGCGCCGGCCTTGCGCGCGCCGCCCTTGGAAGGATCGTAGGGAAGGGGCCGCTCACGCGGATAGCCGTAAGCCGAGGTCGGCCGCGATCCGCGGCCCGCGAGCGTCCTTAGGAGCGACGCGTCGATCTCGGAGAGGAAGCGCGAGGGCTCGGACTCGTAGAGCCTTCCGTGGAGCCTCCTCCAGCGGCAGGCGCTCAGGTGCAGCTCGTCCTTGGCCCGCGTTACCGCGACGTAGAAGAGGCGGCGCTGCTCCTCGAGCTCCTCGCCCTCCTCGTCGTCGCGGGGGAAGAGTCCCTGCTCGAGGCCGGTGACGATGACCACGGGGAACTCGAGTCCCTTCGTGTTGTGCATGGTGATGAGGGTGACGGCGTCCGACGCGCCTTCTTCCCGCGACGCGAGGCTTCGGTCCAGCTCGATCGCCTCGAGGAAGTCCGTAAGCCCCTCCGGGCCGCGCGGGTACAATGAGGCGGCGTTGGTCAGCTCCTCGAGGTTCGCGACCTTCTGCGTGCCCGCGACCTGGTCCTGGTCGCGGTGGTGCTCGACGAGGCCCGAGGCCAGGACGAGGCGCTCGACGACCAGGGCGAGCGTGTCGCCGTCCTTCTGGGGCGCGGCGAGGGCCGCGCGCGATTCGGCCAGGACCGAGAGGAAGGAGGCGAGCCCGGCCCGGGCCTTGCCCCTCAGCGACTCCGATGCCGAGGCGGCGGCCTCGAGGAGGTCGCCCGATCCCTCGGCCGCCGCTTCGAGGATGATCTCGACGCTGGTCTCCCCGATCCCGCGCGTCGGCTTGTTGACGACCCGCTTGAAGGCGACCTCGTCGCGGCCGTTGGACAGGAGGGCGAGGTAGGCCAGGGCGTCCTTCACCTCCTCGCGGTCGTAGAAGCGGGTCGAGCCCACGATGCGGTAGGGCGTCGAGGATCGGGCGAACTCCTTCTCGAAGGACAGGGACTGGGCGTTGGTCCTATAGAGGATGGCGACGTCGCTCCACCTGCCGCCCGAGGCGATGCGGGAGGCGCAGACCTTGGCGCAGTAGGCGACCTCGGCGTCCTGGTCGTCGAGGAGGGCCAGGACGGGCCTCTCGCCCCCCTCGCGCTCGGCGCTCAGCGTCTTGCCCAGCCTGCCCGAGTTGCGCGACACCACATCGCCCGCGACGTCCAGGATGCTCTGGAAGGAGCGGTAGTTGCGCTCCAGCTTTATGATGTCGGTGCCGGGGAAGACCTCGGGGAAGCGCAGGATGTTGCGGACCTCGGCCCCGCGGAAGCGGTAGATCGACTGGTCGTCGTCGCCGACCGCGCAGAGGTAGGCGGCGTCCGGTCCCGTCCCGGCCAGGAGGCGCAGGAGCTCGAACTGGGCGACGTTGGAGTCCTGGTACTCGTCCACCAGGATGACGCGGAAGCGCGAGTGAAGCCTATCGCGCACCACGCGGTCGTCGCGTATAAGCCGCGCGGGCAGGCGGATGAGGTCGCCGAAGTCCACGTTGCCGGTCTTGCGCAGCCTCTCCTCGTACAGGGCGTAGACGCGGCGCATGGCCGGATCGGGGAAGACGCCCGAGAGGTCGGGCGAGTCCGGCTCGAAGCCGTAGTCCTTGGCCCGGGAGATCGCCTGGACCATGCGCGAGCATTCCTGGCGGGTATTCTGGGGCATCGCCCCGTGGAGGAGGGTCGCCTGGTCGTCGTCGTCGTAGATGGTGAAGTTCGGATCGAGCCCCGCAGCCTGGGCGTTGCGCCGGAGGAGCCAGGCGCCGAAGGAGTGGAAGGTCCGCATCATGGCGCGGGAGCAGGAGGCCTCGATCGCCGCGGCCCTGTCGCGCATCTCTCGCGCGGCCTTGTTCGTGAAGGTTACGGCCAGGATCGACTCGGGCTCCATTCCCTTCTCGCGCGCGAGATAGGCGATCTTGGTCGTGATGACGCGGGTCTTGCCCGAGCCGGCGCCGGCGAGGATGAGCAGGCCCCGGCCCTCGTGCCGGACCGCGGCGAGCTGCTCGGGATTGAGGCGATCGAGGTAGGGGGGCGGCTTAACGTCCATGGCGAGCCTAGGCTCCGCTCCCGGTCGAGGCGGGCGCGCTCTCCCGGCCCGAGGGCGCAGCGTCGAAATCGAGGCCGGCCAGGGAGAGCACGCGGGCGCGGACGACGGTACCCGGCTCGACGCGGCCGCGGAGCACGGT
>Ga0075317_1000048_pt1 | contig 13995 bp, 12 predicted proteins | sample MayberryNE_TuleB_FD_120068 | JGI IMG/M metagenome (GOLD analysis project Ga0075317, IMG submission 120068) | Natural and restored wetland microbial communities from the San Francisco Bay, California, USA, that impact long-term carbon... | ecosystem: Environmental > Terrestrial > Soil > Wetlands ... | reverse complement strand
GTGGCCGGCCAGGGCGCGACGCCCGACTACCTGCTAAGGCGCGTCCTCGCGGAGTCATCGATCGATCCGGCCAAGGAAGTGCGCCTCGAGTACGCCCTGCCCTACCCCGAGGCGGCCGCCGCCCTCGCAGCCGGCAAGATCGGATCGGCGGTGCTTCCCGAGCCCTTCGCGACCATGGCCCTTTCCGCGGCGCCGGGACTAAGGTCGCCTATCGACCTAGGCGCCCTTTGGACAGCCGCGACCGGGCAGGAGGGCTATCCCATGACCGCCCTAGTCGTCTCCAAGCGCCTGGCCGCGGAGCGCCCGCAGGCCGTGAAGGCGATCCTCTCGGCCTGCGAAGAGTCGATACGGAAGGTAAAGGCCGATCCCGCCGGGGCGGGCGTCCTGGTCGAGCGCCACGACCTCGGCCTTAAGGCCGCCGTCGCGGCCAAGGCCATCCCCCGCTCGGCCTACGTATTCAAGAACTCGCGAGAGGCTCGGCAATCGATCGAGGCCCTGCTTGGAGTCTTCCTCAAGCTCGCGCCGGCATCGGTCGGCGGCTTCCTTCCCGATGACGGATTCTACGGCGCGTACTAACAAGGCCCGCTCGGGCGGCGGCAAGCGGATGCTCGCCGCCGCAGCCGCCATCCTGATCGCGCTAGCCGCGTGGAAGGCGGGAGCCTCGGCGGTAGGCAAGGAAATTATCCTGCCGTCCCCGGAACGAGTGCTCGCCGAGGCGATCGCCCTCTTCCCGACACCGCGCTTCCTCTCGGCCCTCTGGGCGACCTTCCTGCGAGGCTTGGCCGCCTTCGGCCTATCCGCCCTGCTCGGGGCGGCCGCGGGATTCGCCTCGGGGACCTGGCCGCTCGTAGGCGCGGCCCTCGCCCCGATAATGACCGCGATCAGGGCTACCCCCGTCCTCGCCCTCGTCCTCATCGCTCTTCTCTGGTTTCCCTCGGGCTTCGTACCGATCTTTTCCGCCTTCCTCATGGCCTTCCCGGTCATGGCGACGAGCGCGGCCGAGGGCGCCAAGGCCGCCGATCCCCGCCTCTTGGAAATGTCCGAGCTCTTCCGCGTTCCGCGCCGCGAAGTATTCCTGCGCGTCAGGCTGCCCGCCGCCGCGCCGCATCTCCTTGCCGGATCGAAGAGCGCGCTCGGACTTACCTGGAAGGTGGTCGTGGCCGGCGAGATACTGAGCCAGCCGAGGATGGCCCTGGGCACGGGCATGCAGGAATCCCGCGTCCTCCTCGAATCGGCCGGGATCTTCGCATGGGCATTAGCCGCGATCATCCTCTGCGGCGCGACGGAGTGGCTCCTCGGCAAGGCTTCGGAAAAGGCGGCTATCCGTGGGCTATAGGATCGAGGGAATAAGCGCTTCCTACGGCGGCCTCCCCGTCCTCGACGCTTTCTCGCTATCCATGCGCTCCGAGAGCGTAACGGTGGTATTGGGACCCTCCGGCTGCGGCAAGACCACACTGCTCAACGTCATCGCCGGCATCAAGGCTCCCGACTCGGGCCTGAGAGAGGGCTTCGAGGACTGCCGCTTCTCCTACGCCTTCCAGGAGGACCGCCTCCTGCCCTGGCTTAGCGCGCGGGAGAACCTCGCCTACGCCCTCTCGGGCGCCTTGGACCGCGAGGCCGCGCTCGAGCGCGTCGATCGCTTCCTGGAGGTCGCCTCGCTTTCGGCATTCGCGGCCTCGAGGCCTCGAGAGCTTTCGGGCGGCATGCGGCAGCGCCTCTCTCTGGCCAGGGCCTTCGCCTATCCATCGGAGCTCCTCCTCCTCGACGAGGCCTTCAAGGCCGTGGACCTGCGCGCGAAGATGGACCTCATGGACGCATTCCTAGCCCTCATGCGCGAGGAGCGCCGCACGGTCGTCTGCGTCACGCACGACATAGAGGAGGCCGTCTACCTCGCGGACGAGGTCTTGGTGCTGTCCGACCGGCCGGCGAGGGTCGTCGACGGCTTCGCCGTCGAGGTCCCGCGCTCCGAGCGCGGCCTGGGCTCGAAGGCGACGATGGAGGCGGAATCCCGCCTGTATAGGCTGGCGCTGGGAATCTGATCAGTCCCCGGGGAGATCCTCGCCCGCGATCACCTGCGGGACAGGGCCTTCGCGACGGCGGCCCGGAGCTGGGCGTCGGTGAAGGGCTTGGCGAGGAAGCGGCCGATCGCGTCGGGCTCGTTCGCCCTCCCCGGATGCCCCGATATGAAGAGTATCGCGATGTCGGGCAGTATCGACTGGATGCGCCTGGCCAGGCTGAATCCGTCCATGAAGGGCATGACCGTGTCCGCGATCAGGAGGTCGATGGGTGTGCCGTAGCTCTCCGCGAGGAGGAGGGCCTCGCCCGCGTTGGCCGCCACCAGGATGCGATGTCCCTTCCTGGTCAAGAGCTTGGTCGCGAGGCTCCTGACCTGCTCGTCGTCGTCGACGAATAGGATCGTCGAGGGGCGAACCGCCTCCTGCTCGCCGGCGGGCTCCTCTACGTCGGCGAAGGCCGTTTGCGAGACAGCCCTGGGTATCCATACCGTGAAAGTCGATCCCTGGCCGAGCGAGGAGACGACGCCTATGGTGCCGCCCGACTGCTTCGCGATGCCGTAGGCCGTCGAGAGGCCGAGGCCGGTGCCGAGCTCCTTCGGCTTAGTCGTGAAGAAGGGCTCGAATATCTTGTCGAGCATCCTCGATTCGATGCCGAGCCCGGTATCCCTAACCTCAATCGTCACGTAGTCGCCGGGAGCCAGCGTGTCGATCCCGATCGATAGGGGCGAGTCGATGCGCCGCGTATCGATCGCGATGACGAGGGTGCCGCCCCTGGGCATCGCGTCCCGCGCGTTCAAGGCGAGGTTGAGGATGATCTGCTCCATCTGCACGGGATCGGCCACGACGATGGCCTCGGCGTCGCTCGGAGCGAGCGAGAGGGCGATCTCCTCGGTCAGGAGCCTTCGGAGGAGGCGCTCCGTATCGCGCGCGAGGCTGTTCAATTCGAGGGGCCTCGGGGAGAAGGGCTGGCGCCTGGAGAAGGCGAGCAGCTGGCGGGTAAGGTTCGCCGCCCTGGCCGCCGCCTTGCGTATTCCCTCGACATCGTCCCTCGCGGGGCCCTCGCCGTCTATCTCGTCGTCGAGGAGATTCGAGTATCCCAATATAGCCGTCAGGATATTATTGAAGTCGTGCGCGATGCCGCCGGCGAGCCGTCCGACGGCCTCCATCTTCTGGGCCTGAGCAAGCCTCTCCTCGAGCCTGCGCCGCTCGGTCGTGTCCGAAAGCTCGCCGCGCATGCCGACCATGCTGCCGTCCTGGTCGATTATTGCCGCCGCGTTCGCCAGGACGAGGAGCTCTTGCCCGTCGGTGCCGCGCAAGGCGATCTCCGCGAGCTCGAAGCGGCGTCCCGAGGCCAAGGTATCGCGGAAGGACTCCCATCCCGCCTGGTCGGCGAATAGCTCTTCCAGGCGCCCGAGCCGGGCATCCTCCCCCGTCAGGCCGAAAAGGCTCCTGAACGCGGGATTCGCGTCGATAATCGCCCCGTCCCCGTCAGCTAGGAAATTGCCCGATATGCCCTCGTAAAAAAGGCTGCGATAGCGCTCCTCGCTTTCCCGAAGCCGCTTTTCCATGCCGGCGCGGTACAGGGCTATCTCGATAGCCGTCCTTAGCTCGCGCTCCTCGAAGGGCTTGAGGATATAGCCGAAGGGCTGGGTTATCTTCGCGCGCGCGACCGTCTCGTCGTCGGCGAAGGCGGTCAGGAGGACGACGGGCGTGAAATAGCGGTCATGGATCAGGCGCGCGGTCTCGACGCCGTCCATATCGCCCCTGATCTTGATATCCATGAGTATGAGCTCGGGCTGGATCTCGTCGTAGCGCCGGATGAGCTCCTCGCCGGACGAGAACATGCCGGCTACGCTGTAGCCCGAGCGCTCGAGGAAGCTCTTGATATCGAGCGCGACGATATACTCGTCCTCGACGATCGCTATTCCCGCCACGTATCCATCCTGCTTCCCGGGGTAGCCTAAGCCCCCGATCGGGCGGCCTAAGCCCCCTCCGGTCCCCGTATTCTCGCGAGCTCGCGCTCGAGCTTCTCCCGATCGATCGGCTTCACCATATAGCTGGTTGCAGAGCCTCCGTAATAGGCCTCGATGACGTTCTTCGGGTCCTCAAGCACCGAGGTCATCACGATCTTGGCTTCGGCCGAGGGCTTGACTCCCATGTCGCGCTCTAGCGAGCGCATGCGCTTCAAAGCCTCGTGGCCGTCCATCTTCGGCATCATTATATCCATAAACACCAGATCGTAGGGCCGATTCTCCTCCCACGCCATCTTGAACGCCTCTATCGACTCCTCGCCGTCGACGACGACGTCGACGTCCACGTCCGGATAAGACTCGAGGAGCTTCTGCATCATGCGCCTCGAGCCGAAATCGTCCTCCACGACGAGCACTCTCATGATCCCTCCCTCGGGCTTCCCCCCTGCTCCCTGGAAACCGATCGCGCCTTCAATGCGACGTCCATGAGCCCCTCGGCGTCTCCCTTCCTGGCCAGGAGGAGGGCCGCGAACGCGATCCTCGCGCCGTCCCGATCTCCCGACTCCGCGCAGGCTTCCTTTACGCTCTTCGACTCCCGCTCCGCCGTAGAAAAGCTTTTCTGCGCCGATGCGGCCTCGAGCACGCCGGCCAGGCGCTCGAGCAGATTCCGCTGCTGGTCCGTCCCGGATGCGGCCCCCGCGGAGTAGGCGTCGGGATAGATCGAGGACGCCCTTCCCTCGGCCGCCTTCCCTTCCGGCTCGTATCCGCGAAGGTGCGGCCCGGCCGCGGGCTCCCGAGCGCCCGCGCTCTCGATCAGCGACATCGCCGCCTCGGCCAAGCGGTGGCCGCGAAGGGGCTGAGGCGTGAAGGCGCAGCCGGGCATCTCCCCGAGCTTGCGGCGCGCGCTGCCCCCGATCGTCGTCGCGACGATGAGCCGGGGAAGCAGGGCGCGCAGCTCCTCAGGCGGCGCGGCCACTGCGGTATCCTCGGCGACCAGGGCCCAGGGCGCGGCCGCCATCGCCTCGATGAGATCCCTTGCCCTGAGGGGCCGACCCGCGAGTCCCTCGATGACGAGGGCGGCATCCCGGTAGCTTTCCTCGTCGAAGCCGACGACGGCGACTTCCTCGCCCCCGAAGGCCCTTATCCCGATATGCGCCGAGCCTTCCTGGACCGCGAAGGGTATCCTTAGGCGGACGCTCGTTCCCGACCGCTCGGAGCTCTCGACGGCGAGATTCCCTTCGAGCAGCTCGACCGCCTTCTTGACGATGGCGAGGCCTAGGCCGGTCCCGCCCGCCTTCCTCGTCTTCGTCGGGTCGAGCTGGGTGAAGCGCTCGAAGGCTCCGTCGATCTTGTCCGGCGGCATTCCGATGCCCGTATCGAAGACCTCGAACAGGAGGCTGCGCCTCCCCTCCTCGTCGAGTTCCGGATCGCCCGGCCCGACCGAGAGGCCGACGCGGCCGGTCTCTGTAAACTTCACCGCGTTGTCTACGAGGTTAAGGAGCGACTGCTTCAAGAGGAAATGATCGCCGATGAATGCGTCGGGGAGCTCGTTCGACCTTCGGAACGACACTCCCAAGCCCTTAGTGTAGGCTCCCATCGCCAAGGCGTCCACGCAATCCGCGAGGACCGCGTCCAGGGAGAAGGGCGCGAGGACGGCGGAAAGCCTGCCGGCCTCCATCCTGGTGAAATCGAGTATCGAATCGATGAGGGTCTTCAATGTCCGCGCGGCCGACAGGCTCATAGCGAGGTACTCCCTCTGCTCCTCGTCGACCGCCTTGTCCATCGACAGCTCCGTGAAGCCGATCATGCTGTTTAGGGGGGTCTTCAGCTCGTGGCTGACGTTCGCGAGGAATTCCCCCTTAATGCGGTTGGCCGCCTCGGCCAGGTCCTTCGACCTGCGGATCGACAGCTCGTACTCGTGCTTGTACAGCGCGAGCTCGATGGCGATCCGGAGCTCCCGCTCGTGGAAGGGCTTGACGATGTAGCCGTAGGGACTGGTGCGCTTCGCGCGCTCCAGTGTCTTCTCGTCGGTGAAGGCGGTGACGAAGATGATCGGGACCTCGGCGCGCTCCCTGAGGACGCGAGCCGCCTCCACCCCGTCCTGCCCGCCCTTGAGCTTGATGTCCATGAGGACGAGGTCGGGAGAAAGCGCGAGAGCCCGCTCGAGCGCCAGGCTCCCGGTATCGACGACGTCGGCTACGCGGTAGCCCATCGTCTCGAGCCGCATCCTCATGTCAAGGGCGACGATGTTCTCGTCCTCGACTATGAGGATGTCCTTCCTCGTCATCTCGCCTCCGGGGCCCGCTCTCCCGCCGCGGCGGCCGGCTTTATCGCCTCGTCCACGTCGAGCACGACGATGAATTCTCCCCCCTTCTGGCCGACGCCCTGTATGATCGACTCGTCGAGCCTGAATCCGAACTGCGGCGGCCTCTCGACTCCGGCGGAATCGAGCTCGATCACTTCACGCACGGAATCCGCCAGCACCCCGATCGTCATCTCGTCCGGTCCTATCTTCGCCTGTATGACTATGATGCGAGAGCCCTCGCCGCAGGAGGTTCGGCCTTCTCCGAAGCGGACCCTGAGGTCGGCGACCGGTATAACCGACCCGCGGAAGTTAATGACTCCCCGAAGGTAGGGCAGGGCCTTCGGCACGCGCGTTATGCGCGCGCTCTCCAGCACCACCTCCACCCGCGAGACGTCGACCGCGAAGCACTGCTCGGCTATGACGAAGGCGAGGTACCTACCGGAGCCGGCAGCCGAATCCTCGAAGCTCATCATTCCACCACTTTCTTCACGATCCCCAGGAGCTTGTCGGAATTGAAGGGCTTGACGATCCAGCCGGTAGCTCCGGCTTCCTTGCCCTCGTTCATCTTCGAGCCCTGGGATTCCGTAGTCAGCACGAGGATGGGCGTGAACTTGAATTTATCGATCTCCCTCGCCTTGCGGATAAGCCCTATCCCGTCCAGGTTCGGCATGTTGACGTCGGTGATAATAAGGTCGAGGTCCCCGATGGAGCCTAGCATGCCTAGGGCTTCCATCCCGTCGTTCGCCTCGACGGTCTCGTAGCCCTCCTGCTTCAGGATGAACGAAATGCTCTGCCGTATGGCGGCCGAGTCGTCGACGATGAGAATCTTCTTCGGCATGGGCGTCTCCTTTCGATCGCGACGGGGGCTTTCCCGCATGCGGGGCCCCCGCCTCCGTTATCCGCAAGGCCGCGCCTCACTTGGCGCGGCGCAGGACTTCCTGTGGGATGAGGTCGAGGGCGGCTACCAGGTCTACGGCCCCGAGCTTGATCGCCTCGTTCGGCATCCCGAAGACGACGCAGCTGGCCTCGTCCTGGGCGATGGTGAATGCGCCGGTATCGTGCATCTCCCGCATGCCCCTCGAGCCGTCGTCGCCCATGCCGGTCATGATGACGCCTAACGCGTTTTTTCCGGCGTACCTGGCCGCCGAGCGGAACAGCACGTCCACGCTCGGCCGGTGGCGGCAGACGAGGGGACCGTCCTTCACGTCGACATAATACCTCGCTCCCGAGCGCTTGAGGAGGGTGTGCTTGTTCCCCGGCGCGATCAGGGCCCTGCCGCGTATGACCGTATCGTTGTCCGCGGCCTCCTTTACGGTTATGCGGCACAGGCCGTCGAGCCTCTTCGCGAAGGCCTCGGTGAAATGCTCTGGCATGTGCTGGACGATGACTATGCCGGGGGCGTCCTCGGGAAGCGCCTCAAGGAAAACCCGCAGGGCCTCGGTCCCCCCCGTCGAGGCCCCGACGACGACGACCTTCTCGGTCGTCTCGACGATAGCCCTATCCGGCTTGGGGAGCATGACGTCCGCCGAGAGCTTGGGCGAGGGCTCGAAGGGCTCCGGACGGAATCTCGCCTTGGACAGCTTCTTCCTTGAAAGATCGGCGGCCTTGATCGCGTCGCAGATCCGCATCCTCGACTCCTCGAAGAACTGCTTCGTCCCCATTTTGGGCTTCTGGATTATCTCCGCCGCCCCGTACTCCAAGGCGCGCATCGCGTTCTCGGAGCCGGCGTCGGTCTTGCTCGAGCATACGACGACGGGTATAGGATACCTCTCCATGACCGTTTTCAGGAAGGTAAGCCCGTCCATCCTCGGCATCTCGACGTCCGTAATAATTACGTCAGGCCGCTCGATCTCGAGCTTCTGCAGGGCGAAGACCGGATCGGAGGCGACGGCGGTCACCTCGATCTCGGGATCCGAGTCCAGCACTTCCTTCAGAGTCTGGCGGACGACTGCGGAGTCGTCTACGATCATCACCTTTATGAATGACGGCATCGCGGCCTCCTGCTACTGCCTTTGGTAGACGGTCGGCGCGACGCCCTTAAGCGGCATGTCCATTCCCGTAAGCGTTTCCGAATGCCCGAGGATCAGCCAGGAGCCCGGGCGGATATGCTCGCAGAGCTTGCGGAGGATCTCCTCCTGGATCTTCCGCTCGAAGTAGATGATGACGTTCCTGCAGAAGACGACGTCGAAGGACTGGTCGACGTCGTATGAATCGTCCATGAAGTTGATGCGCGCGAAGCTTACGCGCGCGCGGATTTCAGGCTTCATCCGGACCAGGGTCTTGGCCTCGTCCTTGCTTCGGAGCATGTACTTCTTCTTGAAGCTCATGGGGACTACCGCGACCTTGTCCTCTTCGTAGATCGCCTGCTTGGCCTTGTCGAGGACCTTGGTCGAGAGGTCGCTGGCGAATATGCGGTAGGAGAATCGGCTATCGATCGACCGCCGCTCCTCGAGGACCATGGCGATCGTGTAGGGCTCCTCGCCCGTAGAGCATCCCGCGGACCATACCGCGAAGGGCCTCGATATACCCGCCCCGTCGCGGGCCTCCGCGAAAGGCACGATCTTTCCGAGGAGGTAGTCGAAGTGCTCCGCCTCGCGGAAGAAATCCGTCTTGTTCGTGGTGACCGCGTCGATCATGTTGATCAGCTCTGTCTCCCGTCCCTCGGGCGAGAAGACGTAGTCGACGTACTCCCTATAGTTCTGGAACCCGAAATTCCTCAGCCTCTTCTGCAGGCGCGACTCCAGCATGACGCGCTTGGTATCCGGCATGCGGATGCCCAGCTCGCTTTCGATGAAGCGCGCCAGGCGCCTGAAATCGGCATCCGAAAGGCCTTCTCGTCCATTTACGGAGAGGAAGCCGCCCTCGCCCGTCTCGGTCATATGGCTCCCGCGGCGCCGGCAGTCCCCTTGGCGCCTTCCCGCTGGACCATGGCCGCGAGCCTATTGATATCGAGAATGAGGGCGACCGTGCCGTCTCCCAGGATGGTGGCTCCCGAGATGCCCTCGACGTCGCGATAGAGCCTGCCAATGGGCTTGATGACCGTCTGGTTGTCGCCGATCACCTGATCCACGACGAATCCCACCCTCGCGTCCTGCGCCGAGGCGATGACCATCTGCTCGATCTCGGGCTCCTCGCCCTCCTCCCCGTCTCCCGAGCCGAAAAGCTCCCTTAGCAGTATGAAGGGAACGAATTCGTCCCGGTAGCTAATAATCCTGCGCTCCCCCATGGCCGAAAGATCCTGCCTCGGTATCTCGATGCAGCCGTCGACCGTGGACAAGGGCACGACGAAGTACTCCTGAGCGATGCGCACGAGGAGGCCCTCGATGATGGCGAGGGTAAGCGGAATCTTCAGCGTTACGGTCGTTCCCTGCCCGGGGGACGAATCGAGCTGGACGCTTCCGCCGAGCGAGTCTATCTCGCGCTTGACGACGTCCATGCCTACGCCTCGGCCCGAGACGGTAGTGACGACCTTCGCCGTGGAGAATCCGGGCGCGAAGATGAGCTGCATCGTCTCCTGCTCGGTCATCTCCTGGCCTGCCGAGATAAGCCCGCGCTCGACCGCCTTCGCGCGGATCGCCTCGCGATCGAGCCCCCGCCCGTCGTCGGACACCCGGATAAGGACGTAGGCCCCCGAATGCAGGGCCGAGAGCTTGATCGTCCCCGTGCCCTGCTTGCCGGCGGCCGCCCTTCCTTCCGGCCTCTCTAAACCGTGATCGATGGAGTTCCGGATGATGTGGACGAGGGGATCGCCGAGCTTCTCGATGACCGTCTTGTCGAGCTCGGTCTCCGCGCCCTCGGTCACGAGCTCGCATTCCTTGCCGAGCTCGAGCGAGAGATCGCGTACCACGCGCCTAAACCTGTTGAAGGTGCTGCCGATCGGCAGCATGCGGATGCTCATCGTATTGTCGCGGAGCTGGGAGATCAGGCGCTCGAACTGCTCGGAGATGGAGGAGAGTTGCCCGTCCATCAAGTCGAACGAGGTCCTCGAGAGCCTCGCCTGGAGGGTCACGAGCTCGCCGACGAGGTCGACGAGGGAGTCGAGCTTGTCGCTCGCGACGCGGATCGAGCCGACCGCGCCTTCAGAGCGCTCCTGCACCTTCTTCATGTGCTGCTGCTCGACGAGGGCCGCCTCGATCTGCTGCCTCGACACGACGTTCCGCTCGACGAGCACGTCGCCCAGCTTCCTCTGCGTGCCCAGCGCGGCCCGTATGACCTCGGGCGTCGCCGCCCCGCGGTCCACCAGTATGTCGCCGAGCTTCTTCGCCGCCGCATCGGACGCGTCGGCGAGCTTCTCGATCTTGAGCCCAGCCTCCTCGGCGACGAAGATGAAGACGTCGCGCATCGCGTTCTCGTCCGCGTCGGTCGTCAGGATGATATCCCACCAGCAATAGCAGGACTCCGGGTCCAGGGCGGCTAAGCCCGGTATCTCCTCGGTATGAGGGAAGACGTCGGCCTGACCTAGGGCAACGAGCTCCTCGACTAGGCTCAGCACCTTCGTCCCGTTCTTGAAGATATCCCTGGATGGCTTGAGCCCGATCCTATAGGTAGCCGTAACGGCGGACTCTCCCTCGGAAGGTCCGCCCGCGCCGCCGCCCGAGGATAGGGCCGCCTCGGCCGGCTTCGCGGGCGAGGCCTTGCCCGCGAAATCCTTTAAGCGCTCGAGCAGGGGCTCCGCCTCGGCCTGAATTTCCTCGGAGACGGGCTCGTCGAAGTCCATGAGGCGCCTGAGGTAATCGCGGCCCTTGAGTGCCAAGCCGATGAAATCCTTCGAGATCGATAGCGTACCGCTCCGGCAGAGGTCGAGGACGGTCTCGAATTCATGCGAGAAGCGGGAGACCGTATCGAAGCCGAACATCGCGGCCGAGCCCTTGATGGTATGTATAGCCCGGAACGCGGCGTTTACCAGCTCCCCGTTCAAGGGCGCCGACTCGAGCTCAAGGAAAGTATCCTCCAGGGATGCCAGGAGCTCGTAGGCCTCTTCCTTGAAGGTCGATTTGAATTGGTCCAGCATCTTCAGGCCCCTGCCCTCGGGAATCCCGCGAGCTCGTCCTCGAGCCCTTCCGCGCGCTCGCGCGGGGCGCTGACGAATCCGCAGGCGGCGAGGCGCCTGGCGATCCGCGAGGACAGCTTCCCCCTGAATCCCAGCCTGCCCCCTCGGCCGAGGGAATCGGCGGCGGCCGCGTAGATCGCCTGAAGGCAGGCTAAGTCCATATCCTCGGCGGAAGACAGGTCGACGAGGACCAAGGAGGACGAGGCGATAGCCTTTCCGAGCTCTTCCTTCAAGCCAGCGGCCTTGTCGACCGTCAAGGCTCCCTCTAGGCTGACCACTTTTCCCGACGCGTTATCCAACATCAAGAGAGGCTCCTCGCAATAACTATAAAGAGCCCGAGGCAAAAAGCAAGTCCGGCTGCCCTTCCCTCTCCGCGTCCCGGGCGGGAAGGCGGCCTACAGGAAATCGGGACTGTCGAGGCTCGCGGGAATCTGTATGACGCTTTCGAGGAAGCCGGCCTTGCGTTTCTTGACGTAGATCTGGATATAGGCGAGCCGGCTATCCGAGTCGACGATGAACTTCCTAAGCGAGATGGGATCGTTCTCCGAGAGTCCGGATTCGTCCGCTATGGTACCGGGCCAGACCCTGGATATGCTGAAGTTATCCGGTTCAAGAAGCGTCGAGGGGAGCCTCCGCACGGACATTCCGAAGAGGGCCGGGAAGAGGCGATCCTTCCTATCGAGCTTGACGGCGCTCTCGAAGGGAGCGTATGGACGCGAGCCGAGGTAGCGAATCGAAGGAAGGGCTCCCGCCGCCCCGAGCTTTTCAATTTTAACGAGGCTGCCCGGCTCCCTGAGAATCAAGGCGGCTTGCGCCTCCTGTATCGTCGAGGGGCGCAGGCCCCCGATCGAGATAAGGCGATCGCCCTCCTCGAGGCCCTCGGCGGCCGATGGATGGCGATAGACGACTTCGAGCCTCGCGTCGTCCGAGCCCGGCCTGCCCTCGGCGATCGCGACGCCGAGCCAGGGGCGCTTCACCTCGCCGCCCCTGAACAGCGCGGGCAGGATCATCGCTATCCAGTCGGACGGTATGGCGAAATTGAGCCCCTGGTACTGGCTGAAGCCGGCGAAGGCGACGCCGACGACGTCGCCCGACTCGTCGACGAGGGGCCCCCCCGAATTCCCGGGGTTGATCGCGACGTCGACCTGGATGGTGTCCCCCGTCTGTATCCCCACGATCCTCCTGCCGACCGCGCTCACTATTCCCGAAGTAACCGTGTCGGCGAGCCCGAGCGGCGAGCCGAAGGCCATGACTTTCTTCCCCGGCTCGGGAATCTTTCCGTCGGCGAGCGAGAAGACGTACTTGGGGACGACGTCGACCTTAAGCAGGGCGATGTCGAGGAGGCGGTCCCACCCGACCACCTTGGCAGGGATCCGATCGTCGGGCGAGTCGGCGAGCTTGACCGTAAGGCGCGAATACCCCTCGTACTTGGGATCGACCTCGCTTGAAATCACGTGATAATTAGTTAACATATAGCCCGAGGCGTCGATGAAGAAGCCGGAGCCGAGCCCTCGGTCCGGGGATCCGACGCCTTGCTCGATCTTTATGCCCCTGTCGACGCGGATCGTCGCGACGCCCTTGCGCATGTCGGCGACGGGGTCGCTCGCGGAGACGAGGGCGACGGCTCCCTCGGGCGAGGGAATGCCGCGCGTCGCCGAGTACTCGATGAGGCGCCTCGCGGCCCCGCGGTCCCGGGCAACTACCGCCCGCCTCGTCCACTCGGCTACCTCGGCGTCGTCCCTCGAGCCCGTCCCAGCGTCGCCGAGGGCCTGGATATAGAGCCTGAGGGCCGGGGCCGTCATCCTCCTGCCGTAAAAGGACTCGGCTTCCCGCGCGAGGATATCGGAGCGGATAGCCGAGGACTCGCCGGCCGCCGCCCGAGCGGCGCCGCTCATCGAGGCGGCCAGGAAGGGATCCGCGGCGGAGGCTTCCAGGTCGGCGAGTCGGGCAAGGGCGCCGCGGAAATCGTCGGCGGCGAGCGCCTTCTCGTAGGCCGACTCGACCGAGGCCAAGGCGGCTTCGGCTATCGACGCCAAGTCGATGCCCTCGACGCTCGCGCCTGAAGGACGCGAGGCGGAGGCGAGGGACGCGATCGCCTCCAGGGCCCGCGCCGGATCGCCGTCCGAGAGCTCGCGAAGCTCCCCGGCCTTCAGGTCGGCGTAGCTCGGGGCGCGCCGGACATCGGCTCCGCCTGAGCGGGGACGCGTGGCGCAGCCTTGGACCGCGAATGCTGCGAGCGCGGCGACCGCGGCCAGGGCCGCCGCCGCGAGGAGGCGAGGATGGGCGCGCATGCTTCCGCGGCGAACCTTGCGCGGCATTAGGGCAGTACCTCCGCGAAGAAGATGGAGCCTACGCGGACGATTCGGTAGCGGACCCCTGATTTCCTGAAGAAACCCTCGCCGGGGGGCAGATCGGAACCGAGATCGAAGCTCTTCGCCCCGATCCAGACGATAGCCGGATTAGCGTCGGGTATCAGCGCGATCGGCTTGCCGTCGCGGCGGAGCTCCGCGACGCGGCCGTCCCTCACGGTCACCGCCTCGTCGAGACGGCCGTCGACGCGCGAGGAGAATTCGGCGCGGACAGATCCGTCGGGCAGCGCGTACTGCGCCGCGTCGATCGTCCCGTCGCCGTCGTAGTCCCATTCCTTGCGATATG
>Ga0075317_1000047_pt1 | contig 14093 bp, 13 predicted proteins | sample MayberryNE_TuleB_FD_120068 | JGI IMG/M metagenome (GOLD analysis project Ga0075317, IMG submission 120068) | Natural and restored wetland microbial communities from the San Francisco Bay, California, USA, that impact long-term carbon... | ecosystem: Environmental > Terrestrial > Soil > Wetlands ... | reverse complement strand
CTCGCGCAGGAGGACGGTCCCTTTCGGGAAGGAGCGGATAAGGGCGGCTTTTTCAAGCGCCGCGGCAAGGGTCTCGTCCACGTCCATGTAGCGCGAGAGAAAGTCGTAGAGCTCGGGATTCACCATCTGCGTTTCCTGCGGCTACTGTAGCCTCGTCCGGACGCGCGGCCAAGCCGGGCATTCGCGGCGACGAGCTCGCAAGCTCGATTGTCGGCGACCTTCTTTGTAGCGGCGCTTATGTCTCATCGTCCTTTTCATCGCGCCGATCGTCTTCGCGCCTTGTCCCGATCGCGCCGGGGCGAAGAAGCATATGGCCTTCGAAGACCGTGAGGATATGGGCTTCCACGTCCACGACGCGGTACACGATACGGTAGTTCTTGTGGATCAGCTCGCGGACCGTCTCGTCGCCCAGCTCGGGGAGGATGCGGCCGCAGAGGGGCTGTCCCCGCAGGACGAGGGTCCGGTCCATGAGCTCGGCGACGAAGCGGGAGGCGTTGCCGGGATCCCTCCTCGCGATGTACTCGCCGATCGCGACGAGGTCTTCGTGGGCTCCACGCGTCCAACGTATCCGAGTCATCGAGCCTTGTATCTCGAGGCCATCTCAGCTGCCAGGTCGTCATGGTCGATGAGCCGACCGGCCTTCGAATCCTCGAGGCCGCGTTCCACGGCGCGCAGGAACTCCGCCCGCTCCACGAGGGCGTCGTACTCCTCTGGCGGGAGGAGGACAGCCGCTGCTTTCCCGTTTTGCGTTATGACGACCGGTCGATTATCGGCTCTCATACCGTTGATGATCTCGGAGGCGTGGGCCTTGAAGGCGGCGAGGGGAAGTATATTGGCCGCTGAAAGGGTCGGCATACGGAGTCTCCTCGAGCCCCTCAAGGAGCTCCTTAAAGAGATCATAGTACGGACTATCAAGCTTGACAAGCAGAAAAGGCTAAGCCGCGAACATCCCCTCCTTGGTCTCATGGAGGATAGCCTTAAGATCGCCGGCCTGGCGTAGGGCATCGAGTCCGCCCGAGTCGGGGGTTCGCGGAATCTGGGGATTCTCGAGCCTCTCGGTCCCGCCTGTTTCAGGCGAATATCCGAGCGGACAATAGGACCGCGAGGTTCTAGGGCCGGGTGCCGGCCGTTTCGAGGCTTGATGGCGAGTATCTTTTTACTCGCTGGTCTCCGCCTCCTGGATTGACTTAAGCGTACGACCATCTGTTGTTTTCCAAAGCTCTCTTCCGTTCGATGACCTGCCGAGGAGTATACCTGCGGCGCTCGAGGGGCTTGCAAAGAGGTAATCGCCGGAAAGTTTGTAGCTGCCCCCGTCCTCGACTATGACTCCACGGGCAAGAAGGTCCGCTCGACCGGCACTTAAGTATGGCTGGATCGAGTCTACCTCGTCCCTGGCCACAGTGGAGCCTGCCCGAACGACAAATCCCTGAGAGCTTTCATATCCACGGGCCTCGATGCCTCTGGCCTTTAGGTGATACTTTTTCGCTTGCGATGCCCGTGTCAGTGGAGGGGTGAAGAATCCATACCCGAGAATCGGCATGCAAAGTAGGATATCTGCCAAGAAGAGTTCGGCGTCGGAATGGTCCTGCGAAGTAAGAGACGGTAGGGTTGGAGCATTATCGTTATCGATGGCGCAGCGTCTTGATGAAGCCGCTAGAGAGTAAAGGCGGGATTCAAAATACTGTATATGCGCTTTGTTTAAATCGTTATCCTTGCTCGTGAAGAACACGGCGCGATTCCAGAATTCTTTCTTCCGTATGTGCTCGTCAATCCGAGGACGCACTGGATCGCCTTCTCCTATGTATACTCGCGGCAGCGCCGTATCGTCGGATTCGCCGATGAGTATATACACGCCCGCTTGATCGATCTCCTGCCTTCGCCTGGCCTCCGAGAATAGGCTTCTGGGGAAAGCGACGCCCCGGCCGATCCAATTCGATTTTTCGATCACTTTCAACCCTTCCGGGTCGCCCGATGGCATATATAGCTTCACGGTGAAACCGTTCATATCGTCGCCTCCTGGCCCTAAGCTTTCGTTTTACCATGAGGCAGCGGCGGCAGCCCGAGCTCAGCGAGGAACTTGTTGTGTTCCTTCGTCGCGTCCGCGATCTTCCCCTCGATCTCTACGAGCTCGGCGTGCACCGCGGCGAGGTCGACCTCTTCCTCCGCCACGGCCGTGCTGACGTAACGGGATATGTTGAGGTTGTAGTCGTTCTGCGCGATCTCGCCCATGGATATCCGGCGAGAGAATCGTTCTTCCTCCCTGCGGTACTGGTAGGTGGAGACGATCTTCTCGATGTCCTCCGGCCTCAAGCGGTTCTGGCGCTTGCCCTTCTCGTAGAACTCTGCGGCGTTGATGATAAGGACGTCGTTGTACTTCTTGCATTTCTTAAGGACTAGAACGCAGACTGGTATGCCGGTGGAGAAGAAGAGGTTGGAGGGCAGGCCGATGACCGTGTCGATGCTCCCGTCCACGAGGAGCTTGGTCCTTATCCTCTCTTCGGCGCCGCCGCGGAAGAGGACGCCGTGGGGAAGGATGATGGCCATGCAGCCCTCGTCGCCTAGAAAGTGGAAGCCGTGGAGGAGGAAGGCGAAGTCGGCTGCCGACTTGGGCGCGAGGCCGTAGTCCTTGAAGCGGAAGTCCTGGAGCATATCCTCCTTAGGCTCCCAGCGGTAGCTGAAGGGGGGATTGGCGACCACCGCGTCGAACATCATTTTTTTGGCGGGATTCTGCTCGGCTAAAATTCCCCAATCGTTCACCAGCGAGTCGCCGTGGTGAATCTTGAACTCAGAATCCTTTACCCCGTGAAGGAGCATGTTCATCCGGGCGAGGTTGTAGGTGGTGACGTTCTTTTCCTGGCCGTAGATCTTCCCGATTCCCCGGCCTCCGACTTGGCGGCGCACGTTAAGAAGGAGTGATCCCGAGCCGCAGGCGAAATCGAGGACCTTGTCGAGCTTTTTGCGCTTGCCCGAGGAAGGCTCTTGGCTGTCCAGGGTCACGATCTCCGAGAGCACAGTGGACACCGCCTGAGGCGTGTAGAATTCCCCGGCCTTCTTACCTGACCCTGCGGCGAACTGGCCGATGAGGTATTCGTAGGCGTCCCCCAGGGTGTCGACCTGGTTGGAGAACTCGGCGATGCCCTCGGCTACCTTGGTGATGATGGAACAGAGCTTGTCGTTTCGTTCCTTGTTGCTTTTACCGAGCTTCTCGGAATCGAGGTTGATCTCGGAGAAGAGGCCCTTGAAACTCGACTCGAAGGAATCATTCTCGATGTAGTGAAAGCCCTTCTGCAGAGTCGACAAGAGCTCGGCGTCCTGCGTGCGGGCCAACTCGACGATCGAGCTCCAGAGGTAGCGCGGCTCGATCACGTAGTGGGCCTTCCTCTTCATCTGCTCCTCGAAGGCATTCACGTCGCGGGGATTTTTTTTGTACCAAAGCCGTAAGGGAGACGCATTCGATCCGGGCTCGAGCGTTGGATAGTCCTTGCCCAGTTCCTTTTTAGCGGCCGCCTCGTAATTGTCCGAGAGGTGGCGGAGGAAGAGGAAGGAGAGCATGTAGTCCCGGAAATCGTCGGCACTCATGCCGCCCCGAAGCTTGTCGGCAATGGCCCATAGAGTATTGCCGAGCTCGCGCTTGTCTTTATCTGTCATAGCTGGGGTACCTCTTCTGCCTCGCCGGCGAGTATTTCCGGAAGATTGAATTCGTAGCGCGCTAAGAATCCTCGGAGGATCTTATTGAAGAGATCCTTGGTGTCCTGGACCATTTCCCTGGGCTCGAAGATCGAGTAGCCGCCGTGGCTCAAGAGATTCGTGGCTCGGGCGAAGAGGACTTCGTCCTCGATACCTTCAATACAGCGCGAGAAGTCCCGGTAGCCGAAGAAGGACGAGGTCCTTTCGAGCACGTTGCGGAGGATGTTGAAGTGGTAGGTGTAGATCGCGCCGGAATCGGCGGCCCGCTTCAGCTCGCTCACCATGGCCACGTGGTTGAAGAAGGGCGTGTCGCCGGTCTTCTGCAGCCTGTACTTCCCGGATGCCGGATCTTGGCAGAGGAAGAAAGGCCGAGGCTTGGCGGCCTTGAGCTCGTTCCACATCACGTTGAAGAAGAGGCCGTGATGGGTGGAAAGGACGACCTTCTTATCGTTCCGTTCATCCATGAGGAGCTGGGCGAGGTCGCTTGCCACCATGATCGCGTTGTTGTCGTCCAAGGACGATATCGGATCGTCGATATAGATGTACTTCACCCATGAATAGGGTCCTTCGTCGTCGAAGGCCAGGCGAACTATCGCGAGGAAGAAGCACCAGATGAAGATGTTCTCCTCGCCCCGGGATATTTTGATGCGCTCTACAGTCTCCGTCATATCGCCGACGCGGACTTGCCGGGTGAAGTTAACTTTCCAGGTCGAGTAGTCGATGAAGAAATCGAAGTCGGCGTAGCGCTGGAGGAAGGGTCTGACGCGGTTTTCTATCTCGAGCTCTTCGAGCCCTGCGAAAAATCGCGACCGGGAGTTGATGCAGAGGAAGCGCTCGCTATCCCCCTGAATATCGTTGTCCCATGTGAACAGGTCCTCAGTATATGCGTTGTAATACAGAGTGTCTCGATTTTCGCCCTGTTTACCTAGGTCTTTGAAGGCCATGGAGAGGCGGGTCTTGCCCGTGCCGTTGTAGGCGTAGAGGAGTATGAACTTCTTTTCGGCGAGGATGGTGCGGAAGCGGCCGGCGAGTGCTTCGAGGCTAACGAAGCTTTCGATAGGGTGCTGCTCGGGCATCAGGCGTCCTCCTCGGGCGCGGGAAAGAGAGCCTGCATGAGACCGCGCTTGTGCTGTTTCAGCTCTTCGATCTTCGCTGACTGGGCGGAGATGAGTTCGTCGAGAGAAGAGAGGGTGAAGGCGATTTTTTGCTGCTCAGAATAACGCGGTAGAGGGATTAGAAATGAACCAATTTGGGCGAAGTTTAGCCCCTGTCTGTTCCCGCCCGCTTGAAAACTAAATACTTGGTTTTGTCCGTATTCTGATAGCAGATATTGATTTAAAAAATGCGGATGTAGTTTTTTTCGATCACTCGAATAATGCAAACATGCTGATTAACATTTCCTCCGAGTATTCGCACATCGGCAATCGCGCTTCTCCCAATTGAAGCACCTGTAATATTCAATAATACGTCATTTTCATAAATCTCGGTTGAGTTAAATGATAAATGTGTATTTTCATCAATATGCGCTACATCATCAAGGGATAAGTACCCCCAGCCTATATTCTGACTACGAATGAACGGCCTGCCGTTTTTTGTATAATTTGATTCTCCGCCAAGAGGAGTTATGCCGCTCCCGATTTTCCTTACTATTTTTGATAATTTTACTTCTTCCCACTCCCCTGCATCTCTGAACTCCGTGAACCGCAGCCGAGGCACTGTCTCACCCTCCGCGGGGAAGAGCTGTTGCATGAGGCTACGCTTATACTTCTTGAGGGCCTTGCGCTTGCGATTGTGGACTGAAATGAGCTCGTCGAGGGAAGAGAGGCAGGAGGTAATTATTTGTTGTTCGGTTAAGTCTGGGGAATATATTTTTAATCGATACACCTCATCCCTGCTTAATCCCGGAATAGCTCCATGATCCTTTAGCTCATGAAGCTTGCACTTCTCTAGAATCAGCTTTATGAATGCTAATAGATGTTTGTTTCTTTTTTTTAGTACTACATAATATGTTGTATCGATCGGATAGCATGAAGAGTCAATCCAATTTACTAATCCAGCAGACCCTTTCCTGCCTATTACGATTACAGGTCCATCAACAATATACTCATCGTGAAAACCAACAATGCCATTTGAGCCGACAACCGGATATGGTCCGTTTTTTCTTTTCTCTTCTGCCAATGAGTTTCCATATTCAAGGTCAAGCACATCACCAAGATAAGCAACATCCCATTCGTTTGCACGACTAAAATTCGGAAACCTAAGCCTCGGTTCGTGGCTTTTTGCTCGTGTTGCAGTATTCGCCAAGTAACGCGGCGGGCTCTCGCAGGTATTGTTCCTCTTTCTAGTGCCCATATGCCGCCGCTCCGGATAAACTGTCACTCGTTTTTTTCCCCTGCGCTAACATGCTGTCGTCCTTGCTTCGAGATATGATCAGCGGAAGCGGTAGTCGATTCCGGCTTGCTTCAATATCGCGTTGGCGGTGTGCCTCGACTTGATCTTGCCGTCTACGGTGATGTAGGTCTTCGATAGGGGACTGTACCAGATATCGTGGTCGCCCTTGCCGCGTCGATGGAAGGCGCAGCCATTCTCCGCGAGGAGGGCGCGCACCTTCTTCTCGTACTCGGCCATCAGGAGTGGACGAGGTCGTGCCGTTCGGACTTGAAGAGAAGCGGTATGTCGGCCTGATCGTTCCCGTTCAACGCGAGGAGCTCGGGCACCGCGAAGCGCACCCTCTCCATGAGGGCGTCGAGGGAGCCCGACTCGAGGACGAGGCCCGGGACGTCATCGCTCGTGGCGATCCAGACCGAGGCTTCGGCGTCCCAGGTGGTGGTAATGACGTATTCCATTGCAACCTCTATTTCGGATTCTACCCCGCGCAGGCGCCTTGGCACAAGTTACGCCGGCCTACGATGCCGACGCCGGATCGTGGTGGCTATCCTTCTCGTAAGCCGTTAGTCCAGATATATCCCGGTAGCCTGAACGTTTACGCAGGATGGGGGCGAGCTCGTCCATCAGGGCAAGCTCCTTCTGGAGCCTTTCCCTCCAGCCCAGATCCAAGGGTTCCAGGAGCTCCTGCAGGTCTTCGCCGTCGAAGATCATCCGCTCCAGGATGCTTTCCACGAAGGCCGACAGGGAAGCGGGAGCTAAGCCGTGCCTCGCCGCTACGTCCTCCAGCTCCCGCGATTGCTTCACGGCCTTGAACTCATCGTAGCCCCGGCGAATGGCTTTCTCGTCTAAGCCTTCTCCGGCCTTAAGGCTGCGGATGTAATCGGTTATGTCGTCTCGATCCTCGGCGAACTTGGAGTCGGACATGATGAGGCCGATGAGTTCTTCTCGGCTCATGGTCTTCTTGCTGGGCTTCGCGTTGGAGAAATCGGCCAAGAGGCCCATGATGTAGTCGTAGTCGATCAAAGCCGAGGCGAAGAGGACGAACTCGAAGTCGAGCTCTTCTTTCTGCGCGATCTGGGCCCCTTCGGCGCCGCTCCGTCCCTGGCCCAGCCGGTGGGCGGTTTCGATGTAGACGCCCCGGAAGGCCTGAAGCTTGTCCTCGGGGATGATCGCCTCGATTTTCTCCTTGCTCTCCTCGCCTAAATCGGTGTACTGGTCCAGTTGGGTGGTGCAGCGCTGCACTTCCTTGAATAGGGTTATAAACTGGGCGCGGGCCGCGTCGCCCTTGAGGTTGGGCACTTCCTCGGGCAGGTTCTCCAGGCCCTGCGAGGTCATGAAGCCGTCCAGGGCGGCCATTGCCTTTTCGAGCTTCTCGATGACCTTCGGAGCGGGATCGACCAGCCATATCTCCTTGGCCGCCTCCACCGACGCGCCGGAGAAGAGGGCTATGGCCTCGTCAACTTCCTTTTGCTGGGCGCGGAAGTCCAAGACGTTGCCCGCGGGTTTCGTGTCGTTGAGCACGCGGTTCGTGCGGGAGAAAGCCTGGATGAGGCCGTGGTAGCGGAGGTTCTTGTCCACATAGAGGGTGTTGAGGTACTTCGAATCGAAGCCCGTGAGGAGCATATCCACGACGATGACGAGGTCGATCTTGTTCTGGCGAGCGTAGTCCTGGTTCGAGTACTGCTGGTCCTTGATCCGCTTCTGGATGTCCTGGTAATACGCGTCGAAGAGAGCGAGCTTGTGGTTTGTCCCGTAGCGCTCGTTGTAGTCGGCGATAATGGCCGCTAAAGCAGCCTTCTTCTTGTCTGGCTCCTTCTTGTTGTCCTCGCGTTCCTGGGGCAGATCCTCTTGGATCTGCTGGACGTCCCTGTCCCCTTCCGCCGGAGGCGAGAAGACGCAAGCCACATTGAGGGGGATAAAGGCGGGGTCTGCGGCGGCGCGCTCGGCCTGGACCTTCTTGAAGAGCTGATAATACGCGATGGCCCGATCGATGGACGCGCTGGCGAAGAGGGCGTTGAACTTACAGTTCGCGGTGGCCTGATCGTGCTTGGCGAGGATGGCGTCTACCACCGCCTCTTGGGTCAGCTCCTCCCCGGCGCGCGGGGCGTCCTTGCCGTCGGGTTTGAAGAAGTCTACGTGGAAGCGCAGGACATTGCGGTCCTCGATTGCGTTGGTGATCGTGTATGAGTGGAGGCATTTCTGGAAGAGGTCGTCGGTCGTGCGAAGCGAGGCCTCTTCACCCTCAATCTGCCTGTAGGTCGCGTTCGTCTCGAATATGGGCGTCCCGGTGAAGCCGAAGAGCTGGGAGTTGGGAAAGAATTCCTTGATCGCGCGATGGTTGTCCCCGAACTGGGAGCGGTGGCATTCGTCGAAGATAAAGACCATGCGCTTTTTCCGAAGGCCCTCGAGGCGCTCTTTGTACTTCTTCTTGCTGCCGCCTTCCAGTGCAAGGCCGAGTTTCTGGATCGTAGTGACGATGACCTTGTTGGCATAGTCGGTTGAGAGTAGCCGCTGTACGAGGGTCTCGGTATAGGCATTCTGTTCCACGCAGCCTTCCTGGAACTTGTTGAATTCCTCCCTGGTCTGCTTGTCCAGGTCTTTGCGGTCGACGACGAAGAGGCACTTGTGAATGTCCTCGTTGTCTTTTAAGAGGGTAGAGGCTTTGAATGAGGTAAGAGTCTTGCCCGAACCGGTGGTGTGCCAAATGTAGCCGTTACCCCTGTTCTGCTGGATGCAGTCCACAATTGCCCCGACCGCGTAGATCTGGTAGGGCCGCATCATGAGGAGCTTGCGCTCGCTTGCTACGAGGACCATATAACGGCTGATCATCTTTCCCAGGGCGCACTTGGGCAGGAAGGATTCGGCGAAGGCGTCGAGATGGCAGATCTTCTTATTCGTCTCGTCGGCGTACTGGTAGAGGGGGAGGAATTTCTCGTCAGCCCCGAAGGAGAGGTGCTGTGCGTCGTTGTTGGCGAAGTACCAGGTGTCGGTACGGTTGGACACGATGAAGAGCTGCATGAAGCAGAACAGGGTATTCATGTAGCCGTTGCCCGGCTCTTTCTTGTAGTCGACGATCTGCTGCATCGCCACGCGGGGCTCGATGCGCAGGGCCTTGAGCTCGATCTGCACGAGCGGAAGGCCGTTTATCAGGATTACCACGTCGTAGCGCTGGCTCGAGTTCTTGGTGTTGATCCTGAGCTGGTTGACCACCTCGTAGCTGTTCTTGCACCAGTCCTTGAGGTCCACGAGGGAGTACTTTAGGGGCGTCCCGTCTTCCCGCTCGATGTTGTCGATCTCGCGCAGGCGCTTGGCCGAGGCGAAGACATCGGAGTCGACGATCCTGGCGAGGATGCGCTCGAACTCCTTTTCCGTAAGGTGGACTCGATTGAGCTCCTCGAACTTGGCCCTGAAGTTCAACTCGAGGGATGCGAGGTCTTTAATATCTTCGCGGTAGGTATATTTATGATCTTGCAGCTTTGCGAGCAGGCCCTGTTCGATCTCGGCTTCTTTCGTCATAAACTGCCCCTGCATCACTCGTATTCCCTCGTAGAAAAATATAGGGAATTTCGAATAACTTATAATCAAGTAGGTCGCGCACGGTTGTCAATAATCGCATCGGCATCGCGGGAGCCCTTTGAGGGCTTATTCTGCCCTAGTCGACTTCAAGCGCAAAGCCGGAAAGATAGCGTATACTGTGAGTATCTGCTCATGGCTTATATGCCGGATGAGCGCAGGATGCAGGCGATGGCCGACGTAACCGTATCGAATGCGCATTCTACTTACTCCGGGTATCAAAGCCTTGTGCGCCTGTACGAGGCTACGAAGGGCTCATGGGGCGATACGATTTCGGTCGAGCTAGCGATCTGGTTCAACGCGAATCTGGCCGCGCCCCTTGGCGCTATTCTGGATGGAGTAGTGGAAAGCCTGAACGAGGTGAGCCTCGATAAACTACCGCCGGAAATCAAGACAATACTCCAGAAAAACGGTTTTTTGGCTCACTTCGGCTATCCAGCCCTTCGGGATACTAACGATACTACCATAAAGTACCTGAAGCTGAGACCTTCAGATGGGCGGTACTTCAACCAGTATGTCCTTTCCGAGCTTTTGGGTCGATCGGAGCTGCCGACGCTGTCCGCCGATCTGCGTAAGAAGATAGCGGAATCGATCTATGAGATATTCGTCAATGCTCAGACCCATAGCGAGACGCGGCATAATTATACCTGTGGACAATTCTTTCCCCAGCGCAACACGATCGAGTTCACGATTTGCGATGCCGGTATCGGGTTTCGAACGAGCATCAAGCGTCGATTCGGGAAGGATTTGCCTGCGAAGCGGGCCATTCAATGGGCGACCGCTGTCGGGCATACGACCAAGTCGGATACTCCGGGCGGAATCGGGCTCGCTATCATGAAGGAGTTTATCGCCAAGAATCGAGGCGCTTTACAGATCGTCAGCAATGATGGATTCTATGAGCTCAATGAATCCGGAGAAAACCTTAGGGATTTCAATGGCGAGTTTCCCGGGACTATCGTCACGATGATTATCAATACCAATGATCGGTTCTCTTATGGAGTCGCTGAGGCGGAAGCGACATATAGCGTATTCTAAAGGCGGGATAGTAATGGATGCATTAAGGCTAAGCGTATTCAACATAGTGGGCAATTCATTCTGCGTCGAAGCCGATGATGGTCAGAAGGTTTTCGAGCGTATCGCCTCTGCGCTTAAGGCTGATAAGCGCGTCGAGCTGTCATTTCAAAATGTCGAGATGCTAACCTCGGCCTTCCTGAATACCGCTGTCGGGCGGCTATATCGGGATTTCACTGAGGAGCTCATTAGGGACAGCCTGCAGGTCGTCCAGATGGATGCCACGGATCTCGCGCTTTTGAAGCGCGTCGTTGAAACGGCGAAGCTTTTCTACAAGGATCCTGAGCGGCTGCAGCGGTCGATCAACGAGTTGATGGAGAGCTAGGAGCATGGCCGCTCGGTATAGGCTCTACGAGCTGGCGCGGTTCGCGGGCCGGACGGTATTCTTCGATACGAATATCCTCATCTATCTATTCTGGCCTACCGGAAACGCTCGTTGCGAAATGGACTATGCGAAATTCTTGAGCGCATGCATCAAGGGCGGTATTCCGATGGCTCTCGACTTTCTCGTAGTCTCCGAGGCTGCGAATAGGATGCTCCGCGCCGAATATGAAAAAGCCTGCGCTCGGATGGGCGATTTAAAGGATAAGCCGAGATTTAAGAGCTTCCGCGACTCGGAAGATGGTCGACAAGCACAGGCCGACATCTACGCGGTGCTTTCGAAGATCCTTGTCCGCTTCATGGTTATAGGCAAGGCCTTCTCCGCCGACGATATCGCCGGCTTCCTGGCTGTTGATCGCCTTGACCTCGTAGACAAGGCGATCGCCGATATCTGCCGCGGAAATGACTTCGTCCTGGCTACGCACGACGCAGACTTCGCTGCCGTGGATATCGATATAGTCAGCGCGAGTCTAGCTTACAGCTAGCCGCGGGGGCTTGGGGGCGGTAGCCCCCAGGCGGGGGGATAGCGTAGAAGGCGCCGGAAGGCGCCTTCGAAGCGAAGGGGGGAGCCCGCAGGCTCCCCCCTCTTATAGAATAAAAAAGGCCGCCCCTTCCGGGACGGCCCTTTACATACGATACGTTGCGCGACCTCGGTCGGCCGCGCTCGGACTAGAACGTCCGCTCGAAAGCGAACGCGCTCTAGAAGGAGCGTTCGCTCAGGTACTTGTACTCCTTGTAGCGGCGATCGACGAAGGCCTTCTCCTTGGCGAGGAGATCCGCGGCGCGAGAGGGGTTCGCGGCCTGGAGGGTCTTGAACCGCACCTCGGCGTACATGAACTGCTCGATCTTGGCGTAGTCGGGCTCCTTCGAGTCGAACTGGAAGGGGTTCTTGCCCTGTTCCTTGAGCCTGGGATCGTAGCGGTACAGGAGCTGCATGCCGGACTCGGCGATGAGCTTCTGCTGGTTCATGCCCTTCATCATGTCGATGCCGTGCATCGCGCAGTGGCTGTAGGCGATGATGAGGGAGGGGCCGTCGTAGCTCTCGGCCTCGCGGAAGGCCTTGATGCACTGGGACATGTTCGCGCCCATGTTGACGGAGGCGACGTAGACGTAGCCGTAGGACATGGCGATCGCGCCCAGGTCCTTCTTGGCGACGTCCTTGCCCGCGGTGGCGAACTTGGCGACCGCGCCGAAGGGCGTGGACTTGGAGGCCTGGCCGCCGGTGTTCGAGTAGACTTCGGTGTCGAGCACCAGGGCGTTGACGTTCTTGCCCGCGGCCAGGACGTGGTCGAGGCCGCCGAAGCCGATGTCGTAGGCCCAGCCGTCGCCGCCGAAGATCCACACGGACCTCTTGATGAGGTCCTCCGCGACCGAGGCCAGCTCGACGGCCCAGCCTTCCTTGGACTTTGCGCAGGCGGCCTTGAGCTCGGCGACCGCGGCCCTCTGGGCCTCGATGTCGGCGTCGGCCGCCTGGCCGTTCCGCATGATCCTGTCCGCCAAGGCGGCGTCTACGCCCTTGCCCTTGGCCGCGGCCAGGAGCTCGAGCGCGTACTCCATCCTCTTGTCGGCGGAGAGGCGCATGCCGTAGCCGAACTCGGCCGCGTCCTCGAAGAGGCTGTTGGACCAGGCGGGGCCGCGGCCGTCGGGACGGGTAGTGTAGGGGGTCGTGGGCAGGTTGCCGCCGTAGATCGAGGTGCAGCCGGTGGCGTTGCCGATGATGGCCCTGTCGCCGACGAGCTGGCTCATGAGCTTGATATAGGGGGTCTCGCCGCAGCCGGCGCAGGCGCCCGAGAACTCGAACAGCGGCTGCTTCATCGCGACGCCCTTGGGGAAGGCGAGGTTCAGGAGTGATGGATCGGTGTCCGGGATCGAGAGGAAGAAGTCCCAGTTCTTGGCCTCCTCCTCGCGAAGGGGCGCCTGGGGCATGAGGTTGATGGCCTTGCGCTTCTCGTCGGCCTTGTCCTTGACGGGGCAGATGTTGACGCAGGCGCCGCAGCCGGTGCAGTCCTCGGGGGCGATCTGCAAGGTCGCCTTCATGCCCGCGAACTCCTTGCCCTTGGCGTCGGCCGACTTGAAGGTCGAGGGCGCGAGCTTGAGGGCCTCGGGAGCGTAGGCCTTGAGGCGGATGCAGGCGTGGGGGCAGACCATGGTGCAGTTGCCGCACTGGATGCACAGGTCGGTCTCCCACACGGGAATCTTCTCGGCGATGTTGCGCCGCTCGTACTTGGTGGTGCCGGTGGGGAAGGTGCCGTCCAGGGGCATCTGGCTGACCTTGAGCTCGGTGCCGCGCATGGCGATGATCTCGCCGATGATCTCCTTCGCGAACTTGGTCGCGTCGGCGGGCACGGGGCTGGTCATCTTGAGCTTGCTGGTCGCCTGGGCGGGGTACTTGACCTCGGCGACGGAGTCCAGGGCCATGTCGATCGCCTTGATGTTCTTGGCGACGACGTCGGCGCCCTTGCGGGCGTAGGTCTTCTCCGTGTACTTCTTGACGAGCTTGACGGCCTCGTCGGTCGGCAGTACGCCCGAGATCTTGAAGAAGGCGGTCTGCATGATCGTGTTGACGCGGCCGCCCATGCCCGATCTCTCGGCGATGTCCATGCCGTCGATCACGTAGAACTTCAGCTTCTTGCCGATGATCCTCTGCTGGACCTCGGCGGGGATCTCGTCCCAGACCTTGTCGGCCGGGAAGGGGCTGTTGAGGAGGAAGGTGCCGCCCTGCTTGGCGTTGGCCAGCATGTCCAGGCGCTCGAGGAAGGCGAACTTGTGGCAGGCGATGAAGTCGGCCTTCGAGACCAGGTAGGGCTTCTTGATGGCCTTGGGGCCGAAGCGCAGGTTTGAGATGGTATAGGTGCCGGCCTTCTTCGAGTCGTAGAAGAAGTAGCCCTGGGCCGAGTTCGGGGTGTCGTCGCCGATGATCTTGATCGAGTTCTTGTTGGCGCCTACGGTGCCGTCCGACCCGAGGCCGTAGAAGAGGCACTCGATGGTGCCGG
>Ga0075317_1000046_pt1 | contig 14428 bp, 10 predicted proteins | sample MayberryNE_TuleB_FD_120068 | JGI IMG/M metagenome (GOLD analysis project Ga0075317, IMG submission 120068) | Natural and restored wetland microbial communities from the San Francisco Bay, California, USA, that impact long-term carbon... | ecosystem: Environmental > Terrestrial > Soil > Wetlands ... | reverse complement strand
TCGAGGAGGAATCCGTCCTCCCAGACGTGCATGCCCGCCTTATGCCCGCACTCGAAGGCGAGGCCGGGGCCGTTCATCTCGGACAGGCCGTAGGAGTTGTAGACCTCGATGCCCCAGAGCTCCTCGATCTTGCGCCGCGTGTCCTCGGAGTAGGGCTCTGCCCCGCAGAAGGCGCGCTTAAGGCTCAGGTCCGAGCGCGCATAGCCCTCTTCCGCCATCTTCGAATGCAGGTGGAGGAGGAAGCTGGGAGTCGCGTGGACGGTGGTGGTGCCGAAGTCCTTCATGAACTTGAACTGGCGCGCCGCGTTGCCGGGACCGGCGGGGATGACCATCATGCCCGCGCGCTCGGCCCCGTAGTGGAGCCCCAGGCCTCCCGTGAAGAGGCCGTAGGTGATCATGTTCTGGAAGACGTCGTCCGGCCCGGCTCCCGTCGCGGTCACCGAGCGGGCGAGGAAGTCGGTCCAGCGGTCGAGGTCGCCCTTGGTCTGGAAGATGACGGTCGGCGTGCCCGTGGTTCCCGAGGAGGCGTGCATGCGCGAGAGCTCGCGCTTGGGGCTCGCGAGCATGCCGAAGGGATAGGAGCGCCTAAGGTCGTCCTTCGAGGTGAAGGGCAGCTTGACTATGTCGCCTAAGGCGCGGATCGACTCGGGCCCGGTGACGCCCGCTTTTTCAAGGAGGCTCTTGTAGAAGGGGGTAAGGAGGGCGCGGGCGACCGTCTCGCGCAGGCGCGCCAGCTGGAGAGCCTCGAGCTCGGCCCTGCCCATGGTCTCGGCGGCCTCGTCCCAGAAGCTCATCGGGCGGCCCCCGCGGCGGCGCCTCCTAAGGCGGCGGCGCCCGACTCGGCCGCCAGGCGGCCCAGCTCGAAGGCGCGCTTGTTGACGGCCGCCGTATCCGCTCCCTTGCGGCCGAATAGCTCGTCGATGCCGCGCTCTACCGAAGCGAGCTTGACGGGCACCAGGAGGGAGGCCGCTCCCGCCAGGGCCATGTTGACCGCGCGGGAGGAGCCCGCTTCCTTGGCGATGGCCGCGGCGTCGACGATAAGGGAGCGGGGTAGGGCGCGGATCGCGCCGAGGACCTTCTCGGGCTCGGGATAATCGCGGATGTTGACGACGCTCTCCGCCGCGCTGACCACGATGCCCTCGGGCTTCAAGAAGGACAGGTAGCGCAGGCTCTCCAGGCATTCCATGGCCAGGATCATGTCGGCGCCGCCTTGGCTCACGAGGTCGCCGGCGATAGCCTCGTCGGAGATGCGCAGGTGGGCGCTGACCGCGCCGCCGCGCTGGGCCATGCCGTGGACCTCGGACTGGCGGACCTGAAGGCCGTCGATCATGGCGGAGCGTGCCAGTATCGAGGCGAGCGAGAGGACCCCCTGGCCGCCGACGCCCGCGAGGACGATGTCGTATTTCATGCGCGGCCGCCTTCCTGGCCCGACTCGGCCTTCTCCCTCTTCTTCCTGATGCGGATGGCCTCGAGGCACTCTCGCCTCGCGATGATGACCGAGGGCCCGCGGTACTCGAGCTCGCGCCGGATCGCGGCCACGTTCTCGGCGGCCTTCATCCGCGCCGCCTCGATGGTCACGACGTGCTCCGGCTCGACGCCGACGCCGACGCAGATCTCGCGCAGCCTGCCGGAGGGAAGGATGGTCTCCTGGCAGCCGGTCATGGCTACGATCGAATTGTCCAGGATGATCGCCGTTATCGGCTTGCGGCCCGATACGGCGTCGATAAGCGGCGTGATGCCCGAGTGGAGGAAGGTCGAGTCGCCGATGACGCCGATCGGGTACTTGATGCCCGCGTCGGCCGCGCCCCCGGCCATGGACAGCGAGGCTCCCATGCAGACCAGGGCGTCCGGCACCGAGAATGGCGGCAGGGCGCCTAAGGCGTAGCAGCCGATGTCCGCGGTGATCGATACCGAGTCGAGGCCGGCTATCGCGTCCTTGATCGCCTGGTAGCTGTCGCCGTGGGGGCAGCCCTGGCAGAGCTGGGGAGGCCTGTTGGGCAGGGGGATCGAGGCGGCGGCCGCCGTGGGCCGCGCCGGCAGGCCAAGGGCCGCGCGCACGTTGTCGGGATTGAGCTCTCCCGCGAGGGGCAGCTTACCGTCGAGCTTGCCTTCGATCGCGATCGCCTGGGGGAGGATGCCGCGCAGCCTCTTCTCCAAGAAGGGCTGGCCCTCCTCGATGACGAGGACGCTCTTCGCGCCCGAGCAGAGCTCGCGGATGGCCTTCTCGGGCGCGGGGTAGGCGCCGATGTGCAGGCGCGCCGGCGCGGCGCCGCCCCCCGAGGCCGCGATGCAGTCGCGGAGGTTCTCCTCGTAGTAGTTGCCCCCGAGGCCCGCGGTGATGACGACGCGATCCTTGGCGCCCGGCGTCGAGACGTTATGCGAACTCGATTCGGACCAGGAGAGCATGTCTTTCTGCTTGGCCCAGAGCATGTCGTATCTCTTGCGGGCGTAGGCCGGCAGGAGGGTCCAGCCCGGCTTGTCAGCCGACTTGGCGACGGGGTTCTGCGCCCGCGCCTCGGTCCCGACCGATACGGCCGCGCGCGCGTGGGCCAGCCTGGTGACGAGGCGTATGACGACCGGAACGCCGAGCCGCTCGGAAAGCTCGAAAGCCTCGAGCGTCATGGCGTAGGCTTCCTGCTGGCCGCGGGGCTCGAGGCAGGGCACCATGGCGAAGTCCGCGTAGAAGCGCGAGTCCTGCTCGTCCTGGGACGAGTGCATGCCCGGGTCGTCGGCGACCGCGAGCACGAGGCCGCCCTTGATGGCCACGAGGGCCGAGTTGACGAAGGGATCGGCCGCGACGTTCAGGCCGACGTGCTTCATCGTGACGATGGCGCGCCGTCCCGCGAAGGAAGCGCCGAGGGCGGCCTCGTAGGCGGTCTTCTCGTTCGCGCACCAGGCGGCGGCGATCTTCTCGCCGCCCTGCCTCTCGCGCCTCTCGCGCTCGGCGATGAGGTATTCCATGATCTCTGTCGAAGGGGTTCCAGGGTACCCGTAGGCGGCCGAGAGGCCCGCGTGCAGGGCGCCCAGCGCGACGGCCTCGTCGCCGAGCAGCACTAGTTCTCGCATGGTTGGGGGATGATAGACCGAGACGGGGGTACTATGCCAGCGGTTCGGCGGGCGATACGATGGCCGCGATGGAAGCCTTAGGCATCCGCAATCCCTTTCCCGGCGGCCGCTCCTATCTCGCCGCGGCCGTCGAGTCCACGCAGGACGAGGCTCGGCGCCTCGCGGAGGACTGGGAAGAGCGTGGAGCCGAGCCCGCCTTCCCCGCCGGCAGCCTCCTCGCCGCCGAGGAGCAGGGCGCGGGCCGCGGGCGCGTAGCGGGGCGCCGATGGTCCTCGGCGCCGGGGATGGACCTCCTCTTCACCCTGCGCCTGAGCCCCGAGGCCGCGACCCTCCCGGCCCTGCCGCTGCGCATCGGCGCGGCTGTATGCCGCGCGGCCTCGGACCTCGCCTCCTCGATCGGCGCGGCCTTTCCCGCTCCGCTAAGGCTCAAGTGGCCCAACGACCTCATGCTCGGCGACAGGAAGGCTTCCGGCATCCTCTGCGAGGCGGGCCGGCTCGGCGTCCTCGCGGGCATCGGCGTCAATTGCGCCCGTCGCGCCTTCCCCGAGGAGCTTCGGGAAAAAGCGACCAGCCTCGAGGCAGAGCTGGGCCGCCCCGTCGACCGCTGGGCCCTCCTCGAGCTCATCCTCGGGGAGATACGAATCGCCTTAGGCTGCTCCGAGTGGAGGACCGGCCTCGAGCCGCTATTATGGCGCCGCGGCGAGGAAGTCGCTTTCGCGCCCGGAGCCGCCGCCGAGGAGGGGATCGAGACCGAGCCGATCCGGGCCAGGCTGGCGGGCGTGGACGGGACGGGCGCCCTCGAGCTTGAGCTTCCCGGGGGACGAATCGAATCATTCCTGTCCGGCGAGTTGACCGCGGGCCATACAACCCGCTAAAGTGTTGCTATGGCGGGCAAAAGCGATACGGGCGGCCAGCGCGTCGGTTTCCTCGGACGGCTGCTCGGCGTCTTCTCGGGCATCGGCGATCCCGAGGTCGAGAAGAAGAAGCATCTTCGCGCGATCGCCAAGGACTTAGGCAGGGCGCGCTACAAATTCTACCGACCCAAGGGACAGGAAGCCCTGCCCGGCCTAGCCAAATTCTTCTACGAAGTCTACAAGGTAACCGCGCCCGCCCAGGTCCTCCTGGAGAACGCGGCCTCGTCAGGGGCCCTGCGCGCCTTCGTCATCGAGAGCTTCCTCTCCGCCGAGCAGAAGGAGCTGATGGAGCGGCTGACCGAGGCTTCGATCATGGAGCGGGCCAAGGCAACGCAGCTGCCCGTGCTCCATGAGGAGATCAAGCGGGACATGACCTCGCTCCTCGTCGTCTTCGACGGCGAGATGAGCAAGAGGATCGACTCGGCCTACAATACCCTCCTCGAGTTCATCAACTTCATCAACTTCGACTACTACTTCCTCTTGAAGAAATTCGATTCCGGCCTTCCCGAGCGCTCCTTCGCCTACCGTCCCAAGTTCGAGACCATCAACGGGGAGTACGTGGTCGACGATCTGCAGGACTTCCTCGAGGTCTTCATGCCCCTCGACCTCGAGTCCGATTGGATGCGCATCTTCGCGGCGCTCAAGGAGTACCGCAAGACCGACGTGGTCCAGGCCGAGACCTGGTCGAAGCTCGCGCCCGCGGCTTCCGAGGTCAAGAAGTCGGGCGTCCTCGACCAGATCGTCCGGCATCTCAAGAAGGAGCCCTTCTGGGAATGCAAGCCGCGCTATCCCAACGAGCGCATCGTCGAGCCCTTCCTCCAGAAGCTCAAGACCCAGGTCGAGACGATCGTGCAGCGGATACTCCAGGAGCGGCGCAACTCCAAGATCGACGAGATCGCCAACGCCATATTCGGCACTACCGTGGTCCTCAGGCTGAAGAACTACACCGAGAAGGCCAACGTCGTCTTCGCGAAGAAGATGCTGGGCGGCTATACCCAGGCGACCGCCTTGAACTACCTCAAGGCCTACCTGATGGACTACTTCAAGAAGGACATCCGCGAGCTCGTCGACCTCCTGATCGTGCGGGGCCAGTGGTCGACGAACCTGCAGTCGCAGCAGCTCTCGGACTGCTACCACGCCATCCTCGACGTATCGGACCGCATCATCGCCTTCGACGACGACCTGGCCGACGAGAACGATATCGGGACGCGCATCCGCTCGGCCCTGGCGAAGGCCGACCGCGACAAGGAGGCGATGAAGTACCTCCGCGCGGCGCTGAAGGACGTCAACGACAAGGCGACGGGGATGATCGGCAAGGCGGCGGTCAACCTCATCGGCGTGGGGCGCCAGCTCAAGGCCCTCATCGACGACCAGGCGCGGCCCCATCACGAGCTATTGATCAACTGGAAGGAAGTAGAGAACCAGGCTCCCAGGCCGCTGAAGGCCTGGCTCGTCGAGACCTATAAGAAGATCTACTATATCGTCCAGCTCCTGCAGTTCTTCGTGAAGGACGAGGGCAAGCAGTAGCCTCTGCCAGCGGTCCCGCGCGGCCGAGAGGGGCGCGCTAGAGGCCGGCGATGGCCGGCGGGCGCTCGAAGGCTATATCCGCGAAGGATGAGGCGGCGGCGCTGCGGGTGCGATGCGAGCTGATCCAGATGCGAAGCCCGACTTCCTTGGATTTCGGCATTTCCTCGCCGAAGAGGGCCAGGTAGTCGCTCCTGAGGTCCCGCCGCTCCTCGATCCAGCCGCCGACATCGGCCTTTCCCGAACGAAGGATTATCAGCTTCAGCTTCATGAAGGGCGGCGCGAGGAGGCTGTCGCCCGCGGCCCCGGCCGGAGCGCTAGTATCCCACACGTAGCCGATCGCGCGCGTCGCGGAAAAGGCCACGTAGAGCTGGGCCGCCTGGTCGTAGGTCCGGGTGTCGCGGCAATCGCCGCCCGCGGGCAAGAGGTCGGCCTTCCATCTCCAGGACAGGATCGGGTACCCGGCCAGGTCGACCTTCGCCTTGCGCTGAAAGCCGAAGGACGCCTTGGCGCTCCTCATCTCGAGCGCGTCGCCGCTTTCCGAGCTTAGGAAGCGGTAGTCGGCGGGACCCTTGGAGACCGATACCGCCCAGGCCGATCCCCCGGACTGGAAGCCGACAGCTATGGCTTCCGATCCTCTCGCGCTCTCGCCCGCAGCGGAGTTCCCTAGGCAGGCGAGGATCAGGACGGCAAGGGCGAGCGGCCGCATCTTCGCTACGCTTTCCATGCCGAAGCATAGGCCCGCGAATGACAGGGGAGTGTTAGCCGACGGTAAATTCTCGGTTAAGCGCCGCGGGGATTTCAGTCCCCGCGGATCTCGTACTTCTCCAGCCTCGTCCTGAGCCGTTCCGGCACCCGCGCCTTGATCAGCGTCGCCTCGCCGTCGTGCGATTCCTCGGTGATCGAGGCTTCGCGGTGCAGGAGGGCGACGATCGCGTAGTCCGCGTCGGGCACGCGGACTCTCATCTCGTCCGAGGACGCGTCCAGTCCCTCCTCGATCGCGGCCCTGACGCGGTCCAGTCCCTCGCCGGTTTTGGCCGAGGCCATGACGGCCCCGGGATGGCTCGAGGCGAGGGCCGCCGCCTCCGCGGGATCTGAGGCCAGGTCGATCTTGTTGAGCACCAGGATCGAGGGCCTGTCTCCCGCGCCGATCTCCTTGAGTACCTTCGACGTGGTTTCCAGATGGGCGCCCAGGCCCGGATCCGAGGCGTCGGCGACGATAACGAGGAGGTCGGCCCGCGCGGCTTCCTCCAGCGTGGCCTTGAAGGCCTCGACGAGGTAATGCGGCAGGTTGCGGACGAAGCCGACCGTGTCGGTCAGGAGGATCGAGCCTCCCGAGGAGGAGCGCAGGCGCCTGGTCGTGGGATCGAGGGTCGCGAAGAGCTTGTCCTCGGCGAGGACCTCGGCGCTCGTCAGCGCGTTGAGCAGGGTCGACTTTCCCGAGTTCGTGTAGCCGACGATGGCGGCGCTGCGCGTCGAGGCCTTGTCGCGGCGGGCGCGCAGGACCTCGCGGCCCTTGCGCACGTCCTTCAGCTCGTCCTTGATCTCGTGGATCCGCTTCTCGATCTCGCGGCGGTCCAGCTCGATCTTCTGCTCGCCCGAGCCCTTGGTCCCGTACCTGCCGCCGCGCTGCCGCGAAAGCTCGGAGTAGGAGTGGGCCAGGCGGGGCAGGGAGTACTCGAGCTGGGCCAGCTCGACCTGGAGGACGGCCTCTTTAGTGCGGGCGCGGCTGGCGAAGATGCGGATGATCAGCTCGTTGCGGTCGTAGGCCTTAAGCCCGCCCTGCTTCTCCCAGTTGCGCTGCTGCACGGGCGAGAGCTGGTGGTCGAAGACGATCGAGTCGGCCTCGGCCGCCTTGGCCGCCTCGATGATATCCTCGGCCTTGCCCGATCCGAGGAGGAGGGCGGGGTTGCGCTCCCGGATCTTCGCGAGGGCCGTGCCCGCGATCTCGAGGCCCAAGGACGAGGCCAGGCCCCCGAGCTCGGCCAATAGGCTCTCGGCCTCGGCCTTCGTCGCCCTCTCGGCCTGGACGCCGACGAGGAAGGCGCGCTCGGGCTTCTCTTGAATGTCTACGGTAGAGCTCATCGAGCTAGGAGGATAGCCGAGAGGCCGCCTTTCGCATAGGTGACCGAACGATTCTATACGGAGCTAGTCCAGGCGGTACGAGGCGACCTTGCCCTCGAGGGCGGACACTCCCTCCAGCGCCGAGGCGAGGGACTCGTCCAGCTCGTCGAAGGCGCTCGCGATCGTGCGGACCCCCTCGGTCAGGCTGGCGTTGACCTCGCGCGAGCGCTCCTGGGAGCCGGTCAGGCGGCCTACCGCCGCCTGCATGGACTCCACCGAGGAGCGCGCGGCGCCGGACGACTCGAGTATCTCGCCGATGAAGGCCCGCAGGCGCTCGATCAGCTCGAGGTCGGACTTGGCCTTGTCCGCACTGCGCTTGGCCGCCTGGGCTATGGCCCTGAGCGCCGCTCCGGACTCGCCTATGCCCTCCGAGAGGGCGGTGAATACCGAGCCCAAGCCCTCGATCGCCCCGACGGTCTTGCCGTTCGTATCCACGACGGCCTTGACCTCCTCGTCGATCTCGCGGGCCGATTTGGCCACCGATTCGGCAAGGGTCTTCATCTCGCGCGCGACGACGCCGAAGCCCTTGCCCGCCTGGCCTCCGTGGGCCGCCTCGATGCTCGCGTTCATGGCGAGGAGGTTGGAGCGGTCCGCGATGTCGGCGATGATGCGCGCGATGCCCGAGACCCGCTTGCCGGCCTCGTCGATCTCCCGCGCGGCGTCGAGCGAGCGGCGCACTCCCGCGACGCCCGTGTCCGCGGCCTGGGACAGGGACGCGAAGGCGGCCTCGGCCTTGGCGGCCTCCTCGCCCGATGCGGCGAAGGACTCGACCATCTCGCGGATGCCGCCGGCCGCGGACTCGATGCCGCGGGCCTCCTCGGCCGTGCGCGAGGCGGAGCCGCCGATCCCGTCGGCCGCCTCCTTGAACGAGGAGACGGCATTGCCCAGCTCGGCGACGCGCTCGCGTTCGGAGGAGTCGGCCTCCTCCGCAAGGCGCGCGAGCATGCCGGCCGTCCTGCGCGCGCCCTCGGAAGCGGCGCGGATCGACGAGCTGGATTCGTAGACCTTGTTCGTCATGGTCCTTACGCCGCGGAAAGTGGAGGCGAAGGAATCGAGTATGCGGTTGAAGCCCGAGGTCATCCTCCCGACGTCGTCGAAGCTGACCACGTTGACCCGCTTGCCCAGGTCCTGGTCTCCCTTGGCCATGCGGCCGATCTGCCCGAGGAGATTGTTGAAGTGGGCCTGCATCTCGGCCAGGATGATGAAATACAGGCCTACGGCGAGGACGAGGAGGCCGGCCATGATCATGACGCCCTGGGCGAATGCCCGGTTCCCGTAGGCGGCGATCGCGGAGGCTTCCGCGCCCGAGGCGGCCAGGGCCGATACGCCGCGCATGCGTATATAGAAGATGACGCCCGCGTAGGCGAGGAGGAAGAGGAAGATCGAGAGGCCCGAGATGAGGAGGCGGCCGCGCTGGGTGCGGTTCTTAAGCTTGCTCTCGCCCTCGATCTCCTCGATATCGTAGATCCTGAGCGCGATCTTCGCGTCGATGAGGAAGATATTCAAAAGGCGCGCCGTCACGATGCCGTTCAGGAAGCCCCAGGCGGCCGCAAGAATCAGGCGCGCGATCATGAGCCCTATATCCAAGGTCGCGCCGCGGACGATGTCCAGCGTGAAATTGATGAGGGCCGCGAAGACGTAGGCGCAGGCGCCGAACCATAGGAGGAAGTTCGGTATGCGGTCGAACGCCGCGCAGGCCGACCTGCCCAGGCTTCGCCGGGAGCCTTCGCTCCCCGCCTTATCCTGGGCGAAGGCGCGCAGCGCGGCGCCGATCGGCCGGTACATCCTGAACACGATGAAGGTGCACAGGACGTCGACGACCACGCCGACCGTCAGCATCCTGACCCAGAAGGCGACGCGCTCCTTCGCGTCGAAGCCCAGCGTCAGGGGAAGGAAGAAGCTGTATACGGCGACGCAGGCGATCGTGGATAGGAAGACGCCGAGGATGACTTTCGAGGAGATCTTCGAGGGGCTCGGACCTGCCATAGGGTGACTCCCTGCTGTGAGGAGGTAGTTACCGGCTAATTCTGCCCGAGCTTGCCCGACCGCGCAAGGCTTTCCTCGATAAATGAGTACAGCTCGCTCTCGTAGCGCGCGGGATCGGCCTTGAGGCTGCCGCCGTGGGCGGCGCCCGGGACGAGGAGGAGCTCGGTGGCCGCGTCCGGCAAGGCGCGCCGCCTGGTTTCGGCCATGATCACCGACATCCGCCAGGGGACGTAGTCGTCCTCGAGCCCGTGGATGAGCATGATCGGGACGCCGGTCTCGAGGATCGCCCGGGTCGAGTCGGCGTCCGCGAGGGAGAAGCCGTGGAGGCGGCGGCAGATCGCGTCGGCCGCGCGGACGACGAGGCCGCGCAGTCCCGGCGGCACGAGGCCGCGCGCCAGGCGATGCCGCATCTCGTCGAGGGCCGAGGAATAGGCGCAATCGGCCGCTACCGCGTCGAGCCTCGGGTCGAGGGGAGCGTATTGCAGGACCGTCGAAGCTCCCATGGACTCGCCGAAGGCGATCATCCCGCGCGAATGCCCGAAGCGCGGCGCGGCCCAGTCGGCGACCGCTTTCAGGTCTTCCTTCTCGCGTATCCCGTAGCTCGGGGGGCCGCCGCCCGAGCCGCCGTGGCCGCGGGAATCGAGCGCGACGATCGTCCATCCCCGCGAGCGGAATATTTCCATGTAGCGGGCCATGCTCATCCAGTTCCAGCCGATGCCGTGATGGAAGAGCGCCAGCTTCGAGCCGCTCGCGGGGAGGGCGCGGACGCGCAGAGGATAGCCGAAGGGGGAGATGATCTCCTCGACGATCCATTCCCGCGCGAGGAAGGCCTCGTCGATCCTGCCCGAGGAAATTCCCGCATTCCGTATATACGCCTCGTCGTGGATGCGGTAGCGGATCATGGCGCGATAGGCGATCCAGCCGAGGGCGGCGACGAGGACGGCAGCGAGGGCGGCGATCTCGGCGAGCCAGAGCGCCGCGATAGCTAGCGATACTTCCATCGGCCGGAGTATAGCCTTCCGCGCGCGTTTCGTGCTATAAGCCCCCTCATGCGCATCGCGCGGCGCGGGAGCGGAACGTCGAATTAAGGCGACGGGCCTCCTGCGCTCGCGGCCTCGAATTCCGACGACTACGAAATCCGCCCATACTCCGCCCGATGCCTTCGAAAGGCGCGACGATCGCGCCGCAGACTGCCTTTTTCGTAAGGAGACCTCGATGAGCCTCTGCGTCGCCGACCTGAGCCCAGCCGTCCTTGAGACCGAGTACGCCGTCAGGGGGCCCATCGTCGCGCGCGCGGCGGAGCTCGAGAGGCAGGGCCGCAGGATCCTTTACGGCAACATCGGGAACCCGCAGGCGCTGGGACAGAAGCCGCTGACCTACATCAGGCAGGTGCTCGCGCTCTGCGAGTACCCGGCCCTCCTCGATACCGCCATGGCCCGCGCCCCGCTCGCCCTCTTTCCCGAGGACGTCGTCCGGGCCGCGAGGAAGATCCTCGAGGGAACGAAATACGGATTGGGCGCCTACTCCGAGTCGAAGGGCGTCCGCATCATACGCGAGGCCGTAGCCTCCTTCATCGCCGAGCGCGACGGCATCGATTCCGATCCCGAGTCGATCTTCCTCGGCGACGGGGCCAGCAAGAGCGTGCAGAGCGCGCTCCGCATCCTGATAGGAGGGCCCGAGGACGGGGTGATGGTTCCGATACCCCAGTACCCGCTCTACTCGGCCACGATCACGCTCTACGGCGGCAGGCTCGTGCCCTACTACCTCGACGAGGACGACGAGTGGCGCCTGTCGCTCCGCCTCCTCGAGGATTCCTACGCAGAGGCCCGGCGCCGCGGCACCCGGGTCAAGGGCATCTGCGTCCTCAATCCGGGCAATCCGACGGGCGCCGTGCTGGACCGCGAGAATATCGCGATGATCCTCCGCTTCGCCCGCGAGAAGGGACTCTCCATCCTGACGGACGAGGTCTACCAGGAGGACATCTACCTCGAGGACTTCAAGTTCTACTCCTTCGCCAGGATCATGGCCGAGGAGGGCGTCGACGACGTGACCCTCTTCTCCTTCCATTCCTGCTCGAAGGGCTTCATAGGCGAGTGCGGGCATCGCGGCGGCTACATGGAGATGCGCAACGTCCCGAAGGACGTCGCCGACCAGGTCGCGAAGCTCCAGTCCGTCAGCCTCTGCGCCAACCTGCCCGGGCAGGTCGTCTCCTACTGCATGGTGACGCCCCCGCGCGAGGGCGACCCGAGCTACCCTCTGTACGCCTCCGAGCGCGACCACATCCTGGCGGAGCTGAAGACGAGGGCGCGCATCCTGGCCGAGGGCCTGGACGGCATCGAGGGCATCCGCTGCACGACCATAGCGGGCGCCATGTACGCCTTCCCCCGGATCGAGCTGCCCGCGGGCAGGACCGACGACCAGTACTGCCTAGACCTGCTGGAGGCGACGGGGCTCTGCGTCGTTCCCGGATCGGGCTTCGGCCAGCTGCCCGGCACGGCGCACTTCCGCACTACCATCCTGCCCGAGACCGCGCAGATCCGCGAGTTCATCGACAAGCTGGCCGCCTTCCACGCGCGTTACCGCTGAGCCGCGCCGAGCGATCGCGCTGGCCTTCCGCGCCGCTAATAGCTATATTATCGTCTGCCGCGCCTCGGCCTAGGGGGCGGCAGGCCGAGCCCGCACGGGTCGGACAGCGCTTTCCCGAGGAGCCGTCGCCATGGACGCCGCCTCTCTATTCTCCGGACAGTTGTTGGCCTCGTTGCGCCGCGCCCTCCGCGGCTCGGCGGCGCCTTCCTTGGAAATCCTCGCGCGCCTCGCCTTCCAGCGCCGCCAGGCCATTCGCCGCGCGGCCGCCGCGCGCGAGGGAAGGACCGTGCCCGCCGTCCTCATCGCCAGCGTGACCAGGCGCTGCAACCTCGACTGCGCGGGCTGCTACTCGAAGGCCCTGCGCCCGGACGGCCGCGGCGCCGCTCCCGAGCTCTCGGACGATAGGCTCGCGGAAATAATCGAGGAAGCCGTCGGGATCGGCGTCGGGGTATTCATGATCGCGGGAGGGGAGCCCCTGCTGCGCCGCGGCTTCCTGGAGCGCGTCGCCGCGATGCGCGGCGTCATCGCCCCGGTCTTCACGAACGGCACCCTGATGGACGAGGAGGCCGAGGGCCTCTTCGGCGGGACGCTGGTCCCGGTATTCAGCGTCGAGGGGAGCGAGGCCTTCACCGCGGCGCGGCGCGGCGCCGGCGTGCAGGAGCTCGCGCTTTCCCGCGCGCGGTCGATACGGGACCGCGGAGGGCTTTTCGGGCTGTCGGTGACGGTCACCTCCGAGAACTGCGACGCCGTCCTCTCGGCCGAGTTCCGCGATTTCGTCGCTGAGCTCGGAGCCGCGGTCCTCTTCCTCGTCGAGTACGTGCCGGTCGTACCCGGTACCGACCGCCTCGCGCTCGCGGCCGGGCAGCGCGCCCGGATCAACGACGCGTCCCTCGATCCGCTCCTTCCCTGCGCGATCGTCCGCCTGCCCGGGGACGAGGAGGCTTACGGCGGCTGCCTGGCGGCCGGCAGGGGCTTCGCGCACCTGTCGCCCGAGGGCCGGCTCGAGGCTTGTCCCTTCGCGCCCTACTCGGATTCGAGCGCGGCCGAATCCGGCCTCGCCGCGGCCTTGGATTCCCCGCTGATGAGGGCGATCAGGGAACGGCATTCCGAGCTGACCGAGACGAGGGGAGGCTGCGCCCTGGCGGGCAAGGCCGGCTGGGTCGCGTCGCTCGGCGCCTGCTCGGCGAGCGCCGGCGCTCGCGCGGCGGCGACCGTCGCGTAGGCGCAGGCGCGCCGGCGCCGCTACCGCATTTCTTTCCGCTTGTTGAATAGCGTCCTTCGGCTGATGCCCAGCTCGGCGGCGGCCCTGGTCATGTTGCCGCCGTGCTTGGCGATCGTCCGCTCGATGAGGTCGCGCTCGGCGTCCTTGAGTATGCCGCGCTTGGGGGGCGGGTCGGCGGAAGCGAAGGCCTCGCCCAGGTCGCGCGCGCGGATCTCGTCGCCCTCGCAGAGTATGCAGGCGCGCTCGATCATGTTCTCGAGCTCGCGCACGTTGCCTGGAAACGAGTAGGCTCCCAGCCTGGCCAAAGCCTCCGCGTCCACGCCGCGGATCTTCCTGCCCATCTCGCGCGAGTACTTCTCGACGAAGGCTCCCGCTAGGCGGGGGATGTCCTCCCTCCTCTCGCGCAGCGGCGGCAGCTCGATCCTGATGACGTTGAGGCGGTAGTAGAGGTCCTCGCGGAACTTGCCCTCGGCTAGCAGCGTCTCGAGGTCCCGGTTCGTCGCGGCCAGCACCCGCGCGTTGACGGGGATCGGCTGGGTTCCCCCGAGCCTCCGGACCTTCCGCTCCTGCAGGACGCGCAAGAGCTTGACTTGAAGGTGCTGGGCCATGTCGCCGATCTCGTCGAGGAAGATGGTCCCCGAGGAGGCGAGCTCGAACATGCCGAGCTTCCGCGCGTCGGCCCCGGTGAAGGCTCCCTTGTCGTAGCCGAAGAGCTCGCTCTCGAGCAGTTGTTCCGGTATGCCTCCAACGTTGACCGCGACGAAGTTCCCGCCCGAGTTGGCGGAGAGGGAGTGGATAAGCCGGGCCACGACCTCCTTGCCCGTTCCGCTCTCGCCGGTAATCAGCACCGTGGACGGCGTGGGCGCGACCTTCTCGACGAGGGCCCGCACGGCGCGCATGCGGTCGCCCGAGCCCAGCCGCGCCGCGCCGTCCCCGGCCGCGGCTTCCTTGCGGCCGGCCTCGAGCTTGCCCTCCAGGACGCTCTCGTCCATGACGCGGCGCAGGC
>Ga0075317_1000045_pt1 | contig 14464 bp, 13 predicted proteins | sample MayberryNE_TuleB_FD_120068 | JGI IMG/M metagenome (GOLD analysis project Ga0075317, IMG submission 120068) | Natural and restored wetland microbial communities from the San Francisco Bay, California, USA, that impact long-term carbon... | ecosystem: Environmental > Terrestrial > Soil > Wetlands ... | reverse complement strand
GTACAGGATCGTGAGCTCGAGGGGGCCGCGCTCCAGGTCGTCAGTGGGGATCTCGGCGCTAAAGGCAGAGCCGTCCCCGCCGTCGAGCGGGGCCATGGCGAGCTGCTTGGCGAATCCCGCGCTCCTCAGGCTGAGGATCGCCGACCTCGAGCCCGTCGAGTACTTCTTCAGGATGGGGCCGTAGTCGAACTCGGCGACGACGACGGGCGGCGCGAAGAAGCTTCCCTCGACCTTGCCTCGGATCCTGAGCGCGGTCTTGAACTCGCGCTCGATCTTGGCCTTGACCGCGGCCTTGTCCAGGATCGCGACGGTCCTGGGGGAGGCGGGATAGATCGACGTCAGTTCCCCGAAGGAGGGGTCCTTCCATGTTACCGTCCACTGGTAGGAGTAGGACGATACGGAATGGGGCGAGGGGATGTAGGCCTCGTAGGCGCCGCCCGCGGCCGCCGCGACCGGCAGGGACTTCGTTTCGGATCCGGAGCGCACGGAGCAAACGACCGAGGCCGGCGCCGCCTGGCCGGAGACGAGGAGCCTGAATACCGCGCTCTCGTCATAGGTGAACTCCTGGGCCGTTCCCGCGTCCGAGAGCCGCGCGAGGTAGTCGCGCTCGGCCTTGGACTTCGCTTCGGCGAAGGTCAGGATCTTGACGGTGACCGGCTTCGAGGAGACCGTGTCGCCCTTGGCGTTCTTCATGGAGGCGTAGTACTCGAGGTAGCCGGCCTTAAGCTCGGAGCCGCTCACGATGGCCTCGAATAGCGATCCATTGAAGACGCCCGGCTTCTGCGCCCAGGGCCCGCCGTTGATACGGTAGGAGAAAACCACGCCGAGATCGGTCGCCTTCTTGTCCCAGGCATTGACCAGGAGCTTATAGTCGGCGCCCTCGCGGGTCTCGGCGGGGCCGGCGTTCTGGATACCGAAGGTCGCGCAGCCCGCGACCGCAATTGCCAGGGCTGTGATCAGGAACAGCAGTCTCTTCACGGTATAGTCCTCCCTTGGGCGATGCTCAATTCACTTTAACAGGCGGCTCGCGCCAGTATATCACCTCGATGTCTCGACCGGGTACGAGGCCGCGGCCCCCTCGGGAGGCGCGCCGATCCGCAGTCCGAAAAAAATATTATACTATATATATGAGAACCAATATGAGACTTCGCTTCCTCCTTGCGAAACTCATTCCCGCGGCGGCCCTCATCCTGGCACCGATCGCGTCGGAGGCCCAGGCGCCGCAGGTCCCGCGAGAGAGCGAGTTCACGGTCGAGCTCGTCGCGCCTAAGCTCGCCTCTCCCTGGGCGATAGCCTTTCCTTCCCCGGGCAGGGCCCTCGTAACGATGAAGGGCGGGACGATCGAAATTATCGATCTGGCGACGGGCTCCCGCTCCGTCCTTTCCGGCCTCCCTAGAATCAGGAGCGTGGGCCAGGGCGGCCTCCTGGACATCGTCCTCGCTCCCGATTTCGCCGCGACGCGCGAAGTGTATCTGAGCTTCTCGGAAGAGCGCGCGGGCCTGTACGGAACGTCCATCGCCCGAGCCCGCTACCTCGAGGGGCCGGACCGCCTCGCGGATTGGAAGGTCATCTTCTCGGGCAACAACCGATCCGGCGGCGGCCTGCATTTCGGCTCGCGGCTCGCCTTCGACCCTCAGGGCTACCTCATTGCGACGATCGGCGAGCGCAACGAGAGGGATCGGGCGCGGGACCTTCGAGACCACGGAGGCAAGACCATCCGCATCGATCGCGAGGGGAAGCCGGCTCCGGGCAATCCCTTCGTCGGGACCGCCTCGGCGCCAGGACTCTACACCCTGGGGCATCGGAACGCCCAGGGCCTCGCGATCCACCCGGAAACGGGCCAGGCCTGGCTCCACGAGCACGGTCCCCAGGGCGGCGACGAGGTAAACATCCTGGTCGCGGGCGCGGACTACGGCTGGCCGCTGGCCACCTACGGGCGGGAGTACTCCGGAGCTCAGGTAGGTTCCGGCGCGACGACGGCGCCAGGCACGGCCCAGCCCCTGGTCTACTGGGTTCCCTCGATAGCGCCCTCGGGAATGACTTTCTATACGGGCTCTGCCTTCTCCTCCTGGCGCGGCGATCTCCTCGTCGGAGCCCTGGCGGGAATGGAGCTGCGAAGGCTGGATTTGGAGGGCGGCCGGCTAGTCGGACAGGCGAGCTATCTGAAGGGCTGGGCGCGCATACGCGACGTGCGCGAGGGCCCGGACGGCTACGTCTATATACTGACAGACGGCGATGACGGCGGGCTTTGGCGCCTTAGGCCGCGCTGACGAGGCGCGGGACGGGAGACGGCTGCGCGCTCGGCGGCCTCAGGTTCCCGTACCGCTCCACTTCCGCGTCCCCTTCGACCAGACGAGGCAGGCGAGGGCGAAGCTCGCGATGCCCGCGACGGGCGTGAGCCAGGGAAGGATTCCCGCCTCCTCGGGGCGAAGTATCCACTGCGAGGGATAGAAGGCTATGAAGCCCAAGGGCACCAGGGCCGAGAAGACGAGGCGCATGGCGCCGCCGTAGATCGTCATGGGATAGCGGGCGTTCTCGCGTATGCGGCTCGCGAGGCTTAGGAGGGAGTGCGAGTTGGTCAGCCAGAAGGCCGTGCTCGCGGAGGCCAGCATGAGGGCGCAGACGACGAGGCTCGCCGAAGCCAGGAGGACGAGGGTCCCCGCTATCCTCGCCGCCGTCCACGCGATGCCGAGCTTGAAAGAGGCCCATGCCATGAGCGCGAGCCCGACGGGAATCGAGTTGAGCGAATTGACGTCGATGATCTCCGTCATGTAATAGAACATCATGTTGAGCGGCCTGAAATAGTACTTGATGAAGTCGCCCCTGCGGACCTGCCAGGGGAGCTGCCAGACGTTCTGGAAGAAGACGCCGTTCGGGACCATGGCCAGCATGTAGAATCCGTACACGAAGACGAGCTCCTCGAGCGACCATCCCGCGAGGCTCGGTATGTTCGCGAAGAGCACGACGACGCTGAAGAAGCTCGGCAGGAACCACAGGAACATGAAGACCAGGGATACCAGGAAGTCCGCGCGGTAGCTCAACCGGGCTTTCAGGTACTGGGCGAAGAGGAGGCGATAGAGCCGGGCGTAGCGCCGTATGGATGTCATGCCTAGCCTCCGTTCACCACGAGCTTGCGCAGGCCCGCCGCGAATAGGACGCGGGCCAGGACGAAGAGGATGATCGCCCAGGCCGCCTGCCGCGCGAGGAAGGGGAGGGCCTCGGAGATGCCCGCGCCGCCGTCGGCCAGGATCCGGGCCGGCGCGTTGTAGAGGGCCTGGAAGGGCAGCCACTCCAGGACCGAGCGGATGCCCGCGGGATAGAAGGGCAGGGGCACTAGGGCGCCCGAGAGCACCAGGATAGCCGCGTCCTTCGCGTTCGTGACGCCGCGTATGGAATGGAAGGGGAAGACGGCCAGGCCGGTCAGGAAGTCGATGAGGAAGTTCAGGAAGAAGGCCATCGCGACGGCGGGGACGAAGAGGAGGACATTGACGAGATCGGGGGGACTCGTGCCCGAGAGGGCGTAGGACAGGACGAGGGCGGGCATGCCTATGGCGGCGCAGTTCACGATCCCGTCCCCGATCGATTCGGCGAAGAGCTGTCCCATGAAGTCCTGGGGCCTGCAGAGGTGGCGGAATATATCGCCGCTCATGACCAGCCTGTTCAGGCTATAGTCGACGTTGGTCTGTATGAGGCCCGCGAGGCTCATCGCAATGCCGACGTAGAGGTAGGCCCGCTCGAATCCGACGCCTCCGATAGCCTCCGCGCCGGAGCTAGCGAAGACGGCCTTCCAGAGGAAGCTGGCGATGACGAGGTAGATGGCCGTTCCCGCGAGGTGGAAGAGGAAGTGGCCCCGATAGGCGAGGGAAGCTTGGATCTCGTTGCGGACGATGGCGCGATAGGAGCGGAGCCTCACCGCAGAGCCCCCTCGTAGACCCGCCTGATGACCTCCTCCATAGCGATCTCCTCGACCTTGATGTCCTTGATCTCGAAGGCAGCCAGGATTGGAGTGAGGAGCTCGAGCAGCGGTATCCGGTCCTGGTCGAAGCTCAGGCCGAGCCAGCCGCCGGCGACCTCGCCGAAGACGATCCCCTTGTCCGCGCCCGCGCGCTCGGCGGTCTTTTCCTTGAGGCGGGCGATGCCTTCCTCGGAGAGGCCGTGCACGTCCAGCCGCAGCGTCCGGTACCTGCCGAAGATGCCATTGAATTTCTCGGTCGGCCCGTCGTAGAGGATCTTTCCCTTGTCGATCAGGACGATGCGCCGAGCGAGGCTCTCGATATCCCCGACGTCGTGGCTCGAGAGCAGGACGGTCGCGCCCTTGAGGCGGTTGAGCTCCTTTATGATCTTGCGCACCTTCGCGCGGATCTCGACGTCGAGCCCGATGGTCGGCTCGTCGAGGAATATCGTGCCGGGATCGTGGATGAAGCTCGCGGCGATGTCGCAAAGCATGCGCTGCCCGAGGGAAAGGTTCCGCACGGGTATCCCGCGCAGTTCCTTGAGGCCCGCGATCTCGTCGAAAATACCGAGGTTGCGCTCGTAGGCCGCGTCGTCGATCCCGTAGACTTCCTTTAGCAGCTTGAAGCTCTCGATGACGGCGAGATCCCACCAGAGCTGGGTGCGTTGGCCGAACACGATGCCGATGCGCTGGACGTAGCGCCGCCTTTGGCGATAGGGCACGAAGCCGTCGACCTCGATCGTCCCGGACGTGGGCTCGAGGACGCCCGAGAGCATCTTGATGGTCGTCGACTTGCCTGCGCCGTTGGGGCCTATGAAGCCGACCAGCTCGCCTTGCTCGATCGAGAGGCTGATGCCGTCGACGGCCTTCACGGTCTTGTAGTCGCGGGAGACGAGATCGCGGATCGATCCCGACAGCCCCTCCCTCCGCTTAAGGACGCGATAATGCTTTGTCACGTCCCTTAGTCGTATGCCGCTCATCGCGCCTCCCTACTTGATGATCCTCTTCTCCAGCCGCTTGGTCGCCCAGGCCATGATAAGCGCCGCAACGCCGATCGTGTAGGCGAGGTCCAGGAGGAGCGACGCATGCCAGCCCGAGGCCATCGCGGCTACGCGGCCCAGCCTTACCGGATGCGTCAATGGAAGGAACTCGGCGAGGACCTGGAGCGGAGGAGGCAGGTTCTCGATCGGGAAGATCGTCCCGCAGAACATGAACATCGGCGACAGGAGCCCCGTGAAGAAGAAGTTGAAGTGATTCATGTTCTTCACGAAGGAGGTGATGAGCAGGCCGATGGAGGCGAAGAGGAAGCCGGTAAGGAAGCCGACGAAGGGCGTGAGCAGGGCCGCGGCGAAGTTGACAAGGCCGAAGGCCGAGATGATGACGAGCACCGCCAGCGAGAAGAAGGCGCCTTTGGTGCCGGCCCAGAGGGCCTCGCCTATCATCACGTCGCTGACTTTCAAGGGCGCGGCCAGCATGCCGTCGTAGGTCTTGTCGAACTCGAGTCGTATGTAGGTCCCGTAGGTGCACTCGAAGGCCGAGGTGAACATGGCGCTCGTCATGACCAGGCCCGTGGCCAGGAACTGCAGGTAGCTCATGCCCGCCAGGCCCGGGACGTAGCGGGCCATGCCGATGCCCATGCCCGCGAGGAAGATAAGCGGCTCCATGAAGGGCGGGAAGCCGTTCGAGACGAGATCCTTGGTGTAGGTCCGGAAGTGCCGGTACCAGACCGAGAAGAGCCTGGAAGCCAGCGGAGGATAGGCCCTATTGCTCTTCATTCAGCTGCCTCCCGGTGGAGCGGAGGAAGAGATCCTCCAGGTTGGTCGGCCGCAAGTGCGTCGCGCCCGAAGGCAGGCGCGTCGCGATCTCGCGGAGCGCCTCGGGATGCTCGGAGAAGAACTGCGAGCGCGACTCGCCGTCCTCCCGCCGCACGCCGGGCGACAGGAGTCCCCCGCCCCCGGCGTCGCCGAAGGCGCCCATCGCGTCCTCGTCCAGGACCTCGAGGACCCAGCCCTCTATTCCCTCGGCCAGGAGCTTGCGCGGATTGCCTTCGAGGACGCGGTTTCCCTTGTCCATGATCACTATCGAGTCCGCGATCTGGTAGGCCTCTTCCATGTAGTGGGTCGTCAGGAGGACCGTCGTGCCCTCGCGCTTGAGGCTGCGGACCTTGTCCCAGATCAGCTGCCTGACCTGCGGGTCCAGCCCCGTGGTCGGCTCGTCGAGGATAAGCAGCTTGGGCCTGTTCATCAGCGCCCGAGCGATGACCAGCCGCCGCTTCATGCCGCCGGACAGGTCGCCGACCTTGGCCTTGGCCTTTTCCCGAAGCTCCATGAAGCCGAGGAGCTCGGTAATGCGCTCCCGCGCGTCGCGCGAGGGAATCCCGTAGAATTTCGAGTAGATGTAGAGGTTGGCGCCGACGTTCACCTCGGTGTCGAGGTTGTTGTCCTGGGGAACGACGCCGCACAGGTGCTTGATCGACAGCTCGTCGCGCGCCGGGTCGAAGCCGAGGACGTCGACCCGGGTCCCGGGCCGGGCGTCGCGCTTGACCATGCCGAAGAGCATCTTCATCAGCGTCGTCTTGCCGGCCCCGTTCGGCCCGAGGAAGCCGAAGCAGCTGCCCTCCGGCACGTCGAAGGAGACGTCCTTCACCGCCGGGGTGCCGTCGGCGTAGGTCTTGAAGATATTGCGGACTTCGATGGCGTTCGCGGGCATGCCGAGTAACATAATGATTTCGCGTCGGGTAGATCAAGGGCCGGGAAGGCTTATAGCCGAACGCGGCAGTCGGGCCGAGAGCTACCGAGCGCCCGCGGGTCCGCTCCTGCGCGCGATCTCCGCCTGGAGCATGGCGAGATAATCGATTTTCATCCTCGCAACGGCGCGGTCATAGGCCGCGACGAGCGTTTGGGCCCTCGGCGAGGTCTTGTTGAAGACGTAGTAATGATCGAGGGGCTCGGAGGGCAGGGGGAGTATCCGTATCTTGCCCGCCGCCCCCGCGATCGCCGCGTTCCAGGTAATAGAGAATTCGTTCAGCTCGAAGACCGCGTCTATGCGGCCTTCCAGGAGCTTCTGGATATTCCTAAGCGTCCAATCCTCCCCGCCCAGCTCCTCGAGGACGAGGCGGTCGCGGTTGGCGGCGATGATGTGAGGGTAGACGGGGGATTGGGTCTTCACGAAGCCGATCCTGTATCCCGCGATGTCCTCGATCGAAGCGATCGACCTTAGCGGATCGTCGGCGCGCAAGCCTAGGCAGGCGACGGCCGGGAAATAGGGCCGCGCGGGGTAGAGAAGATGCTTGACCGAAAGCTCGGTCTTGACGGTCAGGAAACCGCCGTCCAGCCTAAGCTCGCCGGTTTCACGCTCGCTGTCCAGCCGGCTTAAGGGAATGGGACCGATCCATTCGACCTCGTATCCCATTTCAGCCGCTATGGCCTCGAAGAGCTCGATCGTCGGGCCGGTCGGATTCTTGGAAGCTCCGGCCCCGGCGCTCGCTTCCGGCGGGAAGACGTGGGGGGGCAGGGTGAACCAGGACATCCGGATCGCTTGGCCGGCGGCGGAGAGGGGAAGGATGAGGGCGAGGGCGAGGGCGATGGCCGCTCCCGGGAGGAAGCGAAAGCTGACTAGGATTATCGTATTTATCGGCTTTCCTACGCGCGCCATATAGATTACTATCGACCGAAGGCCGCGACGGCGCAAGCGAATCCCGCTCCCCGTCCGGCCCGGCGCAAGGGGGGCTCGATGGCTCCGAGGGGCCGTTCTCCGAGGAACACCGTAGGGCGGCAGGCCTTTAAGTTCATTCTCGCGGTATCGATGACCTTCGTGACCCTTTCCTCGGCGGTCGTGTTCGCCATCGAGCACCGGGCCAAGAGGATTATCGTCGACGGGGAGGTCGAGGCCTTCCGGGCCTCGCAGGTCGCCAGCATCGCCGAGGGGCTATGGAACCTCGATGACGGCATCCTCAAGGCTATAGCCGACGGCATCGTAAACTACCCCTACTTCTGCCGCGCCGCTATAGATGACGGCCGGGGAATTTCGGTCAAGAGCGGCGAAGGCGCGGAGGGCAGCGAGGAGATCGTGATCCCGATCTTCAAGACCTTGCCCGTCGGCGGCGAGCTGCGCGTCGGCAGCCTGACGCTCGAGATAGATTCCCGGAGGCTCCTCGCGGACGTCGCCTCGCAAGCCCTGCCGGTAGTCCTCTTGCAGGTCCTCCTCCTCGCGGTGCAGTCCTTCGTCGTCCTGTTCTTCTTTTCGAGGAAGGTCGCCCGGCACCTCTCCAGGATCGCCGCCTATATCATTAAGAACGACGTACGCTTAGGGGCGCCTCCGCTGGGCCTGGAGAAGAAGTACAAGGACGACGAGCTCGACTTCCTGGTCAGGGCCTACAATCGGATGAGGGAAGACGTCGCCGAGTCGCGCCGCTCCGAGACGCGAGCCATGGAAGACCTCGTGCTGAGCGAGGAGCGCAGCCGCATCCTCGTCGAGGAGGCCCCCGACGCCATCATGATGTTCGACGCCGACGCCGGCGTCTTCGTCGACTGCAATCGCCGCGCCGAGGATCTCTTCGGGCGGAGCCGGGCCGAGCTCATCGGCACGGACCCCGTAAGGCTGTATTCGGATAAGACCGACGACGGGCTTCCGATCCGCGAGAGCGTCGCGAGGTCCCATGCGGCCGCTACCGCCGGCGAGGCCGTCATGGTCATGCGGCGCGTCGTCAGGTCGGACGGCGAGATCCTGGACTGCGAGGTCAGGCTCAACCTCCTGCCCTCTGACGGGCGCAGGATCATAAGGTTGAGCTATATGGACGTTACCGAGCGCGTCAGGGCCGAGGAGGCCATTGCCCGCTCCCTGCGCGAGAAGGAAGTTCTCATCCAGGAAGTCTATCACCGTACTAAAAACAATATGCAGCTCATCTCCGCCTTCCTCGGGCTCGAGGCCGAGTCGAGCGGGGAGGAGCGCGTCGCCGCCGCTCTCCGCGACATGATAGGGCGCATATCGTCGATGGCCCTCGTCCATCAGAAGCTTTACATGTCGAAGGACCTGTCTAGGATCGACCTCGGCGACTACGTCAGCGACCTCGCCTCGTCAATCGCGTGCGCCTACCTCGAGGGCCGGCGGGGCATCTCCGTGTCGGTGGATATCGAGCCCGGCATCGTCTCGGTCATAGACGTGGCGGTTCCCTGCGGCCTCGTCCTCAACGAGCTTATGGTTAACAGCGCGAAGTACGCATTCGCGGGACGGGAGTCGGGGACCATCTCGGTGAGCTTAAGGCGCGTCGCCGCCTCGACTCTCGAGCTGTCCGTCTCGGACGACGGCGTGGGCCTGCCCGAGCTCTTCGACTTCCGCCGCGACGGCCACGTCGGCCTGCAGACGGTCGTATCCATCGTGGAGATGCAGATGCGCGGCGAGCTGACGCTCGGCCCCGGCCCGGGGACCTCGTTCACGGCCGCTATCCGGGACGATCTCTTCGGCCCTAGGCTATGACTCGTCCTTGACCAGGTCGTCGATCATCGCGTAGAAGTCGCTCGGGGCCACCGGCTTCGAGAGGAAGCCCGAGAAGATGCCCTCTTCCTCGAGCGTGCGCACCGTGCTCTCGTCGATGCGGCCCGAGACCATGACCGCCTTGATGCCGGGGTGACGCTCGTGGACGATGCGGAGGAAGGCGTCGCCGTTCATTCCCGGCATTAGCCAGTCCGAAATGATCAGGATGACCTTGATTCCCTCGGCTATGAGCTTTTCCATGGAGGAAATCGCGCTTTCCGCGTCGGCCGCGCATTCGTAGCGGAACCGCTCGCCGTAGCGCTTCCGAAGGAGGAGCTTCAAGTTCATAAGAATGACGGCTTCGTCGTCGACGCAGAGAATCGCGCGGCTCATGCTTTCCATGCGCCGATTATACACCGGATCGGCCGCCGCGCTAGATCGGGAAGACGATCCGCGCGGTCATGCCGCCTCCCGAGCTCGTCTCGATCTCTCCGCCGAGCTGCTTGACCAGCGTGCGTACGAGGTTCATCCCGATCGTCGGGGCCGCGCCCGCGCTCTTCTCGGGGACGCCAGTCCCGTCGTCACGCACGGCCAGCGAGACGCGGCCGTCCCCGTCCTCCGACAGCGAGACGTCGATCGAGCCTGACCTGCCCTCGGGGAACGCGTGCTTGATCGCGTTGACCACGAGCTCGTTGACTATGAGGCCGCATGGTATGGCCTTCTCGGGGGACAGGCGAAGCTCGGCGATGGACAGCCTCAATCGGACCCTGTCCCTGTCGACCGAGTACGCGTCGAGGAGGTAGCCGCAGAGGCCGCCGATGTAGGACGACAGGCCGACGGAGGAGAAGTCGTCGGATCGGTACAGCGTCTCGTGCACCAGGGACATCGCCCTGACGCGGGCCTCGATGTCGATAAGCAGGCGCCTGTCCGCCTCGGAGCGGGCGCCCGCGTTCATTTGCAGGCTGATGAGGCTGCAGATAATCTGCAGGTTGTTCTTGACCCGGTGATGGACTTCCTGCAAGAGGAGCTCTTTTTCGGCCAGGGATTGCACGAGGGCGCGCTCGGCCTTCTTCGTCTCCGACAGGTCGATCAGGGAGACGAGGACCCTAGCCCAGCTTTGCTCGTAGCCGGGCATGATGACGACCTTGTAGTGGACGTCGATCTTCTCTCCCCCTCGCCCTAAATGGGTGACCTCGCCCTCGGCCTGAGTCTCGCCCTTCGCGAAGGCGATGAATTCCGCGCGCAGCGGCTCGAGGTTCTCGGGCCCGATGATGCGCGGCAGGCTGTACAGGGTCTCGGCCTTAGTCTCGTATCCCAATAGCCTGATCGTCGCCTTGTTGACGTCGAGGACGCTGACCAGGGACGCGTATTCGGCGAGCCTGCCCGAGTCGCCGAAATGCTCGTCCCAATCGGGCTCGCCGCCGGCTCGGAGCTCGTCCACTCGGCGCTTGACGGGCGAGAAATCCTCCTCCCAGAGCGAGATCGGCGAATCCTCGAAGAAGCTCGAGAGCCTCTTCTCGCCGCTCATCCTGGCCCTTCTCTGGAGCGCGAGGAGGAGGACGGCTGCCGCGAGCACGACAGCCATTCCGATAAAGAGCGCGAGGAGCCACAGCGGCGTCCGTACGATCCGGCCGAACGGCATCCGGTAGGCAGCGAGTATCGACATATACGAGTCCCGCGACTCGAGGCGCAGCCGCGAAAGCGCGCGATCGAGGTCGGCCGCGAGCTCGGGCCCTCCCGGCGCGGCGCGGGAAGCGGCGAAGCGAAGCTCGATCGGGTTGTAGAGTATCGAGGTCGAGGCAATGGGGAGCTCGGGCGTCCAGACGATGCCGAGCGAGTTCGAGCCGACGGCCGCTTCTATCTCGCCCTTCGCCAAGGCGTGGAAGAGAGAGGGGTAATCCGGATAGCCGATGTACCGGGGACTAATGCGGAAGGATTCGCAGAGCATCTTGAGCGAGCCCGATCCGGAAAACCAGAAATCGTTCGGCAGGACGCCGACGGACTTGCCCTCGAGATCGGCGATGGACGAGATGCCGAAGCCCTGCCTCGCGAAGACGGCGCCCCAGTCCATCATGACGTACTCGCGAGTGAAGACCGCGTAGGCTTCCCGCTCCTCCGTCCGCACGATCGCCGGCACCAAGTCTATCGATCCCGATTTCATCTCGTCGAGAAGCTCGTCCCATTCGGCGAATACGTAGCGGACCTTCCATCCTTCCCGCTTCGCCAGGGCGTCGAGTATGTCGATGAATATGCCTTTCGGATCGCCATCGGCGTCGCGGTAGCAGGAAGGCTGGGCATCGTAGTAGCCGAGCCTGATGTTCCTATCCGCGTGCGCGGCGCCGAGGGCGGCGGCGAGCAGGATCAGCGCCGCCCCGAGCCGGGCTATGCGTCGCCTTCGAATCGCGGGCGCGGAAAGCATAGGTCGCTAGCAACTATAAGGGCGCGGCGGAGGGAATACAAGGAACTCGGACGTCTTTACGCGGATCGACGATGGAAGCGCCGGCTGCCGTATGCGCTACTTTCCCCGGGCGAGGTCGTCGGCTCGGCTTTCCGGCCGAAGGATAATCCCGCGTTTTGTCTTGGCGAGCGAGAGGAATTCCTTGCCCAGGTCTTCCTCGTCATCCGCGATATTCCTTAAGAGAGGCGGAATCAGTACGGCGCGGTTGGCGCTATCGGCAAGGGCGAGCATGATACGCGCGTACGACTCGGAGGATGAGAGGAGAAGACGCGCCGCTTCGGCGCCTTCATCAGAGCCCAGGATGCCGAGCACGAAAGCGGCGTTGTCGGCGCGCGAATACCTGCCGAACTCGAACCAGACGGGAAGGAGCTTCTCCCAGCCCCATGCTGGAATCTCTGTGGCCTCGATCTCGCCGGCGAGGGCGCGGCAAGCTTTCGCGCCCATCGTGAGGTCGATGAAGGGTACGCTCATGCCGCGCAGTTCCTTCCCGTCGCGTTCCCATACCGCGGCATAGTCCGTAAGGCGTTCCCGCGGCCTGAATACCATGAAGGAGTATCCCGCCGTTCCGGTGAACATGCGCTGCAGCGTCAGGACGCCGTCTAGGAATGCGTCGATCGCTGCGGCGGAGAAAGCTTTCGAGTCGGGCTCATAGGCATCGGAAAATCCCGGCTCCAGGTAGATGAATTCGCTCTCGGAGTATCCGACGACGACGGCCGCATGGGGGAAGAAGAAATCCTCGCCCGCGATGGCGTTGTAGTCGTACATCAGCATGACGGGGCTGCCCTTCGCGATCTCGCTCTTGATTCCGCGGACGATATGCTCCCTGTCATCGGACCAATACAGCTCCCGCTCGAGCCCGAGGTAAGGGGCGCCGAAACTCAATCCCATCATCGCGTCCGAGACGGGCATGAAGGATGAGAAGCTTCCCTTCCTAAGGCCGCCGTAGGAGAAGCCGGTGACCCAGTTCACGTATTCTATCGGCTCTCGGACGCCCGCCGAGTCCGCGATCATCCTAAGGCAGGTGGGAATGCAGTAGGCCCGGGTATCGGAGATCCGGGTAATGCCTTCGACGAGGGCCTTCGTCGGGAATGCGTCCATCCCGGTTTTCGGCAGCTCCCGCGATCCGTAGCGGTCGCTCGCGCAGGACGCGAGAAGAAGGGTCAGGGAAAAAAGGACGGCGCCTAAGGGCCGCCGGCGCGGCGGCCCTTCGCGGACATTGAGTATCATCGCCTTCATCGAATCCTCCTTCATCGCGAGCGAGCGATCACGGCGCGCAGGAAATCGATATAGTCGTCCCACGCGGCCGCTCCTGCCTTCGTGATCTTGTATACGGTACGCGAGGCCTTCCCGGCGCCCGACTTCCTTACCGCGACGAGTCCGGCCTCCGCGAGCTTGGCCATGTGGGAGGAGAGGTTCCCGTCGGTCATGCCGAGCTCCCGCTTCAGCGCGGGGAAGTCGTACTCGTCCCCGGCCGCGAGCTCCGCCATGACGGCGATCCGGTTCTTCGACTCCAGGAGGCCGTGGACCAGGTCGAAGTCGATCTCAGCCATTCCGCCGGGACCCGAGGATGATGAGGGCGATCCCCAAGAGCGCGGCTTGGATCAGGCTTCCCCGTTCCGGGAAGATGACCGCGGGCACCGCTCCGGTTAGTAAGCATGCCGAGGCAGCGTACAGGCCGCGCGAGCGGAAGAGGGCGCCCGACACTAGGGCGCAGAGCGCGATGACGGGCAAGCTGAGCGCGGGAAGGTAGGCGAGGGGAAAGACATCGCCCAGGGCGCCGATCAGGTAGAGCGAGATAATGCATCCGGAGCAGCCGAGCCAGAGCGCTATGTGGTAGCCGAGCAGGGCCGGCCTTACTCCGCTTCGCCTCTGTATGCGCCTTGACGCGATAACCGATATCGCCATGCCTAATGCGACGAGCGAGAGCCAAAGCGCCGGTATCCATCCTTCTTTGCCTATTCGCGCGAAGAGCTCAGATCCGCCTCCCGCGATGGGCAAGAGTATTCCCCAAATGAGGAATAGCTTCCTGTACGGCTCGAAATGCCGTCTTGCACCCATCGCGAGGAGCCGCCCGAGCTCTTCCGCCGCCGGTTCTCGTTCCATCGCCCGTCTCCTTGAATAACTCTGTAGTGCAAAGTTAAACGATAATCCACTACCTGTCAAGCTGAGCATAGGTCAGCCTGGCCTAGGGTATCGAGTTCGGGACTACCGGCGGCTCGGAGATCCGGGCGATGCCGAAGTAATCGGAATGGCCGCGGCGCAAAGACGCCGGTATTCGCTCGGAGTAAGTCCTGTCTTCTTGAGGAAGCGGGCGTTGAAGCGGGTCTTGGAGTCGAAGCCGACCTCGCAAGCTATCACGAGGATCGATATCGAGCGAGTTGGGGGAAGCGACCCCTTATTTGACCAAGCTGATTTCGCGCTCGCCTCAAGTCCCGAGGAAGGCCCTCGCGCCGCGCGTGGAATACAGAAGGTCGAAGAGCCTGGCTACCGTGAAGCTCGCGCGCAGGAGCGGGGCGTTTTCCGCCGCCAAGCCGACATCCTCCGCGCCGAGTCCTATCTCCTCGGCGGAAGCGGGTCCTCCC